>Ga0070741_10019465_pt1 | contig 10830 bp, 7 predicted proteins | sample Coa_R1_4_FD_66440 | JGI IMG/M metagenome (GOLD analysis project Ga0070741, IMG submission 66440) | Surface soil microbial communities from Centralia Pennsylvania, which are recovering from an underground coalmine fire - Coalmine... | ecosystem: Environmental > Terrestrial > Soil > Unclassified ...
GCGTCCTGTCCGGCGGCGAGCGCAACCGGCTGCTCCTCGCGCGCCTCTTCACCAAGCCGGCCAACGTCCTGGTGATGGACGAACCGACCAACGATCTCGACGCCGAGACGCTCGACCTGCTCGAGGACCTGCTCGTCGAGTATCAGGGCACGCTGCTGATCGTGAGCCACGACCGCGATTTTTTGGACAACGTCGTCACCAGCACGCTCGTCTTCGAAGGCGACGGCCGGATCGGCGACTATGTCGGTGGATACAGCGACTGGATGCACGAAAAGGAGAAACTTGCTGTGGCGAAATCCGCGGCTGAGGCTCGCACGCCGCCGGCCCGGGAAGCGGCCAAACCGCCGAAAAAATCCGTCCGCAAGCTTACGAACAAGGAGCAGCGCGAGCTCGACGCCCTGCCCGCCCAGATCGAGGCGTTCGAAGCCGAGCAGGCCGAACTTACGGCCAAGCTGGTCGATCCCGGTTTTTACCAGCGCGAAGGCAACGCTGTGGCGCAGGTAAAGGCGCGCCTCGAAGAACTCGAGCGACAGCACGGGCTGGCCTTCGCCCGCTGGGAGGAGCTGGAAGCGCTGCGGGCAGGCGCCGAGGGCCGGATCGATTGAAGTTTGGCCGTGCGGGGCGGCGTGCCAATGATCCTCGAGGCTAATTATATTCGCTGAGGATACCTCCACAAAATATCCCTACCGGCAGGTTTGTAACATAATACGTTACAAACTTACCTGCGTCACGTCTTCGGATTTTGTAACGTATTATGTTACAAAATGCCTGATGGTTCATCGCTGACTATCAGTCAAAGCCGGCTCGATCCTCCAGGGCGGCGACTTCCGCCGGCCGGTGGTTCACATAGTGCGGATAGCTGCCGCGATAACCGAGCAGGCGGCCGATCGGGGCGAGTAGGGCGAAGAGCACGCGCTGCACCGGACGCGGCGGATTCGTGAAATAAACCACGTCGGCGAATTCCTGCGAAATGAGTGCGAGCTGGAAAAGATTTGGCATGCCCTTGCGATTGGTTTTCCCGTCGCGCGCCAGGCCGTAGATGTTCATGATCATCTGTTGAAAACGCGCGCCGGGGCGGATCTTCACCCGCACCAATGCCTCGTCCGGCCCGGCATTCCACCAATCGTGGGCCGCGCCGGCGGGAACGACCAGGGTGCGGCCGGGGCCGGCGACGTCCTTGCGGCCGTTGACGCTGAAACCGACCTGGCCGTGGACGACGGTGAAGCTTTCCTCGATGGCGGGATGAACATGCTCGCCGACCACGGCGCCGCCGGGCCGAATGTAAAGATCGGCAATGAGAACATCCTCGCCGGAGCCCGTGGGGTTGACGCGCACCACGGCGCGCTCGCCGGTCACGGGATTTATGTGAACTTCGCCGGTCAGGGGCATGTCGATGTTACGTTCCAAACGCGACGCCGGATGCAAACCGCGTTTTTCTCCTTCGCCGGTCCGCGCGGATCAAGGCAGGCTCAAAAAATAGCCGACCCAGAATGATCCCGGTACGGGCGGGAGCGAGTTGGAGGTGTTTACGTCGATCAGGGTGACGTGGGAATTCGCCAAATCGCCGAGCCGGGGAATCAACGTACTGATGTCGGCGCCGAGGGCTTCCACGCTGCGCATGTAGCCGAAAAATTTTAGGAACGCCGAGGAATCGTAAGAGATGGAAATGGGGGCGTTGGCGGGAAGAAGGTGCTCCAAGAGATAGGCGGAGCTGAAAACCATCGCGCTGTTTTCATCGAGTCCCGGAACGGGCACGTGGGAGAGCGAAAGGAGGTTGTAGTTGGGCGGACCGATGTGCGGATACCAGAAGCCTTGAATGCGATCTGGCAGGGCGGAGGCCAGCGCGACGGATTGGGCGAACGGCACCAGCGTATCCCACTGGTCATGAAGAACGAGAAAATTGGTGCGCAGGTTGGCTCGAAGATAATCGGGCACGAAGGAAGAAAAATTAAGACTGGGCGGGGAAAGCGACGCGAGGGTGCCGGCAATGATGCGGCGCCGGTAGGGATCATAAAATTGCTGGTGCACGGCGAGGAGGTTCGGATCTTGAATCAAGGCCGGGAGGCCGAGCACGATATATTGATAAAATTGGCTGAGGTCGGAAGGGGGATACCAGGCCACGCCCACGATCGGCGCGGCCCCTGCCGGGGCATTGGCTGCGCCGTAAAGGGCTTCGAATCCTCCCCAGGAGCTTCCGAGGATTCCGAGATGCGCGGGGTCCACGCCCGGCAACTGGGAAAGGAATCTGAGGCCCAGCGTGGCGTCCTTGACGTTGTCGACCACCGAGCCGCCGGCATAAAAACGCTCGAAAACGAACAGCACGCTGACGTTGTTGACGAGATAGTTTATGCCTTGGGAGACCAACTGGTCCGGTATTGGCACGGAATAGAGGATCGAGCCGCCGGTGGCGGGATCATAGAACGGACCGTTGACGTCCGGATAGAGCGGCTGGTCGGGATTGAATCGTGCCGCCCACGCTTGGTCCACCGCATCACTGCTCCAGGTCAGTCCCTCGTACGGTTCGGTGACGAGGACGGCCGGCCGGAGACCTTGGGAAGAGTCCGCCGGAATCCACATCGCATAAGTCGTGCGGCCGCCCACTTCGTTGATTTGCCAAAGCTGGTAGGGATACTGCACGCCCGTCGAGGGACTGGCGTAAACCCCGGCTTGGATGAGACGATTGGAGAGAGCCGCGGCCAGGCCGGTCGCATGGGCTGCGAACCAGATGACCACGCCGAGAAGCCAGCAAAGGCGGCGGGAATTTTTCATGAGCAAAGTCGCCCCATAGCGCCGGCGGCAGCCGGCAACGCGAGGCGCCGCACGAGATGGGCGTCGCCGAGCCCGCTGTCAAAAACCTTTTTTTTGCAGCGCGCGGCTGAGTTCCTGCATGAAAGCCTGGGCGTCGGCGGGGGACGGACGGTAGCCGGGCCGGCTGACCTCGGTGAAGCCGGGGCGGCCGTAATTGTCCACGATCCACTTGCCGGTGACGCCGTCGCTGAAGGCAACGGTGCCACTGGCGAGCGCGCCAGGAAGAAGGGTGACGCTGTCGACCGCGACTTTCACCGAGCCCGAGCCGGCGGGAAGTTCATCGAGCGCGCCGACATCGTCGGCGAGGTCGTCCTCGGCCACGTCCGCCTGGAGTTCCTCGGCGTCCTCCTTGGCTAGGCCGAGCTTTTCCTTGGCCTTGTCGAAGAAGCCTTTTTTCTCGGCCGGTTTTGGCGCGGCGGCGGCGGGGGGATTGGCCAGATTGCCGGTCTCGGCCTTGGGCGCGGCGTTCTTCAGCTCCAGACCAAGATCGTCGACGAGGAAGCGGACGTCCATGTAGGTCAGGGAAACCTTAAATTGCTCGGAGATCTTTTTTTGGACCGTCGAGAGGTTGTCGCCGGCGGCGACCCAGCTGGCGACGGCCTGTTTTTGCTCGGGCGTGAGTGTCATGGCGAGGGAATGTGAGCAAAGAAAACGGGCTTGGCAACAAAGCCAAGCCCGTCGCAGTCAGTGTCGTTTGGTTTTACTTCGAAAGCTGGGCCTTGAGGAATTCCACGCTGCCGCGAGTGGAGGAGTCCTGTTCCATCATGTTGTCGACCGCCTTGCAGGCGTGGATGACGGTGCCGTGATCGCGGCCGCCGAAGGCGTCCCCGATTTCCTGGAGGGAATGCTTGGTCAGAGTGCGGGCGAGGTACATCGCGATCTGGCGGGGAATGGCGATGTTGTTGGGCCGGCGCTTGCTCGTCATGTCGCTGTGGCGGATCTGGTAGTGGTCGGCCACGCGTTTTTGGATGGTTTCGATCGTGAGCTGGTTTTGCGCCTGCTCCATCAGGACGTCCTGGAGGAGCATTTCCACGGTGGCGAGGTCGAGGGTCTTGCTCGTGAGGGTGGAATAGCTGGCGACCTTGATCAGCGCGCCCTCGAGGCGGCGGATGTTTTTGGAAATGTGCTGGGCGATGAAATTGGCGACGGGGGCGGGAAGGTCGAACTTGATGCTGGCCGCCTTGGTGCGGAGAATGGCGAGGCGGGTTTCGAAATCGGGCGGCTGGATGTCGGCGGGTAGGCCCCATTCGAAGCGGGAAACGAGGCGCGATTCGAGTTTCTGGATTTCGCTGGCGCGGCGGTCGCTGGAAAGGACGATCTGTTTGCCGGATTCGAAGAGGTCGTTGAAGGTGTGGAAGAATTCTTCCTGGATGCGCTCCTTGCCGGCGAGAAATTGCACGTCGTCGAGGAGAAGGACGTCGACGTGGCGGTAGCGCTGGCGGAATTTGGTCAGGCTGTTCTCCTGCAGGCCCTGGATGAACTCATTGGTGAATTTTTCCGTGGAAAGGTAGGCCACCCGGGCGTCGGGATTGTTGCGCAGGATGCAATGGCCGACGGCGTGCATCAGGTGGGTCTTGCCCAGGCCGGTGTCGCCGTAGATGAAAAGCGGATTATAGGCCTGGGCCGGCGCCTGGGCGACGGCGAGCGCGGCGGCGTGGGCCATCTGGTTGTTGGAACCGACGACGAAGGTCTCAAAGGTGTTGCGGGGATTGAGGGTGCCGGCGAAGGCGCCCCCGCGCTCGTCGTAGCGCGGTGCGCGCCGGGCCATGGTTTTCCCGCCGCGGATCGACTCCGTCGCGGAGGGATGGGCTGGCGCCTGACCATGCCGATGGGCGGAGTTCTTGGCCGCGTGGGCGGCATCCGTACGCTTGAGGGTGACGTTGACCAGCCGGCCGGCGGTCAGGCGCAGGCGCTGGGTGATGAGGTCGAGATAGTTGTCGTGAATCCAAATGGCGGCAAAGTCATTGGGCACGCCGAGGGTCATCGAATCCTCCGTGGCCTCGAGGCACACGATGGGCTCGAACCACATCTGAAAGACGTCCTCGGGGAAGAGGCCTTTAAAGTCACACTTGACAGTTTCCCACAGACTGGGAGACAGCGAAAGAGAGGGCATGTGGAATGCAGAAGATGGATTTATTCACACCACGACGCCGAAAGCTTTCTCCCACGCCGGTCGGGCGCATATCCTGGACTTCACAGAGGAAAAAAACGGGGTCGGGCTGCGGAAAGAGGTTGGCAGAAAAGAGAGGTTATGTAAGTCGCTAACTTTCAAATAATAAGAATCAGATTCTCTATGGGACCGAAGGACGGCACACAACAAGCGTGGAAAAGAACAAATTCAGGCGCAGGTAAGCAGACGCGGAAATGGAGTAACATGAAAGCAAAAAGGCATTTCAAGAGCAACTTTCTCTCAAGTTATTCACAGGCAGCCTGAGCATAACTTTTTGCATTTTTGTGTTGCCTCCAAATCACCAAAATTACTGCTGACAGGAGGCAACGGCATGTAGTGATGGCAGTAATACAAAGGCCCGAGTGAAAACGGGCGGGCGGGAGGCATTGGGCGGTCAGGCCGGGCCGGCGGCGAGCGCGGGATCGGCCCATTTGCCTTGCTCCTTGATCAGGGCGATGAGGCGGTTGTCGGCCTCGGCCTGGGGAATATTGTACTGTACGCACTGCTTGCCGACGTAGAGATTGATCTTGCCCGGCGCGCCGCCGACGTAGCCGAAATCAGCGTCCGCCATTTCGCCCGGCCCGTTCACGATGCAGCCCATGATGGCGATCTTCACGCCCTTGAGGTGGCCGGTTTTTTCGCGGATGCGCTGGGTGGTCGTTTGCAAATCGAAGAGCGTGCGGCCGCAGGAGGGGCAGGCGACAAATTCGGTCTTGGAAATCCGTGCGCCGGCGCCCTGCAGTACGTTGTAGGCGAGCCGGCAGGCGCGGACGGGATCGGTTTCGGTTTCGATCGAAACGAGATCGCCCAGCCCGTCGCAGAGGAGGCCGCCGGTGAGAAAACTGGCCTCGAGCAGCTTGGAGAGAAAGCTGTTGTCGGCGCGGACGGCGGCGGCGGGAGTGTTTCGAATCCAAAGCGGCGCCCGCGCGCCGATTTTTTTCAGCTCGGCGGCGAGGGCGCGGCCGGTGCCGAGCGCGTGCCAGGGCGCCGCGGCGGCGGCAAGGGTGAAGATCAGATTTGCGTCGCCGAGCTGTCGCAGGGTGGAGGCGAGGGCGGGGAAATCCGCCGGCGCGATGTCGCAGGCCAGAACCGCGCCGCGGCCGCGGGCCAGGGCGGCGAAATCGCGGAGCGTCGCCGCCTCGCCGGCCGAGAAACGACGGAGGAAAACCAGCGGAATTTTGGATTTTGAATTTTGGATTTTGAAACTGGATTCGATTTCGTGCGGCGTGATCGCCGCGGTGAGCTCAAGGACGGCGAAGGCGGGCGGCGCCGCGGCGGCGGACAGACCGGCGAGGACCCCGGCCAGCTCGTCGCGGTTGGTGGCGGGGATCAGCAGGCCCTCGACCGGCGTGTCCTGAAGCTTCGCCGCCGCAATCTGGGCGAGGGTTTCGGCCAGGGCGGCGGCGGAAGGCGCGCGGACCACGACCCGTGGTGCCTGCTCGGAACCGATGGAACAGGTGGCGCCCAATGAAAGCGGGGTGACCTGGCGACGGGTGAAATGAAAAGGATCGATGCCCTCGTCCGACGGAGGGGAGGTGCGGGCCGGGGAATTTTTCCACAGCGACATCGCTTTTTCCGCGATGGCGCGGGCGACGGGAATCTCATAGACGCTGTCCTCGGTAAGCGAAACGCGGATGGTGTCGCCGAGGCCATCGAGCAGGAGCGAGCCGATGCCGATCGCGCTCTTGATCCGGCCATCCTCGCCGTCGCCCGCCTCGGTCACGCCGAGGTGGAGCGGATAAGCGCGATGAACGGCATCCATGCGGGCGACGAGCAGGCGGTAGGCCTGGATCATAACCTTGGGGTTGCTGGCCTTCATCGAGAGGATGATGTCGTGGAAACCATGGGCCTCGCCGATGCGCACGAACTCGAGCGCGCTCTCGACCATGCCGAGCGGCGTGTCGCCGTAGCGGTTCATGATCCGATCGGAAAGCGAACCGTGATTGGTGCCGATGCGCAGGGCGCGACCGAGTTCCTTGGCGCGCCGGACGAGCGGAGAAAAGGCATCGTGCAGGCGCTGCAGCTCGCGGTCGTAGTCGGCGTCGGAATATTCGCGGACGGCGAATTTCTTTTTGTCGGCGTAATTGCCGGGGTTGACGCGGACCTTTTCCACGTGTTCGACCGCCTCCATCGCGGCCTGGGGGAGGAAATGAATGTCGGCTACGAGCGGAACGTGGGCGAAGCCGGCGGCGGAGAATTTTTTGCGGATTTCGCCCAGGCATTGCGCGGCGGCGACGTTGGGAGCGGTGATGCGGACAATTTCGCAGCCGACTTCAGCGAGGGCGATGGATTGCCGCAGGGTGGCAGCGACGTCCTGGGTGTCGCTCGTCGTCATCGACTGGAGGCGGAGGGGATGGCCGCCGCCGACGCCGACGGAGCCGACCTTCACCGCCACGCTCGGGCGGCGCACGGTCTGAAAACGGGACGCGCAGTAGGCCATGGCGCGGGAGAAAGACGTCCCCGGCGCCTCAGGGCCGGGCCGGAGCGGTCGCAGCCGGCGGGGGCGTACTTGCCTTGCGGTCCTCCTCGATATCGCGGCCCCAGCGGCGAAAATCGAGGACGCTGACATAGGCGATGACGGAGAGAAACAGGACAAGGAAGATACTCTGCATTGCCGCTACGATGTTGATCGGCAGAGCGCGGCCACGGAGTTTGCCGATGGTGGCGAATAGAATCTGGCCGCCGTCAAGAATGGGAAAGGGCAAAAGATTAAGGATCGCGAGGTTGACGTTGATCAAAATGGTAAAGGAAAGCATCGCCATCATCCCGGCCTCGGCGGCGGAATGGAAAAGATGAACGATTCCGACCGGGCCGGTGAATTTGGAAAGACCGATGTCTGAGTGCGGATTGAACAGGCTGCCGAACATCCGGAAAATCATGGTCAGGTTTTCGCCGATCTGGGTAAGGGGATTTTGATGCAGGAGGTGGAAGCCGGTGGTGAAGTCGACTCCGAGATCGATCGACTCCTTGGGGTCGGAAGACGGCGGAAGGATGAGGCTGAGCTCAGCCGGGCCGCGGAGAATCTTGAGCGTGACAGCCTGGCGGGCATGAGCGGAGACATAATCCTGCCAGGTTGCGACGTTGAGGACCGGTGTGCCGTCCAGACTAAGAAGGCGGTCATTGGCGCGCAGACCGGCTTTTTGGGCCGGCGAACCGGCTTGGACGTCATGCACCAGCACTTCATAGGCAGGCGCGATGCCGACCTTGCGGATGCGGTCGTCGCCCGCAAGGCGGGGATGCACGACGATCTTCAAGGTGCGGCCACCGCGTTCGATGGTGAAAACGCTCTGGGGACGGCCGTCAGGCCCCCGGCCTCCGCCCATGACGAGAATTTGCACCAGATCGGACCAGTTGCTGATTTTCTGATCATCGACGGCAAGAATCTGGTCGCCCACCTGCAGACCGGCCTGGGAAGCCGGGCTGGCGACCTTGGTGTGATCAGGCAACTCGATCGTCGGCGTGATGTAACCGATGCGGGTGCTGCTCTCGTCGCTGTTCACCGGCTGGCCATGGAGCCAGACGATGCAAGCGAGGCCGAAGGCGAAAAGGATATTAAAGAGCGCCCCCGCGACGAAGACGATCAGCTTGGAGGCGTAACCGACCGGCGGGAGTTTGGATATGTCGGTGGTGACGGCGCCTTCGAGCGCACCGAGGTCGGCCAGCTGGGGAAGGAGGACATAGCCGCCGAGCGGCAGCCAGGAAAGGCGGTATTCGGTGCCGTTGTGCCGCCAGGAAAAAATTTTCGGGCCGAAGCCGATGGAGAAGCGCTCGACGTGCGCCCCGCGCCAGCGGGCGGCAAGAAAATGTCCGAGCTCATGCACGAAGATCGAGCCGCCGAAGAAGAGGACGATGAGAAGCCAGGTCCAGACGTTACTGGCGAGGGCGTGCAGGAGATCGGTCGGCATGGAATCAGTCGCGGGTCAGGAAGGTCGTCGCGGCCCGGCGGGCATCGGCGTCAGCCGCCAGCACGGCAGCGAGATCGACAGGTTCGAAATTGGCCACGTTCGCCAGACTATGCTCGATGATTTGCGGAATGGCAAGGAACGAGGTGCGTCCGCCGAGGAAGGCGGTGACCGCGACCTCGTTGGCGGCATTGAAAATCGCTGGCGCCACGCCGCCCGCCTCCATGGCCTGGCGGGCGAGACGCAGGCAGGGATAGCGCGTTTCATCCACCGGCCGGAATTCCAGGCTGAAAATTTTTTGCAGGTCGACGGGGGCATCAACCCCGGCCGCCCGGCCGGGGAAAAGCAGCGCGTGCTGGATGGGAAAGGTCATGGAGGGCGGAGCGAGCTGGGCGAGCATGGAGCCGTCGGCAAACTCGACAAGGCAGTGCACGATGCTCTGGTTATGAAGCACGGCGTGCAGCTGGCCGGGCCGGAGGCCAAAAAGCCACTGGGCCTCGATCAGCTCGAGCCCCTTGTTGGCCAGGGTGGCGGAATCGACGGTGATCTTCGGCCCCATCGACCAGTTGGGATGCTTGAGCGCGTCGGCCGGCGTCACGCGGGCCAGCTCCGGAGCGGGCAGGTCGCGGAACGCGCCGCCGCTGGCGGTGAGCGTGACACGGGCGACGTCGGCGGGATCGTGGCCGGCGAGGCACTGGAAGACGGCATTGTGCTCGCTGTCCACCGGGAGCAGGTGGGCGCCGCTGGCGCGGGCTGCGGCCATGACGAATTTGCCGGCGAGCACGAGGATTTCCTTGCTGGCGAGGGCGAGGTCTTTTTTCGCGGCGAGGGCGGCAAGGGCGGGCTGGAGGCCGGCGGTGCCGACCACGGCCACGAGGACAAGATCGGCCTCGGGCAGCTGCGCAATCTCGACCAAGCCGGCCGGACCGCCGCGGAGCTCGGTGCCCGGCGGAAAAAGGCCCCTGGCGCGCGCGCCGGCAAAAGCATCCTCGTCGCCGAGCGCGGCGTAACGGACGCCAAAATCGCGGACGATCCGGGCCAGCGGTTCGGCGTTGCGGGCGGAGGCGACGCCCACGAGTTCCAGCCGGTCGCGGTGGGCGGCGATGACCCGGAGGGCATTCTGACCAATGGAACCGGTGGCGCCGAGCAGGACGACGCGTTTGCGGGAGGAGGAGGTTTTCGCCACGGAAAAAACGGCAGACTACTGGCCGCTGCGCCCGAGACAAAAATAAAAAAGGAGATAACCGATGGGGGCGGCGAGGATCAGGCTGTCGCTGAGGTCGAACGCGCCGCCGATCCCGGGAATCAGCTGGCCGGTGTCCTTCACCTCGGCGCGGCGTTTGATGATGGATTCGATCAGATCGGAAACGACCGCGGCGACCGCGACCGGCAGGGCGATGAGCGCGGCGTGCAAGGGCGTGAAGCTTTCCGGAAAATACGGGCCGCCCAAGCGGTCGCTTCCGCCCAGCCAGGCGAGCAGCGCTCCGATGCCGGCCGCCACCGCCACCCCGCCGACACCGCCCTCCCAGGTCTTTTTGGGACTGATCTGGGGCGCCATCTGGTGGCGCCCGAACGCCATGCCGGTGAGGAGCGCGCCGACGTCGCAGAACTTGGCCACTGCCACCAGCCAGAGGCACAGCCCCAGACCGACGTTCTCATCGTCGTAAAGCCCGATGACGCGGACGAGGAACTGCATCATGAAGGGCACGTAGAGCAGGCCGAAAAGCGTGGCGGCGAGCGTTTCCATCCGGTTTTGCGGTTCCCGTTCGCCGAGGACGCGGAGGGCAAAAAGCACGATGCCGGCGGCGAGCAGATCAGTGGTTTCGATGTCATGGTTCTCCAGATAGTAGGGTGCGAGAACGATGATGGCGCCGAGGGCAAGTCCCAGCCGGTTGAAGGGGGCCATGCCGATGCGGCGAAGCAATTGGTAGAATTCAAACTGGGTCGCCC
>Ga0070741_10019466_pt1 | contig 10829 bp, 8 predicted proteins | sample Coa_R1_4_FD_66440 | JGI IMG/M metagenome (GOLD analysis project Ga0070741, IMG submission 66440) | Surface soil microbial communities from Centralia Pennsylvania, which are recovering from an underground coalmine fire - Coalmine... | ecosystem: Environmental > Terrestrial > Soil > Unclassified ...
TCCTTGCCGGCGATCACGACCAGGGGCACGCCCTCGGCCGCATAGTGCACCGCGGCGTCGTAGATCGTGGTCACCTCGCCGTCGAGGAGGTCCGTCGTGTAGCCGCCCTCCGTTCCGGGCGCGAGCCGGTTGCGGATGCGGGTGTTGGCGAACGTGCCGCGGATCATGACCTCGTGGTTGCCGCGCCGCGCCCCGTACGAGTTGAAGTCGGCCGGTTGGACGCCGTGCTCGATCAGCCACCGACCGGCGGGGCTGTCGGCGCGGATGGTGCCCGCGGGGGAGATGTGGTCGGTGGTCACGCTGTCGCCGAGGAGCGCGAGGACGCGCGCACCCTCGACGTCGCGCACCGGCTCGGGCTCGGCCGGGAGGCCGTCGAAGAACGGGGGCTTGTGCACGTACGTCGACGACTCGTCCCACGCGTACCGGTCGCCGACGGGCACGCGCAGGTGCTGCCAGCGGTCGTCGCCCGTGAAGACCTCGGCGTACGTGCGGCGGAACATGTCGGACTCGACGGCGGTCTCGATCGTCGCCGCGACCTCGGCGCTCGTCGGCCAGATGTCGCGGAGGAAGACGGGTGCCCCGTCGTCGCCGGTTCCGAGCGGTTCCTCGTACATGTCGACGTCCATCGTTCCCGCCAGCGCGTACGCGACGACGAGCGGCGGCGACGCGAGGTAGTTCATGCGAACGTCCGCGTTGATGCGGCCCTCGAAGTTGCGGTTGCCCGAGAGGACGGCCGCGACGGCGAGCCCGTGCTCGTTGACCGCGGCCGAGATCTCCGGTGCGAGCGGGCCGGAGTTCCCGATGCAGGTGGTGCAGCCGTAGCCGACGAGGTTGAACCCGAGCTCGTCGAGGTACCGGGTGAGCCCGGCGCGCTCGAAGTAGTCCGTGACGACCTTCGATCCCGGCGCCAGGGTCGTCTTGACCCAGGGCTTCACGCGCAGGCCGCGCTGCACCGCGTTGCGGGCCAGCAGCGCGGCCGTGAGCATCACCGACGGGTTCGACGTGTTCGTGCAGCTCGTGATCGCCGCGATCACGACGTGCCCGTGGTCGACGACGCAGCGCGTGCCGTCGGCGAACGTGACCGGCACCGGCTGGGTGGGTCGGCCCGGGCTGGGCGCGGCCGTCACCTGGTGGGGCGGCTCCTCGACGGCGCCGGCGGCCGGGGCGGGAGCGTCGCTCGCGGGGAACGACTCGGCCGACGCCTCGTCGACGCTGCCGGCGGCCGGCTCGGGCAGTGACGACACCATCGCCTCGGCGAACATCGCCTTCGCGCGGTCGAGGGGAACGCGGTCCTGGGGCCGCGACGGGCCGGCCAGGCTCGGGACGACGGTCGAGAGGTCGAGCTCGAGCGTCTCGGAGAACGTCGGCGTGGCGTCGGGGTCGAACCAGAGTCCCTGCTCCTTGGCGTACGCCTCGACCAGCGTGACCTGCTCGTCGGTGCGGCCGGTGAAGCGCAGGTAGCGCAACGTCTGCGCGTCGATCGGGAAGATCGTGATCGTCGAGCCGTACTCGGGCGACATGTTGCCGATCGTCGCCCGGTTCTCGACCGGGATCGTGCCCACGCCCGGCCCGTAGAACTCGACGAACTTGCCGACGACGCCGTGGCGCCGCAGCAGCTCCGTGACGGTCAGCACCAGGTCGGTCGCGGTCGAGCCCTCGGGCAGCTCGCCGTGCAGCCGGAAGCCGACGACGGGCGGGACGACCATCGAGATCGGCTGGCCCAGCATCGCGGCCTCGGCCTCGATGCCGCCGACGCCCCAGCCGACGACGCCGAGCCCGTTCACCATCGGCGTGTGCGAGTCGGCGCCGACGAGCGTGTCGGGATAGGCCTGCCCGTCGGCGTTGGTGAAGACGACGCTCGCGAGGTACTCGAGGTTGACCTGGTGGCAGATCCCGGTGTCGGGCGGGACGACGCGCAGGCCGTTGAACGCGCCCTGACCCCAGCGCAGGAACTGGTAGCGCTGCTCGTTGCGGGCGAACTCCAACTCGGCGTTGCGCGCGAAGGCGACGGACGTGCCGTAGACGTCGGCGACGACCGAGTGGTCGACGACCAGGTCGGCGGGGATCAGCGGATCGACACGGCGCGGGTCGCCGCCGAGGGCTTCGAGGGCGTCGCGCATCGCGGCGAGGTCGGCGACGGCGGGGACGCCGGTGTAGTCCTGCCAGAGGATGCGGGCAGGCGAGAACGCGAGCTCACGATCGCCGGCCGCTCCGTCCCACGCGGCGAGGGCGCGGATGTCGTCGGGGGTGACGCTCACGCCGTCTTCGTGGCGCAGCAGGTTCTCGAGCAGCACCTTGAGGGAATAGGGGAGCTGCGCGCCGAGCTCGCCGAGGCGGAAGATCTCGTACGACGCGCCACCGACCTGGAGGCGGCCCCTGGTCCCGAAGCTGTCAGCGCTCATGACGTGGCACCTGCCTTCCCTGGGTCGGGCTGCTCTCCCTCGGTGAGCTTGCCCCAGAACAGCAGCCGCTTGAACGTGTAGAAGTAGGGCGACCGGTCGCCGAGCACGTCCAGCAACCGGCGGCGGTACCGGTCGAGGTACCGCTCGTAGAGCTCGGGCGGGAACGCGCGCTCGAAGCGCGTGAGCGTCGTGCCCTTCGTCCACTCCACGACGTCGGCGGTCGACCCGAGGTGGTGGCCGTACACCTGGAGGCGCACGTGCTGCTCCGCGAAGCCGAGCTCGTCGAGCAGCGTCGCGTACCGCTCGGGCGCGAGAACCGGTGTCGCCTCGCCGGGCTCGAGCAGGTCGCGGAACGGCGCTTCGTCGGCGACCTCGAAGGCGAGCGCGTGGGACGGGTGATCGAAGTTCGCCGGCACCTGGACCGCGAGCTGACCTCCGGGTCGGAGCGCGTCGCGCTGCCGTCGGAGGAGGCGGGGGTGATCGGGCACCCAGTGCAGCGCGGCGTTGCTGAAGACGACGTCGTACGCGGCGACCGGGGCGAACGCTCCGATGTCGCCCGGCTCGAAGCGCAGGCCTCCGCCCTCGAGCGCCCGGGCCGTCGCGAGCATCGCCTCGGAGCTGTCGATCCCGACGGTCGTCGCCGCGCCGAGGTGGAGGTGCAGGCGGGCGGTCAGCTCACCCGTGCCGCACCCGAGGTCGACGGCGGCGCCACCGGGGACGGGGCGGACCAGGGCGAGCAGGTCGGCGAAGGGCCTCGACCGCTCGGTGGCGAACTTCCGGTACTGCACCGGGTTCCAGGCGTCGGTCGTCCTCATGGCCCTCTTGTAGCAGACATGTATCGAACATGTCTAGTAGGCGGGGTAGGATCCGGCGCATGGCACGCGACGTGCGGTACCGGACCCTCGCCGCCGAGCTCCGGCGCGCCATCGCCACGGGCGGCTACCCGCCCGGCCAGCTCCTGCCCAGTGAGGCCGAGCTGGCCGCGGCCCACGCCGTGAGCCGGGTGACCGTGCGCAAGGCGCTCGGCCAGTTGAAGGCCGAGGGTCTGGTGGACAGCCGCCAGGGCTTCGGCTGGTACGCGATCGCGGTCCCGCTCCGTCAGTCGCTCAGCGAGCTGACCACGATCGAGGCGCAGGTGCGGGCCGCCGGTCTGACACCGCGGCGCCGGGTGCTCGGCTTCGCGTTCGTGGACGCGCCGCCACGCGCCGCGCAGGTCCTCGGCGTCGCGACGGTGCTCGAGATCGCGCGGCTCAACCTGGCCGACGACCGGCCGTTCGCGCGCGTCACGGTCTGGGTGCCCGAGCAGCTCGCCGCCGACCTCTCCCGTCGGGCGGTCGAGCACCAGCCGCTCTACGAGCTGCTCGGCATCCCGCTCGGCGGTGCGACGCAGGCGATCACCGCCGTCGCGGCCACGCCCGACGACGCCGCGCTGCTCAACCTGCCGGCCGGATCGCCGCTGCTGCGGTGCGAGCGCATCACGGCCGATCGCGGCGGCCGGCCCGTCCTGCTCAGTGACGCGGTCTTCCACCCGCTCGTCACCGAGTTCGTCGCCGAGCTCCCCGCGCTCGACCACGTCGAACCGACCGGCCTCCGCCTGATCCGGTGACCGCGTGGCCCGACTGCTCAGGAGGTCCCGGCCCCCCGGAGGGCGCGACGGGCCGCCCGGCGCCAGCCGTCCGGCACGCGCTCGTCGTCCGCGATGCGGCGGAGGACGTCGGGCGTGGCGTCGCCGACGAGCTCGACGAGGCGGAGCGTAGGCCCGTCCGCGGGGATGACCGAGATCCGGTCGCCGGCCGCGAGGTCGCCGGGCTCGACGATGCGGAGGTACGCGCCGGGCCGGCGGGCCTCCGCGAACCGGTCGACGAACGCGGCGTCGCCCATGCGGATCCCGAGCTTGAAGCACGGCTCGCGCGGCTGCGCGACCTCGAGGAGCGTGCCGCCGACGCGCCACCGGTCGCCGATGGCCGAGGTCGTGAGGTCGAGGCCGGCCGTCGTGAGGTTGTCGCCGAACGTTCCTGGCCCGAGCTCACGCCCCAACCGTTCCGACCACCAGCGGTAGTCCTCGACCGCGTACGCGTAGACGGCCTTGTCGCGTCCGCCGTGCACGCGGCGGTCGGCCTGCTCGTCGCCGGCCAGGTTGACGTCGGACGCGAGCACGCGGCCCGCGACGGGCTCCTTGAAGATCGCGGTGGTCACCTCGCGGCCGTACCACTCGACGACTCTCGGGCGCCCCACGTTGACGGAGACGACGACGGCTGACACGGTGCGCGACACCTTAGAGGTCGTCGGGTTACCCTCACCGCGTGCTCCGGCCCCTCGCCGTCGCGGCCGCGGTCCCGACGACGGCGCACTCGTGAGCGCCGCGCCGGCTCCCGAAGGCGTCTCCTACGGACGCCGCATCACCGATCTCGCGGCCGCGCATCCCGACACGACCGCGATCGTCTTCGCGCCCGAAGGCGCCGACGACCGCGAGATCACGTGGCGTGAGCTCGACGCGCGCTCGACGCAGGTGGCCCGGCTGCTCGCGGATCGAGGCGCCGGACCCGGGACGTGGGTCGCGGTCGGGATCGTCAACTCGCCCGAGCACTTCTACGCCACGATCGGGGCGTGGAAGGCCGGCGCGGGCGTGCTGCCGATCCGGGCCGACCTGCCGGCGTGGGAGCGGGAGCGCCTCCTCGCGGTCGCCGGCGTCGTCCTGCTCGTCGGCGATCACGCCGGCAGCGCGGTGCCGGTGGTCACGCTCGACGAGGTGCTCGCCACGACCGGTCTCGACACGTCGCCGCTGCCGGACGTGATCGCCGACCCGGCGGCCGCGATCGCGTCGAGCGGCTCGACCGGGCGCCCGAAGGTGATCGTGGCGCCGTTCCCGGGTGTCCACGTCGAGGGTCTGAACAAGCCGATGCCGAGCGTGTACGTGGAGCTGCCCGAGCGGCTCCCCCAGCTCATCCCCGCGCCGCTGTACCACACCAACGGGTTCTGGATCGCGCACAACACGTTGCGGACCGACGACTACGTCGTCGTGATGGAGCACTTCGACGCCGAGCGGGCCTTCCAGCTCGTCGAGCGGTGGCGGATCGCGTGCTTCTCGGCCGTCCCCACGATGCTCGCCCGGATGGCGCGCGTCGAGGACCGCGCGCAGTACGACCTCTCGAGCCTGCAGTACGTGATGCAGGGCGGCGCGACCGTTCCCGACTGGGTCGTGGAGGCGTGGATCGACCTGATCGGCGCCGACCGCTTCTACATGTCGTACGGCTCGACGGAACGGGTCGGCCTGACCATCATCCGCGCCGACGACTGGCTCGGCCACCGCGGGAGCGTGGGGCGCGGCTTCGAGACCGACATCCGCATCCTCGACGCCGACGGCAACGACCTCCCCCCGGGCGAGATCGGCGAGATCTACATGCGGCGGCCCCTCGATCCGGTCACGCCGTTCGCGTACGTCGGCGCCGACCCGCCGCCGACCACGCCCGACGGCTACACGAGCATCGGCGACCTCGGCCGCCTCGACGAGGACGGGTACCTCTACGTCGCGGACCGGCGGACCGACATGATCGTCACCGGCGGCGCGAACGTGTTCCCCGCCGAGGTGGAGGCCGCGCTCTCGGAGCACCCGAAGGTCCGCGACGTCGTCGTGATCGGGTTGCCCGACCCGGAGTGGGGTCACCGCGTCCACGCGATCGTCGAGCCGACCGACCCGGCCGACCGGCCGAGCGCGCACGAGCTCGACGCGTTCGCGCGGTCCCGCATCGCCGCGTACAAGGTGCCGAAGGGCTACGAGATCGTCGAGCGGATCCCGCGCACCGAGGCCGGCAAGATCAACCGCACCGCCCTGGCCGAGGAGCGTGCCCCCGCGCCGTGACCCTCGTCAACGCGTCAGGGGCGTCGAGCCGTCGAGCGTCATGACCGGGCGGGCGAGCCGGTCGAGGAGCGGCTGGTCGACGCAGACCTGGCCGGTGAGGTCGGGACCGCACGTGGAGAGCGCCAGCGCGGCCTCGGCCATGACCTCGACCGGCGCGAACTGGTCCGCGGGGATCCGGCCCTGGAGGTGCTCGACCGCGCCCTCGCTGGCGACCGGCTTGGCGGGATCGAGCGTGTTGAGCCTGACGCCCGTGCCCCAGAGCTCGACGGCCATCGCGTTCGTCAGCCGGTTGAGCGCGGCCTTCGTGACCGCGTACATGCCGTTGCCCGGCATGACCGGTGGCGCGAACGGCGGGCCCGGGTGCAGGTGCGCGGCACCGGAGCTGATGTTCACGATCCAGCCCTCGCCCCGCTCGAGCATCGGGGGAAGCACGGCCTGGGTCAGATCGAGCGGCGCCTCGACGTTGACCTCGAACATGACGCGCCGCCAGCGGTACGCGTACTCGGCGAGCTGACGGTGGATGCCGGCGGCCGCGTTGTTGATCAACACGTCGATCGGACCACCGAGGGCGGCGACCGCTTCCGGGACGATGCGGGCGCGGTCGTCGGGGTCGGAGAGGTCGGCCGCCACGACCTCGACGCGCTCGGTGTGGTGGCGGCACTTCGCCAAGGTCTCGTTGAGGCTCCCGGCGAGATGGTCGTGCCTGTCGACGGTGCGGGCCGTGATCACCAGGGCGGCGCCGGCGGCGGCCAGTCGCTCGGCGATCCCCGCGCCGATCCCGCGGCTCGCGCCGGTGACGATCACCCGCCGCCCGGCCGGCTCCCCGTTGCTCACGCTTGCTCGCTCACGCCGGGAGCCGGTCGCGGTACGACATCGTCAGGAGCTCGAGGAGCTGGCCGTCGGGATCGCGCACGAAGATCGCGACGTCGATGTCGGTGTCGGCGAGGACCTCGCCGCCGAGCTCGACCACGCGGGCGCACGTGGCGGCGATGTCGTCGACGCTGAGCGAGATGTGGGTGAGACCAGGCTCGTTCATCACCCGCTCGTGGGCGGGCGCCGTGCCGAGGTCGGCGTGGTACAGCAGTTCGAGCACGAAGCCGTCGCGGCGCAGGTACGCGCAGGTCGTACCGATCGGCGGCCTCAGTCGCAGCAGCCGGTCGGACGGGTCGTCGGGCACCTCGAGGTCGAACCAGGGCTCGAAGCCGAGCGCCTCGACGTAGAAGCGCCGCGCCCGTTCGAGGTCGCGCACGCAATGGCCGACGTGGTTGAACGTGCTCATGGCCGGGATCGTACCGACGGGGATCAGCCGGCGTGACCGAGGAGCGTGGTCGGCACGAGCTGGTCGAGCTCGGCGAGCGTCCACGGAGGATTCTGCGAGTGGTGGCCGCGGAAGATCACGCGTTCCTCGCGGTAGGGGGACCACACGCCGACGATCCCCCCGACGGCGTGGAAGACCTCGCCCGTGACGCCCGACGCGGCGTCGGTGCAGAGCCAGGTGACGATCGGTGCGACGTACTCGGGTGGCGGCGTGTTCAGGTAGCTCTGCCAGTCGTCCTCGGTGATCACGCCCGTCTCGCGCATGCGCTCGAAGTTGGCGCGGTTCAGGGCGTGCAGGCGGGTCGCCGCGCCCGGCGCGAGGCAGTTCGCCGTCACCCCCGTGCCCCGGTGCTCGTGCGCGATCGCCTTGGTCATCGAGATCACGCCGCCCATGGCGCCCGCGAAGATCGGCATGCCGAGCGACCCGAGGGCGCCGTGCGACGTGGTGGTCACCAGGCGCCCCCACCCGCGCTCGGCCATCGCGGGGAGCGCGGCACGCGCCAGCCAGAACTTCTGCGACAGGAACAGCGCGATGAACCGCGCGTACGCGTCGTCGTCCGCGGACAGCGAACCGTCGATGATCGCGCCCGCGCAGGCGACGACGATGTCGAGCTGCCCGAAGTGCCCGACCGCCTCGCGGACCGCGTTGGCGCAGCCGCCGGCCTCGGCGACCGAGTCGTAGTTGGCCTCGGCGGTGCCGCCGGCGGCCCGGATGGCGGCGACCGTCGCGTCGGCGGCTTCGCTCGAACGCCCGACGGCGAACTCGTTCGTGCCGAGGTCGTTGACGAGGACGGCCGCGCCGTGCGCCCCGAGCGACTCCGCGCAGGCCTTCCCGATGCCGTTCCCCGCACCCGTGACCAGCGCGACGCGTCCCTCGAGCGGCCGCCGCTCGCTCGTGCTCACGCCGACGACCGGCCGACGGTCGGGCGGAACGCCGCGACGAGGCGGGCGAGGAAGTCGCGGGCCGCGGACGGGTCGGAGGGGACGGCGTAGACGCGGAAGTCGGTGATGCCCGCCTCCACGAGCGCCGGTACGGCCTCCATCGTGCGGTCGAGGTCGAGCTCGCCGTCGTCGCCCTTGACGGCGGGCAGCGCGGTGGTCACCTGCAGCTTCACGTCACCCCGGCCCGCGGCCTCGAGGGCGTCGCGCATCAGGCGGATTCCCTTCGCCGGGTCGGCGATGTCGTCACCCCACGGGATCCAGCCCGAACCGAAGCGGGCGACGCGCTCGATCACGCGCCGGTTCAGCGTGCCGCTCACCCAGATCGGCACGCCGCCGGGCTGGCGCGGCTTGGGCATCTGGTGGATGTTCGAGAACTGCAGCTCGTCGGACGAGTAGTGCGCGTTGGTCTCGCGCCACACGGTCTGGCAGACCTCGAGCGTGTGGTCGAGCAGGCGGCCCCGCCCCTCGAAGGGGAGCCCGGCGGCCTCGTACTCCTCGCGCTGCCAGCCGACGCCGACGCCGAGGTCGAGCCGGCCGTCCGACAGCACGTCGAGGGTCGACGCCATCTTCGCGAGCACGATCGGGCGGCGCAGCGCCGCGATGAGGATGCCGGTCGCGAGGCGCACGTGCGTCGTGAACCCGGCGATGTAGGTGAGGAGCGTGAAGGGGTCCAGCCAGTGGCCGTCGGGCCCGGTGGGTTGCTTGCCGCCCCGGCTGCCGCCGACCTCGGGCCGCCCGTACGCCTCGAGGTGTTCGCCGAAGACCACGTGGTCGGAGGCGACGATCCGGTCGATCCCGACCTCGTCGGCCGTGCGGACCAGGCCGAGCAGGGCCTCCCAGGAGCCGGGATCCTCGACGGAGTAGTTGCGCAGTCCGAGCGACAGCGCGGGCGTGACGGCTTCGAGTGAGCTGGTCATCGCGGCAACCTACCGCGCGCCGGGTGAGGTCTACCCTGGCCCCGTGCCCTACGACCTCGTCGTCCGGAACGGCACGGTGGTCGACGGCACCGGCGCGCCCCGCTTCCGCGCCGACGTCGGCGTCGTCGGCGACCGGATCGCAGCACTGGGGCGCATCCGCGAGCGCGGCGCGCACGAGATGGACGCCGAGGGCCGCTTCGTCACACCCGGCTTCGTCGACGGGCACACGCACATGGACGCCCAGGTGTTCTGGGACCCGCTCGGCACCTGCTCGTGCTGGCACGGTGTGACCACGGTCGTGATGGGCAACTGCGGCTTCACGCTCGCGCCGTGCCGCGAGACCGAGAAGGACCTCGCCATCCGCAGCCTCGAGCGCGCCGAGGACATCGCGCGCGACGCGATGCTCGAGGGTATCACATGGCAGTGGGAGACCTACGCCGACTACCTCGACGCGCTCGCGCGCACTCCGTTGGGGATCAACTACGCGGGCTACATCGGGCACTCGGCCCTGCGCACCTACGTCATGGGGGAGCGCGCCTTCGAACAGACCGCCACCGACGACGATCTCACCGCGATGCGGCGCGAGGTCGAGTCGGCGCTGCGCGCCGGTGCGATCGGGTTCAGCACCTCACGCTCGCCCAACCACGAGACGGCCGACGACCGGCCCGTCGCGAGCCGGCTCGCGTCGTGGTCGGAGGTCGAGGCGCTCGTGGACGTCATGACCGGGCTCGGCGCAGGCGTGTTCGAGCTCGCGCAGGAGCAACCCCTCGATCCCGACACCCGGGCCGACTACGCGCGGCGCCTCCGTGACCTGGCGGTCACGAGCGGCCGACCGATCACCTACGTCGTCGGTATGAGCCCGGCCGCGCCCGACGCGTGGAGGGACGCGCTCGACCTGCTCGACGACATCGCGGCGCGCGGCGGCCGCGTCACCGGTCAGGTGCACTCGCGCGAGTTCCTGTCGATCATCGGCTTCAAGGTGAACCTGCCGTTCGACCGGCTGCCCGGATGGGCCGAGATGCGGAGCCGGCCGCTCGCGGAGCAGCGCGCCGCCCTCGCGGATCCCGCACGCCGCGCCGCCCTCGTCGCCGAGGCGCACGCCGGCCGCTACGGCGCGGCGATCGGTGCCGAGGTGCGCCCGCCGCAATACGACGCGATCCGGGTGCTCGACGCGCCCGAGGGTCCCTACCGGACCGTCGCGGAGGTCGCGGCGGAGCGTCGCGCGGACCCGGTCGACGTGATGATCGACCTCTCGCTGGAACGTGATCTCGCGCTGTTCTTCGCCCAGCCGTTCGCCAACCAGGATCTCGGCGCCGTCCGGACCATGCTCGAACACCCGCGCACCGTCGTCGCGATCTCGGACTCCGGCGCGCACGTGTCGCAGATCATCGA
>Ga0070741_10019467_pt1 | contig 10829 bp, 15 predicted proteins | sample Coa_R1_4_FD_66440 | JGI IMG/M metagenome (GOLD analysis project Ga0070741, IMG submission 66440) | Surface soil microbial communities from Centralia Pennsylvania, which are recovering from an underground coalmine fire - Coalmine... | ecosystem: Environmental > Terrestrial > Soil > Unclassified ...
CGGTGCAGCGGGTGCAGGGGCATGGTGAAGTAGCCGAGTCGCATGAATCCGTATCGCCGCTTGTGCCGTGAGAGGCGCGTCCCCGCGGCCAGGGGACGCGCCGTGACTTTACTTCGCCGGACTGGCGACCGGCTTGCCGCGCTCGACGACGTAGGTCGCGAGCACCTTGGCCGGACCCTTGCCGATGTTCTTGCCGTCGTGGACGGTCCCGGCCGGGACGAAGAACACGTCGCCCGCGTTGAGCGTCTGCGGCGCGCGGCCCTCCATCTCGAGCACCAGCGTGCCTTCGACGATGTAGCCGAGCTCCTCGCCCGGGTGCGTGTGCCGCCCGGCGACGCCGCCCGGCACGAACTCGGCGAGCGCGACGACGGCGTCGCGGTTCTGCGCGGAGAGCTCGTGCTTCTGGAGCACCGCGCGCTTGAACCCGGGCTGCTGCGCGTTCAACGACGGGATGCCGAGCGCGCCGAACAGCGCGCCTGCGACGAAAGCTGCTGCGATTGCGAGCCTGCTCCTCTTCACGGTCGCCTCCTTCGGGGTTGATTCACTGAAGCTCGATCTTCCTCTGCTCCACCACGCGCTTCCATTTCGCGATCTCGCGCTCGACGTAGGCGCGCATGTCGTCGGGGCTGCTCGCCTCGGGCTGCCCGCCCCACTCGGCGAAGCGCTGCGCGACGTCGGGCAGCGCGCACACCCGCCGCAGCTCGCGGTTCAGGCGCTCGACCACCGCGCGCGGCGTGCCCGCCGTCGTCGCGATGCCGGAGAAAGACGACGCCTCGTAGCCCGGAACGCTCCGCGCGGCGGTCGGCACGCCGGGCAGCGCGGCCGAGGGCTCGGCCGAGGTCACGGCGAGCGGGCGGAACTTGCCGGCGCGGATCTGCGGGTAGGAGTTGGTGAGCGCGTCGAACAGCATCGGCATGCGCCCCGCGAGCACCTCGGTGAGCGGCTCGGCCCCGCCGCGGAACGGCACGTGCTGCATCTCGATCCCGGCCATGGCGATGAACTGCTCGGCGGCGAGGTGATAGAGCGTGCCCATGCCCGGCGACGGGTAGTACACCTTGCCGGGATTGCTCTTCACGTAGGCGATGAACTGGTCGAGCGTCTTGAAGTCCGAGTCCGAGCGCACCTCGATCACCAGCGGATACTTCACCACCGTCGAGACCCACGCGAACGCGCGCACCGGATCGTACGGAAGCGAGGCGCGCACCGCGGCCTGCGTCACGTGCGCGCCGCTCACGAGGAGCAGCGTGTAGCCGTCGGGCGCCGCCTTGGCGACCGCGTCGTTGGCGATGATGCCGCCCGCGCCGGTGCGGTTCTCGGGCACCACCTGCTGCCCGAGGCCCTCGCTCATCTTAGCCGCGACGATGCGCCCGACGACGTCGACGTTGCCGCCCGGCGGAAACCCGATCAGCAGCTTGATCGGCTTGGCCGGGTATTCCTGCGCCCGGGCGCCGAGCGGCGCCGACGCCACCAGGGCGGCGAAGTAGATCAAGGCAACCGCTCTGTTCATGCGCTCTCCCGACGCTAGTCGACGCGCGCGCCCGAGTTCCGGACGACCTGTCCCCATTTGTCGACCTCGTCCCGGACGTACTCGCCGAGCTGCTCCGGGGTCTTCGGCATCGGATCGACGCCTTGCCTGGCGAGCTGCGCCCGCACGTCGGGCGCGGCGAGAACGCGCGCGGTCTCGCGTGCGATCCGGTCGATCACGTCGCGCGGCGTCGCCGCCGGCGCGAACAGCCCGAACCAGATCGAGGTCTCGAATCCCGGCAGTCCCGACTCCGACACGGTCGGCAGCTCGGGCGCCGCCGCGGTGCGCTGCGCGCCCGTCGACGCGAGCGCGCGCAGCTTCCCCGCCTTGATGTGCGCGAGCACGGTCGAGGCCGGCGAGAACATCACCTGCACGCGGCCGGCGAGCAGGTCGGTCACGGCCTGCGGGCTGCCCTTGTACGGGATGTGCACCATCTTCACGCCGGCCATGAGGTTGAACAGCTCGCCCGAGAGGTGCGGCGAGGTGCCGTTCCCCGAAGAGCCGTAGAGGATCGCGTCCGGCTTCGCCTTGGCCGCCGCGATCAGCTCGGCCACCGAGCGCACGCCGAGCGACGGGTGCACGACGAGCAGGTTCGACATCGTCGTCAGCCCCGCCACCGGCGCGAGGTCCTTCGTGAAATCGAACGTGAGGTCCTTGTTGAGGCTCGCGTTGATCGCGTTCGCGACCGAGCCGAAGAAGAGCACATAGCCGTCGGCGGGCGATCGCACCACGGCCTCCGCGGCGATGCTCGAGCTCGCGCCGGCCCGGTTCTCGGCGATGAGCGGCTGGCCGAGCGTCTCGCCGAGCCGCGGCGACACGATGCGCGCGACCACGTCCGCCGCGCTTCCGGGCGGAAAGCCGATCAGCAGCTTGATGGCCTTGACCGGGTAGGCCGGCCCGCTCGCGGCGCTCTGCGCGCACGCGGCGCCCGCCAGACCCAGCGCCGCGGCCGCCAGCACGGCCTTCGCCATCTTCATTCGCGCCCGCCTCCTTCCGGCCTGCATCCTACAGGAGGCGCCCGCCCCCCGCCAAAGGCGCGGGCGAAAAAAATCCCGCGCCCGGCGCGAGCCGGACGCGGGACGCTTGCGATGCCGCGCTCTACTGCGGCTCGGGGCTGCTGCCCTGCTTCGGCGGATTGCCCGGCGTTCTCGGCCCGCGCGCCATGTTGGGCGTGTCCGCGGCCGTGCCGCTGTCCGCGGTCGTGCCGCGGTCGTTGCGGCTGAGACGCTCGTGGTCGCGCTTGCTGCTGCGCTTGCTCGTCTTCGCCTTCGGCGCCGTGCTGCGGCCGGTGGTGCTCTTCTCCTGGTCGGCCTTGGGCGGCGTCTGCTCGTCGGCCGAGCGCTGGTCCATCCCGCCCGGTCCGGTGCCGCCGGTCTGCGCGAACGCGACCGGAGCGGCGAGCACGCCCGCCACGAGGGCGGCGATGAGAGTCTTTGCTTGCATGGGATCTCCTTGGGTTGCGTCGAGTGTCAGCGCGACGGCGAGCTGCTGCCCGGCGTGCCGGGCGCGTTCGCGATGTCCGACTGCGTCACGTTCGCGGCGCCCGACGTCCCTGCGCTTTCCGTGACCGCGTGGTTGTCCGAGCCGCGCGTGGAGCGCGACGGATTCACGCTCGACGTCGAGCTGCCCGTCGTGTCGCGGTCGTTGCGGCTGATGCGCGTCCTGCTCTCGGAGGTGCTGGCGGTGGTGCTGCTGCTGACCTCGGACTGCGACAGCTTGCCGTCGTGGTCCTTGTCGAGCGACGCGAAGCGGCTGCGCAGGACCGGGTGCAGCTTGACCTCGTCCTTCGAGAGGTAGCCGTCGTGGTCCTTGTCGAGGCGCGAGAACTCGCGCGCGCTCACGCCCGCGTGCTCGCTCGCGCTCGCGCTCGGCGAGCTCGAGCCCGGCTTGCCGGGCGTATTGGCGATGTCGCTCTGCGAGACGTTCGAGCCGTCGGCATTGCTGCCGCCGCGCGTGCTCGCGCTCGGATTCGCATTGGATCGGGTTCCGTAATCGGCCGCCTGGACCGCGAGCGGCACTGCAAACGCGCCTGCGATTGCGGCGGCGATGATCGTTCTCGTCAACATTCGGATGTCTCCTCTGGCAGACAATTGAAAAGTATCCCGCGTGGGCCTGGGATGGCCCGGATACTCGCAAGCCGCGTGCCATGCGCCGCCGGCACCATGAATGGAGCCCGAGCGGGCGGTGAGCCGCGGGTCGGCGGGAAAAAATTGCAGAGGCGGGCGCCGGAATTTACCGGCGCCCGGTGAAGACAGTCCGGAAGGTCTATACGCCCGGTCGGCGCGATCAGTCGGCGCGGATGTCGTTGTCGCGCACGACCTTGCCCCAGCGCGCCATCTCCGAGAGGAGGAATTTCTGGGTCTCCTCGGGACTCGCCGCCACGACGTCCATGCCGAGCGTCTCCGACAGGTTCTTGTGGATCTCGGGGAGGCCGATCGCCTTGACCAGCTCGGCGTGCAGCTTCGCGATCACGGGCTTCGGCGTGCCGGCGGGCGCGACGATCATCCACCAGTCGGCGGCGGCGAAGCCCTCGTAGCCGCGCTCGGCGAGAGTCGGCACCTCGGGCATGGTGTGGGCGCGCTTTGCGCCGGTCGTCGCGATCGCGCGCAGCTTGCCGCCTTTGACGTTGGCGGCGAGCGCCGCGACCGAGGCGACGCCGAGCTCGATCGCGCCGCCGAGCGCGTCCTGCATCATCGGCCCGCCGCCCTTGTACGGCACGTGCACGAGCTTGACGCCCGCGCGCTGCATGAAGACCGTCATCGAGAGGTGCCCGACGCTGCCGTTGCCGATCGAGCCGAACGTGACGCTATCGGGCTTCGCCTTCGCCGCCGCGATCACGTCGGCGATCTCGCGATAGGGCTTCGACGGCTGCGTCGTGATCGCGAGCGGCGCCGTGCCGACGAGCATGACGGGATCGAAGTCCTTCTCCGTATCGTAAGGCAGCTTCTGCAGGAACGGGATGATCGCGTGCGTATCGAAGGTCACCACGAAGGTGTAGCCGTCGGCCGGCTGCTTCGCCGCGTACGCGGTGCCGATCGCGCCGGAAGCGCCGGTGCGGTTCTCGACGATGAATTGCTGGCCGAGCGACTCGGAGAGCTTCGCGCCGAGCAGGCGCGCGAGCGGATCGACCGACCCGCCGGGCGGAAAGGGCACGACCACCTTGACGGGCTTGGTCGGCCAATCCTGCGCCGTCGCCGGCACCGAGGCCATCGAGACGATCAGGCACGCGGCGAGCGCCGCGATCCGGGTGGCTGCTCTTGTCATGGTTCTCGTCCTCCTCGAAGGCCGCAATAGTAACAAAGTGTAACTTCGGATCGCACGCGCCAACAGAGTGTTACCTTTTTTCGCAGATCGCGCGTGCGCCGCGGCGGATCATAAGCGTTGATGGGAATGGGCGAGCCGCCCGTGCGAAGGAGACCCTCGTGAAAAAGACCTTCACCCTGCTTCTGGCCGGCGTCGCGCTCGCCGCGGCGAGCGGCGCCGCGATGGCGAGCGACGTTCGATTCAGCGTCTCGATCGGCGTGCCGGCGCCGTATGCGTACGCTCCGCCCGTCGTCTATGCGCGGCCCGTGGTGGTCGCTCCGGCCCCGGTGTATTATCCGCCGAGAGTCGTCTACGCTCCGGCGCCCGTGTACTACGCGCCGCCGCGCGTGGTCTACGGTCCTCGCGTCGCGGTCGTTGCCGCGCCGTGGGGCTTCCGCCACCGGCACTACTGGGGGCACGAGCGGCGCTGGTAGCGATTCGCGCAAAGGAGATCCGACATGACCAGGCTCATCAAGTCGACGCTGATCGCGGCGCTCGCCGCGGCCGGCGCGCTGGCGAGCGGCTCGGCGCTCGCCTGGCATCGCGGCGGCGCGCACGTCGGCGTCTTCATCGGCGGACCGGTGTGGTGGGGATATCCGTATCCGTACTACGCGTACCCGCCGACGGTGGTGGTGCGCGAGGCGCCGCCGACGCAGTACATCGAGCAGAGCGCGCCCGACGCCTCGGCGCAGCAGCAGGGCTACTGGTATTACTGCGCGGACTCGAAGACGTACTACCCGTACGTCAAGGATTGCCCCGGCGGCTGGCAGAAGGTCGTGCCGCAGACGCAGCCCGCGCGCTGAGCGAACGGACATGAAACGCAAGATCGCATTCGCGGCGCTGCCGATGCTGCTCGTCCTCGGCGCGTGCGTGTCGATGCCCTCCGGCCCGAGCATCCTCGTGCTGCCGGGCACCGGGAAGAACTTCGATCAGTTCCGCTTCGACGAGACCGACTGCCGCAATTACGCGAGCGCGCTGCTCGGCGGCAAGGACGCGAACTCGGCCGCGGCCGAGGCCGGCCTGAAGAGCGCGGCCGTCGGCACCGCGATCGGCGCGGTCGCGGGCGCGGCGATCGGCGGACGCTCGGGCGCGGCGGTCGGCGCGGGCGGCGGCGCGCTGGTCGGCGGCGCGGCCGGCACCGGCGCGGCGTCGACCTCGCAGTACGGGCTGCAGCGCCGCTACGACAACGCCTACATCCAGTGCATGTACGCCAAGGGCCACCGCGTCCCGGTCGCGGGCAGCTTCACTTCGGCGCCGCCGGCGAACACCCCGCCGCCTCCGCCGCCCCCGCCGCCGTCGGCGACGACGCCGCCGCCGCCTCCTCCGCCTCGATGATCTTCACGGGCCGCCTCGCGCGGCCCGTGCGCTATTCGGGCTTGATCCCGGCGGCCTTCGCCACCTTCGCCCACTTGTCGATCTCGGCGCGGATGAACGCGGCGAACTGCTCGGGCGTGCTGCCGACGGGCTCGGCGCCGTCGGCGGCAAGGCGCTCCCGCACGTCGCCCGCGTGCAGCGACTTCGCGATCTCCGTATACAGGCGCTGCACGATCTCGCGCGGCGTGCCCGCGGGCGCGAGCACGCCGTACCACTGCACCGACTCGTAGCCCGGGACGCCGGCCTCGGCGATCGTCGGTACGTCGGGCAGCGCGTCGCTGCGCTTGCCGCTCGTCACGGCGAGCGCGCGCAGGCGCCCGCTCTTGATGTGCGGCAGCGCGGTGAGCACGTTGGGCGTCATCACCTTCACCTGCCCCGCGAGCACGTCGATCACGCCGGGGCCCGTGCCCTTGTACGGGACGTGCACCATGTCGATGCCGGCCAGGTGCTCGAGCAGCGCGACCGACATGTGCGGCGACGTGCCGATGCCGGCCGACGCGTACGCGATCTTGCCGGGCTCACGCTTCGCGAGCGCGATCAGCTCGGCGAGCGTCTTGACCGGCAGCGACGGATGCACGACCAGCACGTTCGGCAGCGACGCCGCCTGCGTGATCGGCGCGAAATCGCGCAGCGGGTCGTACGTGACCCTCTTGTACATGATCGGGTTGATCGCGAGCGTGCTCGCGGTCATCAGCAGGGTATGGCCGTCGGCGGGCGACCTGGCGGCGAGCTCGATGCCGATCATCTGCCCGGCGCCCGGACGGTTGTCGACCACGAACTGCTGGCCGAGCGCCTCGGAGAGCTTCTGCGAGATCGCGCGCGCGATGATGTCGGTGCCGCCGCCCGCGGACGACGGGACGATGAAGCGCACGGGCTTGGACGGATAGGCGCTCTGCGCGAAGGCATGGGCCGCGGCGAGCGCCAGGATGAGCGCCGCGGCCGGAAGGCGAAGCAGCATGGCAGGACTCCTCCAGACGGTGCGTGGCATTATTACACCGCCGAGGAGGCCTCATGTACGAGCACCGGACCCAGCCGCTCCTTCCGCGCCGCGAGTTCTACGGCCGTGTCGCGCAGAACGGCGCCCTCGCCGCCGGCATCGTCGCGTTCTCGCTCGCGGTCGGGATGCTGGGCTATCACCTCCTCGAGCGCCTGCCGTGGCTCGATTCCTTCCTGAATGCCGCGATGCTGCTCGGCGGCATGGGCCCGGTCGACGCGCCGCGCACCGCGGCCGGCAAGCTGTTCGCGGGACTCTACGCGCTCTATTGCGGCCTGGTGGTGCTGGTCTCGGCGAGCATCATCCTCGCGCCGGTCGCGCACCGGTTCCTGCACCGCTTCCACCTCGAGCAGCAGCGGGCCCGCGCCGGCTGATCGATTTCGCGCTCACCGAAGAGCAGCAGCGCATCCGCGACGCCGTCGCGCGGCTGTGCGCGCCGTTCGACGCGCAGTACTGGCTCGCGAGAGACCGCGACGGCGGCTTCCCGCACGATTTCCACAAGGCCTTCGCCGACGCCGGCTGGCTCGGGATCGCGATGCCCGAGCCGTACGGCGGCGCCGGGCTCGGGATCGTCGAGGCCGCGCTGATGATGCAGGCCGTGTCCGAATCGGGCGCCGGCTTCTCGGGCGCCTCGGCGCTGCACATGAACATCTTCGGCCTGAACCCGGTCGTCGTCTTCGCGAGCGACGAGCAGAAGCGCCGCTGGCTGCCGCCGCTCGTCGCCGGCCGGGACCGCGCGTGCTTCGCGGTCACCGAGCCCGACGCCGGGCTGAACACGCTCGAGCTCAAGACCAGAGCGGCGCGCGAGGGCGACCACTACGTCGTCTCCGGACAGAAGACGTGGATCTCCACCGCGCAGGTCGCGACGAAGATCCTGCTGCTCGCGCGCACCACGCCGGTCGAGGAGGCCCGGGGGACGCAAGGTCTCACGCTCTTCTACACCGACTTCGACCGCGACAAGATCGAGGCGCGGGTCATCGACAAGATGGGCCGCCACGCCGTCGACTCCAACCAGGTCTTCATCGACGGCCTGCGCGTTCCCGCCGCGGACCGCATCGGCGACGAAGGCCGCGGCTTCGAGTACATCCTGCACGGCATGAACCCCGAGCGCATCCTGATCGCCGCCGAGGCGGTCGGCCTCGGCCGCGCCGCGCTCGCGCGCGCCGCCGCGTACGCGAACGAGCGCGTCGTCTTCGACCGTCCGATCGGCCAGAACCAGGGCGTGCAGCACCCGCTCGCAAGGGGCTGGATGGAGCTCGAGGCCGCGAACCTGATGACCTTCAACGCCGCGACGCTGTACGACGCGGGCAAGCCGTGCGGCGCCGAGGCGAACGCGGCGAAATACCTCGCGGCGGAAGCGTGCTGGCGCGCGTGCGAGACGGCGGTGCTCACGCACGGCGGCATGGGCTACGCGAAGGAGTACCACGTCGAGCGCTACCTGCGCGAGGCGTGGATCCCGCGGCTCGCGCCGGTGAGCCCGCAGCTGATCCTGTGCTTCATCGCGGAGAAGGTGCTGGGGCTGCCGAAGTCGTACTAGCGCGTCGAGAGCGCCTCCTCGAGCGCCGCGACCAGCGGCCCGAGCTTCGGCGGCTTGGCCTCGAGCGCGACCTTCACGCCGAGCCCGCGCAGCCCGGCGCTGCACACCGGCCCGATGGAAGCGACCCGCGTCTTGTTGAGATTGCCGGCCAGCTCGGCGTTCCTCCCCTGCCGCTCCGCCAGCGCGAACAGGTTCTGCGCCTGCGACGCGCTCGTGAACACAGTCGCGTCGACCTCGCCGCGCTCGAGCGCGTCGAGCAGCGCGATCAGGGGCCCCGTGTCCGCGGGCAGCGACCAGCGGTAGGTCGCGATCTCGACCACCTCGGCGCCGCTCGCCTGCAGCGCATGATCGAGCTCTTCGTTCGACGCGCCGTAGCGCTGGACGAGGACGCGCTCGCCCTTCAGCGGCACGTCGGCGATCGCGGCGAGCAACTCGGCGGTCGTGTACGGCTCGGCGGCGGAGCGGTCGATGCGCACGCCCCGCGCGCGCAGCGCCGCGGTGGGCTTGGGCCCACGCGCGGCGACGACGCTCTTCGCGAGCGCATCGAGGAGGGCTTGCGTGACGCCGAGCGCGTCGGTCGCCTCGAACAGCGCGCGCGTGCCGACGCCGGTCTGGAACACGGCGACCCTGGCCGGGCGCGCGGCGAGCCCGTTCACGAGGCGTGCGATCGCCTCGGGGTCGACGTCGGGCGTCTCGGCGAGCGCGGGCGCCGCGATGACCCTCGCGCCGCGCCGTGCGATCAGGTCGGCGAGCTGCGTCGACAGCCGGCTCTCGAGGATCGCCACCGTACGGGATTTCATTGCGCCGATTGTAGCAACGCGCCGGTGGAATAAACGCGGGATGAAACCGGTTTAGACATCGACGTTCCAAGCTCTATGCCGACCGTCCTCATCACCGGCGCCGGCCGCGGGCTCGGGCTCGAGTTCGCGCGCCAGTACGCGGCCGACGGCTGGAAGGTGATCGCCACGATCCGCCGGCCAGACGCGAAGGCGACGCTGCAGTCGCTCGGCCCCGACGTCGACGTGCGCCTCGCCGACCTTGCCGACCGCGGCTCGATCGGCCGGCTCGCCGCCGACCTGCGCGGCGTGGCGATCGACGTGCTGATCAACAATGCCGGCATCTACGGCCCGAGCGGCCTCGCGATCGGGAAGCTCGACTACGCCGCGTGGGAGCAGGTGCTGCGCGTGAACGTGCTCGGCCCGGCCGCGGTGTCCGAGGCGCTGCGCGACAACGTCGCGGCGAGCGCGCGCAGGACCATCGTCATGATGTCGAGCCGGCTCGGCTCGATCCGCGAGATGCGCGCCGGCGACTATCTCTACGGATCGAGCAAGGCCGCGCTGAACGCCGTCACCAAGGCGTTCGCCTCGGCGCTCGAGGGGCGCGGCGTGGTCGTGGTCGCGCTCAGCCCGGGCTGGGTGCGCACCGACATGGGCGGCACGAACGCGCCGCTCGCGCCCGAAACGTCGATCGCCGGGATGCGCAAAGTGATCGCGGGACTGTCGCGGCGGGACTCCGGCCGCTTCATCAGCTACGACGGCTCGGACATTCCCTGGTAGCGCTCAGGAGGCCTGCTGCTTGCCGTTCTTGGCTGCCTTCGCGGAAGGCTTTCGCTGCCAGTCCTCGCGGCGGAAGCGCTTGCGCCGGGCGGGCACCGGCTTCTTCTCCGCGTATTCCTTCAGCCGCGCCGAGATGAACTCGCGGATATCCTCCGGCAGCGTGTTCGCCGCCGATTCGAAGCGCGCGACGATCGGGTCGTCGTTGAGCGGCGCATCGGGATGCAGGCGCGCGCCCAGCACCTGCTCGGAGGAGCGCGCGGTATGCAGCCCGTCGTGGAAGAAGCCGCCGTATTGATGCCACACGAGCGCGCGCTCGCTCGAGTCGATGCCGTAGCACAGCTGGAACAGCGTGATCTCGCCTTCGCCCGTCTGCCAGACGAAGAGATCGAAGTAGTCGTCGTGGAACCAGCGCCGCAGCGTCCGGGGCTCGTCGGTGACGCCGAGAATTTCCTTCATCATCGTATTCTGCCTCGCCGGCGGCGTTTGCGCAGCCGGGGTCCTCGGTTAGACCTTCCCCCGACCGGATTGGACCGGAGGAGG
>Ga0070741_10019468_pt1 | contig 10829 bp, 11 predicted proteins | sample Coa_R1_4_FD_66440 | JGI IMG/M metagenome (GOLD analysis project Ga0070741, IMG submission 66440) | Surface soil microbial communities from Centralia Pennsylvania, which are recovering from an underground coalmine fire - Coalmine... | ecosystem: Environmental > Terrestrial > Soil > Unclassified ...
CGCCGGAGATCAACTGGGAAGAGATTGGCTGGCAAACCACGCAATCCGCTCGCGAAGCTCTGGCAATCGCCCTGACCGGAATGATGCAGGATGGCGAAATCAACCGGGAGCGGGCTTTAGAGCTGGCGCACATGGTGCTGCATGACAATGCAGCCAAACTGTACGGATGGACCGGGGCAGGAACAGCCAAATAGCCCGGCTTTAAAATCGCAACTAAGGGGCGATTCTAAGAGCGCTCTTAGAAAGCAGGCGCGTCTGCAATAAACTGCAATCTCCACGCAATCTTCTTCCGTCTCAAATTAAGACACCTTAGAAATCCTGTGTTTTTAGTGCATTTTCGGCCACTTACCCCTTGACTTGGGCAAAGGACTACTGCAAAACTCAACAATGTCCAACAATTTCCAACCAGGTAAGTTGGGAGGTGTAATCGTACTTGGCTGAAGTCAGGCTCCAGGAGGGTGAACCTCTTGAAAATGCCCTGCGCCGCTTTAAAAGAAAGGTCCAGCAAGAGGACATCATCAAGGAAGTCAAGCGGCACTCTTTTTATCTCAAGCCCGGCGAAAAACGCCGTGTGAAGGAAGCCTTGGCGCGCAAACGTAATCGCAAGAAAGCGCGCAAGGAGCAAGATTAAGCAAGTTGCCGGGCCGTTCCCTCGGACGGTCCGGTTTAATACAGCAAGGCGCAAGACAGTCCGAATTTTTTAGAGTTTGTCTCTTATAGGTTTTTAAGTAGTAAACACACGGCGGGGCCGTGTGGGGCCGAACCTGTTGGTAGGGATTCATTCTGATATGTCCAATGGGGATAAATATGTCCTTTTGGGCGGCTCTACAGGATGAATGCAGGAAAGGGGGCACTCTCGATGGAGTTCCAGGACAAAGTACTTAAATGTGTGGATTGCGGCGCCGATTTCGTTTTCACCTCGGGCGAACAACTCTTCTTCCACGATAAACAATTCAAGAACGAACCTAAACGCTGCAAAAACTGCAAAGGGAAACGCGCCCAGGCGCTGGGACTGCCGCAAAATGGCGGCAACTACCAGCGGGTGGAGACAAAAGCCATTTGCTCAGGATGCCAGCGGGAAACCACCGTGCCGTTCAAGCCTACGCAGGGGCGTCCGGTGTTTTGCCGTGAGTGCTTCCAGCAGCGCAAGACGACTGCTGCATCAGCGTGAGCGTTTAGCAGGCTAAGGCCAGAAAACTAGCAGAAGCCTTCTGCCGAAAATCCTGTAAGCGCGCCCGAAGGAACTCTACTAACTAACCTTTCCTCTTGAAAAGTTGGGCCTCTTCCGGCACAGGCGTTAGTGTGCCCGCCCGCAGGTCAAATTTGCACGGATCTCAGGCTGGCTTTTTTGCCGTCTCAAACTTTGCCACTTTGCTTCCGCTTCGCGCTGTCGACCGTTGATGTTTCTGGTCTTCATGCTGAATCAACAGCACTTCAATGCGGCGGAGAAGATCATCAGTATTCATAGGCTTTACCAGCATGGATTGGGCGCCTTCAGATTTCCAATCGCCGCCCAGAAGCGGGTAAGCCGTGAGGATGGCCACGGCGGGAGCGTAATCAGTCTTATTGGCGGCGCGGATCACGTCATAACCGGCCTTTTCGTGCTCCATCTTCATGTCCGTAATCACCATGTGGTAGGTATTGGCCTTGAGCTTGGAGATGGCTTCCTTGGCTGAGGCGGCGGTTTCAACGTCAAAACCATGAATCTCCAAAATAGCTTTTAAGGTCAGCAGAATGGCTAATTCATCGTCAACCAGAAGGATACGGCGTTTCATGAGGGACTCCAGGGGGAATATAGAAAACACTTTGTCGCGCAATTAAGATGCAGGCAGCAGCTCACAAGGTTGTTAGCTTACCTGCAGGATACCTTGCCGAACTTCAAATTATAATACTTGTTCATGCCTCGCGTTTTCATTCAAAACTTTGGTTGCAGGGCCACACAGGCGGATGGCGCCGCTTTGGAACGCCAACTTGCGACATGCGGCTTTACCCCTGCCAATTCAGCTCTGGATGCCGAGGTTGTTGTGCTCAACACCTGTACCGTCACAGCCGCGGCTGACCAGGATGCCCGGGCTGCTATCCGCCGGATCCATCGCGAGAACCCTGGCGCAAAAATCATGATCACAGGCTGCTACGCCCAGCGTGCGCCTCAGGAAGTGGCAAATCTTTCCGGTGTGACGTGGGTAGTAGGCAATTCACACAAACACCAGGTTGCGGAGATTGTGGCGGCAAATGCTCGTCAAAATGACTTAGCCCACCTTAGTGCTGCGCAAAATAATGCCGCGCAAAATTATGCCGCGCAAAATTTCTTACCTCTTGAGACCGTAACTCTCTCTGCACCGGCTTTCACACTGGTAGGCGATATCTTTGCACATACAGAGCTGATTGCCGCGCCGGTTTTTGCCGGCGAAAGCATTGCGGAAAAAACGCGCCCCAATCTGAAAGTCCAGGATGGCTGTGATAACCGCTGCTCGTTTTGCATTATTCCCAGCGTTCGCGGACAAAGCCGATCGATGAAGCTTGAGCGCGTGATTGCCGAGGCCAACGCGCTTGTTGCTGCGGGATATCGCGAGATCGTTCTCAGCGGCATCAACCTGGGCCGCTGGGGCCGCGACTTTGAGCCTCAACAAAGATTTGAGCAGTTGGTGTGCGCGCTGCTGGAGTACACGGATATTGAAAAAATTCGCATCAGCTCAGTGGAGCCAATGGACTGGAGTGACGAGCTGATTGCGCTGGTCGCCGGCTCGCCGAGAATTGCCAAGCATGCCCATGTTCCTCTGCAATCCGGCAATGACCGCATTCTGCGCCGGATGCATCGCAAATACCGGCCCTGGCACTATGCAGAGAAGATCAGAAAAATCCATGAAGCCATGCCGGATGCAGCGATCGGCGCGGACGTAATAACCGGCTTCCCCGGCGAGACTGACGAGTTGTTTAAAGAGAGCCGCAGCTTCATTGAGCATCTGCCGTTTACGTATCTGCATGTGTTTACATACTCATCCCGCCCCGGCACGCCTTCAGCGGCCATGCCGAACCAGGTTTCTGTTCACGTCGCGCGAGAGCGGAATCGCATTTTGCGAGAGCTGGCGGCAGAAAAAAATCTGGCATTCCGCAAGAAATTTATCGGACAAAGCCTCGACGTGATTACATTGCAGGCAAGTAATGAAAACTGCACGGAAGCCCTCAGCGATAACTATTTGAAAATCATTCTAGCGGGCCATCACGCAGCCAACACCTGGATGAAAGCTGAAATTGAGGAAGTAGGTCATGAAAATCTCCTGGCCGTGGCGAAAAAAGAAGCCGCTTACGTTGTTTGAAGAACGTGCTCCATGGCTTAGAGAGAGCTGGCAACCAGGATGCCATTACAAGAAAACGCGATTAAAAGGTTGACGAAGTGGCGATGATTGGGACGCAATTCAGGTTATGTTAGGTCTTTATTGATTTCCGTCCTTTAATGGGATGCAGTGGCTGGAACAGAGCGTAAATGCTGAAGCACATTCTTGTACGCATTTTGTGTCTTGGCCGCATTTACTTACACATGTTTGAAGTTCAGCACCACACATGGAAGGACAAGTTGATTGCGCATGGGCAAAATTACCAAAAAATGCAGTGCTCGCAGCCAGCATGCAAAGAATGCCCAGACGGATAATCGCTCTTTGATAAATAGACATGTTCGTTGTCATCCTTTCATTCTTGCTTTGATATGACGAAGTGAAACGCGCCTATTGTCGGTTATAGCTCACCTGACCTGCGCCAGCCTCACAAAGATTTGTTAATTCAATGAACTCAGTCCTGATATGGGAACGCATCATTCAAGGAGCAATTAACGATTTCACTCTCAATAAAGGCCGTTTCTCATCCGTGCCCATCTGAATGCCGCCACTCGAACTCATTCACGCCCAAAAAAGCAATCGAAGGAAGCTGCAGGCGGTTTGCTACGCTGATTCCGATCCAGAGATTATCAAGAGACTCAAAGACGCGGGTTGTGCAGACTCATTGATCGTCGTTAAAATCCGATTAAAGTATCGTCGCGCCAAATTGCGCCGCCAATATACCTGAAGGCCAACCCTCAATTCAGCCGCACACATCTGCTTAACCAGTACCAATCCAACTCAGCCCATCATTCCCCTGGCGCTGATGGACTTCTGATCACGTTCGAACCCGCGCGGCCAAGAGCTGCTTCTGAGGTAACCCATGAGAACAGTCCTTCGATATCTACAAGCGTTCAGTTTGTTGTGTGGCATCATCTGCTTTTCCGTTGCTGTCTCCGCACAATGTAAATTCACCACGCTAACCATCCCCGGCGCAGTCGATAGCACCGCACTCGGCGTAAATGACAGTGGCGCCATCGTTGGCGAGTTTGACGATAGCGCCGGCAGCCACGGCTTCCTCATTTCGAGCGGGAAGTTTTTCAAATTCAGGTTTCCCGGCTCCGACTCCACAGAGGCCGTTGACATCAACAATTTCGGCCAGATTGTTAGCGATTTTGTGGCCAACTCGGGCCAGCAGCATGGCTTTGTGGTGCACAACGGCGCCTTTCATTCCATTTCTGCGCCGGGACCTGCGGGCACTCAGACCCGGGCTGAGGGCATCAATAATCCCGGCGACATAGTGGGTACTGCTGATAGCTCTGCCGGAGAGCACGGTTTCCTGCTGCACAACGGACATTTCACCACCATCATGTTTCCAGGCTCTAGCCGCACGATGGCCTTCGGGATCAATGGCTTCAACACCATTGTGGGCACTTATGGAGATACCAAAGGCTTCAATCACGGATTTATGTTCAAAGGGGGCAAGTATACGGCCATCAACTTCCCCGGCGCTGATAACACTTCGGTATTCCGTATCGATAATGAAGGCGATATTGTGGGAAATTATGAGATGCATGGCGACGTGCACGGCTTTACCTTCGATAAGGGGCGCTTCATGACACAGGATGATCCTAATGCGTCCATTTCGACAATAATTTTTGACGTAAACAGCCATGACCGCCTTGTCGGCGGGTTTATAGATGTAAACAGAAGCAACAAGTCCTTTACCGCTACTTGCAACGGCGTATTCTGATCTGCAATCGGTGATCGCTGTGGCTCTCCGCGGCGATCACTTGCCCACTGTTCATTAGACCTTTGACACAGCTGTTAGAAGATGTTCCTGAATTGCAGGCTTAGAAAAACGTTTCTCTTGCGATCACTAGGCTGGCTGTTCAACGTTCGGGCATATCCGGCCTGGAAGGCAAAATTGACGATCATGAATTCAAAGCCTCCGCCGGCCGAGTCGAAATGCCTGCTTCCGCCCGCTCCATCGATCTGTGCCACATCAAAGAGCAGCAAGGGCTTCAGAGAGTAGATATTGGCGTTATCGGCAATGTAGTTTACCGGCGGCGCTATTTCGCGGGCGACCATTGTCTTGGCTTGTTTCTGCGCCTCTTTTGCCGGCACGCCTTGCTGCACCAGTGCCGCCTGTATAAAACTCACAGCGGAAACAGTGCTGGCGTTCTTAAGCGCCTTTTTGAGTGATGTATCGTCGGTAATCATCATGTCCGGAATCAGCGGTTTCGATAATCCGGGAATGGGAATCGTCAAAGTCGTGCTCACGTTCCAGTATGACGAGCCGCCGACAGGCGAAATCCCCGCTAAACCTGCCTCGGTCTTGCCAAAACTTCGTACCAACGGAGACGGCGCTCCACCCAGCAATAAAGCATCGGGCGAGTCATAGAGAAAATTGCTTTCATTATTGCCGGCAAAAAACTGAGCATATTGCGCCGGTGTTCCCCATGTGTGACCGTAAGCGCTTAAAACCTGCAAACCAAAAGCTTGATTTGGTTTGACCAGCAGATCTTTGTACAGCCCTGAGAAGAATGCCAGCTGTTGATAATTTTTTTGATTGTTTGGACTGGCGCCATTCAACCACAAGCCGGCACGGAAGGTAGTTTGAGCGATCGCACCGTCCAGAAGCATGGCGGCAGAGCCAGCAGCTTCTGAAGTATCGATTTCTCCGGCGGATTGCGGGACAGCGTGCCTTGAAGCAGTCCCGCCGGCCCAGAAATAACCGTCATGCAGGTAGAAATTCTTCAGGTGGATATTGGCCCGCAAGCCGGCCGCTTCCCTGGATGTGCTATCACTCTCAGCGCCAAGAGGCTGTTTTGCATTGGATTGCTCCACATGCAATGTGAGACTTTGCAGTGTTGAATCGGGCCAGCTTTTCTTCAGATCAAATGTCTCTTCCGCATTGTAAAAATTATGCTCCAGAGAACGCGAGAGATTGGCTGCGCCTGTTGCTTCCAGTGTGTGATTGGCCGAGTCCTCATGGCGCAGAATTCTTGCGATGTCTGAAAAATCCGTCTTCAAACCCACGCCGGGCGTAGTTCCTGTGCGGTTATCATGCTCAACCTTTAGGGCGGGATTCAGGATGAGTAAGGACCGCGGCACGCCGGAAAAATAAGTAGAAAATGGGCTTCTTGGAACCGGAAGGATAGGCCCCGCCTGATTAAAGCGCATGAGCCGTATCGCGTGGGCGAAAAATGTTACGTCCGCGCACTGGTCCTTCTGCATGTCGCGCCGGCAAACTGCCGGATCTACCACCTGAACGCAGGAATCGACCACGCGAACGGACACATAGCCAAAGGTCGAGAAGACGCGTGCGGCATTATTGTTCTCATCACTGCTCAAGCGTTGAGCAATGGCCGCTTGAGAAGATGAGAGCACATCAGGACTGTAGATGGTATTGGGTTTCAGGGGAATATCCGGCGGCTGGAAATAGCGGATATTGTAATGAATTTGGTGGACCCAAACCTGGCTGGCTTGTGTGAGATCATCACGGCATTGCTGCGCCAAAGAAGCCCGCGGCATGAACAGCGCCGCGGCAAACACACAGATAGTCCAGCCAGAAATGAATCTGCCTTTGTTCAAGAATCACCCACAACTGGAATTAAACGTCCACGTTCACTGCCGTTGCAGCATTGCTCATCGCCTGGTGCACAGCCTGCTTTTGCTGAGGGGTTGGCGTCTGTACTCCGTCTAGAGCTTTGGCCGCAGGATAGACCTGATTGGTAAGAGCATCAGCTTGGCCACTGGATACTCCCTGAGAAACCATCGATTGGACGCCTTGCTGCTCTTGCGTTGTACCTGAGGTGAAAGAAACATGAACGATCTGATCAAAGTCTGTTCCCGTTGCTTGTTTTTTATAAAGATCAAACACCAGCTTCCAAATTGGATCGTTAGTGGCAGAGCAATCCTTCTCCACCTGGACCTCAAACTTGAACCCTGCTTCTGGACTGAAAACCATCACCTGCAAAACAAAGGGTTTACACTTTTTGGCACCGACCGGAACAACACTGACTGATGAAGTCGCCACTAGATCCTCCTTTTGGAATAAGCGCGAAATTGCAAAAAATTCCCTTTATGAAACAATCAGCCGCTTGCAATAATCGCGCACATTTTAAGACTGCGCGAGCCCCAACATATACCCTATCTCAGGGACCGGTTCTATGGGTTCTCCATGCTATAATTTTTCAGGTCTTTTCTCGTCGTTCTCACGGCAATTCCCTGCCAAGAATCGCGGGCTAGACATTTCAGGAGGTTTGTATAGACAAGCGTTTTATTCGCATGAATGAGCGCATCCGCGCCCGCGAAATTCGCGTGATCGGCGCAGACGGTGAACAGCTTGGCATCATGACACCGCAGGATGCGACCAGGAAGGCCCGCGAACAGAATTTTGACCTGGTAGAAATCTCGCCTACTGCCGTACCCCCAGTTTGCCGAATTATGGATTACGGCAAATTCCTGTACGAACAGGAAAAGAAAGAACGGGCGGCGAAGAAGAACCAGAAACAGATCGTCCTGAAGGAAGTAAAGTTCAGCGTCAATGTGGACGAGCACGATTACGTGACCAAACGGAACCACGTGCTGCGTTTCCTCTCTGAGGGCGACAAGGTAAAAGCCAGCCTGCGCTTCCGCGGACGTGAAATGGCCCACCAGAACCTGGGACGCAAGGTGCTGGAACGCCTGGTGACCGAGGTCGGCGATAAAGGAATTGTAGAGTTCAGGCCGCGCATGGAAGGTAATACCGTGCATGTGATCCTGGCTCCGCCGCGCCAGGTGCCCGGCGCTAAGAAACCAGAAAAACCGCCGCAGCAACAGGCGACCTCTGGTGGACAGACACAAACGGGTAGCTAACGGCCAAGCAAATGGCAATTAGCAACTAGCCAGATGCTGACCAGTGCTGAAAGGTCGAAACGATCGCCACCCGATGGTAGCCGGGATTAACCAGAATTAAAAAGCTGCTGGTGCAACAAGACAAAAGCTAATTACTAATTGCTAAAAACATGCCTAAATTGAAAACACACAAAGGCGCAGCCAAACGCTTTAAGAAAACCGCGACCGGCAAGATCAAGCGCGGCAAAGCGTTCAAACGCCATATCCTTACATCTAAGGACACGAAGCGCAAACGCCAGCTCGATACCGATACACTGGTGAGCAAGGCGGACGCGCCCAAAGTCCATAGAATGATCCCGTACTAAAATATCCGGGACAGAGTCTGGCCCGCCTGATGTAAATCAGAGCTGAGGCCGGCCTGAAAAAGCAGTTAGCGTTCAGCAATTCAGCATTCAGCTCTGCATGGGTTGGATTTAGATCGAACTGGATGGTAATTGCAAAAGCGTGTGAAGAGGGACCTAAAACCTTCCCTCCAGCCGCGATAACCGCCGGAACATCCGGCAACAAAAAGGGAGCAGACCATGCCTCGCGTAAAACGTGGTACCAAGCGCCGCCAGCGCCGCAAAAAGATATTAGAGCGCGCTAGTGGTTATTTCCTGACAAAATCAAAACTTTATCGCGCAGCCAAAGAATCGGTGGAGCGCGGACTGAAGTTCGCCTACACCGGACGCAAACAAAAGAAGCGCCAGTATCGCTCCATCTGGATTGTGCGTATCGGCGCCGCATCTCGCGCCCAGGGCATCAGCTACAACCAGTTCATCAGCGGCTTGAAGAAGGCCGGCGTGGAACTGGACCGCAAAATCCTGGCCGATATCGCGGCAAATGATTCAGCCGGCTTCAACGCTTTGGTTGAAACGGCCAAGCGCGCGAACGGCAAAGCAGCATAAGATTCTAGCGATCTCGTATCTGGACATGCGAACGATCGTGGGGATATCGCTTCTAGTATTCGGAATGGCGTCCGCGTTAGTTGCGAATCTGCTGCACTATCAAGCAGAAGCAGACCTGCTCGACAAACATCCTGAATGGTCGAGCAGGATTCCGGTTTGGTGGAGCATAAAACAACACTCCGAACTCAGAAGGCTCTATAAGTGTGCGTTTCCTGATGGACGGAAGATCCAGCAGTTTTGGTTGTGGACCATTTTTGCCTTCGCCGGGTCCTTACTAGGTTGGTTCTTGCTTATAAAATTCGTATGAAATTTTCTTGGCTTTAGCACTGCCTTGCACTCTGCCCCTGAAACTGCGAACCTATTTGGCATGTTCCTCGGACATCAGAGTACAATCCTGCCATGCTCTCCCGCAGATCATTCTTTAAAACCGCTGGTTTAGGCGCTGCTGCTGTCGCCACTACAAGTTTTCCCGCCGAGCTTTTCACTTGGGCTGAACCACAACGCACGCCACATCCAGGCGGCCCAATCCTGCTTGATAGCAATGAGAATGCTTACGGGCCATTCCCCAGCGTACTGGCTATCAAGAATCCATTTCTTGATGCCAATCGCTATCCAGACCGTGCTGCTGATGCGCTGAAGGATCGCTTGGCCGCTGTGCACAAGGTAAAGCGCGAACATGTTCTTCTGGGTACGGGATCAACTGAAATACTCCGCATGGCAGCGTGTGCGTTCACCGGTCCGGGTAAGAAACTGGTGATGGCATCGCCCACGTTTGAGGCCATTGAGTTTTACGCAAAGGCGGTAAAAGCAGATGTTGTGAAGATCGAGTTGGCTTCCAGTTTCGCCCATCAGCTTGCGCAGATGGCTGAGGCCGTAGGCAAAGAGGGCGGGCTGATTTACATTTGCAATCCCAATAATCCAACGGCAAGCCTTACCCCCCGGCGCAGCCTGGAAAGTTTTATCCGCAGCCTTCCGCCTAATACTTATGTGCTGATGGATGAGGCTTATCACGATTTTGTCCCCGTCTCCGCCGACTACATTTCATTCCTGCAAACGCCGGTCGATATGGACCGAACGATTGTGGCCCGCACATTTTCCAAGGTGTACGGCATGGCGGGATTGCGGCTGGGATTCGGCGTTGCCTCTGCCAGTACCATCAAGCTTCTGCAGCAACACAAGACTGAAGACAACGCCAACATTCTGGCCCTGCGCTGCGCGCTCACCTCTCTGGACAACGATGACGAACTTGAGGAAGCAGTGAGGCGCAACGCCAACGATCGTGAGGAGTTCCTGCGCCAGGCCGCTTCGCGCAAACTGCAGGCCATCCCTTCGTGGACCAACTTTGTCATGATCAATACTCAGAAGCCGGTGCGCACGGTGATCGACTATTTCAAGAGCAACAATATCCGTATTGGCCGGCCATTTCCTCCTATGGATACATTTGCGAGAGTCTCACTGGGCAAGCCGGATGAGATGAAGATGTTCTGGCAAGTTTGGGACAAGATGAAAACCTAGACCAGCTCCGGTTTTTTAAGCTGCAAACGTACGGCTCTGGCTAACCAGCCAGGCCAACTCTCCATTAAAGACAACTCCGTCTGTCTCCCTCACTTCTCACCAAGGTTGGAAATTTTTCGTGAGGTGCTCTTATGCCGATCCTTGCTAACGCTACCAGATGGGCCACTGACAAAATGCCCAAGGTGATTGAACCAAAAGCCCACGCCATTATTGA
>Ga0070741_10019469_pt1 | contig 10828 bp, 12 predicted proteins | sample Coa_R1_4_FD_66440 | JGI IMG/M metagenome (GOLD analysis project Ga0070741, IMG submission 66440) | Surface soil microbial communities from Centralia Pennsylvania, which are recovering from an underground coalmine fire - Coalmine... | ecosystem: Environmental > Terrestrial > Soil > Unclassified ...
CGCAATAAGTGCCCCGCCTGGGGAGTACGGCCGCAAGGCTAAAACTCAAAGGAATTGACGGGGGCCCGCACAAGCAGCGGAGCGTGTGGTTTAATTCGATGCAACGCGCAGAACCTTACCCAGGCTTGACATGCGCGAAGTAGGGCTGGGAAACCAGGCCGACTCGTTGAGGCGAGAGCGCGCACAGATGCTGCATGGCTGTCGTCAGCTCGTGCCGTGAGGTGTTGGGTTAAGTCCCGCAACGAGCGCAACCCTCGTCGCCAGTTACCGTTTCTGGCGAGACCGCCGGGATCAACCCGGAGGAAGGTGGGGATGACGTCAAGTCAGCACGGCTCTGACGTCTGGGGCTACACACACGCTACAATGGCCGGTACAACGGGCAGCGAAGGGGCGACCCGGAGCGAATCCCAGCAAAGCCGGCCTCAGTGGGGATCGGAGGCTGCAACTCGCCTCCGTGAACGCGGAGTTGCTAGTAACCGCCGGTCAGCACACGGCGGTGAATACGTTCCCGGGCCTTGTACACACCGCCCGTCACGTCATGAAAGTGGGAAACGCCTGAAGTCGGTAGCGGAACTCGCGAGAGACCGCGCCGCCCAGGGCGGCGCCCGCGATTGGGACGAAGTCGTAACAAGGTAGCCGTACCGGAAGGTGCGGCTGGATCACCTCCTTTCTAGGGAGCTTGCCGCCGAGACCGTCACGGGGCTCGGCCCGCCACTCCCAGGTCGATCGGTCCTCGCCTCACCGCGAGGGCTGCTTCCCTGCCTCGCCTCCCCTTCACTCTTCGCCGGTTCAGGGCCGTGCAACTTACCCGTGGTTTGGACGCGAAGCGGCCCGGAGCGTTGCTCCGGGCCGCTTTTTGCTGTCCCCGGCCTGGCTGCTAGTAGGGACCGAGCACCTGCACGGCCGCGTCCACGAAGCTGTGGTCCACCACCTCGTCGAGGTTGATGCGCGTCTGCTGCGTGCCGCGCGCCAGCCAGAAGTCCTGGTCGTTGTTCAGGCTCGGCACGTTGAGCCGGCCGTCCGGGGCCAGCCCCGGCATCGCCATTCGTTCGTACAGCGATGCGTCCTTCACGGGCGTGTTGCGCGTCAGGATCGCGGTCGCCTCCTGGCGCCGCGCCGGATCGTTCCGCTCGAAGGCGTCGTTGTAGAAGCGCACGGCCTTCAGGTAGGCGACCATGAAGCGGCGGCCTACCTCGGGCTGCTCGCTCACCCACGGTGCGGCGTAGAACACCTCCGACACCTGGTGGCCCGGGTTGATCTGGTCCGAGCGCTGGTAGAGCGTCGCGTAGCGCTCGTCGACCAGGCGCGTGACGAACGGCTCGACGCTCAGCGCCGCGTCTATCGAGCCGCTCGCCAGCGCTGGGGCGTGCTCGCCGAAGTTCAACTCTACCAGCTCCACGTCGCCGAGCCCGGAGCCATAGGGGCGCATCCAGCGGTCGAGGATCACTTCCAGCGGCGTGCCCGCAGCCGCGAGCGCCACCCGCCGGCCGCGCAGGTCGCCGGGGTTCTGCAGCCGGCCGGCCTCGACCGACTCGCGGCGGAACAGCAGCGCCTGGAACCCGTGGCCGGGCGTCGACTGGCCGCGGTCGGCGACCATCTTGAGGCCGATCCCGCGCGCGGCGGCGTTGAACAGGCCAGCGCTGTGCGCCCCGCCGCCGGCGTCGAGCTGCCCCGCGGCCAGCGGCGCCACCATGCGCGCGCCTGAGTCGAACAGGACCGTCTCGATCTCCAGCCCCTGCTCGCGGTAATAGCCGAGGTCCATGCCGATGAAGAAGCCGGCGTCGGTGACGGTGCCCAGCACGCCCAGCCGCACCCGTACGGGCGCCTGCACCGCGTCCGCCGGCGCAGCCTCGGCCACGCGGCTCGTCTGCGCTCCGGGCGGCGCCGGAGAGACGCCACCGACCGCGAGCACCGCCCAAACCAGGAGAACGCCGCTCAGCCGCCGTACCACTCGGGCCCCACGCATCACCGCCTCCCTGCACTGGCCGGGACGACCGCTGTCACCGTGCCGCGAGCATACCACAGGGCCGCCTGCTCAGAGCAGCCCCTGCTCGCGGAAGCGGGCGATGGCCGCCGCGTCGTAGCCGGCGCGGCTGAGGATCTCGTCGTTGTGCTCGCCCAGCTCTGGCGGTGGTAGCGGCTGGGGGCAGGGCGTGTTCGAGAACTGGATCGGGTTGGCGACCGTCCGGATGGTCTTCTTGCCCTCGCGGGGGATCTCCAGCAGCATGCCCATGTGCTGGATGTGCGGGTCGTCGAACAGCTCGCGCGTGTTGTAGACCGGCGCGTGGGGCACGTCCTCGGCCTGCAGCCGCTCCAGCCAGTAGGCGCGCGGCTGGGTGGCGAAGATCGGCGCCAGCTCGGCGTGCAGCTCCTCGTAGTGGGCGCGGCGGGCGGCGCGGGTGCTGAACCGCGGGTCGTCGGCCAGCTCCGGCCGGCCGACGGCGCGGGTTAATCCCTGCCAGAACTTCGGCGGCGAGGACAGGTGCACCGTCAGCGGCAGGCCGTCGCCCGCCCGCCAGGCGTAGGTCTGGGAGGCGATCGGGCGGCTGTACGGCCCCTGGGGCGGGTCGCCGGCCAGCGTCTCGGTGCAGGCCGAGACCAGGAACTGCATCGTGCTGCCGACCAGCGTCGTCGCCACCCGCTGGCCTTTGCCGGTGCGCTCGCGGGCGACGAGCGCGCCGACGATTCCGTAGGCGGCGAACATGCTGGACAGGCTGTCAGCGAAGTTCGGCCCGACCGGGCGCGGGTTTTCGGGGCTGGTCAGCAAGCTGACCATGCCGCCGAGCGCCTGGCCGACGCCGTCGTAGGCGGGCCGCTCGGCGTACGGGCCCGTGGCGCCGAAGCCGGTCACCGAGCAGTACACCAGCCGCGGGTTGAGCTCGCGGAGCTGCTCGTAGCCGATGCCCAGCCGCTCCATCACGCCGGGCCGCAGGTTCTCCAGCACCACGTCGGCGTCGCGGGCGAGGCGATGGAAGATCTCCTTGGCGCCCGGCTGGCGCAGGTTGAGGGTGATGCTCTTCTTGCCGCGGTTGTAGGCCCAGAACGTCGGGTGATCGCCGCCCAGGTCCCAGTTGCGGAACGGGTCGCCGCCGTCGGGATTCTCCACCTTGATCACTTCGGCGCCCAGGTCGGCGAGCAGCGCGCCGGCATACGGCCCGGCGATGAAGCTTGCCACCTCCAGCACGACCATCCCGTCCAGCGCACCCGCCATGTTGCCTACTCCTCCGCGCGCAGCCAGTCTCGCGCCCTCGCGTACTGGAGATCATAGGCTGCGCGGCCGTTGCCTTGCCAGCCGCGTCGCGGGCGGCTACCCTGATCGCGTCGCCCCTCGGCTGCCAGAGCGCTGGCCCGACGGCGGCCAACCGTGTGAGGAGAGGAGAGCGTCGTGGTCACCGAGATCGTCCGCGCCACGATCAAGCCCGGGCAGGAAGAGGCCTACCGCAAGGCCTTCGAGTCCGCCCAGCACCTCCTGCAGTCCGCCAAGGGCTACGTCGACCACTCGCTGCAGCAGTGCATCGAGGATCCCACCAAGTTCGTGCTGATGGTGCGCTGGGAGACCTACGCCGACCACGTCGAGGGCTTCCGCGGCAGCGAGCCCTGGAACCGCTTCCGCGCGGCGACCGCGGAGTACCAGGCGCAGCCCAGCGAGGTGCTCCACTACCAGGTGCCGGATCGCTGACCGGCTCGGAGCCGGCTCAGTCGTCGATCGACCCGCCGGCCGCGCCGCGGGACCGTGAGCCGGCCCTCCCCGCACGTCCACGCCGCGACCGGTCTCGCCGGCGTCTGGGCGACTCGAGGGCCGCGCTGTTCCGCGCCCGCGAGCCGGCCTCGCCTGGCGGCGGGGCGTCGGCAGCGTCCAGCTCGCAGTGGACGACCAGGTTGAAGCCGACCAGGATCCGCCGCGCGACGTGGAAGTGCCGCGCGAGCTGGCGCAGCCGATCGGGGGCCGAGCGGTCGCGCGCCAGGTTGAAGGTCGCCGTGCCGCCGGGCCGCAACAGCCGTCGCAGGCTGGCCAGGAACGGCGAGGCGCACACGCGCGCCGGGATGCGGCCATCGCGGTAGAGGTCGACGCAGACGAGGTCGAACCGCCGCGCGCAGGTAGCAGCGTAGGCGAAGGCGTCGGCCACCACGACCTCAAGATTGGGCAGGTCCAACCCGAACGCTTCGCGACCGAGCGCCAGCACGGCCGGATCGTCGTCGACGCCGACGATGGGCAGCGGCCCGAACGCCCCGACCAGCAGGTGCGCGATCGTGCCGCCCCCCAGGCCGAGCAGCAGCGCGTCGCGCGGCGGGCGGGCCGGCAGCATGGCCGGCCAGTAGCCCGACGGCGGGGCGCCGGCCGCGACCGCCACCGACTGCACCGCGCCGTCGATAGCCAGCCCGAGGCGCCCGCCATCGTCGATGAGCTCCACCCGCGCGCCCTGGCCGGCCGGCGGCCGTGGCGGACCCAGCCCCCCGTTCACGGGCGCGGCTCGCCGGGCTGGCCGTTGCTTTCCAGCAGGCGCTCCACCGTGTCCCGCACGGTTTCCACCTCCTCGGCGCCGGTCGCCTCGACGATGATCGCCTCGGCCGCCTCGACCGCCTCGAGCGGCCCCTCGCCGTGCTCGACGCGGAAGGTGAGCTTGACCTGGACGTGGTACTCGACGATCGCGCCCTCGCGGATGACGGCGCTGGAGCGGAGCACCTCCAGCCCCTCGATGTGGCGGATGGTCTTGCTCGCCTCGCGCACCGCCTCGCGCGCCGCGGCGCCCCAGCCCTCGGTCGAGACGCCCACCAGCTCGATGACCTTCAGCACCGCCATGTCGCTCCCTCCCGGGTGTGCCGGAGCGCAGCCTGGCAGGCGTCCCCGCCGCTCCCGTTCACAGTCTTACCCCTGACTATGCAAGGCGCGTGCGCGGGCGTGCCAGTGCGGGCCGGCACCTCAGCGGGGACCGAGGTACCCGACGGCGTCGATCTCGACCAGGCAATCGGTGGCCAGTTCCATCACGCCGAGCGTTAGCCCGGCCGGCAGCCAGCCGCCGCGCGTGTTCGCCTCGAAGAAGCGGCGGTAGGCGTCCACGGCCGCCCCGAGGTCCTGGCCCTGCACCACGTACACCGTCGTCTTGATCACGTCCTCGAGCGTGCCGCCGGCCGCTTCCATGACGTCCTTGATGTGCTGCAGCGAGATCGTGGTCTGCTCGGCCACGTCGCCGATCGCCAGGGTCTGGTTGTTCAGGTCGATGGCGTCCTGGCCGGCCAGGAACAGCCAGTCGCCGAACTGTACCGACTGCGAGAACAGGCCGGGCGTCAGCCGCACCTTGTCGCTGGACACGTAGGCCTTCGGACCGTTGGACGCGATGGCGACGCTGCGCAGGAGCACGTTCCGTCCGAGCTGCGGGACGCCGATCCCGGAATTGGCCGGAAAGGCGTCGAGCGCGAACACCCCCTGGTAGCGGGCGCGGCGCCCCTGGCTGTAGCCGTCGCGGACGCGCAGGTCGGACATGAACATGAAGGTCCGGCCGACGTCGCTCAGCGCCAGCCCCTGGCTGGTCAAGATCGCATCCATCCGGTCCAGCACCGTCGTCGTCTGGCGCGACATCTCGTCCAGCGTCGCCGGGCTCGCCGCCGTGTCGCCGGCGTCGATGCCCGACAGGAAGTACAGGTCGCCGACGCGCACGCCGTGGCAGCGGGCGCCGGCCGCGAGCGGCACGCCCGGAGCGGTGAACGCTTCGCGGTCGGCGCTCGTCGTCGCGATGGCGTCCACGCGGACGGTGCAGCCCCCGTCGAGGCCGGAGACGCCGAGATAGGTGGTCGCGGGATAGCGCGCCGGATCAGGGAAATACTCGCTCACGACGCGGCTCACGGCGTCGAGGTCGTCGTAGCGCGTGAGCAGCACCAGCAGCGACACCACGCCGTCCGGGCTCTGCCCCATCATCCGCAGCGTGTTGCGCAGGTGCTCCATCGTCCGCCGCGCCTGGCCCGCGACGTCCTGCGCTCCGCCCAGCGACCCGTCGGCCCCGCGCGCATCCGCCGCCGCGAAGGTCAGGTTGCCGGCTCGCGCCGCCGCCACGAAAGCGCTCCGCGCGTCCATCGCCGCGTCTCCTCCCGCCTGCTCCGCGGCGGCTGGCCGCGCGCCGCCCACTAGCAGCCCCGCGCCCGCCGCCGCCCCGCCCACCAACAACTGCCGCCTGGCTACCCGCGCCCGTCTCGACGCCATCGCCTCCCTCCTTGTCGTTGCGCTCGCACCGCTCGGCGCCCGCGCTTCGCTCCGGCCAGGTGCGTGCGCCCGCTGAACTGCTTCCCTATCATACGGCCGCCACGGCGCGCACGGTTCGCAACGAGCTTGAAATCGTGCTGTTCAGGTACTCGAGAGTGCGCAGGTTGGCGGGCGTGAAGCGCTGCGCGACAGGGATGAGCAGCGGACCAACGAGATCGAACTCGTCGACTGGGAAGAGATCGGGATTGTCCTTCACCAGCTCCTGAAGCTGAGCCTCGTCGTCAGCGGGCGTCTCGGTCGGTGATCAACCGATCTCGATCCACTTCGGCTTTGGCGTCGCCCAGGCCTCGATGCCGTTCCGGGAGATGTGAAGGAAGTTGCTGGCGCATTGAATGCCCAGGCGAAGCTCCTTATCGACTCCCATCGCGCGGAAGGGTAGCTGTACCTTGACCAAGTACCTGCCCTCGCTCTTGCCGATTCCGCACATCTGACAGGCAATCGGTCCGTCACCCTCCTTAACCTTCTCGACCCAGACGCGCATCGCGTGCTTTTTTGTCATGAGTCTCTCCAGCAATCCCGGCCGCTCGTCGGCTTCGAACGGGGCCGCGCTGCCGGGCTCGTCGTTCTCCTAGGTTCGGAAGTCCCGGCGCATTGCAACTGCGGAGGGGGTGTAGCCCTCCATCAGGTCGCGGATCTCGCCCCGCTACTCCGCTTGGTACAAACCTTTCAGCCGCTGGTTCACGGCCGACCGCGCGACATCGAGCGAGGCGCGGCTGCCGGCGACCTGTGCATAGGCGGCGCGCAGGTCACGCCCAAGCACAGTGACCTCCTCGCCTTCCCGGAGATTGGTGACTACGTGATGCTGCGCCACCAGGTACTCGACCATCTCCTCCCCTGAGCCGAACCAGAGAAGGACACCGACGCCGTGCGCCGGAGGCCCGTGGTCGTCGACGCTGTAGTAGCCCCACGGGTAGAGGCGGGGATCACGGGTGCTAGGATCATCCATCTCGGCTGCTTTCCTTCTTCTTCCGCTGCCTTCTTCCGCTGCATCTCGTAGTTCTTCAGCACGCGGAGCGTTTCGCCTCACACTTCGATCGTCGCGAGCTGGGGCGGTGCTTCTTCCTCGGGGATCGGTTCACCGTGTCGGGACAGCGCCCGCAGGTGCAGGCCGATCGCTTCGCGGGCATTCGCCAGCGCTTCCTCGATCGTCTCGCCTTGGGTCAGACAGCCCGGCAGGGCGGGCACCAGCACGCTGAACCCGCCTTCCTCGGGCTCGGGTAGCAAGATCACCGTGTAGCGGGCCATCCGGCATCCTCCAGCGCAGGCCTCACAGCAGCCGGCGCAAGTCCTCGACGGTAAGCTCGGCCAGATCCAAGGTCGTTTGCAGCACCTTTGGCTTGATGATAGCCCCGCGATGCGCTGCGACGGTGAGCTTCGCGCGCTTGACGGGATGCCGCAGGTGCACGTGCGAGCCTGCCTGGTCGTCCACGTACCAACCGTCGCGACGTAGCGCACGCAGGAGCTGCGCCGCGGTGATGCGTGGCAGTCGCTCGCTCATCGCCGTCGCGGTCACCCGCGCCCGCTGGCACCGACAGCAGCCCCGCTGGTAGCGCGCCGTCGTTGCAGCTCGAACACGTCCATCTGAGGGCCCCTTAGCTCGCTCCGGGCCAGTCAGCCTACCCATGGCGCATATCGGCTGCGCGACGCCTGCACCGCTCCTCCACGCTCGACGGGCGGAGTGCCAGCCGGGGAACGCCGGGAACAGGTATCCTGCCACCCGTATCCTGTTCCACGCGGAGGAGGGGAGTTCGACGTTCGAAAGAGGTTATAGACAGAGGAACTATTTTTCGGCACTCACGTCTAGGTTAAGGTTTCGGAGACCGGGGCTCCAGAAGCAGTGAGGAGAGGCTGGCATGGCCGGGACGTTCGTGGGCAAGGCGGCGCTGGTGACGGGGGCGAGCAGCGGGATCGGGCGGGCGACGGCGCAGCGGCTGGCCGCCGAGGGCGCGCAGGTCGGGCTGGTGGCGCGGCGGGATGGCGTGCTGCGCGAGGTGGCCGACGAGATCGAGCGGGCCGGCGGGCGGGCGGTGCCGCTCGTGGCCGACGTGCGTGAGGCCGCCGACGTGCGCCGCGCCGTGGCCGGCGCCGTGGAAGCCTTCGGCCACCTCGACGTGCTGGTCTGCGCCGCGGCCCTCTCGACGGCCGGTCGCCTGCGCGACGTGCCCGACGAGACGCTGGAGACGGCCGTGCGCACCAAGCTGCTCGGCTACGTGCGCTTCGCCCGCGAGGCCGCCGCGCACCTGCCCCGCGGTGGGGCGATCGTGCTGGTCGTCGGCGGCGCTGGCAAGAACCCGGCGCCGCCCAACGTCGTGAACGCGCTGTCCAACGCCGCGCTGCTCGCCTTCACCACGGCCTTCGCCGAGGACCTCGCGCCCCAGGGGGTGCGCGTGGTCGCCGTGAACCCCGGCCCCGTCGCAACACCCGTGCTCGACCGCTACCTGGCGGTGCGGGCCGAGCGGGAGGGCATCAGCCGCGAGGAGGCGCTGGAGCGCCACGCCCGCGAGCAGCCCCTCGGCCGCATCCCCACCCCCGAGGAGGTGGCCGAGCTGGTGACCTTCCTCGCCTCCGACGCGGCCCGCCTGATCAGCGGCACGTCCGTCGACTTCGGCGGCCGAGGGAGGGCGCTCTGAGGCAACACATCCGAGAACTTCGGGAGCTTGCGCTCCTTCTCGGTAGTTACTACCCTAGTACACACGTGGCACTTGGCTCGCTGCCCTACTGGGCGCACCCCGTTTCCGTACCGATCTGTTCGCGCCCAGCGATGCGCCACAAAATGGGGGTGTCCAGATGAGAATCGCGCGTCTGTCGGTACTGCTCTGGCTGAGCCTGGTGCTGAGTGGCTGCGGCAGTGGCGCCGCGCCGGGCGCCCAGCCAACGGGCGGCGGAAATGCACCTGCCCAGGGCAGCGGTACGTCCGCCGGCGGGCTCAGCGGGGAGATTCCGGTGGGCGCCGTGTGGTCGCTTACGGGCGGCGCGGCCCTGTACGGCAGCGTGCAGAAGAACGCCGCCGACCTGGCGGCGAACGAGATCAACCGCTCGAACTTCCTCGGCAGCGCGAAGCTCAAGCTGATCACCGAGGACGACCGCTCCACCCGCGAAGGCGGGATCGCTGCCTTCGAGAAGCTGCTCAACCGCGACCGCGTGGTGGCGATCCTCGGGCCGACCCTCTCCAACACGGCACGGGCCAGCGATCCGATCGCCCAGGACAAGGGGGTCGTGGTGCTCGGCGTCTCCAACACCGCCGACGGGATCGTCGAGATGGGCGACTTCGTCTTCCGCGACAGCTTGCCCGAGAGCGACATGCAGCCGAACACGATCCGCGTGACCAAGGACAAACTGGGCTATCGCCGCGTGGCCGTGCTCTACGGCGACGACGACGCCTTCACCAAGGCCGGCTACGACGTGTTCAGCAAGGCGCTGGCCGATGCCGGCGTGCAGGTGGTGGCGACCGAGACCTTCAAGAAGGGCGACACCGACTTCTCGGCGCAGCTCACGAAGATCCGGGGGCTGAACCCCGATGCGATCGTCCTCTCGGCGCTCGCCGAGGAGGCCGCGGGCATCATGACCCAGGCCCGGCAGCTCGGCATCCCGGCCTCGGTCCCGTTTATCGGGGGCAACGGCCTGAACTCGCCCAAGCTGGCCGAGCTAGCGGGCTCGGCCGCCCAGGGCGCCATCTCCGGGACCGCCTGGTTCATCGCGAACGACACGCCGGGCAACGCCGAATTCGTGAAGGCCTACCGCGACCAGTACGGCAGCGACCCCGACCAGTTCGCGGCCCAGGCCTACACCGGCGTGTACCTGCTGGCGACGGCGATCAAGAACGCCAACTCGAGCAGCTCGCGAGCGATCCGCGACGCCCTGGCGCAGCTCAAGGACGTGCCCACGGTGCTCGGCACGTTCTCCTTCGACGCTAACCGCAACCCCGTTCACCCGCCCGTCGTGCAGATCGTCCAGGACGGCAAGTTCACCCTCTTCAAGTAGCGCACCGGGGCGGAGCCCCTCATGCCGCATCCCCGCGATTCCCGGGGGTCGGAGAGACATGGAGCAGCTACCGCAGCAGCTCGTGAACGGCATCTGGCAGGGGGCGGGCCTGGCGCTATTTGCGCTCGGCTTCGCGCTGGTCTTCGGCCTGCTCGACGTGGTGAACCTGGCCCACGGGGCGACCTACATGTGGGGCGCCTTCTTCGGGCTCGTCTGCGTGACCCGCCTGGGCTGGCCGCTCTGGGCGGCCATCCCGGCGGCGATGGTCGGCGCTGGCCTGCTCGCGGTGCTGCTCGAGCGGCTGGCCTTCAAGCCGCTCCGCACGCTGACGACGGGCAGTCTGGTCCTCTGGGGCGGCTTTCTCGTCCTGCTCCTCGGGCTGGTGGGGTTCCGCGAGGGCGCGCTGCGGGCGGCGCTCCTGGGGCTCGGCGCGGCGCTGATAGTGCTAGGGCTCGTGCAGGACTACCGCGCCGTACGGCCGCTGCAGCAGCGGTCGATGCCCTATCTCGCGCCGATGATCGCTTCCATCGGCGCCTCGACGATCCTGGTCAGCCTGGCCCAGGGGCTGTTCGGCGCCCAGGTGTCGCGCTT
>Ga0070741_10019470_pt1 | contig 10828 bp, 9 predicted proteins | sample Coa_R1_4_FD_66440 | JGI IMG/M metagenome (GOLD analysis project Ga0070741, IMG submission 66440) | Surface soil microbial communities from Centralia Pennsylvania, which are recovering from an underground coalmine fire - Coalmine... | ecosystem: Environmental > Terrestrial > Soil > Unclassified ...
GCTACGCCAGCGCGTCGCGCAGGTCGAAGGCGCGGATCCCCTCGGGGCCCGCGTCCGTGCAGTCGAAGAAGCGCGGGTTGACGCACGCGTACGCCGCTCCCGTCCCCTCGTAGGCGGGCTCGACCCGGAACTGGCACTGAGGCAGCGGTTCGCCGGTCATCTTGATGCCGCCGAAGCCGCCGGCGCGCTCGGCGGCCTCGAACATCGCGACGTCGATCTCGGCGCTGAAGACCTTGCGCATGCAGCCCATGTAGGTGGCGCCGCTGAGCCGGTCCCGGTAGCTGTAGAGGTATCGGCAGCCGAGCTCGATGCAGCCGCGCGGCTCGATGAGCTTGTCGCAGAAGGTCCGGCACTGGCGGCATTCGCCGGGCCGGGTGCTGGCGGGTGCCTTCTCGAGCGGCATGAGTGGAGTCTAAAGCCGGCGGGTGCCGCGTGGCGAGGCCTACGCCGCCATCGCCGCCGGGCCGAGGAGCTGGTTGATCTCGGCTCGCAACGCGGCGCTGGGTTGCACGCGGTACGCATCGCCGAAGCGGAGCCGCCGCAGCCCTTCGCGGGTCTCCATCTCGAGCATCACCTCGCTCTGGCCGGGAAACGCGGCGCACACCGCCTTCAGGTCGTCGAGGATCCCTGCCGGGAGGTCCGCGGCGCGGACCCGGAGCAGGATGCGCTCCGGCGCCTCACGCGCCTTCGCCCGCTCACGGGCCCGCGCGAGCTCGTCGGCACCGGGCTCGAAGGGCTCGGCCTCGGCGACGACGAGGCTCACCTCGCCGCGGCCCTTGTGGTCCACCCGGCCGCGGACGAGGACGACCGAATCCACCGCCAGCGCCGCGGCGGCCTCGCTGGCGGCGTCGCGCACGAAGAGCTCGAGCCGGCCCTCGAGGTCGTCGAGCGTCGCGAACATGACGTAGCCGCCGCTGCGGGTCCGTACCCGCTTGGCCTCCGCGACGATCCCTCCCACGGTGACCCAGGCACCGTCCTCCTTCGCCCCGGCCTCGCCGAGCGAGCAGTCGACGCGCGCGCGCAGCGCCTCGCGCACTTCGCTGAGCGGGTGGGCCGAGAGGAACGTTCCCAGCGTCTCCTTCTCGAAGCGCAAAAGCTCACGCTGGGAGAACTCGACGTCGGGGATCGGCGCGTGATGGCGGGGCGCCCGCTCGGCCGGCGCACCGGGTTCGCTGGGGCCGAGGTCGAAGATCGAGCCCTGGCCGCGGCGCGCGTCCTCCTGCGCGGTCTGGCCGGCCGACTGCGCCTGGGCGAGGACCTCCAGCATGCCCCGGCGGGTGGCGCCCGTGGAGTCGAGCGCGCCGCACTTGACCAGGCACTCGATCGCGCGCTTGTTGACCGCGCGCGCGTCCACGCGCTCGCAGAAGTCCCAGATCGAGGCGAAGGGCCCGCCGCGCTCGCGGGCGGCGATGATCGCCTCCACGGCCGCGTGGCCGACGTTCTTCACCGCGTCGAGGCCGAAGCGGATCGAGTTGCCGGAGACCACGAAGCCGTGATCGGAGGAGTTCACGTCCGGCGGCAGGACCTCGATCCCCATCTCCTCGCAGCGGTTGACGAAGAACGGGACCTTGTCCTTCGTGGCCATGACCGAGGAGATCAGCGCCGCCATGTATTCGGCCGGGTAGTTCGCCTTGAGGTAGGCGGTCCGGTAGGAGATGAGCGCGTAGCAGGCGGCGTGCGACTTGTTGAAGCTGTAGTCCGCCGCCGCGGTCATCAGCGACCACAGGTCCTTGGCCACGCGCGGATCGGTGCCCGAGGCGGCGCAGCCGTCGAGGAACTTGCCCTCCATGGTGGCCATCAGATCGCGCAGCTTCTTCCCGACGGCCTTCCGCAGGTCGTCGGCCTCGGCCGGGGTGAACCCCGCGATGCGCTTGGCGATCTCCATCAGCTGCTCCTGGTAGATCACGCAGCCATAGGTCTCCTCCGTGATCGGGCGCAGCCGCTCGTCCGGGTACCTGACCGCCGACGGGTCCCGCTTCCCGCGCGCGTAATCGGGGATGAAGCGCATCGCGCCGGGGCGGTAGAGGGCGCCGATCGCGACGATGTCCCTGAACTCGGTCGGCCGGATCTGCCGCAGGGCCTCGCGCATCCCGTCGGACTCGAGCTGGAAGACCCCGGTCGAGTCCCCGCGGGCGAGCATCGCGTAGGTCTTCGGATCGTCGAGCGGGATGCGCTCGATGTCGAGCTCGATCCCCCGCGAGCGGCGCACGATCTCGACCGCGTCCTCGATCACGTCGAGGTTCCGTAGGCCGAGGAAGTCCATCTTGAGCAGGCCAATCTCCTCGATGGGCCGCATCGAGTACTGGGTGACTACGCGGTATGCGCGGCCCCTCCCGGGCGACGGGCTCTGCTCCTCCGCGCCGGCGGGCCCCGTGGCGGGCGCGGAGCGGTCCTCTGCGAGCTGCAGCGGGACGATCTCGTCCAGCGGGCGGTCGGCGATGACGACGGCGGCGGCGTGGATCGAGTTGTTGCGCACGATGCCCTCGAGCCCGCGGGCCGTATCCACGATCCTCCGGGTGTCCGCGTCCGCGTCGTACGCCCGCCGGAGCTCCTCGCCCGGGCGCAGGCATTCGTCGAAGCTCGGATTGCGGCCGAGGATCGGCTCCGGAATCAGCTTGGCGATGCGATCGCCGGTCGCGTAGTCGTACCCCAGCACCCGGGCGGCGTCGCGCGTGGCGGCGCGCGGCGCCATCTTGCCGAAGGTGATGATCTGGGCCACCGACTCGCGGCCGTACTTCTCGGCCACGTAGCGGATCACGCGCTCGCGGCCCCGCACCGAGAAGTCGATGTCGATGTCGGGCATCGACTTGCGCTCGGGGTTCAGGAAGCGCTCGAACAGGAGGTCGTTCGCGAGCGGGTCGAGATCGGTGATGCCGAGCGCGTAGGCGACGATCGAGCCGGCGGCCGACCCCCGCCCCGGGCCCACCGCGATCCCGGAGTCCTTGGCGAATTTGACGAAATCCCAGACGATGAGGAAGTAGGAGTCGAAGCCCATCCGGGCGATGACGCCGAGCTCGAACTCGAGCCGCTCGAGGGCCTCGGCCGGGGGCGGATCGCCATAGCGGCGGCGCAGCCCCTCGGAGGCGAGGCGGCGGAGCATCTGCGCCGGCTCCTCCCCGCCGGGGGTCGGGAACCGCGGCAGGAGCAGCCGGCCGAGCTCGAGCTCCACGTTGCAGCGCTCCGCGACCTCGAGCGTGGTCGGCACCGCTTCCGGCCAGGGCGCGAACGAGGCCTCGAGCTCGGCCGGGCTCTTCAGGTAGAACTCGTTCGTCTCGAACGACAGCTTGGGCGCCTCGAGCGTGGACTTGGTCTGCACGCACAGAAGGGCGCGGTGGTTGTCGTAGTCCTCGCGGCGCAGGTAGTGGACGTCTCCCGTCGCGACCAGCGGGCGGCCGACCTCGCGCGCGATGCGGACGATGCCCTCGTTGGCCTTCTGCTGCTCGGAGAGCCCGTTGGCCTGGATCTCGAAGTAGACGTTCTCGGCCCCGAACACCCCGAGCAGGTCATCCACGTGGGCGCGGGCCTCCCGCTCGCGTCCCTCGACCAGGCGGCGGCAGAAGCGCGACTGGAGGCAGCCGGTCAGCGCGATGATCCCGGCCGCGTGGCGCTCGAGCAGCTCCATGTCGACGCTCGGCTTCCCGCGGGCGAAGCCCTCCAGGAAGCCGGCCGAGCTCAGCTTGACCAGGTTGCGGAACCCCTCGCTGCTGGCGGCGAGCAGCGTCAGGTGATTGCGCTCGACCCTGCCCCGCTTGGCCGCGTCGCGGTCGTCTACGTAATAGGCCTCGAGCCCCAGGATCGGCTTGATCCCGGCCTCGCGGCAGGCCTTGTAGTGGTCCACAGCCCCGTTCATCACGCCGTGGTCCGTGAGCCCGAGCGCGGGCATCCCGAGCTCTGCCGCCCGATCCGCCAGCGGGTGGGTGACGGGCTTGCCGCCGGAGCTCTTGCGGACGATCTGGCACGCGCCGTCGAGGAGCGAGTACTCGCTGTGGACGTGCAGGTGGACGGCGCTGCCGGGCATGGCGCCTGATGATTTCAGCCGCGGCAGATGCCACCCGGCGCGATCGCGCAGCTTGCGGCCGCGGGCTCAGGCCATGGCCCGCTTCACTCGCCCCCCAAGATCCTCAGGATCCGGGCCTCCGCCTCGCTCAGGCGCTTGGCCGCATCCTCCTCGCGGTGGGCGGCGGCGAGGATCCGCTCCTCGACGCTGGCCGCGCGGCCCGCGGCTTCGGCGATCTCCCGGATCCTCCGCTCGGCGCTCGCTATGCGCTCCTCGGCGGCCAGGACCCGCTGCTCGGCCGCCGCCGCCTGCGCCGTCGCGCGGGCTACGGTGGCCGACGCCCGCTCGAGCTCCGCGGCGGCGGCGTCGAGCCGGCTCACCGCCTCGCGGGTCGCGCGGGCGTCGCGGGCCTCCGGCCCCGAGCGCGCTCGCGCGACGAGCCGCGTCTCGATCTCGGCGAGCCGGCGCTCGAGCATCATGCGTATGCGCGCCTCGTGGGCGGCGACCAGGTCCTCCACCTCGCGCAGCAGCTCGGCGCCCTGCCCGGCGACGCGCTCGCCGAGCGACGCCGCCAGCCGCTCCTCGGCTTCGGCCAGGTGATCGGCGGCGAGCCTGGCCGTCAGGTCCCGCATGGCCTCCCGCGCGCGCTCCTGCTCGCGCTCCATGCGCTCGGCGACCTCCAGGAGCCGCCGGCCGATCGCCGCCCGCGCCTCCGCAGCGCGAGCAGCCAGCGGGTCCTCCCCGCCCCTGGGGGTTTCGCTCTCGCCTCTGGCGCCCGGCTCCGGCATCGGCACCTCCGGCACGGATTCTGGCGCCTGGGCGCGGCTCCGGCGGCGCTTTGGCCCCCGCCGGGAGCGGGCTTGCGTCCCCCCGGGACCCCCCGCTAAACGCTGATCAGCCCGCGGCGCAGGGCGAGCGCCACCGCCTGGGCCCTGGTGCGGGCGCCGAGCTTCGCTTTCGCGTTGCGCACGTGGGTCTGCACGGTCGCGGGCGAAAGCGACAGCATCTCCGCGATCTCGTTGTCGCTCGCGCCGCCAGCCAGCAGCGTGAGGATCTCGCACTCCCGGGCCGTCGGGCCGCCGCGGCCGGCAGCGGCCGCCGCGCCGATGGGGCCGCGCGCGATTCGCGCCGGCCCGGCCGACGTTGGCGGCGCCGGCGCCAGCAGCAGGAGGTGGCGGCCCGGAAGCACGTTGCTGGTCACGCTGATGTGGATCTCGTGCTGGCCGCTCGGCGACTGGACCTCGAACGGGCCCGCCTGCCCCCCCGTCTCGCGGAACGCCCGCCACACGTGCTCCAGTCGCTCGCCCATCGCCGGCGTGAGCACGTCGTCCACGCGGCGCCCGATCAGCGAGCGGCGCGGCAGTCCGAGGAGCTGGCAGGCGCTGAGGTTCGCCTCCAGGCAGCGGCGTTCGTCGTCGACGACGAGCATCGCGAACCGTCCCGAGGTTCGCGATGACCGCGGCGCAAGCTGCTCGGCCTCGGAGATGAAGCGCTCGGCGTTCACGGGGTGGGGCCGATCGTGAACCTGGCGCAGGCGGCAGCCGCCGCTGCCCGCCGCGCTTTGCCCCCGCCCGCCGCGCTTGCCTTCATGGCGAGCCATTCCACCGCAAGGCCGCTCTGCGTGCAGCCGTTCCCGGAGACCGTTACTTGAAAGCCGGGAACCGAAATACCGCGAACCGGCTAAGCAGCTACCGGATCGGGTTACCATCTTCCCGTGCCACGGGGTGCGTCCCCAGCAGGGAAGCGAGACGGCGGGCGGCGACCGCAGATGGGCGCGCTGTCGAAGCGCGAGCGCGAGGTGCTTCAGCTCCTCGCCGAGGGGCTCAGCGGCACCGCCATCGCCGAGCGGCTCGTGCTCTCGCCCGAGACCATCCGAACCCACGTCAGGAACGCGATGGCGAAGCTCGATGCCTCGACCCGCAGCCAGGCGATCGCGATCGCGATCGAGCGCGGCGACTTGCAGAACAAGGAGACCGTGCGCGAGCCGGGCGGCGCGGTCGCCCGCCAAGCGGTCGGCAGCGTGATCCGCCAGATCGCCGCCGGGCGCGCCGATTCCCCGCTTCAGGCGCTCCTGATCGGGCTGTGCACCCTGCCGGACATCGACGGCGGCGCGCTCTTTGTCGGCGATGAGGAGGGGCTCTCGCTGCGCCGCGCCGCCTACATCGGGGGCGGGCAGGAGCCCGGAGCGGAGGTGCCGGCCACGATCCCCCTCGGCGAGGGCGTGCTCGGGCGGGCGGCGCTGGGCCGAACGGCGAGCGTCGTCAACCTCGGCGGCGGTGGCGGTCACGCCGCTCACGCCACGACGATCGCCGCTCCCATGCTGGCGGCGGACCGCCTGGTCGGCCTGCTCTGCCTGACCATGCGCCCGTCCCGCCCCGCGCGGGAGACGGAGGCGACCCTGGTGCAGGCGTTCGCGAGCCGGATTGGCGAGGTTCTGGTGTCCGGGGGCGAGGCCACCGGCCGGCGCCTCGGGCAGGCCTTCGAGCGTTTCCGCGTGTCGTGGGCGGTGATGGCCGGCTAGCCGGCCTGCCCAGGGACCGGGACTCCCCTCCGATGGCCGAGTTGACACGAAATAGCTGGATCAAGTCGGCCATCGCCGGCCCCGGCCGCGGCCGGTGTTCGGCGTTCACGATGTCCGTGGCAGAACCGCTAGCTGCCGATGGCGGCCGCCGCGGTGTCCGCATCGGTCAGCACCTGGGCAACGCTCTCGACGCCCGAGATCTCGAGGACCCTGGCGACCGGGGCCTGGGCGGGCACGACGAGCGCGAGTCGCTGGCGGCGCGCCCGTAGCCGGCCCGCCAGCGAGAAGACCATCTCGATCCCCGCGCTGTCGATGTAGCTGAGGTCCCCGAGGTCGAGCACGAGGCCGCGGGCGCCGCCGGGCACGGCGCTGCCGAGGGCCGCGAGCAGCTCGCCGGCATTGGAGCTGTCGACCTCACCGTTGAGCGCCCCCACGACGACGTCGCCGCGTACGTTCGTGCTCAGCTCGGCGAGCCGCCCCTGCGTCACGACGCTACCCTCACGGGCCAATCCGGCGCACGATCGTGACTCTGGTGCCCGACTCGGAGCGCTCGACGCTCACGCGATCCGCCAGCTCCCGCATGATCAGCATTCCACGTGAGGGCTGGCGGCGCGGCAAGCGCCAGCGTCCCTCGTCGCGCACCGAGATGGAGAGGTTGTAGCCATCGGCCCGCGCCGTGACCTCGAACCACCCGTCCTCGCCGGCGGCGTAGGCGTGCGCGACGCAGTTCGCGCAGGCTTCTCCGGTCGCCACGAGCAGCTCGTACGCCTCGTTGTCGCTCGCACCCATCGAACGCAGCCAGCGCCCGAGCTCGCGACGCGCGCGAGTGAGGGAGGCCGGCACGGCAGGCAGGCGGAATGCGAGTCGCGGTCCCGGCTCGGGCAGGATCATCGCCGCCAGTACCGCCACGTCATCGCGGGGCGCGTAACGGCCGAGCATTCCCGCGACGAGCTCCTCGCAGAGCTGCTCGGGATCGCCCCGCCAGCCGGCCGCGAGCGCGAGGAGCCGGTCGAGACCGTCCGAGAGCGAGCCCTCTCGCGTCTCCACCAGGCCATCCGTGAACAGCACCAGGGTCGAGCCCGGCTCGACCGCGGCGGTCCTTTCCTCGAAGGCGGGGAACTCGACCACGCCGAGCGGGTTCGCAGTGCTGCCGTCCAGGAAGGAGGCCGCGCCCGAGGGCGAGATGATCAGCGGGCGTGGGTGGCCGGCCGAGGCGAAGCGGAAGGTGAATCCGTCCGGGTCCAGGATCCCGGAGAGCACGGTGGCCATGCCGCCGTCCTCGTCCTGGCGGATGAACGCGTTCAGCAGTCCGAGCACCTCGCTCGGCCCGCGACCCTCGAGGGCGTACGCCCGGAGCGCCGAGCGCATCGCGGCCATGCGGGCGGCGGCCGACACCCCGTGGCCCACGACGTCTCCGATCGCGAGCGCGGCGGCGCCGGAGCGGAGCGCGACCGCGTCGTACCAGTCGCCGCCCACCGGGCTGGTCGCGCCGCCCGGAATGTATCTGGCCGCGATCCGCAGGCCCGCGATCTGCTCGATCCGGTCGGGGAGCAGATAGCGCTGCAGCGCCTGGGCTATCGCTCGCTGATCCTCGACGTCCTCGACCGCTCGCCGGAGCGCCTCCAGCGTTGCGCCGACGAGCGCGTCTGGCGCGCGGTCGAGCGGCTCGCCGGCGAGCCGCCCCAGCTCCGGTCCTTCCGCCTGTGCCCCGGTGCGATCGGCCACGCGCAAGGCGAGTGTACCCGAGCCTTCCTACCTCAAAGCGGGCATGGAGCTCACTGCTTTGGAGGCGGGCGGCATCCCCGGCTGGCGCGGAGCCGCTGGGCCATGGTTTACGTTTGGCCGGCGTGGCCCCGACGACCCCAGGCGAGGACCTTCGCTCGGAAGGGGTGGCGGAGGAGATCGCGAAGGGCTGGATCCTCGAGCTCGTCGAGCACGCCCGCCTGACGGAGCTCGCGCAGCTCCGAGTGCCCGCACTCGCCCGCCACGCGCCCGGGCTCGTGGCCGACGTGCTCGCTGCCGTCGAGGGCGACGAGGCGGGGATCGAGGAGCGCCTCGCGGGCGCCAGCGCCCGGGCCGCGGAGCTCGCGCTTGCCCTGCGCGGACCCGGGGCTATCGAGTCGATGCCCCGCTACCTCGCCATGCTCCAATCCCTGATGCTCGCCAGGCTCGCCGCAGGCGAAGACGGCGACGGGCCCGCCGCCAGGGAGCTCGTCCAGGCAGCCCGCAGGCTGGCGGTCGCCTTCGGAGCGCTCCAGGCGGCCAGCGCCTCTGCGCTCGCCGGCGGCGAGCCTCTCGAGGCTACCGGGCTCGCCGGGGCGAGGGAGCTGGAGGCCTGGCTGGAGGCGCTGGTGGCCCAGTACCGCCGGTACGGGCAGCCCTTCGCCTTGCTGGCGATCACGGCGCTCGGGCAAGAGGGGATCGCGAGCGCGTACGGACCTGAGGCCCGGGACCGGATGCTCGACGCCGCCGCGCGCGTGATCGCGAGCCAGGTGCGAAGCGCCGACCGGGCGTTTCGTGCCGCGAGCGGAGAGTTCGTGGTGCTCGTGCCCCGCCACGGCTCGAGCGCCGCGGCTCCGCTGGCGGAACGCCTGATCGACGTCATACGCACCTCGCAGGAGGCGCGCGAGCCTCGGCTCGGGATCGCGATCGGCGTGGCCGCGTGCCCGGACCACGGGGACACGGCGGAGGCGCTGCTCGAGGCGGCGGAGGCCGCGGCGCTCGCGGCAGCCGAAGGCGGCTACGAGGTCGCGCCCACGCCTGCGGCCCCTGCCTAGGCTTCGCTCCAGACGGGCCGCGCGCACCCCCCGACACCAAGCCCGGCGCTCGCCCGGCCGACAACTCAAGAGAGCGCTCCAAGGCGATCGCGACGAAATCTACGCACCGGCCAGCGCGTAGATTTCGACGCGGAATTCGCCCTTGACCGGCGCGCTCACGAGCACCTGGCGGTCTTTACGCTGAGGCACAAGCTGCGCGCCGCGGGTTTGTTCGTTGGCCTTTCCTAGCCGAGCCGGTAGCCCATTCGCATCTCCTATCCGCGTCCACCCCCCGCTTCCCTTGCGGAGGCACCGCGTGCGAAAGTAGGCCCCGGATTCGGCTTGGGCAAACGGGTTCTACTGGGTGTCCAGTAGACGGGAGCTGGAATTCACCTGCTTTCAGGTAACCCGCAACGCCTCTTGCAAGCCCGTCGCGCTGGCTACTGGGCGCACTCCCAGGCCGACGCGCCCGAGTCCGCCCAGATCTCCGCCGCGATGCGGCTCTGCTCGGCGGGCGACGCGTCCTGCGGCAGGCCGGAGCCGCCGTACAGGTGCCAGGTCGAGGGCAGGATCTGGTAGGCGCCGCCCGCCCCCGACGAGGGGTTGACGGCGTGGAAGTTCCCGCCCGACTCGCACATGACGATCGCCTCGGGTATCGCCCAGTCGCCGAACCAGCTCGCGACCGTGCTCGTGGCCGTCTCGGCCGAGACCTGCTGAGCCTCCTGCACCTGCTGCTCCCAGGTCGCCACCTGGCTCTGAAGGCTCGACAGGGCGGCCTGCTCCTCGGCTCGCGCCTGCTCGAGCGCCGCCGCGGTCGACTCGGCCCGCGCGCGGACGGCCGCCATCTGGTCGCGGGCCGCGGCGACGCGGCGGTTGAACGCCAGCTGCTCCGCGTGAGCGCGCTCGACGGCGGCGAGGCGGGCGGCGACCTGGTTGCGAAGCCGCCTGACGCGGGCTGCCAGATCGGCGTCCGCGTCCTGGATGCGCCCCAAGAGCTCGGACCTGGTTGCGAGGTCATCGAAGCCGCGAGAGCTGAGCAGGACCTCGATGGCGCCTGGCACACCGCCCTGGTAGATCGCGACCAGCCGGCTTCGGAGCTGATCGAGGGCGCGCGCGAGCCGCGCGCGGGCGCGGCGCAGGTCGGCGCGAGCCTCCCGCGCGCGGGCGGCGAGCTCCGCCGCGCGTTCCTCCCCGCGCGCGAGCACGGCGGAGAGCTGGGCCTCTCGCTGCGCGGCAGCCGCCGCCTGGGCGCGCGCGCTCGCCAGCTGCTCCGCCTTCTGCTGGATCTCCGCGCCCAGGGCATCGGCCTGGCTCTGCGCGGCCGCGATCCTGGCGTTCAGCTCGGACACGGTCTGGGCGCCGGAAGCCGGCGCGAGCGCCGCGAGCGCAACCGCTGCGGCCACTGCCAGCACCAGGCGCTGGCTGCCGCGGCGGTATCTCCGTGTCGTCCTGCTCATCGCGAATCAACTCTGCTCGCTCGCCTGCGGGGTTAGCTGACGGGCTCGCGCCGGGCGGCGCTTGGCGGCCCGGTCGGCCGCCGTTCGCCCCAGGGCC
>Ga0070741_10019471_pt1 | contig 10828 bp, 12 predicted proteins | sample Coa_R1_4_FD_66440 | JGI IMG/M metagenome (GOLD analysis project Ga0070741, IMG submission 66440) | Surface soil microbial communities from Centralia Pennsylvania, which are recovering from an underground coalmine fire - Coalmine... | ecosystem: Environmental > Terrestrial > Soil > Unclassified ...
TCCATGCTGCGACTTCTATCGATGAGCACCACGATCTCGGCGCCTCGCCCCGTCCGTATGACTTGAGTCTGGGGACGGCCCGGGTCGGCCAGGCCCACCACAATGGCCGCTATCGCCACTACAGCGCAGCCGTCACGCAGCCATCCGGCTACGCGGCCGGCGGGATCTCGAGGGAGCCAAGGGAGGTGGGAGAAGAGGAGAGTGTCGGGGCGAGCGCGTACGAACGGCAGGGCCGCGAGGGGGAGCAGGAGCAGCGCCCAGGGATGGAGGAAGTCGAGGATGGGCGTCATGACAGCGGAGCTCGCGGGCTCGTGCTCAGCGCCATCGCCGGCAGCGGGAGTCGCGAGCTGGTGCTCGTGGTCAGCGCCTGCAGCGGAGGTCGCGAGGTCGTGTTCATGGTCAACGCCCGCAGCGGACGTTGCGAGCTCGTGCGCACGGTCAGCGCCCGCAGCGGAGGTCGCGAGCTCGTGCGCACGGTCAGCGCCCGCAGCGGAGGTCGCGAGCTCGTGCGCACGGTCAGCGCCCGCAGCGGAGATCGCGAGGTCGTGCCCATGGTCATCGCTCGTAGCGCCTCTCGATGCGTCGGAGCTCTTCGCACAGAGGGCGCGGAACCACGGCAGCGCCGGGCCCGAGCGCGGACGCTGGACGGGCGTTAGGTTCCGAAGCATGTACCGGCGCGGCGAAGAACAGCAGATTGGACTGCGCGAAGAACTGTTCAATCTGCCGACGGGCGGGCAGCAATTGGGGAGCGCGCTCGAAAAGCTCGGGCAGGGTGGCCGTTTGAATCACACGGCCGGCGGTGCGGTCGAAAGCGCGGTGCAGGGCTTGCCACGCGCGTGGGTCGCGATCCTCCAGTGACCGTAGCTCCCGCAGGGCGTATGCAAAGGGCTGCGTAGCGGCCGCGCGACGGTTGCGCCAGATGAGCCAGAGCAGCCAGGCGACCAGCGTCAATGCCAACGCACTAGCGGATAAGGCGATCCCACGACGGAGGGGTGTTAGGGGAATCGATGGAGCCAACCGGTTAGGGCGTAGGTCGGCGGTACCCACTTGGGTGGGCGATCCTGGGAGGCTCAATGGCGCCACGCTCACGGAGCTGGCGGGAATTTCCAACACCAGGGTGGTTGCATTCGGAGGCGCGTTGACCCTCAGGGTCCAAGCGGGCAAGGTAACGGTGGTCAGTTTCTGAGGCGCGTTGAGTATTTGATATTGGATGGCGAGCCAAGGGCGAGAGGAGGAATCCGTCTCGATCGTGACCCTGCGGCGGTCGAACCAGGCGCTCACGCGGCCCGGTGTTGGAAGTGCGATGGGGTTGAGATTGCCTCCGGTGCTCTGGAGAAGGACGCGCTGCGTGAGCAGGTCGCCGACGAAGTAGCCCGTCGAGCGGGGCTGTTCGACGAGCGGTACAGATGCGGTGGCGCGCGGGTGCTCGACCGCGGCGGCACCGAGAAAGCCGGCGACGCGCGGAGCGTCAGCGGCGGTCGGGCGCGCGGGCGGCGGTTGTCCGAGGATCGCGGGGGCCGGCCGGGCGGCGGCCGTGGCTGCCGCGAGAGCCAAAGTGAGCGCCGCGATCACGTGTCTGCCTCAAAAAAATACCGGGACAGGGCGTCCGCGTCGAACTCCCCCTCCAAATAGAAAGGACGAAGGCTGCGCGCAGCCAGGAAGCTATTGATTTGCGCTCGACGTGCGGCCACCGCCTGGCGCCATTGCTCGCGCAGCCTGGGGCGAATCCATAGTGTGCGGCGCGTACCCGATTCGGCGTCAAGTAGGGTCGCCAGGGCGTTTTTTGCTGGGGGCTCGGTCTCGGCGGGATCCCATACGATCATGGGAACGACGGTGCCGTGTGCGAAGTAGTCCAACACAATGTCGAGGCGCTCCAGCGGCCAGTGGAAATCGGACACCAGGAATACGAGTCCTTGTTGGCCTGCCAGACGGGAGGCTGCTGCCTCGAGCCCCTCGCTCGAAGCTCGCGCATCGCGGGCGCGCGCGGCCGGTCGCGGACGAGCGCCAGCCTTCGCTCTGACATGAACGTCTGCCCCGAGCTTCAGGGTTGCGACCGACCCAGTATTCAAGATTGCCAACAACGCCTGCGCCATCACTCGTCCCATACCGCGACTCACGCGCGCGGGGACGAAAAGATCGGAACGCTCGACATCGTCGAACGCCATCATTCCCACAGCGTCGCCGACCCGGAAAGCGCTCGAGCCCAGCGCTTCGACAAAATCGGCGACAACCTGCAGCTTCGACCGGCGGCTACCAAAAATCATGGAGGCCGAAACGTCGACGAGCGCCCGAACACTGATACCCGCTCGCTGCCGGTTGACCCTCACCAACCACTGGTCCTCGAGCGAGCGCAAGCTCGCCCGCAGGTCGAGCCGACGCGGATCCGGATAATCGTACAGGCTCAGGTGGGTAACGAATTCCTGTCCCGAGCCGACACTGGAGCCGGCATGCGATCCGGGGCGTCGACCGGACACGCGACCGGGTATGCGGTAGTGGAACTCCGGCGGGGTATCCGTTTTAGGAGGAGTGAGCATCGTCGTCTGGCGCGTGCATCCTCAGCGTGGCGTCGGCACCTTGTCCAGAATCTGCTCGACCAGGGCGTCGGCGATCTGCGCGCGGCGCAATTCGTAGACGGGTGTGAAGAACACCCGATGCCCCAACACCGCAGGGGCGACGGTGCGGACATCATCCGGGGTCAGATAATCGCGACCCGAAAACCAGGCAACCACCCGCGCCGCCCGAGTCAATGACATGACCCCTCGGGGGCTCGCACCCGCGAGAATGAGCTTGTCCATGTCGACACCCCCGATGGAGATGCCGAACTTCCCAGGCAGCCGCGTGGCCTCCCACAGATCCAGCACGTACCGCTCGAGCGTCTCGGTCGCACTAACACCGCTCTGGATGGCCGCGCCGATGGTGTTGAGCTCCCTCCAGGGCAGAACCTCCTGCGCGACTCGCTCCAGAAGCGCGTCCACATCGTGGTAGTCAGGATTAAACACCAGCGCGCGACGCACCGACGCATCCGCCGGCGTCGGCATTCGCAATTCGAACATGAAGCGGTCACGCGCGGCGGATGCGAGCTCGAACGTCTCTTCCTTCTCGACTCTGTTGCGATCGGCGAACACGGTCATGAAGGGAAAGCGATACTCGCGATTGAATGCCGATACCGTTCTCTCGGCCATGGCACGCAACAGCAGCGATTGCACCTGGGGTCGCGCTCGGTTGATCTCGTTGAAGAAAAAGGTAGTCAGCCTCTCCTGGTGACGCAGCAACGGGCCGGGCTCGATGCGCGGCTTGCCTTCCGCATCGACATAGGTGTGATAGATGAGATCGCCGGGCATGAGATCCACGGTGCCCTCGACGCGCTCGAACTCTCCGCCAATGGCACGCGCAAAGGCTCGCAGAATCGTCGTCTTTCCAACTCCCACATCCCCTTCGAGCAACACGTGCCCGCGCGCGAACAGCGCGACGTTGATCAGCCGGATCGTCTCCTGCTGCCCGAGAATGGCCTTTCCAACCTCCTCTTCGAGGCGGAGCGCCCGCAATCGCCAATCCTGGAGTTGTTCGCTCGAGGTCATCGGGGAAGTCCGCCTCATCCCCGTCCGATGTAGGGCATCTTCGTCGCCATGATCGTCATGAACAGGACATTCGCCTCTGGCGGTAGGCCCGCCATGTGAAGCACCGCGTCGGCGACATACTTCACATCGAACGTCGGCTCGGGCTTCAGCGACAGATCGGCCTGCAGCGTACCGGTCGAGAAAGACGAGGCCAACGAGGTCGCCGCGTTACCGATGTCGATCTGGCCGCAGGCGATATCGTACTGCCTACCCTCGAGGGAAGTCGTTTTCGTGAGCCCGGAGATCGCGTGCTTCGAGGCCGTGTAGGCGATCATGTGAGGCCTCGGCGTGGTCGCCGAGATAGAGCCGTTGTTGATGATCCGACCGCCGCGAGGCTGCTGCGACTTCATCTGGCGAAAGGCGGCTTGCGTGCATAGGAATGCGCCGGTCAGGTTGGTGTCAATGACACGGCGCCACTGCTCGAGCGAAAGCTCCTCCAATGGCGCCGGCGGAGCGCCCGTGCCCGCATTGTTGAAAAGCACGTCGACTCGGCCAAAGCGCTCCACGGCGCGTTCGAACAAGGCCGTGACGGATGTTGGATCGGTTACGTCGGTCGGCACCGGCAGCGCCTCGGGGCCGGCTTGATGCGCCACCTGTTCGAGCGCCGCCAGTCGGCGCCCGGCGAGCACCACCGCATAACCGGCATTCGCCAGGGCGAGCGCCACCGCCTTGCCGATTCCCGATCCAGCGCCGGTCACTACTGCAACTTTGCGCGTCATCAATCATTCCTCGCAGCTTGCTGGCAGAGGCTCAAACCACTCCCAGCGATCTCATCCAGCTCAACCCCTCGTCCGTATCCCCGCGCGGCCGATACTCGCAACCCACCCAACCTCCGTACCCGAGAGCGTCGAGGGCGGCGAAGATGGTCCGGTAGGCAATTTCGCCCTCGTCAGGCTCGGCGCGCGTAGGCACCGCGGCGATCTGTACATTGCCGATGAGCGGCATGTAGCGCTTCAGCTTGGTCAAAATATCGCCCTCGCTGATGGCGACGTGGTAAACGTCGAACTGCAACTGGATGTTGGGAAGCGCGAGCTCCTCGATGAGCTCGATCGCCTCGCCGAGGGTGGAGTAGAAGTAGCCAGGGTTGTCGCGCGGGTTGAGCGGTTCGAGCAGCAGGCGCAGACCGTGAGCCGTCGCCTTCGCGGAAGCCAATCGCAAGTTGTCCGCGAACACGGCGCGTGAGCGTTGGCGATCCGGCGGGGCGACGTTACCTGCCATGACGTGTATGGCGCGCGCGCCGGACTCGATGCAGTACGCAATAGACTGATCCACGGCCGCTTGAAAATCGCGTTCACGTTCCGGCAAGGCTGCCAGCCCTCTCTCGCCTCGAGCCATATCTCCCGGAGTGGTGTTGATCCCTAGCAAGGTGAGCTCGTTGCGATGCGCGACATCGGCGATGTGCGCGGCAGGAACGTCGTAGGGAAAATGCATCTCAATGGCGCGGAACCCTGCCCTGGCCGCCGCTTCGAGGCGCAGCGGCAGCGGTCGATCAGCCCAGAGCAGCCCGACGTTGGCGGAAAAGCGCGGCAATCCCCCGGCTCCTTGCAAAATCGCTTCGGTTCGGCTCCGTACTATCGCAAGATTCGGCTCGTTGCGCCCTATGCGCTCACGCGCGGAACCATTATGGCGAAGGGCTCACCCGGACCTGTTCCTATATCGGCGCATGTCGGAACTGAGCTTTGTGGCGCGTCCTTGGGGGAAGACGCGACAGGAGAGGCTTATGCTGTATTCGATCCTCTGCTATGAATCCGAGGCCTTGGCGGCAGGGCGAACCCAGCAGGAAGATGAGGCCATGATGGCCAGGCTCTACAAAGTGCAGGAAAAGCTGAAAGCCGAGGGGAAGCTCGGGCCGGTCGCCCGACTCCTGCCCACGACGACGGCGACCCATATCCGTTCGGGGCGGGATCCAGCGGTGATCGACGGACCTTTTGCCGAGACCAAGGAACAGCTCCTTGGGTTCTATCTCGTCAACTGCGCCACGCTGGACGAAGCCATCGAGGCCGCGAAGCTGCTGGCGCGTGAGAAGCCGCACGGGACGCTCGAAATCCGTCCCGTGGCCATTTTCAATCCGGTCGGTGTGTCTTAGGTCGACTTGGCGGGGCACGATGACGGACATGGCTTGGATCGATGCGGCGCTTACAGCGGCGCGCCCGCAGGTGATGGGGGCGTTGCTGCGTTATTTTCGTACGCTCGATGCGGCGGAGGACGCTTACCAGGAAGCCTGTCTGCGGGCGCTGAAGACCTGGCCGGTCAAGGGGCCGCCGCGGGATCCGGCGGCGTGGCTCATTTTCGTCGGCCGGAATTTTGCGCTGGATGAGGTCAGGCGTCGCAGCAAGCACACCGAGCTTCCCGAAGACGAGGACATTGGCGAGCACGAGGACGTCCAGGAGGAGCTGGCCGAACGACTCGACGCCTCGCATTATCGCGACGACATCCTGCGCCTGTTGTTCGTTTGCTGCCATCCCGAGCTGCCCGCGACTCAACAGATCGCGCTCGCGCTACGTATCGTCTCGGGACTGACGGTCAAGGAGATCGCACACGCCTTTCTCGTCAGCGAAAGCGCGATGGAACAACGCATCACCCGCGCCAAGGGCCGCATTTCCGCGGCAGACGTCCCGTTCGGCACACCCGGCGCCCCGGAACGCGCTGCGCGTCTCACGGCGGTGTCCACCATGATCTACCTGATTTTCAACGAGGGCTATTCCGCGAGCGGCGGTAACGCGCACGTGCGCGTGCCGCTGTGCGAGGAGGCGATCCGCCTGAGTCGGCTGTTGTTGCGTCTCTTTCCTGGCGAGCCCGAGATCATGGGACTCAACGCCCTGCTGCTCCTCCAACACGCCCGCACGCCCGCCCGGCTGGACGAGCAAAACAACATCATTCTGTTGGAAGACCAGAATCGAAGCCTGTGGCGGCACGAGCTGATCGCGGAAGGGCTGACCTTGATCGAGAAGGCCTTTCGCCACCGGCGGCCGGGTCCCTATCAGCTCCAGGCTGCCATTGCCGCCATTCACTCGCAGGCGCAGCGCGCGGCCGATACCGATTGGGCCGAGATCGACCAGTTGTACACGGTCCTCGAGACGCTACAGCCCTCACCCGTGGTCACACTGAACCATGCCGTCGCCGTTTCCAAATTGCGCGGTCCGGCCGAGGCATTGGCCATGATCGAGCCGCTGGCGGGGCAGCTCAGCGGGTATTTCTACTTCTTCGGACTGAAGGGGGCACTGTTGACACAACTCAACAGGCCTGACGAGGCCCGCACTGCTTTCGACCGGGCCATCGCACTGGCGAACACCGCAGCGGAAGCTGCGCATATTCGGCTACATCTGGACAAGCTGCAGAAGGATACGGGGGGCGGAGGCCCTTGTTGACGGCCGATCAAACGCTTGCCAACCGTGCGTCAAAAACTCACGGCATCGGTGTTGCTGCCGCACAGGACGATACCCACCCGCTCCCCGCCGGCAGGGCGGTAGGCGCCGCTCAGAAGAGCCGCAAAGGCGGTGGCGCTACCGGGTTCGGTGGCGCCACGCAGGACACGCCATAGAGTTGCCTGCGCGCCGCGAATGGCCTCGTCGTCGACGAGCACGGCTAGAGTGTCGGCGGTCGTAAGGGCGCCGGAGACCGCAAGCCCGTCGCGTGGGTCGGGCACCGCCGCTCGGCCGCGATGATCAGCTCCCCCATCTCGCGAATCCGCTCGCGCTTGGCGGTCGCCGCCGCGCTGGGCACAAAGATCCTCGCGGGAATTCCCAGCTTGCGCGCCGCGAATGCGCCGGCGAGCCCGTGATTGCCGCCCGAGGCCGCGACCACTCCGGCGCGGCGGCACGGGGCGTGACAGCAGACTCGCCAACGCGCCGCGCGGCTTGAACGAGCCGGTGACGACTGCCCGCCCGTTTCTCCCGCTCGACCTTGATATTATGCGCGGGCGCGGCGTCTCGCGTCTTTGGGCGTACGAGGATCGGAAGTGAATGGTGTTCTAAGTGCGTTCCTGCTGACGTTCGCGGGTCTATTTCCGATCGTGAATCCGTTCGAGGCGGCGCCGTTCTTCCTGGGCCTCACCGCGGGTATGTCCTCCGCCGAACGGACCCTGCTCGCGCGCAAGGCCGCTACCAACGGCTTCGCGCTGTTGTTGGGATCCATGGTGCTGGGACCGTGGTTGCTGCAATTCTTCGGCATCGAGCTGCCGGTGGTGCGAATCGCCGGTGGGTTGGTCGTGACCGCGCTCGGTTGGAAGCTGTTGTCGCAGGAGAGTTGGTCCGATCACGGCTCGATGCCGGGCACCGACCGCAAAGTGGGCAGCTTCTATCCACTGACGATGCCATTGACGGTGGGGCCCGGCTCCATGTCGGTCGCGATCACGATTGGGAGTCGTAAACCTGAGAGCGACATCAGGCTGACAGAGCTCGCCCAACATGCGATCGGAGCGCTCGCGGGTGTCGTCGCGATTGCCATCACGATCTACATTGCGTACCGGTTCGCGGAAGTGTTCGCACGCTGGCTCGGCGTGACGGGACTGGAAGTGATGGTACGGTTGTCCGCGTTCATCCTGATGTGCATCGGGATCGAGATTGTCTGGACGGGCTATAGCACGCTGACCGGGGCAGGGGTGCACTAGCGCGCGTTCGCCGGCAGCGCACACCTGGCGGGTGTAAACCGTCTGAACGGCGGCGCGTTCCTACTCCCGGCGGCGTAACCGATGACGGGCCGCCTGAACACCACATAATGCGGGAGTGTCTGATGAAATTGAGAACACGGCTGTTGCTTTCTGGCTTGCTGTTGGTTGCAGCGCCGTTCGCGGCAAACGCCGACTTGCCGGGCAAGCACCCTTTCTATCTCCACGCGTTGACCGACTTGCGCGCCGCGCGGTGGATGCTAGAGCATCGTCCGGGAGATGCAGCGGTAAGCGCTCAGGAGGACGTCGCCATCACCGAGATCGACAAGGCCATTGGGGAAATCAAGAAAGCCTCGATCGATGACGGCAAGGACATTCACGACCATCCAGGTGTGGATCTCCCGAACGACCACCCCGGTCGGCTCCATCGGGCCGCCGAGCTGCTGCGCAAAGTACATGGCGACGTAGCTCGCGAAGAGGACGATCCGATGACCCGAGGCTTGCGCAACCGCGCGGTGATGCACATCGACGAGGCTCTGCATGCCACCGAGCGCGCGATCGGCGATGTGAGGCACGGGCGCTGAGGCTGCTCGGTGACTTGGGGTTAGGGTAAGAATTAAGGAACCCTGCCGTAAGAAGCCTTAAGAGCTAGTGTGCGCCTGGCCGTTCCGGGCGCACACTAGCTGAATGACGACGACCGCCTTCCCGTCATTGACGACGGAAAAACCGACCCCTACGCCTTGGGTCCTCATTCTCTTCACCCTCGTGTCGATGTTCAGCTTTTTGGACCGGATCATCGTCCAGGTGCTCGTGCAGCCGATCAAGGACGAGTTGCACGTCTCCGATGCCGACATGGGATTGCTGGGAGGTCTGACTTTCGCGGTGCTGTATGCACTGCTCAGTATTCCCATCGCTCGTCTGGCTGAGCGCCGCAACCGCATGGCCATCATTTCCATCAGCACGGCGCTCTGGTCGCTCGCTACGGCAATCTCAGGGCTTGCGAGCAACTTCACGCATCTGCTGCTCGCGCGGATCGGCGTCGGGGTGGGTGAGGCCGCCGGCTCGCCAGCGACCGCGTCCGTCATTTCCGATTATTTTCCCCGACAACGGCGCGCCTCCGCGATGGCCATTTATGGCCTGGCGGTGCCGCTCGGCGCCATGGTGGGAGGCTCGGCGGGCGGTTTCATCGCCTCGCATTGGGGTTGGCGTGCGGCTTTTCTGATGCTCGGTCTCCCCGGCGCACTACTCGCCTTGATGCAATGGCTGACAGTACGTGAGCCTCCGCGAGGTCAGCACGATCCGGGCATCGATCTCAGCCACACTCCACCCTTCTCCGCCGTCCTGCGCCGGTTCCGGGATCGCCCTTCGCTGGTCAACATGATTTTTGGAGCCACCCTGTCAGCCGTGGCCGGGTATGGGGTCAGTTATTTCCTATCCGCCTATCTCTCCCGCCGCTTCGGCCTCAATTACGCCCATGCCGGGCTCGTGTTCGGACTGATCTCGGGGATCCCGGCGTCGCTGAGCTTCCTGGCGGGCGGCTTACTGACCGACTGGGCCGGCCGCCGGCGGGCTCATTGGTACGGGTTGATTCCGGCGATCGGCGCGGTGTTATGCGCGCCGTTCTATATTGCCGCCGTCCGCGCCGAGACCTGGATCATCGCGACCGCGTTTCTATCGATCAGCGCCATGTGTCAGTACGCTTACATTCCCGCGACGGCAGCGATCACGCAGAATATGATGGAGCCGCGTATGCGCGCCTCCGCGACGGCTGTTACGGGGCTCATCTACACGCTCGTGGGCCAGGGGCTCGGTCCACTGTTGGTCGGTGCGTTGAGCGATCACTTCACGCGACACGCCTTCGCGGGGGATTTCAACCTGGCTTGTCACGCGGTAAAGAGCGCAGCGTGCAGCCAGGCGGCTGCAAGCGGACTGGAGATGGCGATGACGCTGTGGCCACTACTATACTTGTGGTCGGGGGTGCATCTGGCCCTGGGGGCGCGCACGATCGGGCGGGATCTGGCGCGTGGAAATCAGCCGGTGATCTGAGCATGCAACGACTCAAACGGACTGCCTTGATTGTGGCCTTACTGATCTCCTGCGTCGGCTGTGATCAGACGACGAAGACTTTGGCGAGAGCTCAATTGCAGGATCATGCCGCGGTCTCTTTTCTCGGTGATACGTTCCGACTGCAGTATGCTGAAAATCCGGGTGCGTTCTTGAGCCTGGGAGCATCCCTTCCGCATCAGTGGGGAGCTGTCCTGTTCACCCTCGGCGGCATTGTCTTGATTGCGGTCGCCCTATTGTATGCGCTGCTGGCTGCGAAACTGACGCGCCTGCAGATTGTGGCACTCGCCCTGATCTGTGGAGGTGGCATCGGCAACCTCGTCGATCGCGTTCGTTACGAGGGTCACGTGACGGATTTCCTGAATGTCGGCCTCGGCTCGATCAGAACCGGGATATTCAACGTCGCGGACGTAGCGCTGATGGTCGGAGTGGCACTATTTGTCCTTGGATATCCGCGAGACGCGCGCATCGTGCATACACCGCGCGACGGCTGATAGCCTATGGCAAACCGAACGCCAACAGCACATTGCCGGGGCGGGCA
>Ga0070741_10019472_pt1 | contig 10827 bp, 7 predicted proteins | sample Coa_R1_4_FD_66440 | JGI IMG/M metagenome (GOLD analysis project Ga0070741, IMG submission 66440) | Surface soil microbial communities from Centralia Pennsylvania, which are recovering from an underground coalmine fire - Coalmine... | ecosystem: Environmental > Terrestrial > Soil > Unclassified ...
GCGCGTCACGAAGGCCATGGGAATCGCGACCAGGGACTTGCCCTCCAGATACGGCGTATCCGCGGGCACGTGCTGCATGAGAGTTTCGATGTTTGCCTTGCTCGAGGAGCGTTCCAGGAAGGTCGGCGCCCGTTGGCCATGCTCGCCGGTGGTCGATTTTTCCCGGGCCGAGTACGCTATCTCGAGCACCTTAGGCAGTTCCTTCAGAGCCTGCAGGCGGTTGAGCCCGCGCTCGCCGGCCACTTCGACCCGGTAGGCCTGGAAAATGGGGAACGCCAGTATGACGAACGCCACGGCTCCCGCGATCCACACCCGGGGCAGCCGGTTATCCACCAGGGTCTTCACCAGAATCACAATCGCGCCGCCGATCATGGCCTGTGCCTTGATGTCCGTGATGAAGCCCACGAAAACCTCGCCGAAGACCACGACCAGGATGAGCCCCAGCCAGAAGGCACCGCGAAAGCGGGCATAGCCGTACGCCAGGATCAGGGTTCCCAGCGGCCCGAGCAGATGACCCAACATGACGATGAAGGTCAGGACCGACCCCATGGCGGCAAGACCCCTGGTCGCCGAGGCGTTGGTTTTTTCAGGGACGGTGAAGATCTGGAAATAGATCACCGCCGCCATGCCGGTGACCCACAAAAACAGCCCCAGGAGCAGGATGACCTGCTTGGACCACTCCTTGGCCGGGCGGCGGGCGTCCTCACCATGGCCGCCCAGGCTGACTCCCGCGAAATACCCCACCAGCACCAGGACGGCCCCACTCAATATGGCGACTTCCGCCGGCTCGAGAAAATCCGCGCGGGCCGGATGAAGCTCTTCACCGATCACCAGTGCCTGCAGATCCATCGCGCCGAAGAAGAGGAAATAGAGCAGCATGAAGACGGCGAGCAGAAAAAAGCGGCCATTCAGGGTATTCATGGACAGGAGCGGCAGCGAGCACAACAGAAACAACACGACGGCGTAGAGCGCACGTCCCACTTCGATGTCGTGCAGCGGAGCACCTGTCAGCCCCGCCAGCAGCGCGCAGACGTTCAATCCCACGAAAATCGCCGCGCGATGTCGAGTGATCCACTCGTCCTGGGGCCGGCTTTCTGCCATAAATCTGGAACCTTGCTCGCGTACGCTTCCGGACCGCCTATCTTGGGGGGCTTTTGTTACGCGACTGTGTTGTCCTGGACCCTGATTCCCCCTTACGGACATGGTGGCCTGGTCGTTGCCGCGCTGGCGGTGATCGGCGCTGTGCTATTACCGCGTTTACGCGAGAGTTCAGCCTCGAGACGACCGGTTTACGTTCTGACAGCGATGGCTCTCCTGCCTGCCCTGGCGGAGCTGGTGCTCACGACCTGGTATCTGTTTTCGCCGACCTATCTGGACCATATTGAAGCCTCGACAGCTTCAGACGCCCACTATTTCCGTCAGGGGATCGCGCTGTACCCCGACCTGGATGCCTATACGTTTCACGGGCTGGTGTACGGGCCGCTGCTCGCGGAATTGAATTCCCTGGGGTACCTGTTCGCCTCCGGGGTGTTGGCCTCGAAGCTGATCGGCTGGATCGCGGCCTGGCTCGCGATGGCCATGCTGGTGGCAATGCCTGCGCCGGCGGCAGTCCCCGGACAGGTTGCGGGCCCTGTGCAGGCGGCAAGCCCGGTGTCGGTTGCCGCGGGCCGGCGTTGGCCGTGGGTGGTGGCCACCGCGCTCACACTCTGTATTCTCGCCTCCTTTGGCAGCGTGTTGACCGCGGATCGGGCCGATTCCCTGTTGATCCTGTGCGCAATCTCGGGGTTTTTCGCGGTGCTGTACCGCCCGACCCTGCTGGCGCTGGCGGTGGCCGCTGCATCCGCCGGTGCCGCGGCGGACCTCAAGCTCCATGGCCCGATCTACCTGGTCCCGGCGCTGTACTGGTGGATGCGCGCGCAGAACCCACTCACGCCAGCTCGCTGGCTGAAGGCGGTCGCGGTAGCCGGGGTAGCGGGCCTGCTTGCGGTCGGTCTGCCGTTTCTCCCACACAACGTGTCATTGCACGGGTACCTGGTTTACCTGGGCCTGGCCTCCCATCACGGGTTGGTGTGGGGTGAGTTTGGTTGGAATGTGGCATTCCTCGCTGTCCTATGGGCTCCGGTGGCGCTCATCCTGGGCGCAACACGCGCCATGCCACGTGACCTGAGGATCTTCGCGGCAATGTTGCTCGCACTGGAGCTGGTGGTGGCCGTGATCGCCGCGAAACCCGGCGCCGGTATCCACCACCTGCTGCCGTTTCTGGGCTTTCACGCCTTCCTGATGCGACAAATGCTCTGCGTCGCGAGCCCACAGCCGGAGGGTGAGCGCTACGCGCTCCACGGCGCAACGGCCGCGCTGGCCGTGATTCTGCTCGGCCTCGCTTGGCCCGCCGGCGGAGTCCTTCGCCACCTGTTGAGGTTTGATTTGCAGATGCCGCGGCAGCAGGCCACTCGCGCGGAGCTGGTCACTTTCTCGGATCGCTATCCGCGTGGAATGCTCGGGATCTGCGATGCATCCTCCTACGACCTGGCGAGCTTCAGACCGTGGTTGACGGTGACCGGAACCCTGCAGACCGACTACGGCGCCCTCATGGATCTGAAGTTGAGTGGTGTGAGTGATGCGCCACTGGCCCTGGCGCTGGAGCGTTGTGACATTCCTTACCTGTACATGCCGCGCCAGGGCGCGCCCTTCAGCATGACGAGCCGCTATGGAGGACCGCTGTTTTCCGCCACAGTGCGCGAGCGATTCGGACAGCACTACACACTTCAGGAAAGCGGCCAGATGTTCAGTGTGTATAAATGTGAGCCTGTTCCGGCGCGTTGACGACAGGAGCCGGCGGCGGCGCACTCTTTTGCCACGGGCGGTTTAGGAAGGGCCGCTCGCAGAAGTACCAGAAAAGGCCAGCAAGCGCGATTTCCAGAGCGAGCATCACTGCCTGGCGCACGGACCCGATGACACAGGCTTCCAGCGGGCGCGTCAACTCCAACACCAGCGTGAGGTTGAACTGGTGCACCAGGTACAGGCTGTACGCAATCGCGCCCAACCCGGCCACGGGTCGCCAGATCCACGCGCGCGACACGGCGGCGCTCAGCGGGCGCATGGAATACAAAAATAGTGTGAAGACGCACGCAACGACGAATTCGCCATAGACCCGCGGTCCGGGCACGGACGATGGGAAAAGGAGCAGACGCACGGCCGAATACGCCCCCAACGACAACACCGACATCACGAACACGGAGCGGAAGGAGCGAGAGGGAGCCAGGCAGAGCGCATAAAATAACAGCGCACCCAGGGCGAAATGCACCCAGTACTCCAGGAAGAATCCAGTGATCCAACCCTCGGGAATGACGAGGTTCCAGACGAGGCCTGCGAAAGCCAGCACCAGTACCGCCGGCCACATCGGCATCCGGCGCCACAGGGACAAGGCCAGCAACCCCGCCATGACCAGGTAGAACTGTTCCTCGTAGTTCAAGGACCAGAATGCCGCAACGAACAGTGTTGGATTCTGGGGAGCGTCGGCGACGGGATGCCACAGCAGCGTCAACCACTGCGTCAAAGTCAGATTCTGCAGCCAGTCGAGCCAGGAATGAGAGAACCCGTTGCTCCCGGTTGCCACGAGCTTCACCAGGCGCGTCAACGCGAAGAACGCGAGAGCCAGCAGATACGGCGGGAAAATCCGGCGTGCCCGGCGCCACATGAACGTCCCGAAACCCATACCGCGCTGCCTGCCCGTTTCGGCCGCGGCAGCAATGCAATAGCCACTGATGACAAAAAACAACATGACGGCAGCGTGCCCTACGGGCGCGATGCCCAGGTGATGAGCGACGACCGCCGCGGCGGCAATGCCGCGTAAGCCGTCGATCATTTCGTACCGGTACGCCGGCTGCCGGAACGGCCCGGACGACGCCTCGAGGCGGGACTGCAGCGTCATCCTGCGATTCCAAAGTCACTGGACTGTCATGATGCGCCAGCATTGTTACAGCTTTTCGGCAGCGCTCCTTCGCATGATCCGCATTCTGTCCGGCATCGCCCGCCACCCACTCAACAGGCACCGACCCTTTGCCGCGATCGGCCGTTTCGTCGCGTGGCAGCTCGGTACGCGCCTGCTCGGAGCACCGGTGGCAATGCCTTTCATAGGCTCGACCCGCCTCCTGGTCCGGCGGGGCATGGTGGGCGCCACGGGCAACGTCTACTACGGCTTGCAGGAATTCGAGGACATGGCCTTCGTGGTCCATGCGCTCCGCCAGGGAGACGTGTTCGTGGATGTTGGAGCGAACGTCGGCTCCTATACTGTTCTAGCGGCCGGAGTATCGGGTGCTCGCTGCATAGCCCTCGAGCCCGTACCGAGCACTTTCGACAGCCTGCTGGACAATGTGCGCCTGAATGACCTCACGGCACGGGTCGAATGTCACAACGTGGCCGCCGGAAGCGCCGCTGGAACCCTCACCTTTACCGCTGATCTGGATACGTGCAACCACGCCGCCTTGGACGGCGAGCCCTCGGACAACACGCTCCAGGTTCCGGTAACGACGCTCGACAGCGTGTTACAAGCAGCCCGTCCCACGCTCATCAAAATCGACGTCGAGGGCTTCGAGACGAAAGTCATCGAAGGGGCCGAGCACACCTTGCAATCGCCCGGGCTGCTGGGGGTACTGATGGAGCTCAACGGCAGCGGTGCCCGCTACGGCTTCGACGAGACGCGGCTGCACGAGCGCATGTTGTCGTTCGGGTTCGAAGCGGCCGCGTATGACCCGGCTCGGCGTGAGCTCACCCGCCGACAGGTCGCCGGCAAGCGCGAGGGCAACATTCTCTATATCCGCCGCTGGAGCGAGATCGAGACCCGCCTCAAGACGGCAGCGCGCGTCCAGGTAAGGGACTCCAGCCTCTAGTTGATTGCTTGACGGTGCGCCGAGCCAGTATGACCGCCACGGCGAGCTGCACCGAAAAATAAATCGGCACCGCCATCGCCGCGCCTTTCAGCCCGAAGCTGATGACCCCGATCGGCGTCGTGATCACCGTCGCTGCGACGGCGCAACACTGGATCACGAGCACGCGTTGTGTTTGCCCATAGGCATAACACATGCGCTCAAACACATAAGAGGCCGACCGGATGGCGTAGCCGAGGCCTATCCAGGGCATGAGGTAGGACGCATGGCGATAGGCCTGGCCCACGAGCAGATTGGCCACCAGTTGGTGCCCGCTGGCCAGTGCCAACACACCAACACCGCAAACCGCCACCACCGACACCAGCCAGACCCGATACATTCTCTGCGACTGCTGCTGGTCGCCGCGGACCACGGCCGCCTGGTGAATCGGGCGTAGGGCGAGCTCCACGGTTCCGCCGGCCATCATGAATGGCGAGCTGGATATTCCGTACAGTGCGGCATACACGCCCGCGTCGGCGACGCTCATGGCCCCGCCAATGATGTAGCGGTCGCCGAGATTGCTCAGCCACCCGATCACGCCAAGCGGAATCAGAGGCAGCGCATAGGTCCACATCCGACGATCCAACGCCGCCGCTTCTGCGGGAGACGACGGCGTCACCGCCGTGGATCCCGACTTTACACCGCGCGTGAATACCGCCACCAGCGCCGCGGAAACAAACAGGTAGGCACCGAGCACGATAGTGGGTGAGCTGCCGAACAACATGACGGCCAGCACGGCACCCAGTGGACGTAAAGCGGCATCTCCCGCCACCCAGAGCGCATAGCTCCGATTGCGCCGTGCGGCATTCAGCAGACTCAGGTTCGCGGAGCGCCAACAGTCCGAAGCCAGCAGCAGAGCCAGGATGACCACGAGGGACACCGAGCCCTGCCCCCAATAGAGCCATGCCGCGGAACCCAGCACAGCGCCCAGAGCGATCCACGGGGCCGCGCCGAAAAAACAGCGGCGTAGGGACGCGAGCAACTGTGTGGTTGAATCGCTGCTGCTCAAGGCTGGATAGAAGTGAATCGCGGCCTGGGTCAGCGGGGTGGCGACCAGGCTGATGGTCAGCGTCGACAGTCCCAATGCCAGGGAGACGGCACCAAAATCGTTGGGAGTCAGGAATTGGGTCAGGACGCGGATCCCGACCAGGGTGCCGATGGCACTCAACGCGGTGCCGGACACGATCCAGAACGCATTCCCGAGCTGATGCTTCATGCGGACTGCGCACCCATAGCGACCTGTCCGCCCGTGCGGACCGTTACGGCTCGATAGAATTGTTCCATTTCCGCCGCGACGCCCGCCCATGACAGGCGTTCGCGGGCCACGATCCTGGCCCGCCGCGCGAGTTCGCCGCGCCGGGCGGTGTCCGCGAGGAGCGTATTGATTGCTGAAGCCAGATCACGGGGATCGCACGCGGTCACGACGCCGCATTCACCGGCACGAACGAGGCCGGAGATACCGACTTCGGGTGAAATGACCACAGGACATCCAACAGCCATCGCTTCCGCCACGACATTGCCGAAATTCTCGGAATAGGAAGGCAGCACGAACACGGCGGCATTTTCGTACAACGCCCATTTGTCGGTATCGCTCACCGGCCCGACAAAGCGAACCCGGTCCGCGACACCGTGAGTTTCCGCAAGCTGCCGCAAGGCGGGCAGATAGTTCTCCTCGTCGTTACCGGCAATGATCAACTCGACGTGCGGAATGCTCGCCCAGGCGGTGATGAGGCGATCGAGTCCTTTCTTCCAACTGATGCGGCTGAGAAACAGCGCATAGGGACGGCGGAGAAATGCGAACGGACCGGCTTCCAACGGCGGATATGCGTCCGGAAAATCCACGCCGTTGGGAATCTCGGCCACCGGTGGCATGGGCAGACCCAACGCGCCGAGCTCCGTGGCTTCCAACTCCGCGGTCACGTGTACCCCTGCGGCCCGGGACAATGAGTGTCGCTCCACCATCTGGATCCAGGCGGTCTTCACCCAGCGATTTTTCCGTTTGATCAAGTCGCCGACGAGCATGCCCCGGGGCGACATGACAAACGGAATGCGCGCGTGCTCGGCCGCACGCGCGCCAGCCCACATGGGCCACAGAAATACTGCCTGCAGGTGGACCACATCGAACGTATGAATGTGGGCGCGCAGCTTGCGACCGAGCGCGGGAGACCAGAACAGCCGTCGCGGCGCCCGGACCGGGAAGTAGTGAACGCGCACCCCGTCCAGGTCGACCGGGCGGTCGACCGGCACATCGAGGTTGGCAGGCCCGTCCACGTTGGTGGTGTAGACGTGCACTTCATGACCCCGCCGCACGAGCGCCGCCGAGAGGCCATGTACGGAGCGAATCGGTCCGCCGTAACGAACCGCGGGATAATACGACGCGACGACCTGCAGAATGCGCAAGCGAGCCGCGCCCTCCGCGCCAGGGGCCGCCACGACGCTCTGCGGCCGCATGAATTTCAGACCGCCGCGAGCGAGGCGCGCGTGGTGTTTTCCGGAGTCTTCAGAGGCAGCAGGCCACCGGCAGAGCGATCGATGACCACCTGGTCGATCACGTCGCAGGCAATGGTGGTCTGTTGGTCCGAGAATCCATACACCAGGGCCGTATCGCACACGAGATTGACGAGGCGTGGAATGCCGCCGGTGCAGTCGTGCACCCGTTCCAGGGCTTCCGGTGTGAAGATGTCGGACCGACCACCGGCCACCGACAGCCGGTGCCGGACATAACCCACAGTCTCCTCCGCGCGCAGCGCCTCGAGGTGATGGTCAATGGAGATCCGTTGCGCGAGCTGGCGCAACTGCTGCAGTCCGAGGGTCGTGCGCAGCTCCGGCTGCCCGATCAGGATGGTCTGCAACAACATGTGTTTGCCGGCATTCAGGTTCGAAAGCACGCGCAGCTCTTCGAGCCCCGCCACACCGAGGTTCTGCGCCTCGTCGATCACCAGCACCGCGCGGCGTCCCGCTTCGTATTCACGCTTGATGTGCGCCACAAACTGGCGGTACTGCTCACTGGGACTGCCTTGCCCCACCTCCATGGCGAGCGCTTCCATGATCCACGGCAGCAGGTTGCCGAAACCCGGATGGGTGTTGGTGATGAAACCCACGTTGAGCGGTAGCTGGCTGCCTTGCAGGAAGTGGCGCACGACAGTGGTTTTGCCGCACCCGACTTCACCGGTAATGAGGGCGAATCCTGAAGCCTCCGCCAGCACGTACTCCAGCATGGTCAGGGCGTGCCGATGCCGCTTGGCCAGGTAGAGATAGGCCGGGTCCGGTGTGAGCGTAAAGGGCTTCTCGCGCAGGCCGTAGAACTGCTCGTACATGGCGATCTCAGTACGCTCGCTTCTCGGACTGCGACGAGCGGTTCATGACCGTGCCGACGATGCGCGTGTTGCCGAGAAGCTCGACCACGCGAATGACATCTTCACGCCTGGTGCGGCGTTCGTTCACAACCAACACCACGGCATCCAACAGCGGTGCCACCATCAGCGCATCGTCACTCAGCAGAACCGGAGGCAGATCGACCACCAGCAAGCGGCCAGGGTCCCGGCCCCTCAACTCATTGAACAGGCGGCGCGTGGTCACGCTCGCGAGTACTTCGGAGCTGCCGGCTACGGGCGCCAGAGTTGGAAGCACGTGGAGGCGCTCCACACCCTCGATGCCGTAGCACACATTGCGGGTCGGCTCATCGCCTCCAAACCAGGACTCCAGCCCGCGCTCGACCCGCAACCCCAGGGTTGGGGCAATGGACGGACGCCGCAGATCCAGGTCCAACAGCACGACGGTCTGATTCGGCTCCGCCGCAAGGGATAACGCCAGGTTGACCGCCGTCAGTGTCTTGCCCTCGCCGTTCACAGCGCTCACGATGCCCAACGTCATCAGTCCGTGGGAGCGCGCCCTCTGCAACACCTGCGTGCGCAACATGCGATAGGCATGCCCGGCCTGGTGGGCGTTGTCGTTGGCGACCACGCGCCTTTCTTTCAGCTCAGCCCAATCGACAGCGACGCGCGCGATCGATTCGACCTGCGCGAGGGCGAATTCGCGGTTGAGCGCGACGCGTTCCAGACGAGGATCCTCAAAGGCCGGAACCGCCGCAGCTGCCGTGCCCGTGGGAATTCGCGGAACCTGTACTTTGGCCAGATCGAGGGCGCGTTGAATTCTATCCATGGAATTGTCCGCCTATAGTCCAAGCTTGCGGGCGACACTGAACCACAGCACGTCCAGCGGCCGAACGAAGAAGTGATACAGCAGCAAAGCCACACAGAAGGTGGCGGCCGTCGTGCCGGTTGCGAGCCACATGCGCCGGCGCCTCGCGAGCTCCTCCGCAAGAGTGCTGATGTGCGGAACCAACGCGAGCGGTGCGACACCGGTGAGGTCGAACAGATCATTGCGTCCCCGCACCGTGGTATCCGTGGTTTCCAGGTACCACAGCAGTCCGGCTGCAAGACCGGTGCTCAACACAAAGCCGGCGATCAGAATCAGAATACGGTTGGGACTTACCGGCTCCTCAGGCGGCAACGGTGGGTCGATCAGCGTGAAGCGCTCGCCCTTGCGGTCGGCTTCCAGGTCCTGCGCCGTTTTCGCCTCGACCTGTTTGGAGCGGATTTCCGCGTACTTCACGCGAGCATTCTCATAATCGCGGTTCAGATCGCGATATTCCTTTTCCACTTCCGGTGACATGCTGATGTCGCGCTGGTATTGCTCCGCCTGGGCGTTGAGCTTCGCCTCCTCCGTGGCGAGCGCCGCCAGGTCGTTGCGGGTGGCGGCGAGCTGCGCCTGCACTTGCACGAATGCGGGATTATCAGCTTGCACAGGGACCGAATTCGGCGGGCCATCCGTCACAGATTTCGCGGCAGCGGCAGCCGCTGCGGTCTGCGTCGCCAACTGCGCTTTGAGATCGGCCACCTGGTGCTGGAGGCGGATGCGGTCAGGATGCTCGGGACTGTAGCGCTGCTCGGCATCCGTCAGGGCGGCCTGGGTGGTCTCCAGGCGCCGTTGCAGATCATTGAGCTCGCTCGAGGGCGCGGTGGATTTTGCACCCGGCTCGCTGTCGACCTCCTTTTGCAGGCCGTCAACTTCCCGCTGCAGTCGAATCACGTCCGGATGATCCGGTGCATACATGGCGCGGGCGGTATCCAACTGAGAGCGCGCCATCTTCAGGCGGTCGGCGGAAGAGACGATACGCTCGCCGGTATCGGAGAAAACCGTCGAGTTGGGTTTGAGTTGCGCGAGCTGCGCCTCGAGGAATACTCGCTGCTGCTCGAGCGAATCCTTGCGGTTCTGCAGCCCGCGCAATTGCTCCTGGGTCCGGTCGAGGAGCGTCATGTTGAGCTGCGTCAGCTCGGGCAGCTTGTGGAGATTCTTATCCTTGAACCGGGCCAGTTTCAGTTCCAGGTCGGCAATCTCGTGATCGAGCCGATCGCCTTCGGACTGCAGGAAGCTCGCGGCATCGCGTGCAAGCTGGGTGCGGTTGTTGAGATTCTCGTTGAGGTAGAGGGTGGTGAGCTCGTTGGCCACCTTGGCAGCCATGTCCGCGGAGTTGCTGGTGTAGGACACCTCGAACGCGATGGTGGCCGAAGTCGGGTGGCCACTACGCGGATCGATGACATCCGCGCTGATCATTTTCAGGCCGATATCCTTGCGCATGCGGCCGAGCAGCGCTTCGCGCGTATCGGTCGCTCTCTGCTTCGGATACAGGTCGTAGCGGCGGATGATGTTCAACAGCGTCTCGGTGGTCATGACACGCTTGCTGATGACCTGAACGCGCTCGTCCGCGTACGAGGTCACCGTCGAGCGCACCAGTTCCTGGGGCATTTCCTGCTGCTCGATGAGAATGGTGCCGGCCGAGCGGAACATCGGCGGCAGAAACAGCGCCAGCAGAATGAAGCACAACAGGCTCAGGCTGAAG
>Ga0070741_10019473_pt1 | contig 10827 bp, 6 predicted proteins | sample Coa_R1_4_FD_66440 | JGI IMG/M metagenome (GOLD analysis project Ga0070741, IMG submission 66440) | Surface soil microbial communities from Centralia Pennsylvania, which are recovering from an underground coalmine fire - Coalmine... | ecosystem: Environmental > Terrestrial > Soil > Unclassified ...
CGGTCGCGTCCTTGACCCAGGCGTCGGGGACGATCTGGCGGCTTTGGGCTTTACCGTTGTGAAGCATGATCAAGCCGAATCGCGCATAGTCGCGCGCCACGGCGTTGAATCCGGCGCCGTTGAATTCACGGCCGACTTGCGGCGAGCCATCGAGTATCCAGAATCCGTATGACTCCATGCCGGCGGGCTTCCACAGCTTACGTGCCATGTAGTCCGCGATATGTTCCTTGGTGGCTCGCTCCAATACCCACCCCAGCACGCTGGTCTCGATCGTCGAATAGTTGAACCGGGTGCCGGGAGGATGAGCTCGGGTGAGCACTTCCGCGAAAGAAGCGAAGCGCACCCGATTGCGTACCAGGGATTCCTCGAAGGCAGCCGAGGCGAGCCCGGGGTGATCGAAGTCATATCGCTCGTCGTAGTCCGCGCCCGAGCGCATCATGAGCGCCTCCCGAATCGTCACGCCGTCGTAGGCCGATCCCTTCAGCTCAGGTACATACCGGGTGAGGGGGTCTTCGATGGAGTGAATGTGGCCGTCCGCGACCGCCAGACCGATCAGGGTCGAAGTGATCGATTTCGCCATGGAAAACGAGATGAAGTGAGTGGTCGCGTCGGTTTTGTTCCGATAGATCTCAGTCACCAGCTTGCCGTGCTTGAGAATGAGCAGGGCGTTGGTGAAGGTTCTTTCCAGTACGTCGCTGGCCGGGTGAGTTTGGCCCGCGTGGGTGTAGGTGAAGCCCATTTCGTGAGGGTCGGACGCGATGTTCCATACCGGCCCCTCGTTGTCGACACGGCGGGTGTCGAAAATCTGGTCCATGTTGTGGAAGGTGAGCGCGTTCACGTCCGCATCCAGCATGTGACGGCGCACGGACTGCAGGGCCGGCGGCACATCGCCGCTGGCGACTCCCACGGCCAGCAAGCCGAGTGCAAGACTTAAGATCGAGTTGATTTTTCGCATGTCAGAATTTCCGGGTGAGTGTCGCGAACTCCGTGCGGGGCATGCCCGGTGTTCCAACGACGTTGAAGAGCGTACCGTCGCCATTGAGTGTGGGTGTCTTGAAGGAGTAGTACAGCTTGTTGGTTGCGTTGCGGACCTCCAGCGCGACGGACCATTTGCTGTTGGCGTCATCCCACTGCAGTCGCCCGTTCACCAGGCCGTAGCCGGCTTGAGCCCCTGCCGGAGTGTTGGCCAGGTCGAAATACACCAACGACTGATACGACCAATCCACACGCGCCATGAGTGAGCCCGAATTTCCCAGGCCGTAAGTGTATTGGGTGCCGAGTGAGCCTTTCCAGCGTGGAATGTAGGGTGGCCGGGTGGTCAAGGTCGGGCCGCCCACCTGGCCTGCCGCGGATCCGAGGCTCAGCGTTTTGTAGTTCAGGTAGCTGAAACTGCCGTCGACGGCCAGTCCCATGAAGGGCCGTGCCTGCATGTCGAGCTCGAGGCCCTCGATACGGGCATGCCCGGTGTTGACCACGATGGTGCCGCCATCTCCCTCCGGTGGCGGCAGAAATTCGCTGAGCTGCAAGTTGCGGTAGTCGCTCAGGAACGCATCGGTGTTCACCATGAGGTGATGATTGAGCCATTCACTCTTGAGGCCGACTTCGTAAGCGGCCAGGTGCTCGGGTTGGAATGGCACAATATCGGTTGCCAGGACCGGCTTCGGATTGATGCCGCCGGACTTGTAACCCGTCGAATACTGGACGTAGGTCATGAGGTCCGGGGTCCATTGGTACTGGAGGGCAACCTTCGGATCGGTGCGGCTCAGCGCGGTCGTTCCACCGGCTCCGGGTCCGTAGACGGAGGTACCCGCGGGGAAGAGCGGATTGGCAGGCACCGTCACCGTGTAGGCGTGGTTGAATACCTGGCTCTTCTCTTCCGTGCTGTAACGTGCGCCGAGCTCGCCGCTCAACTTGTCGGTAAAGTGATAGACACCATGCACGAAGCCTGAGGTCGTGTGCTCCCGGGTGGGGTCGTTCAGGTTGAAGTTGAGGCCATAGGCACCGTCGGGCGCGAACGGCAGAATCCCCGGCCCAACGATCTCCTGGCTGGGAAGCTCGATGTGGCCTCCGTAGATACCGACAGAGGTGTAGTAGTAGGCGCCCGCGACCCATTCCAGCCGATCACCCATGAGCTTGCCGCTCAACTGAAATTCTTCACTGAATTGATGATGATCCAGGACATTGTCTTCCAGGTAGGTGGGAATCGGGGTGCCGTCGGTGTTGGCGAACTCCGAATGATACTTCTGGTAGGCGACGATGTTCTTCACCCGTATGCCGGGCGGAGAGTTCCAGTCCACGGTGCCGGAGATACTGCGGAACAGCTCGTGATTGATCGGTTGCACCGAATACCCGTCACCCGGATTGGTGTAGGCCGAGTAACTCTTGAATGGATTGCCGGTTACAAACGAGGGACTGCTGATACCGATACCGTACAGAGCAATGGCGACGTACTGGTCGTAGAGTGCCGTCTGAGATCCCGGCTGGGCCGGATTCTGGATCAGGGTGTTTTCCGCGCCGGCCTCGCTGCGGTCATCGAATATCTCGCCGCGGAGGATCACCGAAAGGTCGTCGTTGATCTTCCATTTCAACGCCGCGCGCAGGGAGGACTCGTTGTCGCCACCTTCGGTGCCTACGACACAGCCCCGGGTGGACGTGGCCGCTTTCAAGTTACCCGCCTGGGCGGGATTGTTGCAAGCGAAGTCGATACGATCGACATAACCGTCCATGTTGTTTGTCGCACCGGAGACCCTTAAAGACAAAGTGTCGGCAATGAGGGGTACATCGAAGCTTCCCTTGAGGAACTCACGATGGTAGCTGCCATAACCCACTTCCACCGACCCGGAATCGTCGCCCTTGGGCTCGGGTGTGTAGAGGAGAATGGCGCCGCCTTCGTTGTTCTTGCCGAACAAGGTGCCCTGGGGGCCACGCAGCACCTGGATGTTCGAGATGTCGGCGAGGTTGAAGATCGAGCCGTAGACCGTACCATAGTAAACATCATCGACGTAGAATCCGACGCCCGGCTCGAACGCGTAAGTGAACTGGTCCTGGCCGACGCCGCGGATGTAGGTCAGGGCGGACTTGCCGGAATAATTGCCACCGGGCATGAGTGTGAGGCTGGGAGCTTCGGCGGCGACGTCCAGAACGTTGTTGAGTCCGCGCTGGGCGATGTCTTCCGCTGTAAGCGCGGTAATGGAAATCGGGGTTTGCTGAAGGTTCTCGGACGCGCGGCGGGCGGTCACAATGACCTCGTGCAAACCGTCGTCACCGAGACTCTGGGACGTCGGGCCCGACTCGCTCGTGGCGAGCTGGGCGAGCGCAAGGGGCGCGACCACGATCTGAGCGGCGACCGCGGCGGCAACGAGAGTGCGCTTGCGCCGGATGACCGATATTGAACTGTTATCTCGCATGACGGTTATCTCGGAGTGTTGAGGTGCAACGGGTCGGGCCGGCAAGGCTCTTTCAGGCGCTCGCAACCGGACGGGGTTTGTTTCGGGATCTCGACATCGGTGAGCTCACCAATGACCAGTCGCGACGGATGGCGGGCGTCGTGCCAGACCTTGTTGGTCGCCGGCAGGGGATCGTAGGCAAATCCGTAGCCGCCCCAGAAACTGGGGGTATCGATCCAAATTCTCAGTCGTGTGCCTGTGCGGAACAGGTAGGAAAACTTGTTGAGCTCGACGCGCGCCAGCACGGGTTCCTCGGGCACGAGGGCGCGAATGGCTTCGGGGGTATCCAACAGAACCGGACGAGTGGCGGTCGAGTGCGCCTCATCGATGGCGCGATCCGACAGCCGCAACCAACCTCGCTGAATGAACACTTCCTGACCATCGGGTTGAATTTCAGTCAGCGTGACCTGGAGGTCGGCATCCGACGCCGTGGAGGAAATATAGAGATCCACACTGGCAGGCCCGTAGGCCAGGATGTCCTGCTGCAGTACAGGGCTGGTGTAGGACAGGCTGCCGGTTTTCCAGCCGGCGGGCTCCGGCCCCCAGGTGGCCTCACTCTCGCCAACATCTATGGAGGGTCCCGGCACGGGATATTGGTACGAGTCAGGTAGTGACGTTGCGTTCGTGTCTTGCAGTGACAGTTTCCCGCCTGCGTCCAGGGCGAATGTCAGCGGCTGGACTCGCGTTGGCACCTGGTCCCGACGGAAGGTCCAGCCAGGCGAGGCCGCTTCATAGAACGCGTGCTCGCCCGCGCCCGCGGGATGGGACGTCGTATCCATCCAGACTTCCAGGTGCGGCCGCTTCTCGAAGCCGTTTTCCTGGCCCTTGACGAAATGATCGAAAAAGGCGAGCAGGGTGGAGCGGAAGGCCAGTGATTCATACAGATCGTGCCCGCCGTTGGTTTGCACCATCCAGAGCCGGCCTTGATCGAGTGTTTCCTGGTAGTAGCCCTCTCGGGAGGTGACCGCCTCGTCCTGGAAGCTTTCCATGGATAACACCGGCACCTGGATCAGGTGCGTGCGGTCGCGCAACTGGCGTGTTTGAATCCACGCATCCCGCAGAGGATGCCGTGCCACCTCGGTGGTAATGGCGTGTCGCTCTTCGCCGCGCAGATTTTCTGCAATCTGCGCCACGCAGGAGTCGTCGTGCTCGACCGCGGCGCTCTGACGGATCGCTTCCCACCGGCTGTGCAGGAAAAGCCGCCAGTCCTTGATAAAGGCCGGTGCAGGCACGCCGCCGGGCGCCCAGCTGTCCAGGCGCGGGTCACCCAACACCATTCCCGGTGCGATGGCTTTGAGATGCGGGGGGCGGTCGGATGCCGTGGCGATCTGGGACATGCCGGCCCAGGACCAGTTGGCCATTCCAACATTGCCGTTGGACCAGGCCTGGGTCGCCGCGAACTCGACGGCGTCGCGGCCGTCCTCGCCATACTTCGGCCCGAGAAAGTCGAATTCGCCTTCGGAGCAGCCGGTGCCGCGCGCATTGACGCCCATTACGGCATAGCCGTGCTCGAGCAGGGTACGATCGAGATTGGGCGACATGGCTGAATCGCCGCGCCGATAGGCCAGTCCGCCGATTGCGCCGGGGTCGTAGCCGCTGTAATTGACGATGACCGGGAAACGCCCGGAGGATGCAGGAAGCAGGACGCTGTAGCGGAGTTTGACTCCGTCGGCGGCGCTGAGATACCCGGTAACTCGCCGCGCCCAGTAGGGTTTTACCTCGGGCTGCATGCTCGAGGTGGCGCACAGCCCCAACCGTGGCGCCACACCAACAACAGCAAGTACGCTTAACGCACAAAACGCCGGCCAGGCCAGGCTGGATTTGCGGCCTGCTTGAAACCGATCCCCCACGTTATGTCGCCCCCTCGCTTTATTGACAGGCAATCGGGCCGAAATTAGCGGGCGGCGGGGAGCCGGTCTCGGCACTGCACGCCAGCGCAGCTAGGCGCCCAGCGCCACGCTCTTGCGGTTCCGCGCGCGCACGCTCATTCTTGATGCGTAACGGTTGCGGTGTTGGCGCCACAATGCAGTTCTCGACCGAGTCACTACCGATCGCACAGCGCCCGGGCGGGTACGAGTCAGCTCTGCGCGATTACTTTTCGGCGATCGACTTCTCAGCGCGAGTCGAGGTCGAGGCGGCGGCTCCTGAATCCTTCAACGCGGGTGTGGAACGCGTGGGCATCGGGCAAATGACGGGCGCCCGTCACTACTCCAACTGGCCGCACCGCCTTCGGGCCCAGCCCGTACTGAGTGCGGTCCCCGGGCTGGATTTCTATTTTCTGCGCTCGGGCAACGTCTCTTTTTTCTCCGAGCGAGGTGAGATTCCGCTCAGCGCCGGGGACATGTTCCTGTTGCGCTCCGACGTAGAGTTCTCCTCCTGCACCGAGCAGTTTGACATGGTCGCGCTGGGGCTTCCGGACAGCATGATGCGCGATCCTGCAGCACAGCGGCGCTGGTCCGAGGGACAAAAGATCTCCGGTGGCTCCGGTTTTGCCGCTTGCCTGGGCTCTCTGTTGGATACGGCGGTCGGCCGCCACGGGGAGCTGAATGCCGCGGAAGGCGCTGTGCTTCAGGGGGCCATTACGGATTGTGTTCTTCTGTTGAGCGCACGCGGCCCGGAAGCGGCCTCCAGCCAAGGCGGCCTGTCATCACCACAGCAGGAGAAGTTGAGTCACCTCAAAACCCTGGCGCTGCAATCCATTCAGCTGCCCGATTTGAGCCCCTGCCTGCTGGCGCGGGAAGCGGGCGTCTCGCCGAGGACTCTGCATCGTCTGTTCAATGGCTCCGGTGTGACCTTTCGGAGTTGGTTGCGTGATTGCCGCCTGGAGCGCTGTTGGATGGAGTTGACCGACCCCGCCCGCCAGCGCAACAACACGATTGCGGCGGTGGCTTTTCACTGGGGGTTCAACGATCTGCGAACGTTCAACCGTGCCTTCAGCGCGCGCTATGGCATGACGCCCCAGGCAGCACGCGAAGCTGGCCGCGCGGGGTCACTGGCGGTTTCGGCCTGAGGGATCTTGCCCGGACAATCCGGGCGCACCGGCGTTGCGACTATTGAATGTTGAGATTGTAGGTGATCATGGCGCCGTCCTGCATCGGCACCAATGACAGGCTGTAGTTAGTACGTGCTTCGCGACGCTCCGCGCTTCGTTGCAGGACGAAATGTGCCGTCGCGGCGCCGATTTCGGCGCCGGCAACATCATCTGAGAGCCAATGAGCGTTGTGTTTCAGGCGCTCGAATGCGGTGAAGCCGGCAACGGCTCCGTAGCCCAGGAACCGCCGTATCCAACGGTAATCGTCATTTCCTGATTCGGCCAGGACTCCGCCAACGGCGAACGCGGCGGCAGCGTGCAGCGACGGAAAGGACGAGCCGCTCCTGCGCCACTTGTTGGGATCGCTGGTCTGGTCGGGCCGCTCGCGACCGACCGCGAATTTCAACGCGTAAGTATCTACTACGGTCAATCCTCCGGCTTCCACCATGTTCCAGGACTCACGCAGGCCGTCGCTGCTGTCGATCAGGTTTGCGTAGGCCCAGGTGCCGACCACCGCGCCGATTACGGGCAGGCCGTCCTTCAGATCGTTGGTGCTACCTCCAATGGGTTTGGCACCTTGGGCAATGAAGTGTGTACGGACCTGGGTGTCGTAATGATGTGAGGCGGCCAGGAGCGCCAGCGCACCGCCGAACCAGGCCCAGTCCTTGCCGTTCCAGTGGAGTGGGGAGGTGTAGTAAGCCTCTATGTCGTGCAGAAGAGGGTGTGGGTCTTGGGTTTGCTTGATCGAATCCGGCAAGACGGTGTAGGTCTCGCTGGGGTGCGCGCGGGGACCGGCATCGGTGGCAGGGCTGCTGCCGGCGGTGGAGTCGGTGTTACCCGTGTTGTCGGGCTGAGTTTGCGCCGAGGCCGCTGTGGAACCCAACAGCAACCCCGCCATCCCCAGAATGATGCCCGCTCGGCGCGGGAGCTTCGACGAGCGGCTCATGCCTCAGCAGCACTCGACACGAGCAACTCGTCGACACGAAATACAGGATAAAGGTTGAATCGGTCGTCCCTTGATGAATGACGGCTGAGGAAGAAATCGAGCCGCGCGGTCGGATCGGCCGCGAAGGCCGGGTCTTGCGCCAGCCGGTGGGTAAATTCTTCGCACAAATGAGGATGGGCCGCCATCATCTCTCGTGCGATCTGTTCGGCCACGTAAGGCTCCAGATGTTCTTTCTGCTCGAAGCAGCCGTTGAAAAATCCCCATGCGGCGAACGAGTCGGGCGCGCGGGGCTCCAGGAGCGCCATGACCAGGCGCGCCAGCGGTTGCGCAATCGGTACGAACAGGGAGCCGGCCGCGATGTTGTGATTCTCCCGCACCCAGTCTCCCTCCAAGGTGGCGCGCATGCGTCCTTCGAACGGCAAGCTGGAGAAGCTGACCGCGGTGGCACGGAAAACTTCCGCGCGGACCGCGTCAATGATCTCCGGGACACGCTCGAACGCGATTCCGTGCAATGCCAGCTTTGCGCCGATCTCCGTCGCGTAGCCTGCCGGTACGACGTATCCACCGAGTGGGGCACTGATGAGGAGCGATGGCCTCACCTTGTTACGGTACGGGACTCGCCAGATCTGGGGTGTAGTCGGGTCGTACGTCGTGACCAGGTCGCCCGAAATCGCGGACAGCTCGCGGGTGTAGGCATAGCCCCGGAACTCGATGATCTCGGCATCACTCTCGTCCGGCGCGGTGGCTTTACCACCCGGCTGCGTGGGCTCGCGCCAGCGCGACTGGTAGGCCAATGTGACATCCGAACCGCCCAGCCGGATCGCATCTTCGTCGGCCTGGTGCGCTTCGACTGACCAACGGACGCCGTGTTCCACGAACAGCTCCACCAGGCCCACGATGGTGTTGTAAGTAACCTGGATACGCTTCGCGTAGTCCTTCCACGAGTGGGTCTCGACCAGGATGGTGAAACGGTTTCGCTGTGGGAAATAGCCGGTCGAGAAGCGCGGCGAATACACTGTGAGCAGAAATCCCGACGCGGGATCATCGGTTTTCGCGAAGTCGGGATAGAACGGTAGCGGCAGTGAGCCCTTGGCGGTGAGCTTCTCGATCAACTCGTCCCGCATTTCGCGCCCGCTGGCATACAGCGCCGGATCACCCTGGTTGATCGGCTCGACCTGCAGGGAAATATCCGGCTCGAAGTCGGCACCGTCGGTGACGTGGATATCGGCGCAGACGATCGGATCCCAGTCGCACAGCAGGCCCAACATGGCCTGCATTTCCGGCGAGTCGGCCTTCATGTAGTCGCGATTCAAGTTCAGGTTCTGCGCGGTGGTGCGCCAGCCGGTTTCTTCCGGGCCGTTCTGGTTCGGGCGATTCCAACGGCGGAAGCGCTCGTGGCCATCCACGTTGAAGGCGGGCACGAACAGAATAGCGATGCGCTCCAACGCTCCCGGCACAACCTCGCCACGCAGAATGTCCCGCAGGGACATAAAGCCTGCATCCTTGCCGTCGCTCTCGCCCGGATGGATCCCTCCCTGGAGCATGAGCACCGGTACCTTCCGAGGGTCGGCTTTCGAGGCCAGCAAGGCCAGCATGGGTCGGCCTTCAGCCGAACGTCCGTACTCGATACAGCGAACCGTGCCCGGCCATTCGCTGGCAAATGCTTCGCACAGGCGCCCGACTTCCTCCGTCCGACCGGTATGGCGGAAGTTCGATCGCTCGGCTTCGGTCGTCAGGGACTCGTCAGTCATAGGCGCGGTTCAAAGGGGAAGGTTAGGAGCCTGTCGGACTTAGGTTCGCCTGCTGCGGACGACCCGCGGCGGCAGCTTTCTGTGATCCTTTCCCTTACATAGTCCCCGCTATGCGCGGGAAACGATCACAGAAATCTGCTCGCCGGGGGTCGCCCTCGCGACGGCGCCCCTAAGCCCGACAGGCTCCCGAAGGGGCGACACTTTGCATCTCAAAGTACTTTTGCGCAATAGCTGCCGCTCGAGGAGAATCTTAAGACAGGTCCCGGGTGCAGAACAGGCGGATGCGCTCGCAGGCCGCATCGATGGTCGCTTCTTCAGTGGCGAAACAAATTCGTACAAAATGCGCCGTGAGTTGCCCGAACGCTGCACCATCCAACACAGAAACCTTGCGGCGCTCGTACAAGGCACGCATGAACTGGTAGCCCGACAGGCCTGTCTCGCTCACGTCCAACAGCAGGAACATGCCGGCCTGGGGGGCGAAGACCCGGATGTTGGGAATTCCCTTCAATCCGGCCATGAAGCGCTCACGCCGCCGGTCGCAGAATTCGCGCAGCTGACGCTCCGTTTCCGCAGCGATCGACAATGCCGTCAATGCCGCTTCCTGGATGAACCCCGGAAGGCCGAACAGCATGCACATCGACAACGCTTCCGCATTCGCGGTCAGCTCGCGCGGGCCCACCAGCCATCCGGCACGGAACCCCGGCATGGAGTGGGATTTCGACAGGCTGCCCAGGGTCACGACGCGTTCAGGCAGCCTCGCTGCCAGGCTGGGAACCTTGCCGCCGGGCGCAAGCCCCGCGTAAACCTCATCGGAGATCAGCCACAGGTCATGCCGGCGCGCGATCGAGCCAATGGCCTCCAGCTCCGACTCGCTGAGAATGACCCCGCTGGGATTGTTGGGCGTCGCCCAAAAAATCGCCCGCGTTCGTGGCGTGACCCGCGATTCCAGGGCATTCAGGTCGGGGCGCAGCCCGGGGCCGGTCGGCGCTCGGACCAGCTTCGCCCCGGAGACTTCGATGGTGGCGGTGTAGGTCGGGTACAGGGGGTCAAAGGTAATCGCCTCGTCGCCGGGTCCGGCCAGGCACAAAGAGGCGACGAACAAAGCATTCTGTGTGCCGGAAAGGCACAATACGTTGTCAGCTTGCACCGCCTGTCCCGTGCGCCGCGTGTGCGCTTGGGCGATGGCCTCGCGAAGTGCCAGGCGGCCGGGCGCGGGCGTGTAGTGGGTATCGCCGGAGCGAAGGCGTTCCACCGCACGCTCTATGACGGCCTGGGGAGCGTTGATGTCCGGGTCGCCAATACTGAGGATGATGACATCCTCGCCCCGGTCGCGAGCGGCCGCGGCCTCGTAGTGGGTTTTCCAGGCGTCCGAGCCTTCACCGCGAATTCGTTCGACCAGTGGCGAGAGTTTCATGAGCCTCACTTGAACGTGGATAGCAGCAGACTGGTTTCGGTTTGGGAAATTCCCTCGATCAGGCGAATTCGAGCCAACACCCGATCGAAGGCCTCGAGGCTGTCAGCACGCAATTCCACCACAATGTCCCATCGGCCATTGGTGCTGTGAAGCGTCGTGACCGCCGGGTCCCCGCGTAAGGCCTTGATGACACCGTCTACGCGGTTGCCTTCGACCGCGACCGTCATCAGCGCCCGGAT
>Ga0070741_10019474_pt1 | contig 10827 bp, 8 predicted proteins | sample Coa_R1_4_FD_66440 | JGI IMG/M metagenome (GOLD analysis project Ga0070741, IMG submission 66440) | Surface soil microbial communities from Centralia Pennsylvania, which are recovering from an underground coalmine fire - Coalmine... | ecosystem: Environmental > Terrestrial > Soil > Unclassified ...
CACTTCTCACGGGATACGCGCTGGGCGACCGTCCGCTCCCTGACTCCGCAGATCGGCGGAGTCGAGGTGATGATGAAAACGCGGGGCGTGCTGGCCGTGCGCGTGCCGCCCGGTGTGACCAATCCGGTCGTCGTGGTCAACCGAATCCGACAGCGCCATGAGAGCATCCGGCACGGCTACGCCTGGCTGGAGGCGCTGCAGGGTGGCGACATCGTCTCGGTCTCCTGGATGCAGGAACCGCGTACCACCATCTACGCCCTCAACGACGCGACCTATACAGCGTCCTGGCAGGGAGATACGATCATGCGGATGGAACCGCCCGGCCTGCTCTCGCCCCTCTATCAGCGTCCGGCGGAGATTCCGGCAGCCCCGCCGCGCCCGGTGTCCGGCCCGGCGCACGAGATCGGCACGCTGTAACAGCCTTCCTTCTATCGGGACAGGAGGCCTGGTTTTGCGCGGCGTTCTCTTGCCTCTCTCGCCAAGAGGTAGGACGCAGGGTCACAGCAGGCCGGGAGCGAATCGGGCCGAGGCTAGAAAGAGGGGACGGGCAGCGTGCATTTGCAGCGCGCCGCCTCTTCCGCCAGAATCGCGGGGGCCGCGCTCTTGGCTCCTTCCACAGCATCCACCAGCGTAGGCTTGTCGTTCAGGATGCAGTCGAGGATGTGTTCCACCTCGCCGTCATAAGGATGCCCCGTACCCGGCGGGATGGGAAGCGGGACAAACCCCTCGGCCTCATCACGGCAGATCCTGCTGCCTCGGATCGTTCCCTTCGTCCCGTAAAGCGCCAGATGGTTGGCCTCCGCATAGGGACTCTCGACGGCATAGAGGGCCGTCACCTTCGCCACCGCGCCGCTCTGAAACCGATAGAGGGCGACGATGCTGGCGTCGTGGGCCATCTCCGGGAAAACCATCCGATGGCTCATCGCCTGCACCTCGACGATCTCCTCCCCCACGTACCAGCGCAGCAGGTCCAGCGGATGCGCCCCGCCGCCGACCATCGGCTTCTCATGCTGGAGATACCAGTTGACGCCCAGAGCCGGGTTAAAGCGCGAAGGGTCGCCTTGATAGCGCAGGTTATGAATATAGTCTCCCTCGGCGTACAGGATCGTTCCCAGTTCGCCCCGCTCCAGTATCCGCTTGACCTGGGCAAAGAAGGGCATGAAGCGCAGCACGTGACCGACAAGGACCTTCTGACCGGGCGCCTGGCGCGAGGCCGCCACCATCCGCTGCAAGTCTGCGATCTCGTTCGCCATCGGTTTCTCCACGACCACGTGCTTTCCCGCTTCCAGCGCCCGCACGAACGGTTCCGCGTGAAGATGGTCGGGGGTGTGGATGGAGACAAGGTCAATATCGTCGCGCGCCAGGATGTCCAGGCCGAAATGCGCTCCCGAAACCCCATAGGTCGCGGCGACGCGGCGCGCGAGGTCGGCGTTCAGGTCCGAGACGGCGCGCACCTCCGCATCCGGGCGGCGCTGATAGGCTTGCAGCCACTCTACTCCGTTGTGTCCCAGGCCGAGGATTCCCACGCCTATCCGCTCTGTAGCCATGCCTCTCCTCCTTCCCGCAGCCTCTTGCCAGCAGGAGCGCTCCGTTGCCCGGTTCTCTTAACGCACCTCGAAGCTGTTGATCGCATAGTGTTGCAGCGCGTCCTGATCGAGAGTCACTCCCAGGCCGGGAGTTTCCGGCACGCGCATCAAGCCCTCGCGCACCTCCAGAGTCTCCGCGATAAGGTCATCCTCCCGAATCCGATGCCCGGCGTCGTTGGGCAGCGTGCAGGCGGGCGCGACCGCCGCATGATGCAGTATCCAGGCATCCAGAATCCCCAGTTCCAGCCCGGAGCCGTACCAGCAGCCGAGATGCTGCCGCCAGGCAAGCTGCGCCTCGAACAGAAAGTGCGCGCCGCCCAGGTTCACAAAGTCGAAACTGCGCTCCGATCCGGACAGCAGTTGCGCGGCGGCCTGGCCGTGCAGCGCCAGCGGAATCTTCGACTTCTGGCGGAACAGTTGCCACTCCCCGGCGTGGAAAGGAAAGGGGTCTTCAAAAATCAGGCGGTCGAAAGGCTCCAGGGCGCGGGCGATCTCTAACGTCTCCGCAAGACGGTAAAAGCGCCGGTTGGGGTCAATGATGATGAGCGCCTCCGGCCCGGCCACCGACCGGACGGCCTGGACGATGCCGGGGATGTCGTCTTCTGCGGCCGCCTTGAATTTGACCGAGGTAAAGCCTAGCGCCAGTCCGACCTGCATCTGCTGGGCGGCGTGGGCCGGATCGCTGCGCCCGAACCACCAGCCGACGGCCACCTCGGTGCGGCAGGCCACGCCGAGCAGGGCATGGACAGGCAGGCCGAGCGCCTGGCCCCAGAGATCGCTGACGGCGATGCGGAACGCGGTGGCGGCGGCGCTCTGCGGCAGAGGAATCTCATGCAGGCGATGGGGAACCGGCGGCTCCGTGTGGCCGAACATATCGCTGCCGCGCAGGTCCGGCGGCAGCGGTTCCTGCCAGCGCAGAGCGCGCAGCGTTCGCCCCACTATCTGCTCCGCCGCCCACCGAACGGCGCTGCCGCCGCAGCCCCGTTCCGTCTCCCCGATGCCGACCAGACCGTTCTCTGCATGGAGTTCGACGATCCATTTGGAGGTCTTGTCGAAGATCGAGTCGCCGAACGCGGGCCGGTCTACATAGCCTGCCCGCGCGGGAACGAGTACCTCGGTAGCGACGATGCGGATGATGCGCGAATCGAACATGCTCCCTCCCTCCGATTCCCGGCTATCGGCCTTCCAAAGGGCCGTCTTACTCCCAGCTGAACCCCGGCCCCTGCGGAATCGCGACGCTGCCCTCCACGAGTTGGAGCGGAGAGTCCGGCCCGATCAGCCCGGTCTCCAGGTAGAGCGCGTTCGGCAGGCAGGCCATCACGTTCAACTGCGTCGGGCCGCCGCCGTGCGAGGCATAGGGCCGCCGGAAGGCGTCCGCCAGCGTGCCGATCTGCAACAGCGCCGTCGGGCCGCCCGCGCGGCGCAGGTCGGGCTGCACGATGTCTACGGCGTCCCGGCGGAGGAAGCGGGCGAAATCGGCCCGCGTGTAGAGGTTCTCTCCGGTCGCGACCGGAATATCCAGCGCCTCGGCCAGCGCCGCATACCCGTCCACGTCGTCCGCCGGAATCGGCTCCTCCCACCAGTAACAGCCCAACTCCTCGAACGCGCGCCCGCGCCGCAGCGCCTCTTTCGCGGTCAGAGACTGGTTGGCGTCCACCATCAGGCGAACCTCCTCGCCTATGGCCTGGCGCACGACCTTGATCCGCCGCACATCTTCTGCCAGCGTGGGATAGCCGACCTTGATCTTGACGGCGCGAAAGCCCTGTGTGACCGCCTGCGCGCAGATGCGCTGCACCTCCGCGTCGTCGTAGTTGAGCCAGCCTACCATCGCATACGCCGGGATGCGCGTCCGCACCGCGCCCCACAACTGCCAGCAGGGAACGCCGAGCGCCCTGCCCAGGCAGTCCCAGAGTGCGGTATCTATCGCCGCGATGCCGAACATCGCCAGCCCGAAGGAGCCGTGATACTCGGTCTCGCGCAGCATCGCCTCGTGCGTGCCGCGCACGAAAGCCGGGTCGGTTCCTAGCACGAGCGGCTGGAGTTCGTGTTCGATAAGCGCGGCCAGCGCGTCCGGCGCGCCCGCGATCCGGCCAAATCCGACCTCGCCTCTGCCGGAGACGCCCGCATCGGTATGCACGACCACCTGCACGGAACCGGCTCCAGGCAGGCTCTGCAAGGCGTCGCGGATGGGATCGGCGGCGGGCGGGCGGCGGTGGACGGTGACTTCGATCTGCGTGATGAGCATGGTCTCTCTCCTGGCGTTTACCCATTCGTCGGCCCTGTTTCCGAATCCTGACGAGAAGAGCAGGAAAAGCGCGCAGGCCCGGCCAATGTTGCGGCAGGGACGGACGCAGGGCCGACGCCTGAATCGGGCCGAGCCGGGCAGGCAACGTCTCCCTGCCGGAAGGCTATCAAGCAAAGGAGCGCACCATGAAAAAAGGAATCTGCTACGGCTGTCTGCCGCGCGACTGGTCGGATGAAGAGAAGTTCCGGCTGGCGAAGCGCGCGGGCTACGATGGCATCGAGATCAATACGCTGGACGACCCGGCGGAAAGGGAGCGGTTCGTCAAGCTGGCGCGGGAGACCGGATTGGAACTGCCGAGCGTCATGCATTCGGCCCTCTGGCAGAAGCCGCTCTCCAGCCCGGACGAAGCGACGCGCCAGGCCGGGATGGAGAATCTCCGCGTCACCATTGATACCGCCAAAGCTGTCGGGGGAACGACTGTCCTGGTCGTTCCGGCGGTCGTGACCGAGACTCAGCCCTACCGCCAGGTCTACGAACTCTCGCTGCGCAGCCTGCGCGAGGTTGCTCCCTATGCCGAGCAGCAGGGCATTCAGATGGCTATTGAGAACGTGTGGAACCGCTTCCTGCTCTCTCCGAAAGAGATGGGCGATTTCATTCAGGAAGTCGGCAGTCCCAACGTCGGCCTCTATTTCGACTGCGGCAACATCCTCGCCTACGGCTATCCACAGCTCTGGATTCGCGAACTCGGCTCCATGCTGATGAAAGTCCACGTCAAAGACTTGGATTCGCAGACGCGCACCTTCAAGCATCTGCTTCAGGGCAGCGTGAACTGGAAGGAGGTGCGGGCGGCGCTGCAGGAGGTCGGCTACGACGACTACCTTACCGCCGAACTGCCGCTCTATCCCAGCTATCCCGATCAGATGGTCATAGACACCAGCCGTCACATTGACCGGATCATCGCGGGAGAGTAGACACGGCCCCCCTCCCTAGCCCTCCCCCTGTTCTTGGGGGGAGGGAATAGGGCCTGCGCAGTCAGGCTTGGCAATTCCAGACCGGCCTTTCAAGGCCGTGCGGCTATACGCCCCGCAGGAAGTGCAGCGAGTGGAGCAGCCCGGCCTTTTCGCCCTCTTCGCTGCCGTTGAAGTTCTCGTCTTCCAGTTCCACGCTGACGATGCCGCCAAAGCCGCTGGCCTGGAGGATGCGCAGTATCTCCGTCCACCGCGCGCAGCCGTGACCGGGCAGGGTATAGCGCCAGACGAACTCGCCCCATCCGTGCGGTTTCGCGAAGATGGCGGGCTGGTAGAGGCCGTATTCATAGACCGCCTCGGAGAGAATCTCCGTGTCTTTGGCATGGACATGGCGGACATAAGGGGCGAACTCGTTCAAAAAGCGGATATGATCCACGCCCAGCCGGATGAGATGGGACGGATCGTAGTTCAGGCCGACCCCCTGACCGCCGATGTCCTGGAAGAAGCGGCGGCAGGTCTCCGGCGTGCAGCAGAGCGCGGGCAGTTGCGGGGAGCGTCCGGGATAGCCCTCAATCGCCAGCGACGCTCCCGCTCTCTCCAGCGCGGCGGCGATAGGCGCATAGGACTCGACCGCGCGGGCATAGCTTTCCGCGCGCGGCAGCGCGGCGTCCGGGATGATGCAGAGAAAGAACGCTTTCGCGCCGACCTGCGCTGCCTGGCTGACCTCGGAGATCGCTCTCTGGACCGACTCGCGACGCCTGCCGGGATCGTTATCCAGCAGACCGGAGGTGTCCAGGTCTACCGAACCCAACCGCAGCCCGGCGGCTTCCAGCGTGCGCGCGTCCTCTGCTGTGACCCGCTCCAGGTCAATGGAATCGAAGCCCTGTTCCTTCGCCCACTGCGCCAGCGCGCCTAGATCCCGCTTCTGCCAGTCGCTCCCCCGCCGCCGAAACCCGATTGGAAACCCGCCGGTCCGTGTCGCCATAGATCGCCTCTCCTTGCCTGTGAAGATGTCCGCCCTAGAATACGCCTTCGGCGACCGAAAACCTTCCCGTTTACTTTGCGGACATCCAGTCGGAGGCGTATCCGGCTTCGGCGCGGAGCGGCACGCGCAGGGTCATGGCGCGCTCCATCTCCTCGCAGACGATCCGCGCGTGCTGCTGTGCGAACTCCTCCGGGGTCTCCAGCACCAGTTCGTCGTGTATCTGGAGCAGCATCTTCAGGGGAAGTCCCTCCGCATCTATCCGGCTCTGAACGCGCACCATTGCGGCTTTGATGAGGTCGGCGGCGCTGCCCTGCACGACCGAGTTGATCGCCAGCCTCTCTCCCAACGCCTGCATGTTGCGATTGAGCGAATGAACCTCCGGGATGGCGCGGCGTCGGCCCGTCAGCGTGCAGACGTAGCCCTGCTCGCGCGCCTCCCGAACGCACTGTTCCAGAAACGCCTGAATGCCGGGGAAGCGGCGCTTGTATTCCGCGATCAGTTCGGTCGCGGCGGGAACGTCTATCCCCTCGATCCGGCGGGCCAGGCCGTAGGGCGTAATGCCGTAGATGATCCCGAAGTTGATGGTCTTGGCGCGGGCGCGCTGCTCCCGCGTCACCTGCTCCAGAGGGACATGGAAGACCTGCGACGCAACGGCCGCGTGAATGTCCTGGTCGGCGGCGAACGCCTGGACGAGCGCCGGGTCTTCCGTGAAGTGAGCGAGCAGGCGCAGTTCGATCTGCGAATAGTCGGCGCAGAGCAGGCAGTGATCGGGGGGCGCATGAAACGCCTTGCGAATCTGGCGGCCTATCTCGGAGCGGACCGGAATGTTTTGCAGGTTCGGGTTGTGCGAGGCGAGGCGGCCCGTCGCCGTCACCAACTGATGGAATGTCGTATGGATACGCCCGTCCTTCGCATCTATCGAGTCGCAGAGATTGCCGAGATAGGTGCTGATGAGCTTGGTCAGTTGCCGGTACTCGATGACGAGGCGCGGAACAGCGGTGCGCGGATCGTTCCTGTCCTCCTGCTGGGCCAGTTTTTCCAGCACGGTGATGTCGGTGGAGCGGCCCGTCTTGGTCTTCTTCGGCGAGGGAAGGCCCAGCCTATCGAAGAGGACTTCGGCCAACTGCTGCGTGGACTCGACCCGGAACTCCACGCCTGCGGCCTGCTGTATCTCCTGCCGCAGTTCCGCCGCGCGCTTCCCCAGTTCCTCGCCCTGCCGCTTCAGTTCTACCGGGTCGCAGAGGATGCCGTTGGCCTCCATCTCGGCCAGGACGGGCGCGAGCGGGGCCTCGATCTCGCGCTGAAGGTGATCCATGCCCTGCGCCTGCAGGTGCGGCTGAAGCGCCTCGTAGAGCCGCAGCGCGATGTCCGCATCCTCCCCCGCATAGATCGCCACCTGCTCCAAAGGCGCCTGATCGAGCGAGGTCTGTCCCTCTCCCGCGCCGATCAGGTCGGTAATGGGAATCATCCGGTAGTTCAGGAAGCTGAGGGCCAGTTCATCCAGCTTGCCGGAGCGGGAGGGATCGAGCAACTGGCTGGCAAGCAGGGAGTCGAAGACGACGCCTCGCAGCCGGATTCCCAGGCGGCGCAGCACGCCCGCATCGAACTTGAGATTGTGGCCGCATTTGCGCAAGGCCGGGTCTTCTAGGAGGGGGCGCAATGTGTTCAGAACGGTCTCCGCGTCCAGGTGCGCGGAGGGATCGGGAGAGCGCACCGGGACATAGACGCCGTGTCCCGGTTTCCAGGCAAAGCTGAGGCCCACAAGTCCCGCATCGCGTCCCAGGCCGCTGGTCTCGGTGTCGAAACTGAACAGGGTGGCCGCCTTGAGACTGACCGCCAGCGCCGCAAGCTGCTCTGCGGTCGTGATCGCCTCGTAGCGCCCGCTCGCCGCCGTCTCGTACCCTATTGAGGATTCCGCCGAAACCGGGGAAAGCGCAGGAGGCGGTTCCTCCGCGGAGAAGGGGGCGAACGCATCCAGAGGATCGGCGACCGGAGACGGCTCGGAGGCGAGGGCGAGCGTCTGCGCATCCGCAAGCCGCTGCGCCTCCTCCTGGAAGCGGTTGAAGCCAAGCTGCCGGAAGAGAACCAGCAGCCGGTTCACGTCGGGCGGGCGCACGCGGGCCATCTCCAGCGAGAAGGGAAAGTCTCCCCGGCGTTCCAGCGTGACCAGTTGGCGGGAAAGGGGCAGATGCGCCCACGCCTTCTCCAGGTTTTCCCGCCGCTTGCCCTTGATCTCCTCGATATGCTCAAAGATGCCCTCGATAGAGCCGTACTGCTGGATAAGTTGCGCGGCAGTCTTGGGGCCGATGCCCTCCACGCCTGGAATGTTGTCCACCGTGTCGCCCATCAGCGCCAGCACATCCACGACCTGCTCCGGCGTGATGCCCTTGTTCGCCAGCAGCGCGGCGCGATCCAGGAGGGTGTCGGTGTGGATGTCGAAGAGGCTGACCCGGTCGCCGATAAGCTGTTCCAGGTCTTTGTCTTTGGACACGATCCGTATCTGAACGTCGTCGAGCGCCGGGTCGTCCAGAACGCGCTGCACGATGGTGGCGATCACGTCGTCGGCTTCCAAGCCGCTCTGCCCAAAGATGGGGATGCCGAAGCCTTCGATCACCTCGAAGATGCGGGGAATCTGCGCGGTCAAGTCGTCGGGCGTGGCGTTGCGCGTGCCTTTGTACTGCGCGCGCCGCTCCTCTTCCGGCGTCACGACCGGTGGAGGAAGCACGGCGACAGCCTCTCCCTCTGCCGAGGATTCTGCCGCCTGCGCCTCCTGTTTTAGCTGCCGATACTGCCCGTACAGGTCATCGCGGAAGGTCTTGCCCGGCGCATCTATCGCGACGGCGACGGCGTGCGGGGCAAATTCGGAGAAGAGCTTGAACAGCATCCCGGTAAAGCCGAAGATGGCGTTGGTCGGCTCGCTGGTGACGGGGCTGTGCATCCCACTGCGTATGGCATAGTAGGCGCGGAATATCTGAGCGTAGCCATCTATCAGATAGAGCGTCTGCGGCATTCGAGTTCCTGTCCTCCTATCGAGCCGATCGGACTGCGTCGCGGGCCGCGTTTCCGGCCTGATGTCTTCCGTGGGCAAATCTTGAGCGAAATTTAAGCGGCTCCCGGGTCGAGGCTCTCTCCTTTTACGCCACTATTTTGAATGGGTGGCGTTTCCCGCATGGCCGACGGGAAACGAAGGCGAGATGTCTGCTATGCCACATGCTTCGTCAGAGGACATCTCGCCTCCTTCTTGCCCGTTTTCCGACCGGGCCGCAGCGATCCGAACGAAGCAGGGAGTCGGCGCGGTTGTGTCTGGCGTTCTGAGAAGCGCCCGCGCTTAAGTTTTGCTCAAGTTTTGAGCGGAGCCGCGCAGAACGGTAGGGATTGGCCGCCCTACGAAGAAAATGGAAGGTGATGAAGAGGACAAAGGCACGCGGGGACGATCTTCCCGGTACAGAAGGAGGCAGCCTCCATGTCCGACCGACCTGCAAAGCGTTATATCGTTTCCGTCCTGTATTCTTATCATGTTGAGGCTTCCGAAGAGCAGGAAGCCCACGATAAGGTGCAGCGCGTCGTCCACGCCCACCAGAGCGCCCTCGCCAGCGCCCATCCTGACATTACCCTGGACGCAACGATCAGCGAACCGGTTCTCCTCGGCAAACTCTTCTTATCAGACGACCTGTGACACATCAGGGGCCGGTCTTCGGCATCCGGAAAAAGAGGCGCAGCGATGTCAAACGACCCTCCCCAGCAGTATGTCGTTCCTGTGACCTACTACCTTCTTATCACTGCCGCGAACGAAAAGAAAGCGGAAAAGCGCGCGCAGGTGTGCGAGAAGTCTCTCCGCACCTTTCTGACTCACCATTGCCCCGACCTTACCATTCACCGGTCTATCGGCGCGGCCATCCCAAAAGAGGCCCTGCTGGGACTGGCGGGCGAGACGTTGTGACGTTCCGCGCCCGGAATCTCCCTCGGCACGGCGGGTGGCATGGCCGGGAATCGTTACGGCGACGGCTTGACGGCCTTGCGCAAGGCTTCAGCGTAGGCCGGCGCTAACTTGGACGGGCCGCCTTCCGGCGTCCACCAGCGCGGCGTTTCGCTGTAGATCCAGACGTACTCATCCGCTGTCTGAAGCGCCTGGCGCACCAGGCTCTCAAACTGCGCGGGGGTATGCGGGTTTTTGGAAACCTCCTGCGCCTCCCACCCTCGCCGCCGCCAGTCATAGTCCAGCCAGAGGCCGAACGAACAGGAGACGACACGGCGATATTTCTCGGCATCCGAGACCATCGGCAGCAGTTCCTGCGTCAGCATCTTATAGGAAGCCGGAAAGTCCTCCGGCTTGAAGAAACCGTAGGCGAGTTCATTCCCCTCTACGATCCGGGTCTTGCCGCGCGTGGCTTCGAACATACCGTCCAGAAAGGGCGCCAACAGGCCGTAATCGGCCTCTGCCAGCGGCCTGGTTCCGTGCGCGGTCTGCGTCCAGGGCAGCCCATAGCCGAACGTCAGGAACACGACGAGATTCGGATAGCCCTCTTGAAAGGCCTCCATCACCTGGCGGCCCCGCAGCCGGGCCTGCGCTGCGTAGGCGTCCCAGCCTTTTGTGGCAGCATCCCGCTGACTTCGATAGCGAAAGAGCGGCTTTTCGTACTGTTCGATGTCGAACAGGAGGCCGGAGCATCCGCCCTGCTTTGCCAGCCACGCCGCCAGGCGCGCATTGTTCAGGATAGCGGCGAAATCGTCGAACCAGTCCACGTCGGCGGGACAGGTGTTGAAGCGCAGGAAGTTGTGTCGAAAGGCCCCGAAACGGGTCGCTTTCAGGTCTTCCAGGGCCGGCCGCAACTGCTCTGCCGTGAACGCCGTCTTGCCCCAGCCCTCCCACGTGAATCTGCCGCTGCTGCCATCCGCCTTACGATACAGGACATGGAAGACACAGCCGTCAAAGGGAGTCTGCTGCATCTCTGCGATATGCTGGCGCAGGAACGCGGTGTCCGGTTCATCCCACCCGAATTCGATCAGCTTCTTCTGCCGGACGGACTGGCCGAGACCGGCCAC
>Ga0070741_10019475_pt1 | contig 10826 bp, 12 predicted proteins | sample Coa_R1_4_FD_66440 | JGI IMG/M metagenome (GOLD analysis project Ga0070741, IMG submission 66440) | Surface soil microbial communities from Centralia Pennsylvania, which are recovering from an underground coalmine fire - Coalmine... | ecosystem: Environmental > Terrestrial > Soil > Unclassified ...
GCAGTCGCGGTATCAAGCGTCGGCGGATCGCCCGGACGCAGCTTGCGGTAAATCTCAATCAGCGCTTCCTGGGGAGTCTTGACTGAGTCACGGCGCAGCGTCGTGCTGATCACCGTGCCCACATCGTCGCGCTCGGGGAAGAAAATCTGGATCTCGGTCACCCCCGCTTCCGCAATCTTGGCAAGCTTGTCGGTCGTGATTTCCGCGTTGGCTTCTACCAGAACTTCACCGGTATTGGTGTCAACGATGTCGGCGGCGGCGAATGCGCCTTCCAGGTCGCCCACGTCGATTTCGATTTCCGAAATCTTCGCCTTCTGAATCTCTTTGAAGAGAGCGGCATTCACCTTGCGGCCCGAGTGCGCGATCTCTTCCCCGCTCTTGTTGACGATGCGGTGCGTGAGCTTCATTCCCACCAGGCTGGTGGGTTTGTCCACCCCCGGCTCGAGCGTCCAATAGAGCTTCTTGTTCTTCAACGCAATGCGGTCGACGGTGTAGAACGTCTTCAAAATATCTTCATCGGAGCGCAAGCCGAGAGCGCGCAGGAAGATGGTTCCCAGGAACTTGCGCTTGCGGTCGATGCGCACATAAAGAATGTTCTTCTGGTCGTATTCAAACTCCACCCACGAACCGCGGTAGGGAATGATCTTGCCCAGGAAGTAAGTGCGGTTGGCGGCGGTCTCAAAGAAGACGCCGGGCGAGCGGTGCAACTGGCTCACGATCACGCGCTCTGTGCCGTTGATGATGAATGTCCCGTTCTGGGTCATCAGCGGCACGTCGCCGAAAAACACTTCCTGCTCTTTGATGTCGCGAATGCTGCGGTTGCCGGTCTCTGCGTCTTTGTCGAAAATCGTGAGCCGGATGGTGACCTTCAGCGGCGCCGAATAGGTCATGCCGCGCTCTTCGCACTCATTCACGTCATACTTCAACTGCAGGCCCACAGGGTCGCCGCACTTGGTGCAGAAGTCGGGCGTGTTGGCGTTGTAGGTGCCGCAATTGCTGCACAGCACTTCGCCGGCATGAAACGGATCGGTAATGACCGTGTTGCCGCAATTCCGGCACGTGGTGCGCAGGTGATGCAGCCCTTTGAGGTGGCCGCATTTGCACTCCCAGTTGCCGATGGCGTAATCCACAAAATCGAGCTGCGAGACATTGCGGAAGTCCGTAATGGGAAACACGGAGGTAAACACGGATTGCAATCCGGTCTCCTGGCGCTCGCTGGGCAGCCGGTCCATTTGCAGAAAACGTTCGTAGGAGCGCTTCTGCACTTCAATCAGATTTGGAATCTGAATGGTCGCTGGAATTTTGGAAAAATCTAAACGGTTGCGAGAGGCGATATTCTTGATCGGCATTGGTAAAAAATCCTTGTCAACTCAGGCGAAAACCGGAGTCACGTTAAAGACCACGAAGCACCCTCGGGCGTCGCGGTGAAAACCCACAGGTTGTTGCAGCGCGTTTGGACTTAAAAATGCAGCAACGCTCGCGGAGACGTATTTCCCCGCAAGCGCCACATTAAGCACTTGGCACCAAGTCGAGATTTATTTATTAACGCGCAGTTTGAAACCAGTCGGTTGAGAGGACGTCCCACCCTGGTCAGCAGGCCGTCGTAAATTTATTGTAACAGAATTTCCAAAGCTGCGTAGGCGCAAGTACCCGCCACAAGCGCCAAATTGAGCCATCGGAATACCCTTCCGGTGGCCCATGCTTGGCACATTACTTCACTTCGACGGTTGCGCCAGCTTCGGCAAACTTCTTCCGGATGGTCTCAGCTTCGTCCTTGCTGATTCCCTCTTTCACGGTCTTGGGCGCGCCATCGACCAGGTCTTTGGCTTCTTTCAGACCCAGGCTGGTGACCTCGCGTACCGCCTTGATAACATTGATCTTATTCGCGCCGGCGCTGGTCAGAACGACGCTGAATTCGGTCTTCTCTTCTGCCGCCGCTGCCGCACCGGGGGCTGCACCGCCACCCTGCACCATTACTGGGGCTGCTGCCGCCGCCGAGACGCCCAAACGCTCTTCCAGCTTCTTTACCAGCTGGGCCGCGTCGAGCAGGCTCAAGCCAACGATTTGTTCTTCTAATTGCTGTAAATCGGCCATGTTGTTTCTCCCAAAATTTTTGAATTTGTGCTGGTGAGCCTTCCGTCCTCACGGCTTCCGTTGCGCCCAGACCGCGCGCCAAGAGAACTTCGTTGACTCTGAACTCGTTGCCAGAACAGCGCACCACCCGCCCTGGCGAAACTTTCTTTCTCGTGGAGACGCGGCTTTGCTACGTCTCCTTGCGTCTCTTTAAAGACGCCTACGCTTCCTTGAACTTCTTCTTTTCCACGCCCTGGTTCAACACCACCGCCACATCGCGGCCTACCGCATTCATCACCGTAACCAGGCGTTGCGCAGGAGCATTGATAAGGAACAGGAGCTTGGAATAAATCTCTTCTTTTGACGGCATGCTGGCCAGCGCTTCAATCTCCTTGATGGAGATAGCGCGGCCCTCGACAACGCCGGCCTTGAAGGTAAACTCCGGGTTTTCTTTGGCATACTTGGTCAGCGCCTTGGCCAGCGCCACCGGATCGCCTTCGGTGGTTACCACCGAGGTCACCCCTTTGAGGTTCTTCAGGCTCTCCTCGATTGCGGTGCCCTGGGCAGCGCGTGTAGCCAGCGTGTTCTTGACCACGCGGTAGCGTCCGCCCGCCGAGCGCACCGATTTGCGCAGCTCAAAATCCTGCGCCACAGTCAGCTTGGCAAAGCTGCCTACAATGGCGCTTTTGACCTTCTTAAAGTCTGCGCCCATCTTTTCAACTTGCTCAATCTTCTTTGCTCTGGTTACGGCCATTTTCTTTTCCTTTTGGCTCAGCGCCTCAGGGGCGCTTCAAAATCTGCTTACCGAACTCAATCAGCTAATCTAGGCTTTAGCTGCTGCTTCCACCGCCGAGACATCGATCAGGATGCCCGGCCCCATGCTGGAGGAAAGCGTCACGCCTTTGATGTACTTGCCTTTGGCAGCCGCGGGCTTCGCCTTGATCACGCTGGTCAGCACCACGGTGGCGTTCTCTACCAGCTTGTCGGGCGTGAAAGATATTTTGCCCACAGGCACGTGCACCAGCGCGGTTTTGTCGGTACGAAACTCGACTTTACCGGCTTTAATCTCGGTCACGGCCTTGGCCACGTCATTGGTCACGGTGCCGGTTTTAGGATTGGGCATCAGGCCGCGCGGCCCCAGCACCTTGCCCAGCTTGCCGACAGACTTCATCATGTCGGGCGTGGCGATGACCGCGTCAAAGTCGCTCCAGTTTTCTTTCTGGATCTTCTCTACCATGTCTTCGCCGCCGACAAAGTCTGCGCCCGCGTTGCGCGCGTCCTGAAATTTGTCTGCTCCGACGATCGCCAGCACTTTTTTGGATTTTCCCAAGCCGTGCGGCAGCACTACCGTGCCGCGCACCATCTGGTCGGCGTGCTTGGGGTCAACCCCAAGACGCATCGTGACCTCCACAGTTTCGTCAAATTTCGCGTATTTGACCTTCTGCAGCAGAGGCACCGCTTCGCTCAGCGCATAAGAGCGCCTTTCGATGGCGGTACGCGCTTTCGTGATATTTTTTCCTGATTTACGCATTGTTCGACCTTTCGTCTTCCACCGCTCATCCACTGTTACGAATGGCCGTGGTATTTAAAATTTAAGCAACTACATCAATTCCCATGGAGCGCGCTGTTCCCTTCACGCTCTTGATCGCCGCGTCGAGAGAAGCGGCGTTCAGGTCGGGCAGCTTCTGCTTGGCAATATCGGCAATCTGTTTTTCTGTGACCTTGCCCACTTTGTCTTTATTAGGGACACCCGAACCTTTGGCGATGCCCGCGGCGCGCTTCAGCAAGATCGAAGCCGGCGGTGTCTTGGTAATAAAGGTAAACGAGCGGTCGTTATAGACCGAGATCACTACGGGGATAATCAGCCCATCGAGCTCTTTCGCCGAAGTCTTGGCGTTGAACTGCTTGCAAAACTCCATGATGTTGACCTGCGCCTGTCCTAGCGCGGGACCAACCGGCGGCGCTGGCGTGGCCTTGCCTGCTGCGATCTGCAACTTCACTTGTCCGGTAACTTTCTTGGGTGCCATATGTTGTTAACCTTTTATCGATCGAATCGTAGAGACGCAGCTCGCTGCCTCTCCTGCTTCGGAAATTCCAAACTTGCCGCTTACGCCACCTTCTCTACCTGGCCAAACTCAAGTTCCACCGGGGTTGCGCGGCCAAAGATCGTGACCATGACTTTCAAGGTCTCGCGATCTTCATTCACCTCATCCACCACGCCGTTGAAGTTGGCAAACGGACCTTCAGTGATGCGCACCGATTCATTTTTCTCGAATTTGACTCTGAGCTTGGGCTTGTCTTTGCCGGTCGAGACGCGGTAGACAATCTGGTTGACCTCGTCTGGGCTGAGCGGCGCAGGATGTTGAGCGTTCCCCAGGAAACCGGTCACGCGAGGCGTGGACTTGATCAGATGCCAGACGTTGTCGTCAAGGTCCATCTCCACCAGAACATAGCCGGGGTAAAACATCTGCTCGCTGGTGTATTTCTTTCCCCCACGCATCTGGGTCACGGTCTCGGTGGGAATCACCACCTTGCCGATTTTTTCCTGCAAGCCAAAGGCCTGCACGCGCGATTCCAAAGACTCTTTCACCTTGCGCTCGAACCCGGAGTAGGTGTGGATGATGTACCACCTGAAGTTCGGGTTGGAGGGCGGCAACTGCTCCGGTACAGCAGCGCCTGCGCCCTGCTGTTCGGAATCTTTCGCGTTAGATTTGGCTTCTTCGCTCATATCAGTGCTTTGCAAAATAGTCGAATACATAATTAATGCCGTGCCCCAGCAGGTAATCCACAATGGCGAAGTACGCGCCGAAGATGGCCACTGTGACAATCACAACAATCGTGGTGGCGCGAACATCTTTAGGGGATGGACGAGAGACATGCCGCATTTCATTACGCACATCGCTCAAAAAACTGCGGGTGCGCATGGGGAAAGACTTCAGTTTCGCCCCAATGCCCTCGCCTTCATAACTTGCCGCTATTGCCGACTTCGCCATGCGAATCCTACTTTTCTTGTGGACCCGGCCGCCTGCGGCCGGACCCTGTTTATCTAAAAAATCTGGCAGGGGCGGAGGGATTCGAACCCCCAAGTCCGGTTTTGGAGACCGGCAGTTTAGCCGTTGAGCTTACGCCCCTGTTCAAGCACTCAGCATTCAGCAATTAGCATTCAGCCATTGAAGCTAATCGTTTTTGCTTTGCGCCCTTTGAACCGCTTCAGCTCATAATTCTCCATGCAATCAGCATTCAGCTTAAGGACTGAACGCTGACTGCTGAGTGCTGAATGCTATTTCACTTCTTTATGCGGCGTGTGCTTCCGGCACTTGCGACAGAACTTGCTGAATTCCAGACGCTCGGTCGTGGTCTTCTTGTTCTTGGTCGTCGAGTAGTTCCGGTCCTTACACTCACCGCACTGCAATGTAACAATTTCACGCATAAACTATTCTCTCAATTACTTCTCTCAAATTACTTTGTCATCCCGACCGGAGCCGCGTCTTTTGCGGCGGAGCGGAGGGATATAGGTTTGTTTTTCTTACGTCAGGATCTCGCTGATCGTTCCCGCGCCTACGGTCCTGCCGCCTTCACGGATCGCGAAGCGCAATCCCTTCTCCATCGCCACCGGGGTAATCAGCTCAATCGTCAGCGCCACGTTGTCGCCCGGCATCACCATCTCCGTTCCACCCGGCAGCTCCGCCACTCCCGTCACGTCCGTCGTCCGGAAGTAGAACTGCGGACGGTATCCCTTGAAGAACGGCGTATGTCTTCCACCTTCCTCCTTGGTCAGCACGTAAACCTCGGCCTTGAACTTGGTGTGCGGCTTGATCGAACCCGGCTTGCATAGCACCATGCCGCGCTCCACGTCTTCCTTGGCCGTGCCGCGCAGCAGCAAGCCCGCATTGTCGCCCGCCATGCCTTCATCCAACTGCTTCTTGAACATCTCCACGCCCGTCACCACCGTCTTCTGCGTGTCGCGGAAGCCTACAATCTCCACTTCCTCGCCCACCTTCACCTTGCCGCGCTCGATTCGCCCGGTCACCACCGTCCCGCGCCCCTGGATCGAGAAGATATCTTCAATCGGCATCAGGAAAGGCTTGTCCACATCGCGCGCCGGCAGCGGCACATTCTTGTCCACCGACTCCATCAGCTCGTCAATCGACTTCTCCCACTTGGCTTCTCCGTTCAGCGCGCCCAGGGCCGAGCCGCGCACGATGGGCAGCGTGTCTCCGGGAAACTGGTACTTGGTCAGCAGTTCTCTGACTTCCATCTCCACCAAATCCACCAGCTCGGCGTCTTCCACCGCGTCCACCTTGTTCAGGAACACCACGATGTAAGGCACTCCGACTTGCCGGGCCAGCAGCACGTGCTCTTTGGTCTGCGGCATCGGACCATCGGTCGCCGCCACCACCAGGATGGCTCCATCCATCTGCGCCGCTCCCGTGATCATGTTCTTGATGTAGTCGGCGTGACCCGGGCAATCCACGTGCGCGTAGTGCCGGTTGGCGGTCTCATACTCCACGTGCGCCGTCGCAATCGTGATGCCCCGCTCCCGCTCTTCCGGCGCGTTGTCAATCGAATCGAACGAGCGGAACTGGATCTTGGGGTTGTGCTTGGACAGCACCTTGGTGATCGCCGCCGTCAAGGTCGTCTTCCCGTGATCGATGTGCCCGATCGTGCCTACGTTCACATGCGGTTTGCTGCGGTCAAATTTTTCTTTCGCCATTTTCCTTCTCTTCGCTCCCTGGCTGTTTAGCTCTTAGCCTTTGGCTCTTAGCTTTTAGCTTTCAAAATCTCTGCGGAGTTTCAACTGGCTTCTTTCAAATCCGCGTTTATCCGCGCAAATCCGCGGCGAAAAACTTAGTAATACGAATACAGCTTCTTGAACTTGACGCGAACTGCAGCATCTATCTGCTCCAGCCTGGTCAAATAATATTCGCGCAACTGTGCCTGGTCTGCCGTTCCCAGCGAAGCAAAAAGTTGCGCCGCGTTCGCTTGGGGCAAAAGCCCCTTTTGCAGTACGCCGGCAAAATCTCGAATGCGAAGGCCGCTTCGCTCCATGCTGCGCAAAAATTTACCGACAGTCTGGGCGGCAAAAACCGCGTCAACCGCCGATTTCAGCTCGCCGAAAACCTGCTGGTTCTCAACTGCAATACCTGCCTGCGTATATGCCATCGCTCGTCACTGCTTAATTTCTATGTACTAAACTTCTTCAATCCTGGAGCGGGAGACGGGAATCGAACCCGCGACCAACAGCTTGGAAGGCTGTGACTCTACCACTGAGTTACTCCCGCCAACTCCCGATTGAGTAATTGGGTAATTTAGTAATTAGGCAAATTGCGCAATCACTTCGGACTTACCGCTTTTCACTTACTCAATTACAAAATTACCCACTTACCCAATTTTTAACTCTGGAGCTGATGACCGGGATTGAACCGGTGACCTCTCCCTTACCAAGGGAGTGCTCTACCAACTGAGCTACATCAGCAAAACTATTGATCCCCGGCCTCGCTGTCCCGTGCCTCGATGCGCTTACGAAACTCATAAGTCACTGTGCGTACGGCGAACAGCCCTAGAATCGCAAGAGTAACCAGCCGAATCCGCTGATCGCTCAACGTAAACCAGGCAAACGCCGCCACTACAACGTAGATTGACAGCGCAATTCCCAGCTTACTCACACAACCCTCAAAATCCTGGTGCACAGGGGAGGATTCGAACCTCCGTAGCTCCAAAGAGCGGCAGATTTACAGTCTGCTGCCATTAACCACTCGGCCACCTGTGCGCGGGGCCGCACCTTGCGGCCTAAACCTTGACTACCGAGTGCTCGCCCATTCGGCTCACTCTTTTTTGCAGGCATAGCTCCGCTTTTAAATCAAGCAGCCCAAATCTAAAGACAAACCACGTTCCGGAAATTTTCCTCGAGTGGAGTGTTGCTTTTGCAGACCTGCACCGCGTCCCGCCTGCTGGCGATCAAAACTGGAGCTGGCGAAGGGATTTGAACCCCCGACCCTCTGATTACAAATCAGATGCTCTACCAGCTGAGCTACGCCAGCTTGACTTCCTTCCGGGCACTTCCCTGAATGGAAACACAGCGTCCCAAAGGCTTTTCACAACCAGGGACAAAGTTTAAAGGTTAGCACAGCGGCCATGATGGCAGCAAGCCACGGTGTTATTCAACAGTAAATATGCCGACAGGACAAAATGCTATGATGCCGACTCTATGAATTTTAACGGATAATGAGCCAATGCGCCAGTGCCATCGGGAGTAGGTAGAAGTCGGTTTGGAGTAGCGCCGGCTGTCGTGTGGGCATCTGCCTACACATTCTGAGGTCGCTAGGAAATCATGGAGAAATTTATCGCCTATGCAGGGGAAGCAGAATCGTAGCTGAGGATTTTTTCTGTCAACTCCGCTGAATGATCGGACCCAATCAACCGATGCGACTTAAGAAAAAATACATATTCGCTTTGCTGCTGGTGGTATTGGCTGCGGCTATTGGCGCTTTGACTTGGATGTGGACGCACGCAGCGCCTGAGAGTGTCCGCCTGCTGCCCGACTCCGATGCGGTGGCTTACATGAACTTGAGGCCGCTGCGGCTGGCCAATGTTTTTGCCAGCTTGCAAAAAACCAGCCATGATCCGGAGTACGAAAGCTTTATCCAGCAAACCGGCTTCGACTTCGAGCGCGATCTGGATGAAGTCGGCATCGCCATTCATCTTCCTGCGGCGCAACCCGCCGGAAATGCTTCCGCGGCAGTAGCACAGCAAACCAGGTTTTCTGAAATTTTTCAGGGGAACTTCGACCGTGAGCGCGTGAGCGCTTACTTTCGCAAAATTTCACGGAATACAGAAATTTATAACGGCAAAGAAATTTTCACCATTCCTGTCGAAGACCGGCTGGTGCGGGTGACGATCTTGAGCGCGAATAAGGTCGCTGTCTCTAATGTCGAGGGGCCCCAGGTCATCCACGAAATGATCGGCCACTCGTCTAAATCAAAACTGCCGTTCCTTGCGCCTGCATTGGTGCGCGAGCACTACAAAGATGTTCCCTTTGGCAGCCTGGCATGGGCCATTGCAAAATATTCCCCATCCGGCAACAACAGCAGCCTTAGCCTGCCGGGGGGATTCGATATTCCGCTTCCAGCCCAGACTACTTGGGTTGCGTCCTTGCGCTATGCCGGCTCCATCGAGCTGAAAGCGCAGGCCCTGACCGCAAGCGAAGACGACGCACGCAAAGTGGCCGATACCCTGGGCGCGCTCTTGAGCATCTTTCGCTCCGTGCAAACCAACATTGGAACGGAGGGCCCGGATGCCGACGTAAAGAACTTCTTCGATAGCTTGCAGGTCACGCAGGAAGGGAGCCGCACAATTATTACGGCAAATGTCCCTATCGGCTTCGCCAAAAAGCTTGCGCGCCAAGCGCCCACCACGCTGAAGGAACAAACCGCGGAAGCGGCGTCTGCCCTGACGCCAAAAGAAAAGAATGGAAGGAAAAAAAAGTAGAGCTGTTTAGAAGTTTTGTGTCAGGGCACGGATTCAGCGCGCCGAATGAACGTTACGAGCCGGCGGCAATCACAACCGCCTGCGCCAGAGTAGTGCGCAGGTACTTGTAAGGATTCACCGGAGTGTTGTTGATGCGGACTTCATAGTGCAGGTGCGGACCGGTGCTGCGTCCGGTCAGGCCGACATAACCGATTACATCCCCTCGCTGCACATGCTGGCCGGGGACAACCGCAAAGCCGGAAAGATGTCCGTAACGGGTGCTGATTCCGTGAGTATGCGCAATCTGGATCAAGCGTCCGTAGCCGCCCACTTCTTCCGCCATCATGACGGTGCCGTCGGCAGGCGCGATCACCGGGTGGCCGAAGCTGCTCGAAATATCAATTCCGCTGTGGAATGCGCCCTCGCCGTTAAATGGATCGATACGTTCGCCAAATGATCCCGTCACCATTCCTTCCACCGGCCAGAGATTGGGGGCCTCTGCCATCCGCATCCAATCGGCGGTGGTCGCGTTCTTTACGGGAGGCGAGCTAAGGGCAATGGAAGTCACTCCGGTCAGCGCCGAATTGCGCAGGGCATAGAGTTGATCGAGTGAACTGTTGACCTGCTCATGGCTCATAGAGCCGGAAATGGCATTTTCAAGAATAGGGTCGGATTTGAGCCCGTACAAGGACGAAACTTCGCTGGCCAGAGATCCCAACGATGCCACCTGCGTATCTTTTTCCTGGGCTACCTGTTCTAACTGGTTATAGCGGGTGGTAATGATTTCTTTTTCGTTCCTTAGCTGATTAAAGCGCGCCACTTTGGTCAGCATGCGGGTATAGGAGCCGGCAATTCCGGTGATGGTAAACATGCCGATCAGCGCGCCGGCGAGAAAAACGTATAGATAATGAATAGGAATGGGAATCTTGCGAATCTGCCCTTCGGCATCGCGGCAAACAAAAAAGATGTAGTAGCGCTTCCGCAAAATGTAACCCCTTCGCCCCACTCTGGGGGACGAGTGCTGGTCTGACACCTACGACGATTGGCCCCTCTGCTGACTACCGATTCAATGCTCCCTGGTCTTTGAGCATTGAAGAAAACTAACTCGGCGATGGTTTGTAAACCATCCGGGGGCTCATACGACAGAACCTATCTCTGGGAAAACAGCTCCACAAACCTAACAAAGCAGTTGGTCTCTGTCAATAAATTGGCCGTGACGAAGTAGTTACATCAGTCATATTGACATTCTGAACGAGGTGGCACATAGACAGATGGACTTTAGTAAC
>Ga0070741_10019476_pt1 | contig 10826 bp, 12 predicted proteins | sample Coa_R1_4_FD_66440 | JGI IMG/M metagenome (GOLD analysis project Ga0070741, IMG submission 66440) | Surface soil microbial communities from Centralia Pennsylvania, which are recovering from an underground coalmine fire - Coalmine... | ecosystem: Environmental > Terrestrial > Soil > Unclassified ...
GTCGGTCTCGGGTCAGTGGCCAGAGGTAGGACGGAGGCCATGCACAGCCGCTTCACAAGACGAGCGGGCGAGGGCGCAGCAGACGACGAAAGCCGCCCGGCCACACTCGCCTCCGTCGCAGTCGAACGGCCACGCCTCCGCACCCGCCTCGACGGCGACAACAGCAAGCCACGCCGGCCCCGGCAGCACCGCCTCCTGCAGCCACTTCCGCTCGCCGCGCTCCTCTTGATCCTGCTGGCGCTGATCGGCTACTGGTCGGTCTACAGCCGCACCACGCACAGGACACAAGTGCTCGTGGCCGCGCACGCGCTCCCGGCCGGACGCGTGCTGCGCTCCTCCGACCTCACCGGCAGCGGACTCGCCGCGAACAGCCAGCTGCTGGCGACCCTCGTCCCAGCGAGTGAGCAAAGCGTGCTGATCGGACGCACCCTTAAGCAGCCTGTCGCCGCCGGCGCACCGATCCTCGCGTCGGCGCTCGCGAGCGCGCGCGGCGGCACCGACTCGATGACCCTGGCGGTGCCGATCCAGCACGCGCTCGGCGGCCAGCTCGCACCCGGCGACCGCATCACCGTCCTTGCGACCTACACGAACGCGACCGGGCAGGGACAGACACGGGCGATCGCGCGCAACCTCGAGGTGCTCTCGGTCGGCAGCGCCTCAGGCTTCAACGCCAGCGCCCAAACGATCCCGATCACCGTCGCACTGTCGAACCCCTCGGTCGCGAGCGCGCTCGCGCTCGCCAACGAGACCGGAAAGCTCGACCTCCTGCGCGAAAGCGGCGCCAGCGCTACCGCCCCGATCCCGAGTGCAAGTGCGAGTGCGCCATGAGCGACGACGACCACCCGAGGCTGCTCCTTGGCGTCACACCGCTCGCCGAACGCCAGATCGAAGAACAACTCTTCGGCGCCGAGCAATCGGTAGCGGTTGTCGGGAGCGCCGCCGACGCACGCGAACTGCTCGCGCTCGCCGAACGCCGCCATGCCGACGCCGTCCTGCTCGCCGCGGAACTGCCGGCGCTCGACGCCGGCGGCTGTGCGCGGCTACGTTCGCACGGCCTGCGACTGCTAGGGCTCGCACTCGACGACCAGAATGTACAGACGCTCGAAGCGTTCGGCGTCGATCAGATCCTGCGCCCGCCACTCACAGCCGGCGACATCGCCGATGCGTGCGTCGACGCGCCGTTCGCCGCCGCCGAACCGGAAGCACAGCCGGCGCGTCGCGCGCCAAAGCCGCACCGATCACGCACCGGCAGCGTGCTCGCTGTCGTGCCGGCAAGCGGGTCGCCCGGGGCGAGCGAGTGCGCAGCTTCGCTTGCCGCGCTCGCCAATCAGCGCTGGCCGACACTGCTGCTCGAACTCGACCTGCTCGACAGCACCCTCGCGCTGCGCCTCGGCTCCGACCCGCAACACGGCTCACTGCTGGGCCTCGTCCGCGCCCAATCCGCAGACGGTTCACTGCAGGAACTGCTCGAGTGCTGGACGGTCAACAGCGCGAACGGCTGGCCGCCCGTCCTCCTCGCGCCGCCGGACACCGATGTCCACATTGACGAGCTCGCGCGGCCGGGAGCGATCCGCGCCGCGCTCGAGGCCGCCGCGACCGTCTACCCGTTCGTCGTCGTCGACGCCGGCTCACTCCTCGCACTTCCCGGCGAGATCCCGAAGACGGTCCGCGCGCACCGTGAAGCACTACTCGCCGCCGACGCGGTCCTGCTTGTGATCGGCGCGCGCGAGCAGCAGCTGCGCGCCGGCCGCACCCAACTCACGCTTCTGCTCGACGAGCTTGGCCTTCCCCGCGAGCAGCTGCGCATCGCAATCAGCGGTGTCGGCGCCCCCGGCGCCGGCAGCAAGAATGAGCTGGAGAGCGTGCTTGCACCGGAACTCGCGGAATTGCGGCTCGCCGTCGACGCGTGGCTCCCATACGACGCATGCGCAGCCACCCGCGCCCGCCGCAGCGGCACGCCGCTCGGGCTCGCGCGCCATCGCGGCGGCTACACGCGCGCACTACGGCGCCTACTCGACGAGCTGCTGCTCCCGACCCAACCGGTCCCGCGCGAACGCAAGACACGATTGCCGATCCCGACGCCGGTCGCCGCCACGTCCGAGCCGGAGCACGACGAGGAGGTGGCGCTGCCATGGCGCAGCTAGCCGCCGCCGACCGCGTCCGCGCTCACGTCGAAGGCGCACTCACCGCGAAACAGGTCAACCTCGCATCGCCCGACGGGCGCGCGCAAGCCGAGGCGCTAATCGAAGAAGCCCTCACCACCTACCAAGCCGACGCGCTCGCAAGCAACGGCGACGGCTCGCCCGCGCAGCTGGAGCAGATCCGGCGCGAGCTGCGCGACGACCTGCTCGGCCTCGGCCAGATCGCCGAACGCATGCTCGCCGACGAAACAGCGCAGGAGTGGATGGTCAACGGGCCACGCCGGATCTTCAAAGACACAGGCGACCGGATCGAGCGCGTCACCGACATCGCCCTCCCCGACGACCGCGCCGCACTGCGCATCCTCGAGCGGCTGCTCGAACACGTCGAAGGCAAACGCCTCGACCGGATCACGCCGCTGATCGAAGCCCGCCTCCCCGACGGCTCCCGCCTCACCGCCGCGATCCCGCCCGTGAGCTCCAACGGCCACGTCATCTTCACCATCCGCCGCTTTCGCCTCCGCGCGAACACGCTCAGCGAACTTGTCGAGCTCGGCGTCCTGAGCCAGCACGCGGGCGACTTCCTCGCCGCCTGCGTGCGCGCCCGCAAGAACATCGTCGTCGCCGGCCCTGTCTCCTCCGGCAAGACCACCCTGCTCAACGCGCTCGGCGGCGCCATCCCCGGCTCCGAACGCATCGTTGTCTGCGAATCCGGCGCCGAATTGAAACTCCCCGATCTTCTCCACAACTGCGTCGCCTACGAAGCCCGCCCCGACAGCGCCGATGGGCTTCCCGGCGTCAGCCTCGACCAACTCGTGGCGAGTGCGCTTCGGCTCAATCCGAGCCGGATCATCGTCGGCGAGTGCCGCGGCCCGGAAACGATGGCGATGCTCTGGGCCTTCGCGACCGGCCACGCCGGCATGACCAGCGTCCACGGCGAAACCGCCGACCACGGCCTGCGCAACCTCGCCCGCTTCGCCCTCACCGCCGGGGCACACATCACCACCGAGCAAGCGCTCGACTGGCTGCGCGAAATCGACGTCGTCATCCACTGTGCCCGCCCGACCACGTACCAGGACGGCGAGCAGCGGTTCCTCCCCCGCCAGGTTGATGAGATCGTCGAGGTCCAAGGCGTCGAAGGAAGCCGCCTCACCGTCAACCCGCTTTTCGAAGGCTCCGGCGCCGACCTGCAATGGATCGGAGGCGGCCCACGCTTCCTCGCCCAACTCGAGCACGTCGGGTTCGCGGCATGAAGTCAACCGCCCTAATTAGTTGCCTTGCGGTCGCGATCCTCGCAGCCGGCTGCGGCGGAAGCCATCAAGCAGCCGCGACGAACGCAGCAACGACATCCACAGTGCGCACCGATCCGCAGCAGCGCCTTACGGCTGCGGTTCGGGAGACAGTTCGCGCGAATCACCGGCTGGCGAAACTCGTTCTCTGGCGAAACGCGGTTCCGGCTTCGGCCACTCGTTCGACGCGCGGTCCGGCCCTCGCGGCGCTTCGCTCAGCGGCGGCAGGCCGCCGGCGCCGCGGCATTCACGTCAAGGTCGTCTACGACGCATTCAGGATCACCTCGGTCGCACTCGATCCGTCATTCGCTCGTGCAACCGCGGTCGTCGTTGACCCGCAGCGTGTTCGGCCATACGGGCGTGACGGCAAGCCCCTCGGGAAAGCAGTCGCGCTTTCAGAGAAGTCGCGCTTCGACTTGCGTCGCGTTGGCGGCTCGGAACGGTTCGTCGTCTGGCAAGTCGCTCCGGTGCAATGAAGACGAGGGCGCTCACCGCGTGCATCGCCGCGTTCCTGCTCTCGTTGATGTGGAGTGAACCGGCGCTGGCGGACGGACCGATCAAGATCGGAATCAACTCCCAGCAGTACGGTCCAAGCCGCGCCCGCGTAGCGGCACACATTCATGCGTCAGCGGCCCGCGCCGGAGCGGCGCGCGATCAAGGTGCCACGCCTGTGCCTGCGGAGCAGGTCGTGGTGTCGGTCAAGGCGCGCGGTGGTGCTGCGTCGAATCTGCCGCCGCGGTTCCCGCCGCTGTCGACGAGCGCGCCGATTCTGCAGGATCAGCATCCGTTCGGTCCGGGGAGCTTCTGGTACACGGACGCGGCGGGTCATGCGTGCCAGTACGTGCCGAACAGCGTCACGCCCTGCTTCACGCTCGTCGGTCCCGGCTCGAGCAATGGCGCTGGCCGCCTGTCGCCGTCGGCGGTTGCGCAGTCCCTGTCGCAGCGGGTCGAACTCGCGCCCGGCGAGATCAAGACGAGTCCCAAGCGAGCGGGTCTCGCGGGGGCGCAGTCGTGGTTCTGGCTCGATCCGGCGCCGCGTCGACAGTCGTTGTCGATCTCACTCGCGGGCGAGACCGTGAACGTGAACGCCGACCCCACGGTTCAGTGGCGCTTCGGCGACGGTGCCTCGCTTGATGCGGGTCCCGGCGTTCCGTATCAGGCAGACGCAGCGCCGGCCGACGCGATCACACATGTGTACGGGACGCGCTGTCTGCCGGGCGATCAGGGTCATGACCCGTACGTGCTCGCGAGTTGCGGCAAGGACGGCTACGCGGTCGAGGCGCTCGTCGTCTGGCGGATCACCTACAGCGCCGCAGGTCCGATCGCCGCGAGCGGGACGCTCCCGGCACGGACTACGGACACGTCGACCGCCTACCCGGTGAGCGAGTCGCGCGCCTTCCTGGTGAGCGGAGGCAGCCAGTGATCGGGGTACTGCTCGCCTTCTGCTTCGCCGCCGGTGTCGGCCTGCTTTTCGTCGGTCTCGCACGCGAGCCGAAACCACTCGAGATCGAATCGCTTTCGAAGCGACTGTTCGCGCGACGCGAGTCATTGCCGCTTGCGCCAGCGCCGCTCGGCGGTCTCTCGGCGGTGCTCGCGTTGATCGCCGCTCTGTTGGTGTGGTCGCTGGTTGGCGTGCCGGTGCTTGCGTTGGCGGCTGCGATTGCCGGCGCGTACGCGCCGCTCGCCTGGGCGCGGCGCGCGGGCGAGCGCGCGCGCAACGAGCGCGAGCGCGCGTGGCCGGCGGCGCTGGCGCAGCTCGCGGACGCGCTCGAGGCGGGGATCGCCTTCCCCGCTGCGGTCGCGCTCCTCGGTGAGGCCGGGCCGCCACCTTTGCGGGCGGAGTTCACCGCGTTTCAGGCGCGGCTGCGGGCCGCCGGTCTGGAGGCGGCGCTGGATGGACTCGCCCGGGCGGGGGAGCGGACATCGGACACGGTGGCGCTGCTTCTGCGGGCGGGGTTGTTGGAGTTGCCGGCGGGCCGGCTGGCGCCGCTTCTGCGGGAGCTGTCGGAGGTGTTGGCGGAGCGGTTCGAGGCGCGGGAGAAGGCGCGCACGCGTGCTTCGTCTTTGCAGGTCGAGGCGGCTGTGCTGGCGCTGAGTCCGATCGTGCTCTTGCTGTTGCTCGGTGCCGCGGCGCCCGGGTACCTGAACGCCTACCGGACGGCGGCGGGGACGATCGTCGCGACCGTCGGTGGCGCGCTGATCTTCGGCTGCTATCTGCTGATGCGCCAGCTCGGCCGCGTCCCTGAGCCGCGCCGTACGAGGACGCAACGATGAACACGACGCTGCTGCTCTCGAGCATCTCGCTCGTGCTCGGCGGGCTGCTGCTCGTTGTGCATGTGCTGGCGGGGCGGCGGGAGCCGCTCGCGGTCCGGCTCGCCCGTGTCGAGGGCCGCCTCGACGAACTGGGAGCTCACGGAGCGACGCTGCAGCTTCCCGGCTTGCTGGTCGGATTGCGCGAGAGCTACGCGCGCGATCTGCGCCGCGCGGGAGGGGAGAAGACGCTACGCCGCTTCCTCGCCGACAAGGCGCTGCTCGCGTTCGCGGCCCCGTTTGTCGTGCTCGCCCCCTACGCGGCCGCAACGACGCGCATGCCGAGCCTTGCGCTCGTCGTGCTGCTCGCGATCGGTGGCTCGTTTGTGCCGGATCTCTGGTTGCGTCAGCAGGTGAAGCAACGGCGGGAGGCGATCTTCCTCGACCTGCCCGAGGCTATCGCCGTGCTCTCGCTCTCACTCGGCGCCGGCCAGTCGCTGCGGCAGGCGCTGGAACTCGCCGGCCGCGACTGCACGGGCCCGCTCGGCCGCGAACTTGAACGCGCGCTGACGTTGGCGCGCAAGGAGCGCGGCCTCTCCGAGCGGGAAGCGCTGGTGCGCGTCGCGCGCGAGGCGGGCGAACCGACCTTCACCCGCTTCTGCGAGCTGCTCGCGGTCAAGGAGAGCCCCTACCTCGACTTCCTGCGCCAGCAGGCGCGCGAGGCGCGAGCGGAGCAGGCGCGCTACCTCGAGCGCGCCGCCGACCGCGCCTACCTGGCGATGCACGCACCACTCGCCCCGCTGTTGGCAGTGCTTGTGCTGCTGCTCGCGTACGGCTTCCTTCGGTTCCTTGCCCACACGATCTGAAAGGGGGATCACATGCCCGACGCTCTCTGGTTCAAGCTCCTGGGTTGGGCGGAGCGCATCCGCAACGAGGAGCGCGGCGACAGCCTGGTCAACTGGGTCGTGCTCGCCGTCGGCCTCGCCGCCGCAGCCGCCGCGGTCGTCGCCCTGCTGCGGCCCGCGCTCGAGAACGCCGCACAGAGCATCGCCAACTTCATCAGCGGCGGATAAGGCAGCACCGTGCGGAGGCTTGCCCGCCGACTTGGAGAGGAGCGCGGGCAGGCCCTGATCGAGGGCCTGCTCGCGCTCGGCCTCGTCCTGCTCGTGGTCGCGTTCGCGGCTGAGGCGATCACCTACGCGCACGCCCGCTCGGTCGCGCAGGCGGCGGCGCAGGACGGCGCTCGGGCCGCTGCCGCCGGTGGACCGCAAGCCGGGATCGACCGCGCCGACGCGATCCTCGCAGCCGCAGGTGGCGCCGGGTCGGCGATGCACGCGAACGCGAGCGTCAGCGGCAACGAGGTCACCGTCACGGTGAACGGCCGGGTGCCGCACCTCTTCAACGTGCCGCTCGTCCTGCCCGCGGTCGCGGTGAGCGCGAGCCTGCCGCTCGAGCAATACGCCGCCGACGAACAGGCGGCGACACCGTGAGCCTGCTCGAGAAGCTTCGCCGCGAGGACGGCGAGCTCGGGATGGTCTCCGCGCTGTTGCTGCTGGCCGGGGTGCTGCTTCCGATCATGTTCATCGTCGTCGCCTTCGCCCGCATTGAGAACGGGCGGCTCGCGGTCGCGCAGGCGGCACGCGACGCTGTCCGCGCCGCTGTCGAGGCGCCGACCTCAAGCGACGCCCAGCAAGCAGCCGACCAAGCGATCGTCCGCGCACAGACGCAGACCGGCGTCCCGTTGCGGTTGCAGCTCGATGGAACCTTCGCTCGCGGCGCCGTCTTGCGCGCGGAGACGAGCGCGCAGATCGGGCTCGCTTCGCTGCCGTTCATCGGCCGGCTCGGCACGATCACCGTCCACGGCAGCGCCGCCGCCCCCGTCGACAGCTACCGCAGCCTCATCGGAGACAGCTCACCATGAACCGCGCGGGGCGGTTCCGCAATGAGCGCGGCTCGGTCCTGATCACCGGCCTGCTGCTGACCATGGCGTTGCTGATGGTGCTCGGCGCCGCCGTCGACATCGGCCACGCCTTCATCGTCCGCCGCGACCTCACCTCACTCGCCGACGACGCCGCCCTTGCAGGCGCCCAACAACTCGACCCGCAAGCAATCCACCAAGGCCAGCTCGCCCTCGACCCACAGCAGGCACAGGCAGCAGCGCTCGCCACCCTGACCGGTGAATCCGGCATCCAGGCGCGCGCCGACGCCACCACCGCCGACGTGCACGTGCAGGTGACGCGACGCTTCCCAACCCTCCTGCTCCGTCTCGTCGGGCTCTCCGGCCTCACCGTGTCCGCGCAAGCCGACGCAGCCCCACGCGCACCATGACCACACGCGCGCTCATCGCAGCGACCATCGGCGGCGCGACGTTCGCGAGCGTCAGCGTCCTCGCCCATGCTGGGCCGCTCGCGCTCGCCCGCCTCGCCGTGCTCGGCGCCGCACTCGCCTCGGCAGCATTCTTCGACCTCACGCAGCGGCGGGTCCCGAACCGGATCGTCCTGCCAGCCGCCGCGACATGCGCGGCGCTCACCCTCGCCGCCGGCGCACCGTTCTCGCTCCTCGCCGGAATCGCGACCATCCTTGTCCTCCTGATCGTCAGCCTGCGCTGGCCCGCTGCGCTCGGCATGGGCGACGTCAAGCTCGCACTCCTGCTCGTGCTCGGCCTCGACGGCGACGCCCTGCGCGCGCTCGCGCTCGGACTCGTCCTTGCCGGGCTCGCGGGCTTGGCGCTCCTGATCCGCCAGGGTCGCACGGCCTGGAGAAAGTCGCTGCCGATGGCGCCCTTTCTGGTTGTCAGCGCACTGCTCACGGTGATCGCGTGACCGCACGAACGAAACTCGCTCGCCGGCTCGCAGCTGCACTCGCCGCGACGGCGCTGCTGCTCCTACTCGTGCTCGCCTGGGATCTGCGGCCAGCGTTGCCGCCCATGCCGCAGTCGTTCTCACAACCGCTGCCCGGGCGCACGATCAGCGGCGTTCTTGATCTTGCCGCCTGGGCTGTCGCGGTGCTGCTCGATCTCGTGCTTCTCGGAAAGGTGATCCAGTTCGCGCTGCGGAAGGAGCCGAGCCGCACGGAGCGACGTCTGCGCCGCGCGTTCGCACGACGTGAACGGCCGCCGACCACGCGACGAGATTGGCGCACGCACGCAGCACCGCTCGCACCACCCGTGCTCCGACTCCCGACACGGGACGAGTCCCAGCCGCAGCCCACGAGTGCAGAGGTACAGCAATGCGATCTGTACGAGCCCCCGGCGCCCGTGACAACGAGCGATGCTCGCGACGAGCGGTCCGGAGTGCTGCTCCTCGGGCCGCTCGAGCTCACCGGCTGCAAGAAGAAACAGCCACGTCGGCAGGCGACCGCCGAACTCATCGCCTACCTCGCGACGCACCGCCGTCCTGCTAGCCGAGACGAGCTCCTCGAAGCGCTCTGGCCAGGCGACGATCCCAGGCGCAGCGCGGCCCGTTTCTACCAAGCAGTGAGTGAGGCGCGAAAACTGCTCGGCGAAGCCTTCCGACGCGACCGGGACACGTATGGGCTCGACCGCGACCAACTGCGGGTTGACCTCGACCAACTCGATCGCCTCCGCGGCGCGGCAGAGGCGACGACCGGCGTCGAGCAACTCGCGCTGCTTGAGAGCGCGCTCGCACTCTTCCGCGGCGAGCCGCTTGCGAGCATCAACGCGCTTTGGGCGGAGAGCGAGCAGCGCCGCGTGACTGCGCTGCGTGCGGACATGCTCGAACGAGCCGGCCGGCTCCGCCTCGAACTCGACGATGCCACGCGCGCGCTCGAATACGCCGAGGCCGCGGCCGCTCTCGACGCGTCGAACGAGCGTCCAGTTCAGCTAGCGATGGAAGCAGAGATCACGCTGGGGCGCCGGGACGCGGTGGTCAAGCGATACGAACGTCTTCGCAGGGAGCTCGATGAACGATTCGGACTCGAACCCAGCCGGGAGACGAAGCAGGTCTATCGGACCCTTCTAGCCCAAGATGCCGGGATTCCTAAAGAGGTAGGGCATCGACCGGATGCATCGCCTGCCGGATCGACGGCTGTCTAGCCCGTCACTCTCTCGCCCGGCTCGCGAGGACTCCAAGCGCTCCCCCGAGGGCCGTGGTCTATCTAGCCCAGGGCGAAATACCGCTCAAAGAATGCTGTGAGTCTGTCAAGCACGGTCTGCTTCTTGATTCCGTAGACGTCGTCTGCCGCGAAGCGCGAGGTCGGCGGGAGGATCCCCGTCACCGCCGAGCCCGTCGTCGGAATCGAGCCATCGCGAAACGCCCTCTCGACGAACGCTCGGGTCTTCTCGGGATCGAGTCCTTCGTCCGCGATGAGCTGCTCGAGCTCCTCCTTCCGTCGTATCTCGACGAAGCGACGCCAGTCTTCCTTGACATCGACATCGACGGACACCCGGTCGACGAAAGCAAGGATCAGGTCGCGCTTGTTGCGCAGGGAGATGCTCGAATCGATGGCCCGCCGGATCTTCGCCAGCGTCTCGATCTGGCGGTCGGTGCCATCGCCGCGCTGCTCGCGATACTGCTCGACGAGCATCAAGATGTAGTCGACGTTGACCTCGACTTGCTTCACGAGCTCGATCTCGAAGATGACGTCCTCGATGATCGACTCCTTCTCGGACTCCGCGGCGCGGCGGAGTTCGCCGTAGTAGTCGAGGTAGAGCGACTGGTAGTCCTGGTAGTCGCGCTCGCTGAGGATCTCGTTGCCGGCGAACTCGTCGAACGAGGTCAGAATGTTGCGTAGCCGCAGGATCTGGCCGAAGAGCTGGATGAACATCTTGACCGCGCTCTCACCGCGCCACGCCTCTGTCAGCGGGAAGAGCTCCTGGAGCTCGGCAACTCGCTCGACGTACTGGTCGTAGTAGTCGGCGTACGGCTTGAGAAGGACGATGCCGCGGGCGTCCTCGTTGCCGAAGAGTGCGAGCGCGTCGTTCGTCTGTTCCTCCAGGTCGCGGAAGGTCACGATGTTCCCGTAGGTCTTCACGGAGTTGAGGATCCGGTTCGTGCGCGAGTACGCCTGAATGAGGCCGTGCGCGCGGAGGCCCTTGTCGACCCAGAGCGTGTTGAGCGTGGTCGCGTCGAACCCGGTCAGGAACATGTTGACCACGATCGCGACATCGAGCTCGCGGTTCCGCAGCCGC
>Ga0070741_10019477_pt1 | contig 10826 bp, 12 predicted proteins | sample Coa_R1_4_FD_66440 | JGI IMG/M metagenome (GOLD analysis project Ga0070741, IMG submission 66440) | Surface soil microbial communities from Centralia Pennsylvania, which are recovering from an underground coalmine fire - Coalmine... | ecosystem: Environmental > Terrestrial > Soil > Unclassified ...
CTGAAAGCGTGAACGTGAGAGAGGGCGACGGGGCCACGCCACTTCACTATGCGGCGGAGAGCGGCGAGCGCGAGATCGTCCGGATGCTCCTCGATGCCGGAGCGGACATCAACGCGGGCCGCTGAAGGATCTCGCGCGGCGTTCGGGGAATCGCAAGATTGCCGGGATGTTCAGCGCGACGCCGAGCGCGCCGTAGCCGCCGGCTTCGTCGCGACGGCCTTCGGAATCTCGAGCCACGACCGGCCGCGCGCGAGTCTCTGGACGTGCCAGTCCTCGACGTTCGCCTTGTACACGCCTTCGATGGAGAGGACGTAGATCGGAAGGCCGATCCGCGCCGCCTCCTGAATGTCGTGACCCGACGGCTGCGGACGATCGGCGGGATGGGTGTGCACGATGGCCACCGTCCCCTCCGGGAAGACTCCGTGGAAATGCTCGGACAGATAGCCGTGCGTCGCCGGCCACGGGACGCAGCGGAGAGTTCCGTCTCCCGATTCGACGACGAACGCCGCGCGCTCATAGGGCCCCGCGAGACCCCACGATGCATCGCGCAGAAGATCGAGGAAGCAGGCGTGCGCCGATGCGGAATCGAAGATTGAATCGGTCGCTTGTGCCGGAACCGCGGCGAGCATCAGCATGGCGAATGAGCAGACGGCCTGGCGCATAGCGGAGAATTTGCACCGTGCAAGGCGAACCGTCTTGCTCGTTGCGTTGGCGCTTGAACGTCGAGCGTCACGTGACAGTGACGAAACTGTTCGCGTGCTAACCGCGGCGCGCGCGCCGCGTATGGATGGCTATGGGCAGGGGTGTACCCATCCTCGATCCGGGTGTGGTGCAGGGGCAGGTCCTCCGCGGTAGTCGCGAACCCGGGCTGGTGTGTCACGAAGTCTTCTATCCCGGCCGAACGCTCCTCGAAACTCACGGTCATGAGAACGCGTTCTTCGCGCTGTCGCTCGACGGCTGTTACAACGAATCCGCATGCGGCGAGCGATTCGACTGCTTCCCGCGAAGCGTCGTCTTCCACCCGCCTGGCGAAGAGCACGCGATTTCGATCGCCGCCGGTTTCGTCCGCTGTTTCGTGCTGGAGATCGGCGTGGCGGAAGTGGCGCGCCGTTACGACGCGGTGGTGCCGCCGGCGCTTTTCCACGCGGACGGCGGATCGCTCTCCGCGCTGATGGCCCGGATGTACGCCGAGTTCCGGCTGGCAGACGCGTCGTCATCGCTGGCGATGCAGGGACTTCTGCTGCAGATTCTGGCGCTCGCCACGCGCGGTGACTCGGGGAATGGCGAGCACGAATCGCCGCCGTGGCTGGAGCGGATCGACAGGATGCTGCGGGAGCGATTCCGCTCCCGCCTGACGCTCGAGGAGATCGCCGGGGCGGTGGGAATCTCGCCCGCGCGGGTCTCGGCGATCTTCCGTCGCGTGCGGCATCGCAGTCTGGGGGAGGAGCAGCGGAGGCTGCGGATCGAATTCGCCTGCGGCCGGCTGCAGGAGCGAGACGCGACGCTCGCCGATGTCGCCGTCGAATGCGGCTTCTCCGATCAGCCGCACTTCACGCGCGCGTTCAAAGACACGATGGGCATGACCCCCGCGCAATACCGGGCCTTGTTCCTGTAGCGCCGGCGCCACATCACTATAATTCGTCCAACGCGGTGACAATTCAGTCCGGAACCCGGCTGGGGGCCGTACGAAGTGATTGCGCCCATCGGGGCGGGCGGGATGGGGGAAGTGTACAGGGCGCGCGACACGCGGCTCTCGAACGCAGCGTGGCCATCAAGATTCTCCCGACCGAGTTCGCACAAAACGCGCAGCTCAAACTCCGCTTCGAGCGGGAAGCCAAAGCCATCTCCAGCCTCTCGCATCCCAACATCTGCACGCTCTACGACATTGGCCATCAGGATGGGGTCGACTATCTGGTGATGGAGTACCTGGAAGGGGAGACGCTCGCCGATCGCCTTGGCAAGGTCCGCTGCCGGTTGCGCAAACGCTGAAAATCGGGATCGAGATCGCCGGCGCACTGGAGAAAGCGCATCGGCAGGGAATTGTCCATCGCGATCTCAAGCCTTCGAATGTGATGCTGACCCGGTCGGGGGCGAAGCTGCTCGATTTCGGACTGGCCAAGGGACAACAGGTTGCCGCCGCCGGCTTTACATACGCGGGAACGGAGAAACAATTGACGGCGGAAGGGACCATGGTCGGGACCTTCCAATGCATGGCACCTGAACAGCTCGAGGGAGCCGATGCTGACGCGCGGACCGATATCTTCGCTTTCGGAGCGATGCTCTACGAGATGGCCACCGGCCGTAGGGCTTTCGAGGGAAAAACGAAGACCAGCCTGATCGCCTCCATCGTCTCCGGCGAACCTCCCAGGATGTCCTCATTGCAGCCGCTGACTCCTCCCGCGCTTGAACGCGTCGTCAGCATCTGTCTGGCCAAAGATCCCGACGAGCGCCGGCAAACCGCGCACGATGTGCTCCTTGAGCTGAAGTGGATCGCAGAGGGAGGAAGCCAGGCCGGAGTGCCCCGGTGGTGGCCCATCGCAGGCACCGCGAACGGCTGGCGTGGTCTCTGGCTGTCGTGGCGGTCGTGATTGCGGTCCTCGGCTGGGTGATCGCGGCAAGAGAGCTGCGCAAACCGCCCCGGACGGCAAACGGTTTCTGGTCAATACTCAGCTCGGTGACCAGAGGGAAGTGCCGATGATCGTGGTTCTCAACTGGACCGCGGAACTGAGGCGATAGGGCATGTCGCGCCGGCTCTCCGCCGGCGTCACATCACCGCCGCCCGCGCCGTTCCAGCTCGGCCATGACCTGGGACTGCGCGGCGAGCCTGGCGCGGAGGCTGGTGCAGACGGCGTCGCACAACTCGAACACCCCGGCATCGGCGATGAAGTAATAGCCGTTGTTCCCAACCTGCCTCCGCCCGATGATTCCCGCCTCCTGAAGGATGCGCAGATGCTTGCTGACGTTGGGTTGCGTCGAACCGACGGCAGCCACCAGCTCGCTGACGTTCTTCTCGCCGGCTTGCATCTCCTGGAGGAGGTGGATGCGGATCGGGTCGCCGAGGATGCGGAACCGCTCGGCCACGAGGCCCATCAGCTCGTTGGAGAGCGGCTTTGCCCGTGTCATCAGTCGCATGATATCGCCTCTTGACAACATCACTATATAGCTATATATTCATATTGTCAAGGAGGAATCACAATGGATGTGGAACGCTCCCTCCGGCTCATCGCCGGTTTCTTTGTCCTGATCTCCCTCGCTCTCGGCTGGTTTGTCAACCCCTGGTTCTATCTGTTCACCGCCTTCGTGGCCGTCAACCTCATTCAGTCGGCCTTCACGAACTGGTGCCCCATGATGACCATCCTGCGCAAGAGCGGGGTGGGGAAAGCCGCCTGATGCGAGCAGTCCTCGTTACCATCTTCACCGCGGGGGTTGCGGCCCCTGGCTTCGCCCAGCCGCTCACGCTGCCGGCCGCCGTCGAGGAGGCGCTGGCGCATAATCCGCGCCTTGCCGCCTCCACGGCCGATGTCGACGCCGCCCGCGCCCGGCTGGGCGAGGCGCGGTCGGCCTGGCTGCCGCGCGTCGACGCCACCGAGCAACTCACGCGCAGCAACAACCCGGTGTTCGTCTTCGGCTCGCTCCTGGAGCAGGGGCGCTTCGGTCCGCAGAACTTCGATTTCGCGTCGCTCAACAACCCGAATCCGCTGCAAAACGCACGATTCAATCTCAACCTGCGCTATGCGATCTTCGATCAGCTCCGACGATTCGATTCCATCAAGCAGGCGCGCCAGGGACTCGAGGCCTCGACATCGATGAACGAGGAGGCCCGCCAGCAGACGCGGTTCGAGGTGCTCTCGCGGTTCTATGGGGTCGTTGTCGCGCGGCAGCAGGTGTCGGTTGCCCGCGAGGCCGTCCGCACCGCCGAGGCGGATGCGTTGGCGATGCGCGACCGCTTCAAGCAGGGACTGCTGGTCGAGTCGGATCTGCTTGCCACCGAGGTTCAGCTCGCGAGCTTCCGGCAGCAGTTGGTGCAGGCCGAGGGAGATGCGGCGATCGCGGTCGCGGCGTTGAATGCCGTGTTGCACCGGCCCCTGACCGAGCCGGCTGAAATCGCGGCGCAACTCGGCGACCGCGCATTCGAGGAGATTCCGCTCGAGGATGCGATCCGCCGCGGTCTTTCCTCACGCGGAGCAATCCGCGGCGCTCAGGCGGCGTCGGCCGTCGCGGCGCTGCAGCTCCAGACCGCGCGCGGCGCGCTCCTGCCGCGCGTCGATGCCTTCGCCAGTTGGGGAGCCAGCGGCAGGACGATCTCCGAACACAACGGCGATCGCACCGCCGCGCTGATCGTCAGCTTGGATGTCTTCGACGCCGGCAAATACGCGCGGATCGCACAGGCCAAAGCGGGCGCCATGGCGGCGAAAGCCTCGGAAGACGCGGCACGCGACGGAATCAGTCTGGAGATCATCAGCGCCTGGCAGCGCACGCGCGCGGCGCGCGAACGGGTCATCGTCGCCTCGCAGGCCGTCGGTCAGGCGGAGTCGGCGGCGCGCATCGTTCACGATCGCTATGAACAGGGACTGACCACCATCACCGAAAACCTGCGCGCGCGGACCGCACTGGTCGCCGCGCGCCTCAATCTCATTGCCGCGCGTTACGACGCGCTCGTGGCGCAAGCCGATCTGCTGCGCGCCACCGGAGGACTCACCGATGTCAAGTCGTTTTCTTGAAGCCGTTGCCGTTGCCGCGGCGGTCACGCTGGCCGCCTGCGCACACCCCGAACCGAAAACCGAGCGCACGCCCTCGACCGCACCATCGGAGATCGTGCAAGCCACGGCCATCCCGAACGTGGTCGCCGTCGCCGGCACCGTCCGTTCCACGACCACGAGCACGCTCGCGGCGAAGGTGATGGGGAACGTGGCCCGCGTGCTCGTCTCGGAGGGCGATCACGTGCGCGCCGGCCAGGTGTTGCTGGAGATCGACGCGCGCGAGACGGCGGCAGCCGCCGATCGCGCACGCGCGGGCGTCGCCGAAGTCGAAGAGGCGATCGACGGCGCGGCGGCGGCGGTGCAGGCGGCCGCGGCAGGGAACACGCTGGCGCAGACGACACTCAAGCGATACACGGCGCTGCGCGAACGCGGCTCAGTCAGTCCGCAGGAATTCGATGACGTCGAAGCGAGGGCGCGCGTCGCCGCCGCGGAACTGGAGCGCGCCCGACGCGGGTACGAGCAGGCGCTCGCAAAGCGCAAGGAAGCCCGCGCCGCACTGGCCGAGGCGGAAACGTTCGCTGGCTACACAAACGTCCGCTCGCCGATCAACGGCGTGGTCACCGCGCGCCTCGTCGATCCCGGAAGCCAGGCCGCTCCAGGCATGCCACTGCTCACGGTCGAGGACCCCACGTCGATGCGCGTGGAGGCGACGCTCAGCGAAGACCTCGCGTCGCGGGCACGCGCCGGCGATCCGGTGACGATCGAAATCGGCGGGAAGGCACTCGATGCGCGAGTGACGCGCGTGGTTCCCGCGGTCGATCCCTCGACGCGCAGCGCCCTGGTGAAGATCGATCTTCCCGGCGCCGCGCTGCGCAGCGGGACCTACGCGCGCGTGCTCTTCACCACCGGAACGCGTGAGGGCATCGTGGTGCCCGTGGCGTCGGTCACCACTCGCGGGTCGCTCGACAGCGTCCTGGTCGTCGGAGCGGACTCCATCGCCCGCATGCGCCTGGTGACCCTCGGCGACCGGCTCGGCGATCGCGTCGAAGTGCTGTCCGGCCTCGACGCCGGCGAGAGGATCGTTCGATGAATACCCACGAACGCGGACTCGCCGGCCACATCGCGGCGATCTTCATCGACTCCAAACTCACGCCGCTGATGATCGCCGCGTCTCTGGTGATCGGACTGGGCGCTGTCTTCCTTCTTCCTCGCGAGGAGGAGCCACAGATCATCGTGCCGATGATCGACGTCTTCGTGCAGATGCCCGGCGCGACGCCGCGCGAGATCGAGCAGCGCGTCACCAAGCCGATGGAAAAGCTGCTGTGGGAAATCCCCGGCGTCGAATATATCTATTCGACTTCGACCTCCGGCATGTCGATGACCGTGGTCCGATTCAAAGTCGGACAGAACGAGGAGGCCGCGCTCGTCCGCCTGAATCAGAAGCTGCAGTCGAACTTCGACCGCATCCCGTCCGGCGTGTGGCCGCCGCTGGTCAAGGCGCGATCGATCGACGATGTGCCGGTCCTGGCGCTGACGCTCTCGGGTGCCATGATTCCTCACCCGCCGCTGCGCCCCGCGGAAGCGGGGCCGGATGAGGGGTTTCTTCTCCGCCGCATCGCGGCGCAGCTCGCCACCGAGATCAAGCAGGTGCCGAACGTCTCCGAGGTGACCATCATCGGAGGCGAGCGGCGTGAGCTGCGCGTGATTCTCGATCCGGCAAAACTCTCGGCGTATGGCCTGGCGCCCGCCGCGGTCGAGCAGATGCTGCAGCAGTCGAACCGCGAGTCGGGCGGCGGCAGCTTCGCCGCCGGCAATCGTGAAGTTCTGGTTCACACGGGCGGATTCATCCGCAACGCCGAGGACGCGTCGCGCATCGTCGTCGGAGCGCGCGGGCAGAAGCCCGTCTACCTCGGTGATGTGGCCACGCTCCAGGACGGTCCCGAAGAGCCGCGCGACTACGTGTTCTTCGGACAGCATGACCAGGTGTCACCCGCCGTGACGCTCTCCATCGCCAAGCGCAAGGGGACCAACGCCACGGAGCTGTCGAAGGCCATCCTGACGAAAGTCGATTCGCTGAAAGGCGTGGTGATTCCGTCCGACGTCACCATGACCGTGACGCGCGACTATGGCGAGACCGCGGCCGAGAAATCGAACGAGCTGCTCTTCCACATGCTGCTGGCCGTGATTTCGGTGGCCATCCTGATCGCGCTGACGCTCGGCTTGCGCGAATCGGGAATCGTCGCCATCGCCATCCCGGTGACGCTGGCGCTGACGCTGGCGATCTTCTTTGTCTTCGGATACACGCTCAATCGTGTCACGCTCTTCGCGCTGATCTTCTCCATCGGTATCCTGGTCGATGACGCGATCGTGGTCGTGGAGAACATCGTCCGCCACTACCGCCTGCCGGAGAATCGCGGGCGCTCGATGCGCGAGATCGCGGTGGAGGCGGTGGCGGAGGTCGGCAATCCGACCATCCTGGCCACGTTCACGGTGATCGCGGCGATCCTGCCGATGGGATTCGTGCGCGGGCTGATGGGACCGTACATGCGGCCGATCCCCGTAGGCGCTTCGGCGGCGATGCTCTTCTCGCTCGTCGTGGCCTTCGTGGTCACGCCGTGGGCCGCGGTGCGGCTTCTGAAGCGCGACAGCGGCGCGCATCATGTCGAGGAGCGATGGTCGACGCGTTTCTACCGCCGCGTGATGGCGCGGATCGTCGGCGAGGACCGCTGGCGGCTGCGCTTTTTGATTTCGGTCGCCGTGCTGCTGATCATCGCCGTCTCGCTCTTCGCCGTGAAAGTCGTGCGCGTGAAGATGCTTCCGTTCGACAACAAGAGCGAGATGCAGGTGGTGGTGGACATGCCGGAGGGGACGACGCTCGAGCGCACCGCGGCGGTGGCGCGCGAGATCGGCACGGCGATCTCCACGGTTCCCGAGGTCTCCAACTGGCAGATCTACGCCGGAACGTCGTCGCCGTACAACTTCAACGGCCTGGTGCGGCATTACTTTCTGCGCCGCGGACCGAACGTCGCCGACCTGCAGGTCAACCTGATTCCGAAAGGCGATCGCAAGGCGCAGAGCCACGAGATCGCCAAGCGAATCCGCACGCTCATCGCTCCGATCGGCGCTCGCTGGGGCGCACGGCTCAAGGTCGCCGAGGTCCCCCCCGGCCCGCCCGTCCTGCAGACGCTCGTCGCGGAGATCTACGGGCCTGACTACAACCGGCAGATCGCCATCGCAAAGAATGTCGAGTCGATTCTGGAAAAGACCGACGGCGTAGTCGATGTCGATTCGTATGTTGAAGACGACCAGACCGAATACCGTTTCGTGGTCGATCGCGACAAGGCCGCGCTGAGCGGCATCGCGCAGTCGCAGATCGACGCCACGCTGCGCCTCGCGCTTTCCGGTCTCGACGCCGGCCTGATGCACGCGGAGAAGAGCGAAGAGGACGTGCCGATCGTCGTCGAAGTCCCGCGCCCGTTGCGCTCCAGCGTCGACGATCTGCTCGCCATTCGCGTGTCTGCGCCGGATGGCCGGCTCGTGCCGCTGGGCACGCTGGTGCACGTCGAGCGCGAGGTCGCGCCCAAGAGCATCTACCACAAGAACCTGATGCCGGTGGTGTACGTGACCGGCGATGTCGCCGGGAGCGAGGAAAGCCCGGTCTACGCGATCCTGAAGCTCAATCGCGCCCTCGACGCCATGAAGCTTCCCGAGGGTTACGCGCTCGATCGTTACGTCTCCACGCAGCCGTTTACCACCGAACGCTACGCCATGAAGTGGGACGGCGAGTGGCACATCACCTACGAGGTCTTCCGCGACCTCGGCATCGCCTTCGCCGTGGTGCTGGTGCTGATCTACATCCTCGTCGTGGGCTGGTTCCAGTCGTTCCGCGTTCCGCTGGCGATCATGGCGGCCATCCCGTTCTCGCTGGTGGGGATCATCCCGGCGCACGCGGCGATGGGGGCGTTTTTCACCGCAACCTCGATGATCGGCTTCATCGCCGGCGCGGGAATCGTGGTGCGCAACTCGATCATTCTCGTCGACTTCATCGCCCTGCGTCTCAAGCAGGGGATGCCGCTGGCCGACGCGGTGATCGACGCCGGCGCGGTGCGCTTCCGTCCGATGATGCTGACCGCGATGGCCGTGGTCGTCGGTGCGGGTGTGATTCTGTTCGATCCGATCTTCCAGGGTCTCGCGCTGTCGCTGATGGCCGGAGAAGTCGCCGCGCTGCTGTTGTCGGTGCCGACGGTCCCGGTTCTCTACTATCTGATGGAGCGCCGTCGCGTGGCGAAGGAGACGGAGCCGGAATTCGACGAACTGATGGAACTGAGTGGAGTGGGGCAATGAAAACGATTCTGGTAGCGACCGATTTCAACGAGCTGGCGACGGCGGCGCTGCGCGAGGCGGTGCGCATCGCGCGCCCATGCGGGGCGACGATCGTCCTGCTCTACGCGGACACGTTCGAGCCGCCGGCGGAGTTCACCGCGACGCAGCTCGATTCGCTGAAGGAAGCGATCGACGCCTCGCGACGCGCCGCATCCGAGGAGCTGGAGCGATACGCCGCGGAGAACATCCCCGCCGACGTGAAGCACGCGGTGGTGGTGCGCGACGAGCCGCCGGTGCCGGCGATCGTGAAGACGGCGGACGAATGGAACGCCGATCTGATTGCCATGGGAACGCATGGACGCGGCGCCGTCGCGCGCCTGCTGTTTGGATCGGTCGCCGAGGGAGTTTTGCGCCACACGAAACGACCGGTACTGACCGTGCGCGCCCCGCGCGCGGCCGGCGAGCAACCGGCGGTCATCGCGCCCCCCGCGGCGAAGGTCTGCCAGTGACATCATGGAAAAGGAGGAAGCATGAGAATCATCAGTGAAAAAGATCGCAGGCAAATCGAGAAGATCCTCGGCGGGATGAAGGATCCCGTGAAGCTGATTCACTTCACGCGGGAGACGGAATGCGACACTTGCGACGAGACGCGCGCGCTCCTCGAGGAGCTGGCGGCGATCTCGGACAACCTCTCGCTCGAGGTCATCGCGTTCGACGCCGCGAACGAATTCGGCGTGGACAAGGTCCCGGCAACGGTCATCGAGCGAGCGGACGGGCAACGCCTCCGCTTCTACGGGATCCCGGCCGGATACGAGTTCGCCTCGCTACTCGATGCGATCGTGCTCGTCTCGAAGGGCGATTCCGAGCTGGCGCCGGAATCGCGGACGTTGCTCGCCTCGGTGCGCGATCCGCTGCATCTCGAAGTGCTGGTCACGCCGACCTGTCCGTACTGTCCGCGCGCCGTCCGCCTCGCGTACCAGTTGGCCCTGGAGAACCCGAACATCACCGCCGACGCCGTGGAGATCGGCGAGTTTCCCAGCCTCGGCCAGCAGTACCGCGTGATGGGCGTGCCGAAGACGATGATCAATGGGCGCGACGGCATTGACGGCGCGCTGCCGGAGAGCGCATTCGTGCCGATGCTTCTGCTTTCCACGCGAGAGGGGGTGGCGTGATGGAACCGGAACGGACACGATCGGTCGAGATCGAGCATCTGGACGGGTTCCGCTTCCGGGCGGAATTCGGAGAGTCGATGCCGCCGGTGATCATGGACGAGCCGGCGCCGCTCGGAGCGGGATCGGGGCCCGACGCCGCGCGCCTTCTCGGCGCGGCGATCGGCGACTGCCTCAGCGCGAGCCTGCTGCTCTGCCTGCAGAAGTCACGCGTCGAAGTGCGCGATCTGCGCACGTCCGTGAAGCTCACAATCGAACGTAACGAAAAGGGGCGTCTGCGTGTGAGCCACGGCACTGTGCAGATTGCGCTGGCGACGGATGCTGAACCGGCGAAGCTGGAACGATGCGCGCGGATGTTCGAGGACTACTGCATCGTCACCGCGACGGTTCGCCGCGCGTTTCCGGTCGACGTGCGGGTTGTCGATTCCGAAGGGCGCGAGATCTACCGCTCGGGAGAGGGGGCCGCGTGAGGATTGCCATTCCATCCGACGATCGCTCCACGATCACCCCGCACTTCGGACGCGCCGAGGGGTTTCTGATCTACAACGTCGGCGGCGGAGCAGTGCAATTGGAAGGGTATCGCCCGCTGCACGCGCCGCGGCACGCCTGCGTGTGCGAGACGGATGAGCGTCCG
>Ga0070741_10019478_pt1 | contig 10826 bp, 9 predicted proteins | sample Coa_R1_4_FD_66440 | JGI IMG/M metagenome (GOLD analysis project Ga0070741, IMG submission 66440) | Surface soil microbial communities from Centralia Pennsylvania, which are recovering from an underground coalmine fire - Coalmine... | ecosystem: Environmental > Terrestrial > Soil > Unclassified ...
CCGCTGACGTACGGGGTGACGACCGATCCCGTCTCCGGCATCCGCGCGGGCGTGCTCCACCGCCCCGCGACGGATCCGCTGGTGATGCAGACCGATTCCGAGACCGAGATGTTCCAGCTCCGCGGGTCGCTCAACGTCCAGGACGGAACGGGCGAGCCGGTCGACCTGCCGGACAACGTGCGCCTCTACTTCAATTCCAGCGCCGCGCACAGCATGCGCATCACGGGATTGCGGACCAATCCCGCCGGGAGCAGCGCGCTGTGCGCAAATCCGACGCCGGGCGGGACCGTCATCGAAACGGCGCGCGCGACGCTGGTGGCGATGGACCAGTGGGCCGATCAGGGCATCCGGCCGCCCCGCAGCAATTATCCGCGGGTCGAGGAGGGGACGCTGATTCCCCTGGAAGAGGCCCGCTCGCGGTTCCCTGCGATTCCCAACGGCCCGTACCCGACGGTGCAGAACCAGCTCGATCTCCTCGTCTTCGGGCCGCTGTTCGGGTCGAATGGCGGCGTCCTCAGCCTCCAGCCGCCACTGCTTGGACCCCGGTACCGGCAGTACGTGCCGCGCTCGGACCATGACGGCCTGAACATCGCCGGCGTGCGGCCGATGCAGGTCCGCGTGCCGCTCGGGACCAGCTCCGGATGGAACGTCCGCAAGCCGGAGCACCGGGCGCCGAATCTCTGCGGGCTCACCGGATCGTACTTCGCCTTCGCGACCACCAAGGCGGAGCGGCGGGCGTCCGGAGATCCGCGGTTGTCGCTCGAAGAGCGCTACGGCGATCACCGCGGATTCGTGAAGGCCGTCCAGAAGGCGGCGAAGGAGCTCGTCCGGGAGCGGTTCCTCCTGCAACAGGACGCCGACGCGTTCGTCGCGGCGGCCGAGGCGAGCACGATTTTGCAGTAGTCGCAAAGGCGATCCCGGGAGCTCACGCTTTCTTCAGCGCGCGCTCCCGGATCGCGGACAGCGTGGTCTGCGGCGTGATCACTTCCTCGGAGAGCCGCAGCTCGAGGATCGCAGGAACGCCGCTCGCGGCCGCGCGCTCGAACGCCGGCGCGAACTGCTCCGTGCTCTCGACCAGCTCGCCGAACGCCCCGAAGGAACGCGCAAAGGCGACGAAGTCCGGGTTGCGAAGCGCCGTGCCGTGCACGCGGCCCGGATACTCGCGCTCCTGGTGCATCCGGATGGTGCCGTAGCAGCCGTTGTTCACCAGGACGACGATGATCGGCAGGCCGTACTGCACGGCGGTCGCCAGCTCCTGCCCGGTCATCAGGAAGTCGCCGTCTCCGGAAAACGCGACCACCATCCGGTCCGGGTGCACCGACTTCGCCGCGATCGCTGCCGGCACGCCATACCCCATCGCGCCGCTGGTCGGGCCGAGCTGCGAGCGGAAGCGGCGGTAGCGGTAGAAGCGATGCACCCAGGAAGCGAAATTGCCCGCGCCGTTCGTCACGATCGCATCGGGCGGCAGGCGATCGCGCAGGAAGCGGACGATCTCGGCCATCTGCAGCGGACCGGGGACCCGGACCGGAGCATTCCACGCCTCGTAGTCGGCGCGCGCAGCTTTCGTCTCCGCGAACCACGGGGGAGCTGCCGCCGGACGGATCTGGCGGAGCGCGGCGATCAGCTCGGGCATGCCGGAATTGACCATTAGATGCGCCGCATGAACACGTCCCAGCTCTCCCGCTCCGGAGTGAGCGTGCACCAGCGTCTGCCGCGGCACGGGCACCTCGAACAGAGTGTACCCGCCGGTGGTCGCTTCCCCGAGCCGCGCTCCGAAGACGAGCGCCAGGTCGGCGTCCTGGATGCGCCGCGCGAGCTTCGGATTGATGCCCAGGCCGACATCGCCCGCGTACTGCGCGTGATCGTTGTCGAAGAGGTCCTGGAAGCGGAACGCGCAAGCCACCGGCAGCCGCCACTCCTCGGCGAATCGCCGCAGGCCCGCGCACGCCTCTGCCGTCCAGCCGCTCCCGCCGGCGATCAAGAGCGGCGCGCGGGCTGACGCGAGCAGCGCAGCGAGCCGGGCCATCTGTTCCGCCGACGGGGATGCAGCGACGCGCTGGTACCGCGGCGTGGCCGGTGCCTCCGCCTCTTCGGTCAGCATGTCTTCGGGCAAGGCGAGCACCACCGGCCCGGGCCGGCCGGAGGTCGCCGCATGAAAGGCACGGCTCAGGTACTCCGGGACGCGGCGCGGGTCGTCGATCTGCGCCACCCACTTGGCGATCTGGCCGAACATGCTCCGGTAGTCGATCTCCTGGAACGCTTCCCGGTCCGCGAACGCGCGGGGGACCTGGCCGACGAGCAGGATGAGCGGAGTGGAGTCCTGCGCGGCGGTATGGACACCGATGGCGGCGTTGCTCGCGCCGGGGCCACGCGTCACCAGCGCGATGCCGGGCGTTCCCGTGAGCTTGCCGTACGCCTCGGCCATGTTGCAGGCGCCGCCCTCGTGCCTGCACACCACCAGCTTGATCCGCTCGCGCGCGTCGTAGAGCGCGTCGAGGACGGCGAGATGGCTCTCGCCCGGCACGCAGAACACATGATCGACGCCCTGCTCGAGCAGGCTCCGCACCACCAGTTGCCCGCCGCTGCCGCGCAAGCCCGATCCCATCCTATTTCTTCGCCAGGAGCGACTTCGCCCGATCGCGGAGGACGTACTTCTGCACCTTGCCGGTGGACGTCTTGGGCAGCTCGCCGAAGATGACGATGCGCGGCGCCTTGAAGTGGGCCAGCTTCTCGCGGGCATACTCGATCAGCGCCTTCTCCGGAATCTGCCCGCCGGACTTGAGCGCGACGAACGCGACCGGGACCTCGCCCCACTTCTCGTCGGGTCCCGCCACCACCGCCGTCTCCATCACCAGAGGATGCGACGCGAGCGTGCGCTCCACCTCCAGCGACGAGATGTTCTCACCGCCCGAGATGATGATGTCCTTCGACCGGTCCTTCAGCTCCACGTACCCGTCGGGGTGCATGACGCCGAGATCGCCGGTGCGGAACCATCCGTCGGGCGCTGCCCGGCGCGTCGCCTCTTCGTCCCGGTAGTAGCCCAGCATCACGTCATTGCCGCGCAATGCGATCTCGCCCATGGTCTTCGCGTCCGCCGGAACGTCGCTCCCGTCCGGCGCCACCACCCGGACCTGCTCCGCGATCACGTTGCCCACGCCCTGGCGCGCCTTGAGCAGCGCCTGCTCCTCGATGGGCAGCGCGTTCCACTCGCTGCGCCACTCGCAGAGCACCGCGGGGCCGTACGTCTCGGTCAGCCCGTACAGGTGGGTGACGTCGATCCCCAGCTCCGCCGCGCGGGCGAGGATGGCCGGAGTGGGCGCGGCCCCGCCCGTCCCGAACCGCACCGCCCTGCCCTTCGCCGCGTCCGGGTGGAAGAGCATCATCGTGAGCACCGTCGGCGCGCCGCAGAGATGCGTCACGCCCGACTCGCGCAAGTGGCGCCAGATGCGCGCCGGCTCGACCGCCGGGAGGCAAAGATGCGTCCCGCCGGCGGCCGTCACTGCCCAGGTGAAGCACCAACCGTTGCAGTGGAACATCGGGAGCGTCCAGAGGTAGCGCGAGTCCGGATCGAGCTTCATCTGCAAGGCCATCGCCAGCGCCTGCAGATACGCGCCGCGGTGGTGGTACATGACGCCCTTCGGACGCGCCGTCGTGCCGCTGGTGTAGTTCAGCGCCAGGAGGCCGCGCTCGTCCTCGACCTTCGCGGCGTAAGGAGTGGCGCGATCGACCATCGCCTCGTACTCCGCAGGCCCGATCCGCTGCACCTTCGCCTTGCGCTCCACCTCCCGCGCGACGCCGTCCAGCGGGGCGTCGTGGATCAGCATCCGCGCTCCGGCGTGCTCGACGATGAACGCCAGGTCATCGGGGGTGAGCCGGACATTGAGCGCGACCAGCACCGCGCCGGCCAGCGGGACGCCGGAATGCGCTTCGAGCAGGATGTGCGAGTTGCTCGAGACCACCGCGACGCGATCTCCCGCCGACACGCCGCGCTCGCGCAACGCGCCCGCCAGCTTCTGCGCCCGCGACCAGAGCTCGGCATAGCTGTAGCGGCGGTCGCCGTCGATCACTGCGACCCGATCCGCGTAGACCCGGCCGGAGCGGCGCAGGAACGCGCTCGGGGTCAGCGGCTCGAAGCTCATCTCCTCCATCCCCATCCTCCTTCCGACCATCTTCGCATCGTTCGCCGGATCGTTCAGGTCATGGGAAGCACCTGGCGGGAGACCATCATTCCGGGGACAACAGAAGCCGTCCAGAGGATTGCGCGCGCGTCCGGGGCTCTACATCGGCGAGCGGTGAGCGCACACACGCTGACGCCCGTTCAGACCATTGTCTCAACGATCGCGAGGCTCGACGCGCTTGGCGCGGGCAGCACGATTGAGCCGAATGTCGGAGCCACGATTGCTGCAACCCCTTGGGAGGTTTGCTCTTCGAATCTTGCCGCAGCCAATGCAACGAAGCGGGCCCTGATTGGTCGCGCGCCGCGCCTTGACTGCAAAACCAGTTGAGCGCGTACAGAGGCGCCGACCGGATCTCTCGGGGGGTCCGGCGTCTCGACATCCTCAACGCCCCGGATCGCGACAATAGTCAGGGAGGGAATCGTCATGGCACGACGTCTCGCGAAGTGCGCTCGTTTCGCAGTGCTCGCAGGTCTGCTCGTCCTCGGAGCGGGACGACTCTGGGCTCACGAAGACGGCGGTCGAGATGCGGATGACGGTGCCAGCAGGAACATGAAGCTCGTCGGCTTCAACGACCTGCAGGCACGCTCGACGTATCAGGCGACGCTGCACAAGCAGGGCGGCCGGTACTACATCTACGCTGGTCACCACGCCTATGCGGGACCGGGCGAAGGACAAGCACCGGCAGGAACGCCGCCCTTGCCGAAAGTCGACAACCAGGAAAACGGCACGTCGATCGTGGACGTCACCAATCCCCGGCACCCGAGGTACGTGATCCATATCCCGGTGCCGAACGGGACCGGTGGTGGGGCGCAGATGGTGCGCGTGTGCGACGGCATCGGCGCCAACACCGGGAGAGTCTTCATGCTCCGCACTTATGGGAATACAGCGCATGAGATCTGGGATGTGACGAATCCGGCTTCCCCCTTTGGAGTGCGAACCGTTGCGGGCAGCAACCCCGTCATCGGAGCAGGGACGGGACAGCCGGGAGCGCTGGCAGGAACGCACAAGAGCTGGTGGGAGTGCGACACGGGCATCGCTTACATCGTCGGCCGGCGCGGCAATGACACCGCGTCGGGTTGGAAGGGTGGGAACCACATCTTCATCTTCGACCTCAGCAACCCGGCAAGCCCGGTCTTCCTCCGCGATTGGGCGCTCGACGGCCAGCAACCGGGTGGAGCGCCGATCCCGCACTTCGGCACCACCGTCCCCAGCATCCATGGTCCGATCTCCACCGGTCCCAACGCCTCCAGCAATCCCATCTCTGGAACGGGCGCCACACTCGACCGTGTCTACTTCGCCTATGGGACCAGTTCTTCGGGAGTCATGCAGATCGTCGACCGCACGAAGCTGCTGCCGCCGCCGTGGGGCACGGGGGTCACCTGTGGCTCCGCCGCGTCTTCGCAGCTCCCCACTCCCTGCACCGATTTCAAGACGGCAGAGCTCGGGCGCTGGATCATGAATCCGGACAACGGCGCTCACACGAGCTTTCCGATCGGGAAGATCCCCATCCAGGACTTCATCGTCGCTCCTGAAACGGGCAACCCGGATCTCGGAACGCCTCGCGACATCGTCTTCGTCACGTCCGAGGCAACGGCAAACTTCTGCGCCGGACAGGTCCGGCACTTGAGCTTCACCGTGGACGCGACGGACGAAGGGCGTCCGCAGTCGATCGCGACGTACCAGGTGCCGGAAGCAAGCGGGCACTTCTGCGCGCGAGGCGGACGCTTCGGGCCGCACGCGACGAACGAGGAGTTCGGGCCGCCCTTCTACCAGAAGCTCGTCTTCACCTCCCAGTTCAATGCCGGCGTACGCGTCACCGACATTCGGGATCCATATGATCCCAAGGAGGTGGCCTTCTTCATCCCGGCAGTCAATGCGAACACGGACCTCCGATGCGCGCCGTTCCGGGGCGATCCGAACGTCTGCGTCCAGGCGGTGCAGACGAACAACGTCGCGACCGACGACCGCGGCTTCGTCTACATCGTGGACCGCGCCGACAGCGGATTGCACGTGCTGCGACTGACCGGAGATGCGGCACGGATCGCCGGCCTGAGCGACGACGATTAGCAAGCCACCGGGGACCGGCTGCCGGTGAGCCGGTCCCCGCATTTCTCGCCCAGGGATCCCGTCGGTCGCTTGCTATTTTCCGGAAGTGGCCGCCGCCACCCGTGAAGGGGCGCGACCTGGCGGTCTCCCTTCACGTTGCGGACCGTAACAGAGTGCGGCCGGGGTTCGGCTACACCTCGGCGCGCAAGGAGGTTCTTCCTTCAGCCTGATCCTCCGGTTACGACGCGAGCGCGGCCCGCGGCGCCTGCAACTGTGTATTTCTTTGCTGCGACCGTACTTGACTCCACTCCATCGACCGCTGGCATACGGAATCGCTCTCCATCGAGGTCACGAGCAGCGAGCCCCAGAGCGCCGGCGGCGACATCGTGGTGAGCGGCGGGGTGGTCCAGGTCCGCGCCGATCGGCTGGGCTCGGGTCGCGGGCGCGTGTACACCATCACCGCTTCCGCGCGGGACATCGCCGGGAACGTGGCCTCCAGCACCGCCACCTGCTCTGTGCCGCACGACCAGAGAAAGTAGGCGACGAGGGCGACGTGTTCCCGATCAGGGCCGCCCCGGTCCGCGTGCGCAAGGGGCGGCCGTATCGCCGGAAGTCGGCCGGGCGCAGCAGGCGAAATTCAGGCAGGTCTGTTGCGTAAAGAAGGCATGCAGCCGAATCTCGTCGGTCTGATCATCGGTGTGGTCGGGACCATCGTCACCGTCGGCGTGGCGGTCGGGCTCCCGGCGCTCGCGATCATCGCCATCAAGTACTTCAAGTTCAGGGAGCGCGAGCTGACGCTGGAGATGGAGTACCGCCACCAGTCGCAGCAGAAGGGCCTGGACATCGAGCAGCGGGTGCAGCGCCTGGAGGACGCGCTGTCCAGCCTCGACCACGACGTGCGGATGCGGCTGGGGATCGGGCGGTCGCAGGTATCCATTTCTCACGCCGAGCTCTTCGAGGTCCCGGCCGCGCCGGAGGCTGAGCAAGGGCCGCTCGATCCGGTCCCGATCAAGGCTCGATAGCCATCCTCGATGGCGCAGCGGCGAAGCTGCCGTTGCTGGGCGGGAGGTTCGCCGTCATCGCTGGAGGCCTCGGCAACCGGAGATTCCCGCTTCTGTTCACGCGTCCGGCCGAGGGTGGCATTCGAGAAGCCATTCGCCGCTCGAGCAATCCGATCCTGTTCGACCTCCACCTGGAGGTCATTCGCGCGATGACATGGTCATGATGAGGACCCCTTAGATCATGCGTCGCGCCCATCCTGACGCCCAACAGAAACGAGAGAACACGCGCATGCTGTCGCCCGACCAGTCGAGATCGTTTTGTGCGGAGCTCGATGCCGTCCGCGCCGAATACCTGGCCAAGGTCGGCGATCGCGACGCCGAGCACATCCGGAGCGTGCGAGCGTTCGCGCGGATGTCGCACGTCGCCGGTCGCCTCCTCATCCATTTCAGCCTCGAGCCGATCAGCTGGAGCGCGGGCGTGCTCGCGCTCGCCGCCTACAAGGTGCTGGACAACATGGAGATCGGTCACAACGTGCTGCACGGCCAGTACGACTTCATGCACGATCCGACGCTCAGCTCCGCGACCTACGAATGGGAGATGGTCGGCACGGCGAAGAGCTGGAAGCGAGCGCACAATGCGACCCACCACGTCTTCACCAACGTGATCGGGCGGGACGAAGACTTCGGCTACACGGCGTTCCGGTTCTCCGATGACGTCGCCTGGAACCCGGCGCACCTCGCGCAGCCGCTGCTCAGTCCGCTCAGCGGCCTGTTCTTCCAGTACATGATCGGGGCCTATGACATCGGCCTGCTCGATTACCTCCGGCCACGTCGCTTGAAGGCGGCGAAGAGGAGGCGCCCCCGGGGCGAACGGGCTCGTGACCTCTGGGCTTTCGTGAAAAAAGCCAGTCGCAGGAGCTTCGCCGATTACGTCGGCTATCCGGCGCTGGCGGGGCCATTGGCGGCGAAGGTGGCCGCGGGCAATGCGCTCGCGAACGCGGTCCGCAACGGGTGGGCCTACGCAGTGATCTACTGCGGCCATCTCACTGAAGGCACCGCCACCTTCCGCGAGGAGGATCTCGAAGGGGAAGACAGGGCGCATTGGTACGCCCGGCAGGTGATGGGCAGCAGCAACTTCGAGATCGGCCCGGTGGGGCGGGTGCTCAGCGGCCATCTCGGCTTCCAGATCGAGCACCACCTCTTCCCCAACATTCCCGCCTGGCGTTATCCGGAAATGGCGCCTCGCGTGCGGGCGATCTGCGAACGCCACGGGCTTGCCTACAATACGGGCTCATTCGGGTCGCAGTTCGGCAGCGCCATGCGCCGGCTCGTCCGATTCGCGCTGCCGCATCGGTCCACACGTCGCGCCCGACTCCACGCCGGCGTGTCCGGTGCTCGCCCGCAGCGGGAAATGGCCGGCGCGCTCGACGCGTGATCGTGTCGCGCCGGCGAATACGGGAGGCGCGCATCGTCTTGCCCTCGCGATCCGCGCTCGCCGTCTTGACGCGACCCGGCTGATGGTTACGTTGGTCGACGCTGGAGGTTGTGGCTCGCTCGATGACCTCCCCTGCGCCGATCGAGGCGCCCGTTCAGCGGGGAGAATCCTCATGTCCATCATCGTCCGGTCCGATCCGCTTCGTGAAGCGATGCAGCAGATGCGCCACCAGCTCTTCCACCAGCACCTCGACCAGCCGTACGAAGAGACCCAGGGCATGGGCTGGTCGCCGCTCGTCGACATCTTCGAGGACAGCGAGGGCATCACGCTGAAGGTGGAGTTGCCCGAAGTCGACGCCAACGACGTCGACATCCAGTTGGAAGGCAACGCCCTCACCCTGCGCGGCGAGCGCAAGCTCGAGAACGTCGACAAGCAGGAGGGGTATCACCGCGTGGAGCGGTCCTACGGCGCCTTCAGCCGCAGGTTCACGATGCCGACCACCGTCGAGACAGGGAACGTCACGGCACAGAGCCGCGACGGCGTGCTGCGCATCTTCCTGCCCAAGAAGGCGGAGACCAAGCCGCGCCAGATCAAGGTCCAGGCCGGCGGCCTCGGGCAGCAGCACAAGCAGTAGCGGCCGGTTCCGGGAAGAACGAAAGAGCCGGCGCCCCGCAGCGGCCACTCGCCTTTCGCGCTAGCGAAATCCGCGGCGTCCACTCTGCAAAGACAGACAGCGGGCGCCAGGGAGGACTGCCCCTGGCGCCCGCTGATCCTGTCCGCGATGATCAGTTCGGCCTGATCAGGGTATCGATGGCGTGGATCACGCCGTTCGACGCTTGCAGGTCCGTCTGGCTGACCACGGCGCCGTTCACCGTCACCACGTTGTCCTTGAGGCCCAGCGTGAACTCCTTGCCGGAGACGGTCTTCATCCTGTCGCCGTCGTGCATCTTGCCCACCGCGGCCGCGGAGAGTTTTCCCGGAAGCACGTGGAAGAGGAGGATGCCCTTCAGCTTCTCCTTGTCCTTCAGCAGGGAGTCGATCTCTGCCTTCGGCAGCTTCGCAAAGGCCGCGTCCGTAGGCGCGAACACGGTATACGGGCCTGCGCTCTTGAGCGTGTTCACGAGGTCAGCCTCGCGAAGCGCTGCGGCCAGCGTCCTGAACGTGCCGGCGGCCGCTGCGGTCTCGATGATGTCGTTGTTCATGGGTTCTCCTCGGGCTCTCCTCCAGGTGGAAGGAGCCGATTCAGAGGCGCGAAGCGAGTCAGCCCTCGCGGCGTGGAACTGGTTGGGACTCCGCACATTGCTCGCCGGAGGCGAAGGGTCAGTGGCGGATGGTTCGGTGAGTCTAGGCACGCCGCGGCGCCAGCGCTCTCCCTTCTCCCGGTTATCTTCGATCCTGCAGTGAAGAAAGAGTGCGCCGCGCCGCAAGCGGGGTGACAATGCACGCGAGGTTCCCGTGAACATCTCCGTCTGGTTGCCCGCGCTCGCCTGCGTGTCGCTCATCGTCTACCTGCTCCTGCAGCGCACCTCGGCATCGGAAGACGGGTCCGCCAAGCGGCTCGCCCTTCTCGTCGGCGCCCGGCGCGCGTGGGGCGAGTCCGACGAAAGCTTGCGCCGTCGCTCCATCGCGCTTTCCCGCTGGCCTTACAAGCAGCAGGCTCCCGTCCTTGCCTGGTGGGCGCGTCTGTGGGGAAGGATCTGGCGGCGCAATGGCCGGTGAAGGAGGAAGACCGATGCCGGCAGGATTCATCGAGACGGAGCTGCAAGGCGAGGTGGCGTCGCTGGCCGAGCTGCTCGGGGACACGCGCGTCCGCTTTCGCCACCGGGAGACGCCGTTCCTCTCCTGGCACAACCTCGTCGACGTCGATCTGCAGATCCGCATCGCGCTCACCCGTCCGCTCTCCGCCGAGCTGCAGCTCGAAGTCCGGCGCCTGACGGCGAGCCTGCGCGCGCTCGATCCCCACTGAAGGAGCCCGCTCGCATCGTGCGCAGATCCCTGAGCGGGGCCCCGGCGTCCGACGGCATCGCCATCGGCGAGGAGAGGTCGATCCCCACGGCATCACATCTCCAGTTCGGCCTCGCCGTTCCTGCCTCCGGCTTCCGCGATCAGCGCCTCGGTGGTGAGCATCAGCGAGGCCACCGGCGCCTCGTGGACGAGGACGACCGC
>Ga0070741_10019479_pt1 | contig 10825 bp, 10 predicted proteins | sample Coa_R1_4_FD_66440 | JGI IMG/M metagenome (GOLD analysis project Ga0070741, IMG submission 66440) | Surface soil microbial communities from Centralia Pennsylvania, which are recovering from an underground coalmine fire - Coalmine... | ecosystem: Environmental > Terrestrial > Soil > Unclassified ...
CCCCGGACGTTTACGGCCGCGGGGAAGATCCGGATGAACCGAAGCAAGCGGCAGTTGCTGCTCGAGTTCTCTTGCCAGGCCGCGTACAGGGATGCGAACCACGATCGGATCCCGCCCACGCGCGGGCCGAGAACGTAGCCATATATAGCGTGGCTTCATTAGGTCCGCCCCCCGGAGACTGCGCGAAAGCGCCTCCGTAAAGCGACCCAATAGCTCACTCGGAGTACCCAACGCCTCTTTTAAATAGAACGCCAATTTGGCTTCTAGCAGCAGATTTGTGTCGAACCAGTATAAGCTGTCGCGGCGCTGCGGCCGGAGCACTTTGAGCTGCACAAGATTCTGTAGGTCTTTGGGTGCGACGCCCAAAACGGCGCTCGCCTGCTTCAGTTTGAGCTCAATCGGTCTCATGGCCATATACCATCTATATTTTTAGACGGTACTTAAGAGGCCGTGCTACATCGGCAGCCCGGCATAATTCTCCGCCAGCGCCGTCATCCCGGCCGGCGAGCTGGTCACGTAATCCAGCTCCGCGATCTGCCGCCGATGATCGAACCCGTCGCTGCCCGGGAAAAGATGCAGCATGGATGTCATCCACCACGAGAAGCGCTGCACTTGCCAAATGCGCCGCAGGCACTTGGCAGAGTAGGTCTGCAACAAATCCTCGCGGCGCGATTTGTAGTAAGCCTCCAGGGCCTGCGCGAGCACCCGCACGTCCGAAACCGCCAGGTTTAAGCCTTTCGCTCCGGTGGGGGGTACAATGTGCGCCGCATCGCCCGCGAGAAAAAGCCGGCCGTATTGCATCGGCTCAATCACGAAGCTGCGCATTCCGGTCACGCCCTTTTGCAGCACAGGACCAACCGCCGGCGTCCACCCATCATCGGTCCCCATACGCGTGCACAGTTCTTGCCAGATCCGATCGTCCGGCCATTGCGCCAGATCCTCATCCGGGGCGCACTGCAAATAGAGCCGCGTGATCTGCGGCGACCGCATACTGAACAGGGCGAAACCGCGCTCGTGATAGGTGTAGGTCACGGCGTCCGCGGTCGGGGGAGCCTCGGCCAAAATGCCCAGCCATCCAAAGGGATAAACACGCTCGTAGACGGTAATCACGCCCTCGGGAACCGAGGGGCGGCAAATGCCGTGAAACCCGTCACAGCCGGCGATGAAGTCGCACTCCAACTCCAGGTCCGCACCGTCCTTGCGATATTGAATCCTGGGCCGCTGGGAATCCAAGGCATGTACCGAAAGATCCTCAAGCTCAAAGAAAATTTCTCCGCCGGCCGCGAGGCGCGCGTCAACCAGGTCCTTAACCACTTCCTGCTGCGCGTACACGGTGATCGAGCGGCCACCGGTCAGTTCCGCCAAATCGATATGATGCCGACGGCCGCCGAAGTTGAAGCCCACGCAGTTGTGCCGCAATCCCTCGCGTTGCAGGCGCGCGCCCACGCCGGTGTCGATCATTAAGTCCACCGTGCCCTGTTCGAGCACGCCCGCTCGGACGCGGTCCTGGACATATTGGCGGCTGCGGCATTCCAGCACGACGCTCTCGATCCCCGCCAAATGCAAAAGATGCGAAAGCATCAGTCCGGCCGGGCCCGCCCCGACAATCCCCACCTGCGTCCGTTTTGCCATCTACATTAAATTACCAGTGCCGCGTTTCACGCACACCGGCGGAGTGGCGGATCCGGTGCTTAGAATGGAGTGATGCCTTCGCGCGCCGCCGCCTGGCCCGATCTTCCGCTTGCTGCCTGGCAGGAAACCTACGACACGCTGCACATGTGGACGCAGATCGTCGGCAAGATCCGAATGGAGCTGACGCCGCTGATCAATCACTATTGGAACGCGACGCTCTATGTCAGCGCGCGCGGCCTGACTACTTCGGCTATACCGTACCCTAGCGGCGTGTTTGAGATGGAGTTCGATTTCATCGGGCATAAGCTTGTCATCGAAACCAGCGAAGGCGACGTCCGACATCTGGAACTTGCGCCGCGCACCGTGGCCGATTTCTACGCCGACGTGATGAACACTCTGGCCGCGCTCAAAATCGACGTCAGCATTCACGCCAGCCCGGATGAAGTCGCGAACCCGATTCCTTTCGCTGAGGACCGCATCCACAAATCGTACGATCGCGAATCGGTCGACCGTTTCCGCCGCTTGCTGATCCCGGTGGATAAAGTTTTGAAGGAGTTTCGCACCCGGTTCATCGGCAAGTGCAGCCCGGTGCATTTCTTTTGGGGCAGTTTCGATCTGGCCGTCACGCGCTTCTCCGGCCGCGTTGCTCCGCCGCGATCGGATGCGCAATATCAGGCCATGATGCAGGAAGCCTATTCGCACGAAGTTTCGAGCGCCGGATTCTGGCCCGGTGGCGGCGAGATCAAAGGACCGGCCTTTTATTCCTACGCCACGCCCGCGCCGGCCGGATTCAAAAGCGCGACTGCTCTTCCGAAATCCGCGTTCTACCATCAGGGACTCGGCGAGTTCCTGCTGATGTATGACGAGATCCGAAATACGCCGTCACCTGAATCGGCCCTGATGGATTTTTTGCAAAGCACGTATGAAGCCGGCGCGGATCTCGGGCATTGGGACCGCGACGCGCTGGAACGGAGAGACCAACATGGCAAAGCAATGCACACACCTGAATGAGATCAAGATTTCCCATCCTCCCACGCACGTGTGCGAAGAGTGCGCGAAGATGGGGGACTCATGGGTTCACCTGCGGATGTGCCTGGAATGCGGGCATGTGGGCTGCTGCGATTCTTCCAAGAACAAGCACGCGACGAAACATTTTCATTCATCGCAGCACCCGCTGATCCGTTCCATCGAGCCGGGGGAGCGATGGGTATGGTGCTACGTGGATGAAGTGATCTCCGGCGAAATGCCCAATTGAGCGTTTAATTGTCGGGCGGAGCGCCGATCTTTACTTCGCCGCCACTCCCGCTCTCATCGGCGCCGCGCTGGCCGGCGTGGCGAACTCCCGCGGCGCTCCCGTGGAATCCAATCCCGCCAGGTTGCGGAATTTCGACGGGCTCATTCCCATGTAGCGCTTGAACAGGAAGGACAAGTGGCTCTGGTCCGAGAAGCCGCATACCAGCGCGATCTCCGCCAGCGAGGTTCGCGAGTGCGCCAACAAGTGCGATGCATGTTGCACGCGCCGCCGGCGGATCAGTTCGCCGATGGTGCAGCGGTTGTATTTGTGGAATTGCCGGGACAGATGTACGTAATGCACTCCGACCTCGGACGCGATCTCGGAGAGACTCAAGCGCTCCAGAAAACGCGACTCCACAATTTCGGTGGCTTGCTTCAACCATGGCGGGGCTACCAGCGGCGCGTCTGCGTCCTCGGCGCGCGCGATTTCGGCGAGGATTTCGAGCACCAGTCCCTCCATGGCGATCACCGAGGCGTCGTCATTGCGCGAAAACTCGGCATATAGCCGGTTCGCCAGCCAGGTGCACGTCATACCGCTCATCTCGGCCGCTTTCCGCGGCACCGCAGGTTGCTGCCGTAGGCGCTCGAAGGCCTTGGCATCGATGCTGATGTGCAGGCATCGCGAAGTAGAGAGCACCTCGTTTTCGTGAACTTCTCCCGCGGGCAAAAAGCGGATCATTCCCGCGCGGCACAGAATGGCACGCGTGGCGTAGCGTTCGCGAAACGAACCCTCAATGACAAAAGAAATGTAAGCGTGCGGATGGGAATGTTTGGGCAAAACTAATCCGCTGGAATAGCGATTTTCTTTTAGTGCGAATGGCCCGATGGTGCGCAGGCGCAAAGTTTCTCCAGATACGTCCACTCTCACTCCTCTTCTTCGTTCAGCGCGCACAACGGAACTTCTGTCCTGTGCGCTTCCACCCGTTCATAAAGCGACGAACTTTTCGACGAACTTTTCTTAGATCCATCTTCGAATCGGCGGCCCGGAAGAGTCGTAGCCGACATGTAAAGGTTTAGTAAAAAGCGCCTAAATACAAGCCTTTGCATGCAACATGGGCATCCTTCCGCGATAGGATGAAAGAGAGCCGAACAGCTATGAATACGATCCTTGTAATCGATGACGACGAGAGCCTTCGCGACACTATCGGGATCATGCTGGAGCAGGAGGGTTTCTCCCCGATTCTGGTGGCCGATGGCACCGCCGGGTTCGAGCGCGCTCTGGCAGTGAAACCCGACCTCATGCTGGTGGATCTCCGCCTGCCCGGTATGAATGGCACGGAAATTTGCAAACAGGTTCGCGCAGCGAATTTGAAAACACCCATCATTGTCTTGAGCGCAATCGGCGAAGAGGTGGATAAAGTGCTGCTGCTTGAGATCGGAGCCGACGATTACATCGTCAAACCGTTCGGCGCGCGCGAACTGCTGGCGCGCATTCGTGCGGTGCTCCGCCGGACTTCACCGGACGCGCGTAAAGTGGCCAAGTTCGGGACCATAGCCGTGGATTTCGAGCGGCGTATCGTCTCCAAGCGCGGCGACCCGCTGAAAATGACGCCCGCCGAATACAATCTTCTGACCTATTTTCTGCAAAACCCGGATCGGGCTTTAACACGAGACATGATTCTGAATTCTGTGTGGGGCTACGAATCGTTTCCCAACACGCGAACCGTGGACGCGCACGTGGTTCGCCTGCGGCAGAAATTGGAGCCGGATGCCAATTCGCCACGCCATTTCCTGACGGTGCACGGAGTGGGATACCGCTTTCTACCGTGAACGCCGCTGCTGTAAACAATGGCGATCATCTGCGCGCCGTACTGATCGTAGAGGATGCCGAAACCTGCGCGGACACGCTGGAGATCCTGTTCAGTTCCATTCGCGATCTCAAGATCTTGATCGCGTCCAACGCCGAGCGCGCCTGGGAATTGCTGGGCAGCCAGCAAGAGGACATTCGGGCGCTGGTCACCGACCTTCACATGCCGGGCATGGATGGCTTCGAGTTGATTGATCGCGTGCGCGCCAGCGAGCACACCGCGGCTCTGCCGATCGTCGTCATCACCGGCTCCACGGACCCTCACGTTTCGGACCGCTTACGCGGCCGTCGCGTCGACGCGGTTTTCGCGAAACCCTATTCACCCGCGCTGGTGCGGGAGAAACTGGAGCAGCTTCTCGGAAATGAAACGCATCTTCAGTAACATTCTTTGCGGATCGATTGCGGCCTTGCTCGTGCTTCCGTCCAGACCGGTTTATGGCCAGAGTGGGCCGCAGGTTCAAGAGATTTTAGATCGCTTGGATCATTTGGAGAAAGACAATCACGCCCTTCTGGATGAAGTGCGCGCGTTGCGCCAGGAACTGTCGGCGCTACGAACCGCGCCCGGGAACACGGCGCCCGCTCCGGCCGTCGCGGAAAGCGAACGGCAAAGCGTGACGGAAAATCGCGTGGAGGAGCTGGCGCAGACCAAAGTAGAGTCGTCCCAGAAATTTCCGCTACGCATCACGGGCATGGCGCTGTTTAACGCTTCGGTGAACGGCCGGTTCAATGGGAACGCCGAGGATCCCATCATCGCATCCGCAACGCCGGGAGAAATGACCGGCGACGGCACGCTGCGACAGAGCACGCTGGGCCTGCTATTTAATGGACCGCAAACATTTCTGGGGGGCAAAGTCAGCGGATCGCTGTACATGGATTTCTTCGCAGGCAGCACACTTTCGCTGGATCATGTGCTGCGGCTGCGCACCGGCGCGATCAATCTTGACTGGAAGAATACCAGCCTGATGTTTGGACAGGACAAGCCCCTCATCGCGCCGCGCGATCCAGATTCGCTGGCGCAAGTCGGGTACTCGCCGCTTAGCGGGGCGGGGAACTTGTGGCTTTGGCAGCCGCAGGCGCGTATCGAGCAGCGATTTTCATTGCGCGAAAACACCGGTGTGCGTTTGCAAGCCGCGGCCATTGTCACTAGTTCGCTCGATTATCCCGCCAATCCTAACGTTTACGTCCAGCCGGGAACGAGCCAGCCGGAATACTCGCGGCCGGGCGGAGAAGGACGAGTCCAGCTGTGGCATAGCTGGGGAGACAATGGGCGCATCGAAATCGCCGGCGGCTATCACTACAATCAAAACCGCGTTGTGGAAACCCTGATTCCGTCGGAGATCTACTCGCTCGATTGGTTTATCCGGCCGATTTCCAAGCTGGAATTCTCGGGGGCCTTTTTTGGCGGCCAGAATGTCGGGACGCTGGGCGGCCTGCCGCAAGGATATATCGCGCACGCATACCGTCCTGTGATTAACGGGGTACGCGCCATCGGCGGTTGGGCGCAGTTCCGGGTACCGATCACGGCGCGGCTGGCCTGGGACTTGTATGGAGGCCAGGAGTCGGACCGGCGCTCCGATCTCGGCTACGGCTACATCGCAAAGAACCAGGGCTACTTCACGAATCTGATGTATCGCATTGCACCCAACGTACTGGTGAGCCTGGAGGGTGGCCAGGTTCGCACCACGTATATCGGGCTGGGAAATCGTTTGAATGACCATTATGATCTGGGCCTCGCATACCTGTTTTAAGATCGTGGCGCTCGCGCTGGTGTTGGCGTTCTCGGCTGCCGCGGCCACGGTCAGCGGCCGGGTTCAGCTCGCGTCGTCGCACGGCAAGCACACCGATTATTCCGGCGTGGTGGTTTGGCTGGAGCCTCTCAGCGGCGCGCCGGTGATGCCGGCCAGCGCCGGACGGGCGCAGATGATCCAGAAGAACAAAACGTTTACGCCGCACGTTTTGCCTATTTCGGTCGGAACCGTAGTGGACTTCCCCAACTTCGATCCGATCTTCCACAACGCGTTTTCGAACTACAACGGCCAGATCTTCGATATTGGCTTATACGCGCCCGGCACGACACGATCCATCGCCTTCCGCCGGGAGGGCGTGGTGCGCGTATTCTGCAATATTCATCCGGCGATGAGCGCCGTGATCGTCGTACTGAAATCGCCGTATTTTACGCTGTCGGCCAAGAACGGCACGTTCGCCATTCCGCAGGTCCCGCCGGGATCCTATCGTTTGCACGTATTTTACGAGCGCGCCACCGAGCAGACCTTGGCGGCGTTGACGCGGACGGTGGAAGTTGGGGCGGCGCCTTTAGAGCTGCCGCCGATTGAGGTCTCCGAAAGCGGGTATCTCGAGCTGCCGCACAAAAACAAGTTCGGGAAAGACTATCCGCCGGCGGCCGATTCCGGCGCATATGCGGGTGCCAAGCCATGAATTTTTCGCGCCTGTCGCTACTTTGGAAAATCCTGATTCCCACTTCGCTGGTGATGACGCTGGCATTTGCAATCACGGGCTGGCTGGTGGAGCGGGACGTGGTGGCTTCCAGTTATGCCAGCGTGGAGGACGAAGCCAAAGCCAGCTTTCAGGCGTACGAATCATTGTGGAAGGCGCGGGCCGACCGGCTGGCGGCCGTGAGCGAAATCTTGAGCACCATGTCGGACGTACGCGCGGCGTTCGGCACCGGCGATGAAGCTACCATCCGCGATACGGCGCGCGATTTGTGGTCCCGAGTGTCGGCCGAAGACGCGTTTTTCCTGGTTGCCGACGGGCAGGGCAGGGCGGTCGCGAGGCTGGGTCAGCCGGTCTCCTTCGCGCCCAATGACGATCTGCCGATGGTGCGGTCGGCATTCTCGCAATTTCCGAAGCAGGCCTCGGGGTTCGTACAAAAAGGAGATGAATTGTTTCAAGTGGTGGTGACGCCGGTATACGTGCAGTCGTCCGCCGGCCCCGCGCTTTTGAACGTGCTGGTGGCCGGCTATCGCGTGGATGAAGGCGTGGCAAGCCGGCTGAAGAACTCCACCGGAGGGAGCGAATACGTTTTCGTTTCGCGCGATCGCGTGGTGACGTCCACACTTGCTGCGGACAACACTACCGCCATCGCACCTTTGCTGCTGGGGAATTCGATGCAAATCCCGGGCTATCTGGCGCTCCCGACGCCGCTGCACGACATCCGCGGCGACCAGGTTGGCCAGCTCTATATTCTGCGGTCCCTGGCCGGCGCGCAAGAGCGTTTGTCGGAACTGCGACGCGACATTATCGTGCTGTGGCTACTGGCGCTGATTGTCGCTCTAGTGACCACGTATTTTGTGGCGCGCAAGATCATGCAGCCGGTGGCGGAGCTGGATCGGGCGGCGGCGGAAATCGGAAAACAGAATTACGATTACCAGATTAAAGTGCACAGCCAGGACGAACTGGGCCGGCTGGCCGGAACATTCAAAATTATGTGCGAGTCCATTCGGGAAGCGCGCCAGGAACTGATTCGCCAGGAGCGCATCGCGACCATCGGGCAACTTTCGACCTCCATCGTGCACGACCTGCGCAACCCGCTGGCGGCAATTTACGCCGGCGCGGAAATGATGATGGACAGCGACCTGCCCGCGGAAACCACGCGCCGTCTGGCTCGAAACATTTATCGTGCATCGCGTGGAATTCAGGACATGCTGCAGGAGTTGCTGGACGTGGTCCGCGGAACGTCGAGCGGCAGCGAGTGGTGCAGTTTGCGCGAAGTGGTTGCGGCGGCTTGGAACACGGTAGCGCCTTCGGCGGAAGCTTCCGGCGTAACCCTGGATATAACAGTGCCGGACGATCTCGGATGCCTGATGGAACGCGCACGCATGGAGCGCGTATTCGCAAATTTGTTCGAGAACGCCATCGAGGCGATGCACTCCGGCGGCAGCATTTCGGTACAAGGATCGGCGCACGGCGACAACGTCGTAGTACGCATGGAGGACTCCGGGCCGGGCATTAGTGCTTCGCTGCGCGGACGCCTGTTCCAGCCTTTCGCGACGGCGGGGAAGAAGAACGGGCTGGGGCTCGGGTTGGCCTTGTCGCGGCAAACGCTGCTAGCCCATGGCGGCGACATCTGGGCCGACGACGCTCCGCAACGGACCACCGGCGGCGCATTGTTCTGGATGCGGCTGCCGAAGAACGGGCCCGGCGTCACGCACGAACCGGCGCCGGTGAATGGAGCCGCAGACATTCCCGAGCAATTTCCGAGTCTTCGTCAGCACGAATAACCAGCACTTGGAGGTAAGATCCCGGCGCGGCGATATTCTGATCGGCCTGCGGCCGCTGGTTTTTGGCCGTATCGAGTTTGAGTCCCTGGAACTCGAACTGCGCGCAAACGTCGCGGCGCAGCGGAGCACAATTCTCGCCGATGCCGCCGGTGAAGACGATTGCGTCGGCGCCGCCCAGCACTCCGAGCAGGGCGCCGACCTCGCGCGTGACGCGATGCGCGTAAATCTCGTATGCCAACTGTGCCCGGTTGTTGCCTTTCTCGATGGCTTCCAGGATCTCGCGCATATCGCCTGAAAGGCCGGAGACACCTGCCAGGCCGGATTCCCGGTTCAAGGTTCGGTCGAGATCCTCGGCCGTTTTGCCGTTGCGGCCGAGGTACACAAGAATTCCGGGATCCACGGAGCCGGAGCGCGTGCCCATCATCAGGCCTTCGAGCGGAGTAAATCCCATGCTGGTGTCGACGCTCTTGCCATTCGCGACTGCTGTTACCGAAGCGCCGTTGCCGAGATGGCAGACGATGAGGCGCAGCGAATCGCCAGAGCGCCCAAGAATCTCAGCGGCGCGGCGCGTGGAATATTGCACGCTGATGCCGTGAAAGCCGTAGCGCCGGATCCCCTGATTGAGCCATTCGTATGGGCCGGGATACACGTAAGCGGCGGGTGCGAGCGAGGCATGAAAGGCTGTATCGAAAACGGCAACCTGCGGGATGTGCTTTCCGGGCATATTCTTTTCAACGACGCGCTCCACTGCGTCGATGGCCGCGAGTTCCAGCCGGTTGTGAGCCGGCGCAAGGTCTTCCAATTCGGCAATGCCCGCGCGAACTTCGGGAGTAATGAAAACGCTCTCGCGATATTTGGCGCCGCCATGTACGATGCGGTGACCCACCATCTCGACGTCGCAAAGGAAATCGAGCGACCGAATCAGGGCCTCAATGTGTTCTTCTGCGTGGTCGGACGATTTCCATTCCGTGCGCGCGGTCTTGATGGGACCGTCCGGAGTGTCTTGGAACCAGGCCTTTAGAGTGCTGGAGCCGACGTTCAGGACGAGAACGTTCATGCGGACGGCCATCGCCAGTTGCGGACTTCGGGCATATCGTCGCCCCAACGCGCGACATATTGTTTGTGTTCAATCAGGCGGTCGCGCAGGAACTGCTTGGCGTAACCGGCCACGTCGCGCAGGCGCGGAACGCGATCAATGACGTCGCCCGCCAGGTGGAAGCGATCCAGATCGTTGAGCACCGTCATGTCGAAAGGCGTGGTAGTGGTGCCTTCTTCTTTGTAGCCGCGCACGTGGAGATTATTGTGATTGAAGCGGCGGTAGGTAAGCCGATGGATGAGCCACGGATAGCCGTGGAAGGCGAATACGACCGGTTTATCGCAGGTGAAGATGGCATCGAAATCGCGGTCCGGCAGGCCGTGCGGATGCTCGGTGGACGGCTGCAATGTCATCAAGTCCACGATATTGATTACGCGGATTTTCAAATCGGGTGTCAGCTTATGCAGCAGATCGACGGCGGCCAGCGTCTCTAGCGTCGGCACGTCGCCGCAACAGGCCATGACCACGTCGGGTTCAGTGCCTTTATCATTACTGGCCCAATCCCAGATGCCGATACCCGCGGTGCAGTGCTTGACCGCGGCGTCCATATCGAGATACTGCAAGGCAGGCTGCTTACCGGCGATGATGACATTGACGTAGTTGCGGCTGCGCAGGCAGTGATCGGCCACCGAGAGCAGGCAATTGGCATCGGGCGGAAGATAGACGCGGACAACGTCGGCTTTCTTGTTGACCACATGATCGATGAAGCCAGGATCCTGATGGCTGAAGCCGTTGTGATCCTGACGCCAGACGTGGGAA
>Ga0070741_10019480_pt1 | contig 10825 bp, 8 predicted proteins | sample Coa_R1_4_FD_66440 | JGI IMG/M metagenome (GOLD analysis project Ga0070741, IMG submission 66440) | Surface soil microbial communities from Centralia Pennsylvania, which are recovering from an underground coalmine fire - Coalmine... | ecosystem: Environmental > Terrestrial > Soil > Unclassified ...
GCGCCGGCCGCGGCGACGTTCAGCGACTCGGCACCGGCGAGCGGGATCGTCACGTCGACGTCGCGCGGTACGTCCCGAGGCAGGCCCTCGCGTTCGCTGCCGAGCAGGAACGCAACCGGGGGCGTAAGCTCGACGTCGTGCAGCGGCGTCCCGCCGTGTGCGACCAACGCAACGCGACGACCGGCAGCCTGGTCCCACGTGCCGACCGGAACGCGCCAGATCGAGCCGGCGCTCGCACGCAGCGCCTTCGGTGACGTCGGGTCGGCACAGCGCTCCGAGAGGCAGACCGCCGCGCCGAACGCGTCGGCGGTGCGAATCAGCGTGCCGACGTTTCCCGGGTCGGCGATGCGCCACAGGAGCAGCGACGCCTGACGGTCGGCGAAGCGCGGCAGGTCGGCGTGGCGATACACGGCGATCACGCGCGGTGGGTGCGGCGCAGTCGCGACCTCAGCGAGCAGCCGCGCCTCGACGTCGTCGCCCGCGCGCAGCAGGTCGACCGGCTCCGCGGTTGCGGCCGCGACGGCGTCCTCCCCCTCGACGAAGAAAAGGCCGAGCTTCTCGCGCCAGCGGTGCTCGTGCAGCTTGCGGACGAGGCGCAGCCGGGCGTTGTCGCGCGAGACGATCAGCTCGCCCCCCATTCGAGCCAGGCGGCGTGGAAGTCGACCTTCGCAAGCCGCTGCGTCTCGCCCCCGGGCCAGCGCGTGGCCGAGAGCGCAACGCCGCCGTAGTCCGGGTCGTGGCGTGGGCCTTCGAACGACACCCAGCCGAGCGGCCCTTCGCGCCCCGCCCACTCGAGCACGGACACCAGCTTCGCGTAGCGGTCGTCGTCGAGGTACGTCGTCGACACCGAGTGGTAGACGACCATCAACGCGTCGTCGCGCCGCTCGTCGAGCACCGACGGGAGCAGGTCGACGTAGTCGCCCTGCAGCCGCTCGATCTCGCATTTGCGCGCGATCGCGATGGCGCTCCGGAGTCGCTCGATCCGCTCGTGCTGGTCCGGCCACACGAACGCCTCGAGCAGCCGCGCGCCGTGCTCGTCGAGCGCGACCGGGTCGAGGTCGAGCCCGATCCGGCGGCCGACCTCGAGTCCGCGTCCGAGCAGTTCGACCGGAGGGCCGCCGCGATCGTCGCCCTCGAGCACGAGGATGTCCGCGCCGCTCCCCCACGGGCCCGCGCGGTAGCGGTAGTCGTAGCGGTCGAGCGCGAGCAGGAGCCCCGCGCTGGCACCGAGCTCGACGAGATCGACCCGTGGAGCGTCGAGCGTCAGGAGCCCGGGCAGCAGCCCCCAGGCGCGCCGGACCTCGTTCGTCTGCACCGACTGCTTGCGGACGAAGCGCTCGAGCAGCTCACGCTCGTCGGTCAGCGCGGCATCGACGTCGTCCCAGCTCGCCCGGCCGCCGAGCACGAGGTAGTGCAGCCCGCCGAGCAGGCGCAACGGCAGGTCCCAGCGAAAGTCGGGCGCAAGCTCGCCGACGCGCCGGTCGACGGCGAGGCGCCGGCAGAGCTGCGCGTAGAACGGCGAGCGGCTGTCGCAGAACTCCGCCTGCCGGTTGAAGATCGCGGCCTGGCGGTCTATTTCGCCTGCGCGAGCGCCGCTTTCGCCTGCTCGGCGAGCTCCCCGAACTTCGCGGGATCGCTGACCGCGAGATCGGCCAGGATCTTGCGGTCGAGCTCGACGTCGGCGGCCTTCAGCCCCGCGACGAACTGGTTGTACGAGAGCCCGTTCGCGCGCGCGCCGGCGTTGATGCGCATGATCCAGAGGCGGCGGAACTCGCGCTTCCGCACCTTGCGGTCGCGGTACGCGTACGCGAGCGAGCGCTCGACCTGCTCCTTCGCGTACTTGTAGTTCGACTTCTTGAGGCCCCAGTAGCCCTTCGCCTCTTCGAGGACCTTGCGCCGCTTCTTGCGTGCGTTGACGGACCGCTTCACGCGGGGCATCGCTAACGCCTCCCCAGCAAACGGTTGACCGCACGCGCGTCCTCGGCGGCGACGGGCTTGTCCTTACTGAACGTTCGCTTCAGCTTCGGCGACTTGTGCTCCAGGTTGTGACTCCTGTTCGCCGCGCGCCGGAGCAACTTGCCCGTCCCCGTCACCTTGAACTTCTTCTTCGCGCCCGAGTGTGTCTTCTGTTTCGGCATCTCGTTTGACTCCTGCGTTCTTCGTGGGGCCGAGCACCATCGTCATGTTCCGACCTTCGAGGAGCGGCTGGGTCTCGATCGCCCCGATCTCCTTCACGTCGTCGGCAAGCCGCATGAGCAGATCGCGTCCGCGGTCCGGGTGCTCGCGCTCGCGCCCGCGGAACATGATCGTCACCTTGACCTTCGCGCGCTGATTCAGGAAGCGCTCGACGTGTCCTCGCTTGGTGTCGTAGTCGTGCTGCCCGATCTTGGGTCTGAGCTTGATCTCCTTGACGTGAATCTGCGTCTGATGCTTGCGGGCGAGCTTGGCCTTCTGTTCGAGCTCGTACCGGTACTTCCCGTAGTCCATGACCCGGGCGACCGGCGGGTCGGCCTGGGCCGCCACCTCGACCAGGTCGAGGTTCCTCGTGTAGGCGTAGTCGCGGGCCTCGTCGGTGGGCTTGATCCCCATCTGGCCGCCGTTCTCGTCGATCAGCCTGACGCGCGGGACGCGGATGGCGTCGTTGATGCGCGTCTGCGGTTCCGGACGGCGCGGGGGCTCGACCGTCCGCCTGCCCCTCGGCCTCAAATGCGCTTCACCAAGCTCGTTGTGTCCTCCTCGGTCAATGAAAAAGCCGCTGGTTCGCAGCGGCGCACGGTCCCTTCAACCTGCTCGGGCTGAGCACTTGGTTGAACCCCCGAAGCTCGCGCTAGGAGGTGAGAGACGGTTCCGCCCCTGCTTGCCAGGCCTCAAGGGTAGCAAGTCTGGCCCGAAAATCGACCAGCGAGAGGGTCGACTGCCCGCCGCCGTGCTCCCGGATCGCAAGCGCCTCGTCCGACTCCTTGTCGCCGTAGACGACGACGAAGGGGATCTTCTGGAGCTCGGCGTTCCGGATCCGCTTGCCGACGGTGTCGTCGGAGTCGTCGACCTCGACGCGCGCCGGCTCGAGCCGCGCCGCGAGCTCGGCGGCCGCGGGCCGGTGCGACTCCCCGACCGGGATCACCCGGATCTGCACCGGCGCGAGCCAGTAGGGGAACGCGCCCGCGTAGTGCTCGATCAGGATGCCGATGAAACGCTCGAGCGAGCCGAAGCTCGCACGGTGGATCACGTACGGCGTGTGCTCGTGGTTGTCCGGCCCGACGTAGGTGAGACCGAACCGCTGCGGCATCTGTGCGTCGAGCTGGATCGTGCCCATCTGCCAGGAGCGGCCCAGCGAGTCGGTCATGTGCAGGTCGATCTTCGGCCCGTAGAAGGCGCCGTCTCCCTCGTTCAGCTCGTACTCGAGCCCGCGCCGCTCGAGCGCCGCTCGCAGCGCCCCCTCGGTGAAGTCCCACTCCTCGTCGCTGCCGAGCTTGCCCTCGGGGCGCGTCGAGAGCTCGAACTTGTACTCGAGGTCGAACAGCTCGTACAGATACGCGGTGAAGTCGAGGCAGCCGAAGATCTCGTCCTCGATCTGGTCGCGGGTGCAGAACAGGTGCGAGTCGTCCTGGGTGACGTGGCGCACGCGGGTGAGGCCGTGCAGCGTCCCTGCGAGCTCGTTGCGATGCAGCGTCCCCGCTTCGGCGAGCCGTAGCGGGAGCTCGCGGTAGCTGCGCAGCCGGTTGCCGAAGATCAGCATGTGCCCCGGGCAGTTCATCGGCTTCAGCCCGTAGGTGCGATCGCCCTCCGGGATCAGGAACATGTGCTCGCGGAACTTCTCCCAGTGCCCCGAGGTCTCCCACAGGGTCTTGTCGAAGATCACCGGCGTCTTCACCTCGACGTAGCCGCGGCGCAGGTTCTCGCGCCGGCGCAGATCCTCGAGCACGTTCCAGATGATCATCCCCTTCGGGTGCCAGAACGGTGAGCCCGGCGACACCTCGTCGAGATGGAAGAGGTCGAGCTCGGTCCCCAGCCGGCGATGGTCCCGGCGCCGCGCCTCCTGGAGCCGCGCGAGGTGTGCGTCGAGGTCCGCCTGCGAGTAGAAGGCGGTGCCGTAGATGCGGGTGAGCTGCGTGTTGTGCTCGTCGCCGCGCCAGTACGCGCCGGCGAGTCCCGTCAGCTTGAGAGCCTTGATCGGCTTCGCGTTCTGCAGGTGCGGCCCGCGGCACAGGTCGGTGAAGTCGCCCTGCGTGTACAGCGAGATCGCGCCGTCGGCCGTGTCGACGAGCTCGACCTTGTACGGCTCGCCCTCCTCCTCGAACCGGCGGCGAGCGTCGTCGCGGCTCACCTCCTGCCGGCTCCACTCACGGCCCTCGGCGATCTCGCGCTTCACCTCGGCCTCGATCCGCTCGAGGTCGGCCTCGGCGATCGGCTCCGGGAACTCGAAGTCGTAGTAGAAGCCGTTCGCGATCGGCGGCCCGATCGCGATCTTCACGCCCGGATACAGCCGGCGGACCGCCTCGGCGAGCAGATGGGCGGACGAATGCCGCAGCACGGAGAGCGCGTCCGGGTCGTCGGCGTTGCGGGACGTCAGGATCTCGAGCCGCTCGCCGTTCGCGAGCGGCAGCCGCAGGTCGCGCGGCTCGCCGTCGACGCGCGCGATGACCGCCTGCTCGGCGAGCCTCGGGCCGATCGCGCGCGCGGCGTCGAGCCCGGTCGAGCCTTCGGGAAGTTCGAGTTGCGAGTTGTCGAGAAGGACGACGTGCATGGAAGAAGAGGACAAGGTTAATCACCCCCGCGAAGACGACAGGAACGAGGAAATCGAGGAGTCGCCCGTCCCGGCGCCGGAGGCCGAACCCGGTTCGGCCGAAGTCGATCCCGAAGCCGACTAGCGGGGTGCCACGCGCGGGCGGGCGACCGTCGCTCGCGCGTGGCAGAGCGTGGTCGTCGTCGTCCGGATCGCGGGCATGGGCGCATCGTAGCCGCCGCCCTCTATAGGTGCCTGGCACCGCCGCCGGTGCCAGGCACCAAGCCCTCCGCCGAAGGTCTCTCTACCAGATGCGTGCGGGTTCGTAACGCGGCGAGACCCGCTCTCCGCAAAGTGCGTCTCTTTCTTCGTCGACTGCTCTTGCGCTCGCCTTCTTCCGGCACGTACATTTCGGCTCCCGTCGGGTGCGGGACGCGAGTAGGTCGAAGCCCCGCCGAGCGACTGTCGAAGGCGCAAGCCAGGAAACGGCCGGTCGGCGAGGTGGACGAAAGCGCCTCACATCCGGCGGGTTTTTGTTGGGGGAGCACCTTCGGTGCTCCCCCAAGGCCCCCCTCTCCGACACTTGGCCCTTCGTGGTGGGCGCGCACGGGCGGAGCCCGCACGCGCCTTTCGGCGCGGTCTATCCGCTACCCGTCTTTTGACCTTGGTTCAATCGCGTCGTGGACTTCACGCTCACTCCCGAGCAGCAGCTGATCCAGCGGACTGCTCGGGCGTTTTGCGACTCCGAGATCTCGCCGTTTGCTGCTCAGTGGGATCGCGACGAGGCGGTCGACCGTGGAATCGTTGCCAAGCTTGCCGGGCTCGGGTTTCTCGCGGCTGCGCTGCCGGAGGCGCACGGCGGGCTCGGGCTCGACCACGTTTCCTACGCGCTGATCGTCGAGGAGCTCGGGCGCGCCGACTCCAACATCCGCGGCATCGTCTCCGTCTCGAACGGGCTGTACGGGACGTCGGTCGCGCACTTCGGCTCGGACGAGCAGCGCGCGCGGCTGCTGCCGGCGCTCGCGGCCGGGACGGAGCTCGGGTGCTACGCGCTCACGGAGCCGAACGCCGGCTCCGATCCGGGCGGGCTCGAGACGCGCGCGGAACGGGACGGCGACGCATGGGTGATCACCGGCCGCAAGATCTTCATCACGCTCGGCACGTGGGCACGACATGCGCTCGTCTTCGCGCGCACCGGTGGGCCGGGGCCGCGCGGAATCACCTGCTTCGTGGTGCCGACCGACGCTGCGGGCTTCGAGGCGCGGCCCGTGAAGGGCAAGCTCGGCCTGCGCGCGCAGGACACGGCCGAGCTCTTCCTCGACGGCGTCAGCGTGCCCGACTCGGGGCGGCTCGGCGACGAGGGCGCCGGGTTCAAGATCGCGATGGCCGCGCTCGACCACGGCCGGATCTCGCTCGGCGCCGGCTGTGTCGGCATCGCGCAGGGCTGCCTCGACGCCGCCGTCGCGTACACCAGGGAGCGCACGCAGTTCGGCCGGCCGGTTGCGAGCTTCCAGCTCGTGCAGGAGCTGCTGGCCGACATCGCGGTCGAGACGGCCGCCGCGCGCCTGCTCGTGTGGCGCGCCGCGTCGACCGCGGATCGCGGCGAGCGCTACACCGTCGAGGCGTCGATGGCGAAGTACTTCGCGAGCGAGGTTGCCGTGCGGGCGGCCAACGCAGCGCTGCAGGCGCACGGCGGCTACGGCTACGTCGACGAGTATCCCGTCGGCAAGTACCTGCGCGACGCGCGCGTCACGACGCTGTACGAGGGGACGAGCCAGATCCAGAAGCTGTTGATCGGCCGCGCGCTGACGGGCGAGAACGCTTTCGCCTAGACCTAGAACGCGAACCGCGCGTGCAGCTGCTTCAGCACCTGCGCCGCGACGAGATCGCCTGCGGCCGCCGTGTAGTGCACGCCGTCGGGCAGTCGCATCAGCGTCAACTTTCCGTGCACACGCAGGTACGCGGTGTAGCGGCCGTGCGCGTCGTCGAGCAGGTGCCACGTGTCGACGAACGTCGAGGATCGCGGATGCGCCTTCGCGACCGACTCGAGGATGCGGTTGACGATCGGGAAGCTGTGCTTGAAGCCCGGCCCGTCGGGGATCGGCAGCCCGAGCCACACGACGTAGACGCCCTGCGCCGCGAGCTCGCGCGTGACGCCGTCGACGCGGCGGCGGTACTCCGCGTCCCAGGTCGGGCTGCCGAGCGGCCCGATCGTCTCGCCGGCCGGCACGCCGGTCATGTAGTCGTGCGCGTCGTCGGCGCCGAAGGAGAACACCGCGACCTTGATGGACATCTGGTGCACGGCTTCGGGAATGCGCGTGAACCAGTTGTAGAGGTCGGGCCGTGCCAGGCCGGTCGACAGCCGGCTCTCGACGCTGACGACGTCGAAGGACGGCTTTGCGGCGCGCTCGAGCCCCTGGCCCGGCACCTCGGCGAGCGAGTCGCCGGCGACCCAGATGCGCAATGGATGGGCCGCCGTGTAGCGCGCCGGCCCGGGCTTCTTCGGCTTCGGCTTCGGCCGATGCCGGACCGGCACGGTCTTGGGTTTCGGCGGCGCCGGAACCGTTTTCTTCGTCGGCGGCAGCGTGAGCTGCACGCGCGTGTCGATGTCGTCCCAGTGCTGCCGGCCGAGCGCGGCCTGGAGGTCGTGCCGCGGCGTCGACAGGTGCAGGAAGCGGCTCACGTCGACGAGCGGGCGCGCGAGCGCGATCGCGGCGTGACGGCGCACGCCCTGCGGCTGGATCTCGGCCGTCTTGCGCAGGCCCTCTGCGTTCAGCAGGGCGCCGAGGAACAGGGCGAGGAGACACACGACGAACCCTCTGGCGGCGGAACGGGGCGGCAGTCTCACTAGAAACGGAAGTAGATGAAGGGGGCCACTCCCTGCGGCCCGAGGGTGTCGATGAGCATCAGGCAGACCGCGACGCACGCGGCCTGCGGCACCGTTCCGAGCCTGCCGAACCAGCGCTCGACGCTCGAGATCACGCCGGGCCGGATGTACTGCGCTCCGATCCCGACGACGATCGCGAGCACGACCGACGTCGTGACGAGCGGCGACGGAGCGCCCCACGCGTCGACGAGGCGGTGCAGCACCTCGCCGGCGCGCCCGAACGAGTCCGCCCGGAAGAACACCCACCCGAAACAGACGACGTGGAACGTCACGATCCGCCCGAACCACATCGCCGCACGTGACGTCGGACGCCAGCCGATCGCACGCTCGATGCTCAGGCCGACGCCGTGGATCCCGCCCCACACGACGAACGTCCACGCGGCGCCGTGCCAGAGCCCGCCGAGGAGCATCGTCGCGAGCAGGTTGCGGTACGTCGCGATCCGTCCCTTCCGGTTGCCGCCGAGCGGGATGTAGAGGTAGTCGCGCAGCCAGCGCGACAGCGTCATGTGCCAGCGGCGCCAGAAGTCCTGGAGCGTCACGGCCGAATACGGCGAGTTGAAGTTCTGCGGGAACTCGAAGCCCAGCAGCAGGGCGACGCCGATCGCGATGTTCGTGTAGCCACAGAAGTCCGCGAAGATCTGCACGGCGTAGCCGTAGATCGCGAGCAGCACCTCGAGCGACGAATGGCGGTTGGGCGCGGCGAACACGTCGTCGACGATGTGCGTCGAAAGGTGGTTGGCGATCACCACCTTGAGGAAGAGGCCGCTCACGATCAGGAAGAACGCGCGCGAGTTGTCGACGCGCCGTGGGTTCCGCGGTGTCTCGAGCTGCGGAAGGAGCTCGCTCGCGCGCACGATCGGCCCCGCCACCAGGTGCGGGAAGAACGCCTGGAAGACGGCGAACCGCGCGAACGAGGCCGGCACCAGCTCGCCGCGGTACGTGTCGACGACATACGAGATCGCCATGAACGTGTAGAAGGAGACGCCGACCGGGAGCGCGACGTTGACCAGCCACGACGTGCCGACCATGTTGTCGACGGAGCTGACGAAGAACCCGGCGTACTTGAAGTACGCGAGCAGCCCGAGGTCGAACGCGACGGCGAGCGCAAGGAACGTCTTGCGCGGCGCCGCCGCGGTCGAGCGGTAGACGGCGAGCGCGAGGACGTGGTTGACGATCGTCGACGCAACCAGCAGGAAGACGAACTTCCAGTCCCACCACCCGTAGAAGACGTAGCTCGCGAGGATGATCCAGGCCGTCCACGCGCGGCGACGCCGCTGCAACGCCCACGAGACGGGCAGGACGATCATGAAGAAGACGGCGAAGGTGACGGTCGGGAAGAGCATCGGCCCGGCCTGAGGGTCCTAGGGTCGGACGTGCAACGTCAAGCGGCGGGTCGTCGACGTGTTGGTCGCGTCGGTGACACGCACGTCGAACCGGTACGAGCCGGCGACCACACGGGGGCGACCGCGGACGACGCCGTTCGCCTCCAGATGCAGGCCCGCGGGAGCGCGCTCGAGCAGCGACCAGCGGTACGGCGCGATCCCGGCCGTCCCGACGAGCCGCGTCGAGTAGGCGACTCCCCGCTTCGCCGCCGGCAGGCGCGACGTGCGGACACGCACGTCCGGCGCCGCGATTCCCGCGCTCTCGAGCGACTTGTGGATGAGCGTCGCCATCCCTTCGGCGCCGTCGGCGGTCAGGTGTACGCCGTCGCTCTGGAACCAGTCCGGATGGCTGCGCGAGTAGAGGTTCCAGTCGATCACCGTCACCTCGGGATGCTTCGACGGCAGCGCCTCGATCGCGTCGTTCATCGTCAGGTACGGGTGGCGCGCGGCGCGGAGCGTGAGCCAGAAGATCCGCTTGACGCCCTCGGCCTCGAGCGCCTTCACCGCGTCGTCGATGTCCTGCGCGTAGCTGTCCTCGTGGTCGTTGTAGCCGACGGCGACCACGACGTTCGGCCCGAGCTGCGGGCCGAGCTGCCGGACGAGGTCGATCACGTTGGCGGGCCGCACGCCGTTGTACGGGCAGCTGTCACCGGCGACGCGGCGGCACGGCGCGACCTGGAGCTGGAGCGAGATCTCGCGACGCGCGACCGCGACGGCAGTGCTGGTCTCGACGACCCCGTCGGCGACCGAGTCGCCGATCAGCGTCACCCGTTGCACCGTCGTCTGCGTGCGTGCGCCGGCCGCTGCGCAGACGACCGACGATCCCAGGACGACAGCCGCAGCGACCCACACGAGCACGCGCGACATCGAGCCGATCGTAGCCGCTCACTCGCGGGCAGGACTCTAGGCCGCTCCGAGCGTCTTTTTCGTGTGGGCGACCCGTTGCGCGCGACCGCGCGACGCAGATAGTCTGCGGCTCCCGCCGGGCGCGGAGCGCGAGTAGGTCGAAGCCCCACCGAGCGACTCGGGCGCGCCACAAGCGCGAACGGGCCGGTCGGTGAGGTGGACGAAAGCGCCTCCCGCGCCAGGCGGGTTTTCTCATGCGGTCGCGCATTCACCCCGACGGGGGATGTTTCGGTGCGCGCCCAAATCCCTGACACGAGGGATATCCCGTCCCGAGGCTCGTCGCTTAGGTGCGTGCAACAAGGGGAACTCGGGGCGGCACCGCATGCGCGTCCCGGGCTTGTACTGCGGACTTGGGAGGGCATGTTGAGGGGAAAGGGACTGCGCGCGGCCGCGGTCGTGCTGGGAGCGCTCATCTTCGTTCCCGCAGCGTTTGCGCATCACCCGGTTGTCACCGCATCGTTGTCCTGCGACGGCGTCGTGAGCTACACGGCGACGGCGTGGGCGACGAACTCGGGGCTTCCCGGCAGCAGGACGAACACCGACGTCCGCGTGTTCGAGACGAAGATCGACAGCACCACGCTCAATCCGGCCGTCCAGGTCGGAAGCGGCGCCTTTACGAAGTCGAACAACTACACGTTCAGCGGGTCGTTCACCGTCGCGTCGACCGTGAACAGCGTGACGTTGAACGCGAAGGAGTTCGTGCGCTGGGGTGACGGTGCCGGGCAGAGCGGCGGAACGAACGCCGAGAGCACGGCGACGGCAACACGGGCGACGACGGGCTGTACGCCGCCGCCGCCGCACGACGTGTGCCCGAACATCCCGGGCACCCAGACGACGGTGCCGACAGGAATGATCACGGACGGCAGCGGCAACTGCGTCACGCCGCCCCCGCCGCCCACCGACGTCTGCCCGAACATCCCGGGCACC
>Ga0070741_10019481_pt1 | contig 10825 bp, 9 predicted proteins | sample Coa_R1_4_FD_66440 | JGI IMG/M metagenome (GOLD analysis project Ga0070741, IMG submission 66440) | Surface soil microbial communities from Centralia Pennsylvania, which are recovering from an underground coalmine fire - Coalmine... | ecosystem: Environmental > Terrestrial > Soil > Unclassified ...
AACAGCGTCTGGAAGGCGCTCTTGGTAGGGAAATTGGCGGAGTTGGTATCGCCGGCAACATATACCTGTCCGGCGGCGTCGGCTGCGATGGCAACCGGGGTGTCATCGCCGGATCCGCCCACATAGGTGGAATAAATCGGTGCGGAGAATGGCGCCAGTTTGGTGATAAACCCGTCGATTCCGCCGGCGGAGTGGGGCTGAAATGCGCCGGACGTGACCGGGAAATTCGCGGATGTGGTCGTGCCGGTGAGATAGACGTTGAAACCGACATCGACCGTCATCCCGTAACCTACATCATCGCCGGCGCCGCCGAGGAAGGTCGAATACATGAGCTTGCCGGCGGGATCGAAGGTGGTCACAAACGAGTCGATGCCCCCGGCAAGCGCAGCCTGATAGGCATTGCCGGTGTGCGGGAAATCGGAAGACTGCGTCCCGCCGGTCACATACAAATCGCCGTACAAATCAACAGCGACAGCGTAGCCGACATCGGTGAGGGAACCGCCCAGATAGGTCGAATAGATAATCTTCCCAGCGTTATTCAGCTTGGCTGCGAACGCATCGATACCGAGGCCGGCCAGATTCTGGCTTGGGCCCGCCAGCGGGAAATCGTTCGAGTCCGTCTGGCCGGTGACGTAGATGCTTCCGGATGAATCCAAAGCGATGGCGTATCCGGCATCGTCGCCCGAACCCGCAAGCAGGGTCTTGAAAATGACTGAAGTGCCCGAAGCATTCAACTCGGCAATCATGCAGTCCGCATCGCCGGCGGGAGAGATTTCGTATCCGGTGACATAAACGTCGCCGGCCGCGTCGGTGGCGACGGCGGAAATATCCGAAGAGGCACTGTGGAAAGACGAAAACGTAGCCCAGGTCAGCGGCGGATCGATGACCAGGGGCTGGGAATGGTCATAGCGCGCCACCTCAAGGCGGACCGTATCACCGCTAAGAATATACCGGGAGGCCACGCTGCGGCGCCGCCCATTTTTCTCTTGATACGCCACGGGCCTCTGTTGTTGAATCGTACCGGCAGCGGTTTCGAGCAACAGATCGCCGCCGCGGCTCAGACGAATCGCGCGAGCCCCTGCATAGCGCATCCGGATCTGCTCCGGATGAGCGCCGGGAGCGAGCACGAAATCATATTCGAGGCGCCCTTCCTTGCCGTAATAAACGAGGTCGACGCCCGGATAAATGTCACGATAGTGCACGCGGCCGAAAGTCGGGATATCCAGAAGCCAGCCCGCTGGATTTTGGCCGTGCAGATAGTTAACGACGCCGGGCAAGCGATCTTCAGACTCGCTGGGCGCGGAGACACGCGCGCCTTCCAAAAAGCCGGACACGCGCGAATGCCCGGAGGCCCACTGCATGTGCGAAGCGCTCAACGAGACGGCGTAGCCCTGGTCCCGGGAAACAAAACCAAACTCCGGATCGGCTTGACCTCTGTTCACTTCGAAGGCAATCGGAAGATTTTTGGGACCGCACCAAGCGCCCGTTACTGCGATTCCCCACACCAGTAGGCGTCTAAACATCAGCAACATCCTAGCCCACGAATTTCTAAACGAATATGTTCACTTCATATAGGCTGGAGAAGTTGCGCATTGGCCGTAGGCCGCAGGTTAACAGGATACTCAGCTTCGCCGGGATATTGCTGTTTTCGCGCGGCTAGATCTCTCTTTTGAGATTGGTCAAAAGTTAACAGCCGGTCAACTCAGGCCGGGGCCGCCAGGCGCGAATCCAAGGAGGAGCGGTGAGATTTCTCCGAGTATAGCGGTGCTGGCGTGTATTCCTGGCCCGGGGTGGATTTTCGGCTCAAGCCGTCAGGTTGTGCTGTATTCGGGCCTCTCCACAGGTGCTGTCTTTGGAGAGCGATTCTCGATTTTTTGTAGGGCCCAGAGCAGGGGAATGAACAGCAGGGCATCAACCGGCGCGAAAATCAAGCCGCCATACTGATGATGAAATGGGCCGTCGATAAAGGAATGGTCGACGAAAGCGCCGAGCGAGGTGGTCACCGCGATACGAACTGCATTCTTAAGAATGGCGATCGGGATCGTGGAGATCACCGATATAATTCTGGCCCAGGGGGATCGGAGAAACAGGCGACCAGCCAGCAAGGCCACCATCAGGAATGCACATGCGGATCGTATGCCACTGCATTCCGGGGCGATATTGAACTCCAACCCCGGGATGACAAACATTGTCCCTTGTCGATAAACGGAGACACCGCAGAGTTGTAGCAGTGCATAGCTGCAGGCCGCCGAACCGTTTTGGAGAGCCGCGGAAAAGGAATCGAGGACGCTTGCCGGGATCGGCACCGCAAGCAAAAGACAGCACAAGGGATAAATCGAGGCTTTGAAGCTCGATACTCCATAACAGAGAATGAAAGCCGCCAACCAGCTAAGGACAATGGCCAGGACGATCGGGAAAAGGCGGGCAATTTCGTCGGTTCCGGAGCTCCTATGCATCAGAAAAAAGGCCAGCATGGCGGCAACCGAGAACAGCGGAAGACCAAGCCCGGGAGAGAATCGTGACGTCGAAAATATTCGGTTTCGATCTATGTACAACAGAACGATGCAGAGAAACGGCGCCGCGTTGATTGCCGAGTACCTATAGTCGTCCAAGCTGAGGCTTACGGTTGCCCGCAAAGGCGACCCAAACAAGGCTACCGTGGCAAGCCAAAGGACGAGCAAAACCAAATGTGGCTTCATTGGGTAAGCCGTTTGTTTCTGAGACACGATCGTACCCGTCAACAGAACGCTCCCTTGGCAAGTTGCCGGAAGCGTTCTTTACCGCCTCGGCGCCGGTTTGCCACCCGGCAGAAATCATCTCACCACAACGTTTATACCTTCATTTCGACCCAGCGAAGCTTGTCGCGCCCAGGAGTGGAGTACTGGAAATCCTGTACTAATAGTCCTATAGCCCTTGTTTCATTGTCTCCGTGGACTTATGGAGTGGTTGAGGTAAGCTTATGCAACGAGGAAGTGGTTCCAAAGCGTCAATCTATCCCTCCGACCTGCTGTTTCGTGAATTGGGGCGGAGCGGGGAATCGCTAACCCCGCCCGATAAAGGGCAGAGGATTCAAAGACGCACCGGGTTCGATTGTCCGATTGTAAGCAGGAAATGAGTTGCGCCTAGATCACGAGCTTGGGCCTACGGTCTTACCTGCGTTGCAGGACCGGGCCGGAATCTACGAAATCGATCCCCTCCAAGACTCGAGATGGGCCGAGTTCGTCGGAAGACATCCGCGAGCATCGGTATTTCATACCCCAAGCTGGCTCAGCGCACTCCAGTGGGCGTACGGTTATGAGCCGGCGGTATTCTCCACATCGCCTCCCAATGAAGCTTTGAGGAGCGGACTCGTCTTCTGCCGGCTGAAGAGCCGGCTAACGGGAAACCGCCTGGTCTCGCTACCCTTTTCCGATCATTGCGAGCCGCTCGTTGAGACCAAAGAGGAACTGGACACGATTCTTCTCGGCCTCAAAAGCACCGTCGGAAGGCAATGGAAGTACGTCGAAATGCGGCCGATTGAGCAGGCCCCCGAAGGAGCATCCGGATTCGCGGAATGTCATTCTTATTACTGGCACTATGTGGATCTTTCGCCGGGCTGCGAGGCTCTCTTCAGAGGGTTCCATAAGGATTGCGTGCAGCGGAAGATACGACGGGCTGAGCGGGAATCGCTTTCCTACGAGGTGGGGAATTCAGAACAACTGCTCAAGAAATTCTATCGATTGCTCATTATCACGCGCCGGCGGTACGGACTTCCCCCCCCGCCTTATTTCTGGTTTCAACAATTGAGCCGCGCGTTCGGGCACAACATGCAGGTTCGCATCGCATCCCACAACGGGGCGCCGGTCGCCTCCATTGTGACTCTCAAACAAGGAGGAACAGTTGTTTACAAATACGGCGGAAGCGACGTCCGGTTCAACCGCCTCGGTGGCATGTCCCTCTTGTTCTGGCAGACAATCCTGGAAGCGAAGCAGGAAGGATTGTCGCGGTTGGACCTCGGCCGAGCCGACCTGGACAACCAAGGACTAATCCAGTTCAAGGAGCACTGGGGCGCTCGGAGAGTAGTGCTCAAGTATTTGAAATTTCCAGATCGGCCGGATATTACGCACCATTCGTTTTCAGCGCCGTTGCTACGGACCATGGTGCGAGCCGTTCCAGAATGGTGTTTGATTGCGGCCGGCAAATTTCTCTATCCACACATCGGATAACCCCCGAGCCCGCGGGACGTTGCGGCGCTTCCCTTTGCATTCGGCCGAATGAGTCCACCGAGCTTTCAGCTATGTATCCGCGCGATTCCCGAAGCTGATTCACTTCAGGCGAGAGCAGCTACGAGTGAGATAGTGTCGTTGGGACGCACCAGTCCCGGCTGTAACACCCGTGCATAGAAACCGCTCAGACCCCAGCGTGGGGAAGTGTGGTCGAGCGCCTTGACCTGGACATCGTAGATCACGTTTTTGATCGATTCTCCGTAGATGTGAAGAGCGCTGCACGGGCCGCGCGGTCCGGTAATTTCGAGCAAGGCAGCGCCAGCTCGGAGCTGGTCACCAACGCGCAGATCGCGGACGACAATACCGCGGGTGGTCAGATTTTCTCCCAGTGCGCCGTAGAAGACCGGGTATCCGCGAGCGGCGAGGTCATCGACTAATTCGGAGGCAATGAGCAGTACGGCTTTACGCGGTCCACCGTGAATGGCGGGATGGGCGTGGAGGTCGCCTTCAATGCCGAGAGGAGTGATAAGGCCTTCCGACATCGCGCGCTTCGGGAGGCCGCCGAGGGAGGCGTTGACTTGTAGGATGGTGCCTTGCAAAGTAGCGCCGGCCGTTTTGCGGGCGGCCGGAAAGGGCGCCGGCAACAAGCTTGCCGGCGCTACCGGTTAAATGTCGTAATACAGGGCGAATTCGAACGGGTGCGGCCGCAGGCGAATGGCATCCGATTCGTTCTTGCGCTTGTAATCGATGAAGGTCTCGATCAGCTCCTCGGTGAAGACGTCGCCCTTCATAAGAAAAGCGTGGTCATCTTCCAGGCAGTTGAGCGCTTCTTCCAGTGAAGCCGGCATCGAGGGGACGCTCTTCATTTCTTCAGGAGTCAGATCGTAGATATCTTTGTCGAGCGGCTCGCCGGGGTTGAGCTTGTTGAGCACGCCATCCATACCTGCCATCATCATGGCCGCGAACGCTAAGTAGGGGTTCGCCGAGGGATCGGGCGGCCGGAACTCGACGCGCTTCGCCTTCGGGCTGGCCGAATACATCGGGATGCGGCAGGCAGCGGAGCGATTACGCCGCGAGTATGCCAGGTTGACTGGAGCTTCGTAGCCGGGGACCAGCCGCTTGTAGCTGTTGGTAGTCGGAGCAATGATCGCCGACAGCGCCCGTGCGTGCTTGAGCAGACCGCCGATGTAGTGGAGGCCGAGCTGGCTTAATCCCGCGTATCCGTCGCCCGCGAATAACGGCTTCCCGCCTTTCCAGAGGCTCTGGTGCGTGTGCATGCCACTGCCGTTGTCCTGGAACAACGGTTTGGGCATGAACGTCACGGTTTTACCGTACTGGTTCGCGACGTTGCGGATGACGTACTTGTACAGCATCATGTTGTCGGCCGACTTTACCAGTGTGTCGAATCGCTGATCGATCTCGCACTGGCCGCCGGTGGCGACTTCGTGATGATGGCACTCGATGTTCAGACCGCACTTGATCATGGTCTGGACCATCTCGCTGCGCAGATCCTGGTAATGATCGGTGGGCGGGACGGGAAAATAGCCTTCCTTGTAACGCGGACGGTACCCGAGATTGTTATCCTTGCGGCCCGAGTTCCAGCGCCCTTCTTCAGCATCGATGAAGTAATACCCGGAATGCTGATTCTGGTCGAAGCTGACGTTGTCGAACACGAAGAACTCGGCTTCGGCGCCGAAATAGGCGGTATCCGCGATGCCGCTGTTCTTCAGGTAAAGCTCCGCCTTCTGGGCGATCCATCGCGGATCGCGCTCGTAGCGCTGCTTGGTGATCGGGTCTTTGACGTCGCCGTACATCACCAGCGTCGGTGTTTCGGCGAACGGGTCCATGAATGCGGTATTGGGGTCTGGGATCAGGAGCATGTCGCTCTCGTGGATCGCCGCCCATCCGCGAATACTTGATCCATCCATCCCGAAGCCGTCTTCAAAGCTGCTCAGCCCGAGTTCGTTGATTGGGTAGGATACGTGATGCTGCAGACTCGGAATGTCAGTGAACCTGAGATCCAGCTGCTTGGCATCGTTTTTTTTGGCAAATTCCAGCACTTCTTGCGGACTCATCCATCCTCCATACGCGGGGGTATTTTAGGTGGGATTGCCGTAGTCGCAGTTGGACCCAGGGTAGCCCACCGTTTTCTCCGGGTCAAGTTAAGTCACACATGGTATCACGCGTCGAGTGGCACCGGCTGTTGGACGGGTAGTGCATGCGACGGCTAGTGGATCCCCGCGCCACCGCCACGATGGTGTTTGGGTTTCCGCATGACGAGCAGCAGCGGCAGCACGAACAGGAAAACGATGGCCATGGCACGGAAGGTGTCCACGAACGAGTTCATGGCTGCCTGGCGCTGCACCATTCCCCATATCGCCCCGTACGCCCGGTGTAGCGCGCTCTGCGAATCGGCTCCGTGGGCCATCATTCTCGACTGTAGGCCATTGACATAGAGCTGCGTCGCCGGGCTGTACGCATTCACGTGCCCTCCAAGCACATTGGTGTGAAACTGCTCGCGGCGAAACAGGTAGGTGGTCGCGGAGGCGATCCCGACGCTGCCGCCGAGGTTGCGCATCAGGTTGAACATGCTGGTGGCGTTGCCCATCTCCTCTTTGGGGATGGGGTCCATCGCGGCCGTGGTCAACGGGACAAACAACATCGCCAGGCATCCGCCCTGGATGAATTGCGGCCAGAAAATATCCCAGTAACCGGCCTGCAGGTTCAGGTTGGAAAGCTGGTACAACGTCCATGCGGACCCGATCAAACCGAGCGCCAGCACCTTTCGCGGATCGAACCGGCTCAGCACTGTGCCGACCAGCGGCATCGCTAGAAACGATCCGAGGCCGCGCGGCGCCATGGCGATTCCCGCATCCAGCGCCGGATAGCCGAGCAGCGTCTGCAGAAAAACGGGGAGCAGCAGCAGGCTTCCGTACATGACGAAGCCCATCATGGTCATGACGAAGACCCCCGCCGCATAGGTGCGCTGCTTGAAGACGCGCAGGTGGACCACGGGATCGCGCGTTCGCAGTTCATGCACCAGGAAAATCAGCAACGCCACTCCCGCGATGATCGCCAGCGCCGTCATCCAGTGCGATTCGAACCAGTCTTCTTCCTGGCCCTTATCCAGAACTACTTGAAGCGCTCCGATCCCCACCGTCAGCAGTCCAATCCCCCAGTAGTCGATTCCGCGGCCGCTTCGCCGAATGTAGGGCGGGTCGAAGATGAACAACCGCGTCATGATCACCGACATCAGTCCGACGGGGAGGTTGATGTAAAATACCCAGCGCCAGCTGTAATTGTCGGTAAGCCATCCGCCCAAGACCGGGCCGAGCATCGGCGCCACGACGATGCCGAGCCCCCAAAACGCCATGGCCTTGCCGCGGTCCTGGGGCGGAAACGCTTCCAGCATCACGGCCTGAGACAACGGCTGCAGCGCCCCACCCGTCGCGCCCTGGATAATTCGGAAGATCACCAGCATCTTAAGGCTCGGCGCCAGCCCGCAAAGAAACGAGGCGGAAGTGAAACCGAAGACGGCGGCCAGCAGCACTCGTTTGCGCCCGAAGAAGTTGGCCAGCCATCCGGTCATCGGCAGAATAATCGCGTTGGCCACCAGGTACGAGGTCAGCGCCCAGGCGGCTTCGTCCACGCTGGCCGAAAGACTGCCGGCGATGTGCGGCAGCGACACGTTTACCACAGTCGTGTCGAGCACCTCCATGAAGGTGGCGAACATGACCGCAATGGCGATGATCCAGGGATTGACCTGCGGGTGCGTTTCGGGCACTAGCCTCTATGATGCTTCGGCCAGGGCAAAGGCCACAAGTGTCTCGCCGCGGACGCCTTCGGATTTCTTTAAGACGTCCAGCAATTCATTCTCACAGCGGGTGTCGATTTCGACCTCACAGGCTGCGATCTGCTCGTCGGTAGCACCCTGGTAACACAGCTCGCAGACGCCTACGTTGTGCTCCTTGGACTCGAATGGGAAGCGGACCGCAGGGCCGAAAGTCCGGCAGGTGATGGGGCGCGCCTCGTATAAATCGCAGGAGCCGCTGTCGGGGTCTAGAGCGGGACAGGGCTCATCGTCCGCAGCACCTTCGATTTCCAGGACCTGTGCGGCCGTGTCACCGGGAAATTGGCGATGCAGCCGGGTCGCTGAGGCACCGGCGCGCTTCGCCACCCGGTCGGCCCGGTCCGGATCCCGCGCCGCCAGAACGGCCAAGCCCTCGCGCAGACGAATCGCGTCGAGCGCATTGATCGGAAATGGCCCGATGCAGCATTGGCAACATCCACGATGGCACGCGAGCCATGACCCGCTCCGGCGCGCTGCTTCCGCCATGACCGTATCCACTATTTGAACAAGTTCGAGATCACCCTTCATGGCACGCCGCTCCGGCCTTACCCGGCCCGTTTGACGGTTGACGGTAATGGCCGTAAAGTGTTATTCTAGTAACCTTAAAGACCGCCAGTTGTACTGCGCCAGTCTCTCCTTTTTTATACGACATGGAAGCCATATTGCACGCGCTAAGTGGGATTCTGCTGAGAGCGGTGCCGACATTTTTAATCGTCATTTTCCTGCACTTCTATTTGAAGGCGGTTTTCTACAAACCGTTGGAACAGGTGCGTCAGAAGCGGTACGAGGCGACCGAAGGCGCCCGCCAGCGGGCCGAGGTGAGCCTGCAGCGAGCAGCGGCCAAAACCGCGGAATACGAAGAGGCCCTCCGCGCCGCCAAAGCCGAGGTGTACCAGACCCAGGACAAGCTGCACCGCGAGCTTCAGGAACAGCAGGCCGCTGAGATGCTTGCGGCCCGGCAGCAAGCCGACGCAGCCGTGCAGCAAGCCCGAACCGCATTGGCTCAAGACGTGGAGGCGGCGAAATCCGGCTTGGCGCGTGAGAGCGAGCGGCTGGCCGACCAGATCGTGGAATCCATCCTGCGGCGGAACGCGGCGTGAAGCGACTGATTCAATTCGGGATAGTAGGTTTTGTGCTGGCCGTCCCGGCGCTATTCGCGCAGGAGAGCACAAAGAGCGAGGGCGGGCTGGAAATCTGGAAATGGGCCAACTTCCTTCTCCTGGCCGGCGGTCTCGGCTATCTCATCGCCAAAAACGCGGGTCCGTTCTTTGAAGCAAGGTCGCGAACGATTCGCGAGGAAATGTCTCAGGCGCACGAAGTGTGGACTTCGGCGGAAGCGCGAGCCGCGGAAGTGGATCGGAAGCTCGCCAGTCTGGAATCGGAGATCGCGGCGTTTCGCACCGAATCGCAGGCTGAAGCGCAAAACGAAACCAAGCGGATGCGCCTGCAAACGGCCGGCGAGATCGCGAGAATCAAGGAACACGCCGAGCAGGAGATCGCGGCAGCAGGTAAAGCGGCGCGTTTGGCATTGAAGCGCTACTCGGCGGAGTTAGCCATTGAGTTAGCGGAGCAGAAGGTGAAGGGACGGATTACTCCCGACACCCAGGACTCCTTAGTGCGTGGCTTTGTTCGCGAACTCGATCGCTCTTCGGCGCGCCAAGCCGACTAAAATCGATGACTCTTTCTGCCATAGCTTCGCGGTACGCGGACGCCCTTGCGGACGTGGTCACGGGTGCCGATTCGGCGGTCCGCCCGCAAGATGTGCTGGCGCAGTTGCAGTCGTTTGAGCAGACGCTCGGGGCCTCGGCTGACCTCCACAACGCGTTGACTTCCCCGGCGGTCCCGGCCAGCCGCAAGAAAGCCGTGGTGGCGCGGCTCGGAGACCTGCTTGGCATCTCGCGCGTCCTCCGCAATTTCCTGTTCGTCCTGATTGATCATCGGCGGATCGCGGGCTTGACGGAACTCATTGAAATCTTTGAACGGAAAATTGACGAGCGCCTGGGCTTTGCGCGGGCGGAGGTCCTCTCGGCACGCGAGCTGACCGAAGCACAGCGCGCGGCGCTCACCAACGAACTCGAGCAACTCGCGGGGAAGCGGATTCGCATGCGGGTTGCGGTGGATGAGGCTCTCATCGGCGGCGTGGTGGCGCGCATTGGTTCCACCGTATACGACGGATCGGTGCGCGGCCGGTTGCATTCGCTGGAACGCCGCTTGACCGCGGAACGCTATTCGTAACGGAAGGGTGTATGGCTCAAATTCGAGCGGATGAAATTACCAGTATTCTCCGCCAGGAGATCGAGAACTACGAGAAGGCGATCGATGTCACCGAAATCGGTTCGGTGATCTCGGTAGGCGACGGCATTGCCCGCATCCATGGCCTGGAAAAAGTCATGGCCGGCGAGCTCATCGAGTTTCCGCACGACGTGGCGGGCATCGCGATGAATCTGGAAGAAGACCAGGTGGGCGCCGTGCTTCTCGGTGATTACACCGAGATCAAGGAAGGCGACGAGGTTCGGCGCACCGGCCGCATCATGTCGGTGCCGGTGGGCGAGGCGCTGATTGGGCGCGTCGTGAATGCGCTGGGCGAGCCGATTGACGGCAAGGGGCCGATCCAGACCACGCAGTTCAACACCATCGAACGCCTCGCGCCGGGCGTAGTAGCGCGCCAGCCGGTGAAAGAGCCGATGCAGACCGGCATCAAGGCCATCGACGCCATGATTCCCGTCGGCCGCGGACAGCGCGAACTGATCATCGGCGACCGCAAGACCGG
>Ga0070741_10019482_pt1 | contig 10824 bp, 11 predicted proteins | sample Coa_R1_4_FD_66440 | JGI IMG/M metagenome (GOLD analysis project Ga0070741, IMG submission 66440) | Surface soil microbial communities from Centralia Pennsylvania, which are recovering from an underground coalmine fire - Coalmine... | ecosystem: Environmental > Terrestrial > Soil > Unclassified ...
TTCCCTCCTTGCAAAACGTTGAATGGAATTCACCAAGGAACGATATATGCCTGTATTATTCTCTAGAACCTTCCTCCTGGGGAAGGCTCTTCTTTACACATAATTCGGGATGGCATCATAAAAGATGCTCTGATGAAAATGTTTGAGTGCCGATTCGTAGAAACCTTGTTGAATATATTCAGCAAGTTGAGCATAAGCATCCTCAGCAATCACAGATTGCTCTAAAATACCCTGGGAGCATTGTCGCCACTTTTGATCGAGGAGTTCTTTAAAATGGTCTAACTGTTTTTTGTCCGGCAAAATTTCGCTCAAAGCCAGGAGATCACAGACGATATCTACTCTTCTTCGTGTTTGAAGAGTACCGCTTAAAGAGTGCTCTTGCTCGTAACTGAGATCAACATCTGTTTGATGCATCAAAATTTGAAAACCCATTCCCAAGCAAAAAAGTTCTATTTGATTGTTTAAAAGCTTGTTGTATGTTTTAAGTTGTTCTTCCTGGAGATATCTATTTAAAGAATCTCGAATGACTTCGATGCGAGGCAGTTTCTTACCATCTTTATTGGGCCAGTTCCTTTTCATGGAACTGGATACATCAATAATGATGCCAACGATTAATGGCTGTTGCGTTATAGTTCTGGAGAGAAGAGAGTCCGAAACATCACTCATAAGTTTTCATCCTTGTGGAAACAGAACATAGAACTCCTCAACAAGAAGCCCAACCTGTTACTAAAAATCAAGCAATACTTACATGTGCTTCAGGTGAGCGCCTATAGCTTGAAGATTCTTAAAAACGTCGAGGAAAAATTCCTTCCGCTTTTCTTTGCTTTTGAATGTGCTTTCCATATTACTTCCATGTCTGGGCAAAAATTGAGTTGAACAAAGCCAATCATAGTCTTCCCAATTACATGCTGAAAGAATGATCGGAACTATAATCAGACCCCTTTTCTTGCGCTCCATGATGAAAGAAGCAATTTCGCTCTCCTGACAATACTGAGAATTGAGAAATGCCTGACTTACCAAAACTAATACAATATCTGCCAATGCCATTTGCCTACGAATTTCTTCATTCCATATTTCACCCGCCAGAATGTTCTGGTCATGCCAGAATTCAAAGCCTTTTCTCTCTAAACCTTTTAAGTAGCCAAGAAGAGAGTCGTTCGCCAGATATTTCTGATCTTGATGAGAGTAACTGACGAAAACACGTATTGCCTTCTTCGATTGTTTAGGCGCTGGCAAGGTATTTGACCCTTTGAAGGATTGAGGTTGTGGAGAACGGTACCATTGTTGTAAGGGGCTCAACACAACTTCTATAAACTCCCTCATTAGTTCCGTTTGATTGATTTGAGCAAACATCCGGGCATTTTTTTCTACTTTCCAGCCAAGCTCGCGAAAATACATATCAAAGGTAGAAGCTTCGGGGAGGATAGATGCGTACGCAAAAGCTAGTTTTGCAGCATCCGGCCAATCAGCCTGACCACCACCATACAGTTTCTTTGCATCGACAATATCCTGATCAGTGATATAACAGGAAACAATAAACACACCGCTATTCTGGAGGCTTTGAGCTACGCGCAAAACCTCTTCGGGGGTGCCATCCGTTGGATCTCCATCCGATAACACAAAGAGAATAGGTGGGTTCGTAAAGGGCGCTTTTTCCCTTTCTTCCACAAAACGCTGCTTAACCAGCTTGAAGGCTTCTAACATAGGTGTGGTTCCAAGAGTTTGAGAAAACAACTCTTCTATATGAGATTGATATACCTCCCAATGTTCAAATAATTGATCAATAGTGATCGTAGAGGTCTGTTCTTCAATTCCCTCTAGCAAATCCCTCACCTTTGGACTTTTGTTTCCCATAAGCCAGCCGAGAGCATTTCCAAATCCAAAGCCATAGGCAAATACTTTAAAAAGCGGAATGATTTTCTGATTTGCTTCGTCGCTACAAAGGCTTCTTCCTCTACTAACAAAATTATCTATGGCATCTCTGAAACCATCGAGCCTTCTTTGGGATATGGCAGAGGAATTGCGAATAGTTTTTATCATTGAAAGAGAAACATCTATCATAAAACCAATGAGCATTGGTTCTTCCTGAGTCGGATTTTGCTGGAATGGGAGTGAGTCAGGCATTAGCGAGTCCTTTCTTAAAAAATTGTCAGGCACCTGTTTACGTGGCTCCACTACAGGCGATTGTTTGTTTTATTAGCTGTCATTTAAAACCAAATGGTAAGGCATATTATTTGCTTTTCGATAACTCTATTTTCCCTTTTTCACCGTTACAATTCGATATCCACTCTCCGCTCATAAATTTTTGTTTGACATCTAAGCGAAGAAAATAATTGATAGTGCAATCATTCTCAGCAATATAGGCGTTTATACGAACATTGTAGCCATCTATTATACCTGTGAGAGTTACAGTGTTAGTATGATATAAGCTTTTATGAGTTCCCTCTCCAGTAATCGAAGCACCGGATTGCCTTAAAGACCAGATACGAGTATGTTTACCCGTTATTTCCTGCCAACTTCCTCTAATATTTATAAGATTTGCAGCGGGAATAGAAGTATCTGGAGTGGTCTGAGAGGAGTTTTGCTCTAAGGAAACAGCAGGTCTTTGAAAATCGACCGACCTCAGAGGTACATCGAGCGGATCAGTCATGATGAAGGCATACGTAAAAGCAGCGGCGGCCTGGCAGGCATACTCTGTCCATCTACGATCACGCCGCAGCCCAATGATATCACTGATGCTGCGGATTGTAATGACCGGGTATTGGTGATCGATCCCTTGTGCCGCCTCATATACACCAGCAACCTCCATTTCCACAGCGAGAATAGATCGGTGCGTCTTGAGAAACTCTTTGAGTCTGGCAGGATCTTTCATAAGGTGATTACTGGAAAGGATAGGACCTATGATAAAGATAGGTAGTCGGCTTCGATTTTGTTTTTCGCCAAATTGCCAGTTGAGGGACTGACTTAACTTCTCGCGCCACTCATCATCTCCTATGATATTCTCCTGCTCTAAAGCCATAGTGGGTCGTTCTAGTTGAATGGTATCTGTCCAACCTGCTAGTAGAGGTTCACCTGGCAGCAGGCTGACAACATCATCAACCAAAGGATGAGATGGCCATCCTCTTGTCATGTAGTCTGTTGTTCCATCTGGATGCCATGCATCCACATTAGGATTGTCAATACGAGAAGAGACGACCACATCGCCCAAGGTAAACTCATCATGTGGAACCCCACCAGCAATACCTACTACAAGAATAAGTCGAGGATCAAGGTTGCGAATAATATAGTGGGCCAATCTTTGAGATACGTCTGTTCCCGGCTCACTACATCGTGCTATCGCAATTGTGTACATTTGCTTCTCTGTCTTGACTTCGCCTACCAAGTAGGTGCGCCCATCAGGTATCCGCTGCCGTTTTGTCTGAAAATACCTGCGTACCGCCGTAAATTCGTCTTCACGGATCGTTATAATGGCAATGTCAACCTGCATCACATGCTCCATAGGCAATAAAGGTGTACTGATCCACTTTGCTTTTATGTGATCAAGCAGATACTGTGGGTAATGGTTGTTTTTTCATATCATTTATGGCTTTAAGCAATCGAATAGTTGCTTCTCCATCAAGTTTGTTTCCCTCATATCTGACTTCATATAAACCTTGGAGGTTGGAGGGTAGATTTATATCCGACTTTACAAGAAGGATGAATTTTTTGCCATACAGAGCCATAGCAGCTCCAATTTCGATTAAGACATTGGGATTGAGCATAATGTGTTGATTCCCTTCAGAGTCAAGTAGTTTCTGCTCATCTTCAATATGAATAATGGCCCCAGAGCAGTTTCGCATGTCGTCCATAATCTTATCGGAAATCGTCTGGGAAACCGATTCACGCTCGATGGAAACAACAGATTCGAGCTCGCCAAATGATAGCAGCTCCTTCAACGGTTCGATAAAGGATTTATTCTTGCCATGAGTAATAAAAATGCGACGATTCTCTGCTTGGTGAGTGGCTGCTCCGCTGACTATACGGAGCTTCTGAAAAGGGCTAGGTTCCTCTAGTTGCACCTCTGAAGTTTCTGTATTTCGCTCCTCAATCTCTGCTATGCCACTTTGGCTATCACGAGTTGAACCTGTAGGTTGAAGAGAGACATAGGTTGTTCCATTGATATCCCTTAAAAAGCCTACGTATCTGGCTCCATCTATGATGAGCTTTAATGTTCGGTCAACAGCATCTTTAGGAACTCCCATTGAGACAAGTACATTCTTAGCAATATCTTCTCGTGGTAGTTTATGATTGTTATATTGAGTTAGGAATTCTCTGGGTATGCGCGGCGTTAAAAATGCCTCGCGACGTGCTTGAATACCATCACCATTCTTTGAATTGAGAATTCTATGAGCTAACTGTGTTATGGAGATAAATGAGGCACTATAGCCACCTTCTGTCAGACCATAGGCGATAGCTGCGCCGGTCAACATACGAAAATTGGAGGATGTGAGTTGCATGCCTAGTGCTGCTGCAACGTCCAAAGGCGATGTTGGTTTGAGTGCATACTCTTCACCTATTGCATTTGGAATACGTAATGCTTCTTCTAGAGAGTAGTAAGGCACATTAGATTGAGATAAACGTGATCTTTTGCCATCCTGTTGTTTTGAACTTACCGTATCTTCGTTCTGGAATGTCCCTGAGACGGATGCAGAACCGATGCTATTTGCTGAGTTTGAAGATGTTTTTTTAACCACTTGATAACTCTCCTATCTTTCTGAACTTGCGTGTCCTTTTCTGCTTCTTAAGAAGTAGAAACAGAATTTGTATCAAAGTGTAATACCACTAGTAGATGATCACTAGTGATACTTTGTTGATTGCGAAAATTTCTTGTTCGGAAAATAGTTCTTCTAGTCTCGGTTCCATTCTGATCAATCTCGTGCTCATTTGCCATTAATAGAAGGGATTTTCGAGTCAACAAACCACCGCTAGTAATGTCATAAAATCTACTTGACACAGATTATAGGATAACTTCTCTTGATACAAAAGTATTGAAATGCCACTTTTACAAGAATATTTAACATTTGTCCCTATATTGATTTAGCGCACTTCAATAACTTTTGTATTCTCAAGTAGTTTCTCTCCCTTATTCGATAGTATAACATTAATGCTCTATAAAAATCAAATCTATCTATCTTCCACTTCTAAATCGACTATAGAACATATGATCGCATAATTTTATTATCTTACTGATATTGACATTGGAAAATTTGCTTAGATGCGTTCTAGTTTCCGACTAATGCTGTTCCGCAATCTTCATGTGTTTATCAGTGATGCCAAACACATCTGGACTTCCATTGCCAAAGCCCAACGCGGTAGCGTCTCCGATGATTTGGTCTATAAAATCTCATAGGACACGTAACGAGTCTTGCACGTATGAGAAATATAACTTGCATGTGATTGTTTTGGAAGGGCAAATAGGGGATAATGATAAGACAAATAGTGGCCGATTATGATAATGTCGGAGAGATGTCTGCGAAAAACGTTGTGACGATAAGCGAATTTGCTTTGTGACCTTCCTATTTTGTAGAAGCCGATCTGCGATTTTGTAATGGCATGCAGGGGATCGGCGCGGCGCAAACTTCAGCGGTGCGAATCTGGCGAAGGTCAATCTGAGTATGGCAAGCTTCGACCGCGAGACGTGCTTGCAGGGGACTAATCTCTCTGATGCGATTCTCGATGATTTGTTGCGAGTGTCTGCCTCTAAGCGTGAAGCGATTCGGGGTCCCTCGCGTAAAGAGCGTGAGCAAACGGAGCTATTAGCGATAGTGATACTACTCGAAGAGCGGAATACAGATGATCATCTCGATTTCGCGATTGCTAGCTTGATGCAACATGCACAACACTTCGCCAGCGATCCATCCTACCTCTGGCATACAGAACTCCATACCTTGCTCAATCAACAGGCATCCCCTGATGATGAGCAGGAAGCGATGAAGTACATCAGAATACTTTAAAGGTACTATCCTACTTTTAATAAAAGATATACTAGTAATTTAGCACAATCTAAAGAAGTATATCGTTCACGACTTCAACGGCCCGCATCCGAAGCTGTTCACCAATCAGCTAGAGAGTACTGTGTTTACTCCCTGGAATTTGAATTGGCGAGGTGAAGAGGGGATGTGTTATACTAACAGAATATTCATTTGTCTATCTCATCGACAACCTGATAGGTATTACCAAGTAGTAGAGTGTGCAATGTATTCCTCGGGAGGCTCCAGCATGTGTTCCGGCTGTGCTGGATGTTTTTAAAGGAGGATAGGAGGATACCGCGATCATGTCTCTGGCGCATCGGTCGGACGATTTTTCCAGCAAGTTTGTCTCAGAAGGTCTTACATTTGATGATGTTCTCATCATCCCAGCCGCATCTTCGGTGCTCCCTCGTGATGTTTCTACACAGACCCGCCTCACCCGTAAAATTGCCATCAACATTCCTATAGCCAGCGCCGCTATGGATACCGTCACCGAAGGACGGCTGGCGATTGCCCTGGCGCGCGAGGGCGGGATTGGCATAGTTCATAGTAATTTGTCAATCGATGATCAGGCCCAGGAAGTAGATAAGGTCAAGCGTTCGGAATCGGGGATGATCACCGACCCGATCACGTTGGAGCCGACCGCGTCATTGCAAGAGGCCCTGGGAGTAATGCGGCGCTTTCACATCTCCGGCGTCCCCATTACTGAGCATGGGAAACTGGTCGGCATTCTTACCAACCGCGATATCCGCTTTGAAACCAATGCCGAGCGGCCTATCGCAGAATTGATGACAAGAGAAAACCTGATCACGGTGCCGGTGGGGACAACGCTGGAACAAGCCAGGGAAATTCTCCATCGCTACAAGGTCGAGAAACTACCAGTTGTGGACGATCATGGGATGCTCAAAGGACTCATCACCATGAAAGATATCCAGAAAAAGATCCTGTATCCCAATGCAGCCAAAGATGAGTTTGGGCGACTGCGCGTGGGTGGGGCTGTCAGCGTGGGGCCGGATGTTGAAGCTCGCTGCGGCGCGTTGATCGAAGAGGGGGTGGATGTCATCGTCATCGATACCTCGCATGCTCATTCGCGCATGGTCCTCGAAACAACGGCGCGTATCAAAGACCAGTTTGGTAAACGCATACAAATCATCGCGGGTAACGTTGTCACGGCTGAGGCGACAGAGGCGGTAATTCAGGCGGGAGCAGACGCTGTCAAGGTAGGGATTGGGGCCGGAGCTATTTGTACAACGCGCGTCATCGCCGGTATTGGCATGCCTCAGATCACCGCCATTTATGACTGCGCGCAGGTGGCGCGACAATATGACGTGCCAATCATCGCCGATGGGGGTATCCAGTATTCCGGCGATATCGCCAAAGCCATTGCCGCCGGAGCCGATGCGGTCATGCTGGGAAGCTTGTTGGCGGGAGTGGATGAAAGCCCTGGCGAACTGATTATCTCGCATGGTGAGCGTTTCAAAGATTATCGCGGCATGGGTTCAATTGCCGCAATGAAACAGCGCCGCTATAGCAAGCATCGCTACTTCCAGGGTGAGATGGATGAGTCCCAACTCATCGCTGAAGGTATTGAGGCGCGTGTACCATACAAGGGGGCGCTTGGACCTTTTGTCTATCAAATGGTCGGTGGTCTGCGTCAGGCGATGGGGTATGCCGGAGCGGCCACCATCAAAGAGATGCAGGAGAACACCCGCTTCACGCGCATTACGGGCGCAGGTTTGCGTGAAAGCCATCCTCATGACGTCATGATCGTCAAAGAAGCTCCCAATTACGGCTCAAAAAGCAGGTAGCGATTTTGCGCAAATACGTATCGTAAAAGAGTACTCATGGGTACTTTTTGCGATACGTATTGATAGGCTAGAAAAGTGGCGGTGAGGTAATTAGCCAAGATGTCCCATAAGATTGCACCTCCCCTAATCCATCAGTTAGAATAGCAAAGGTCGTATGCTCTTAATAAGAGAGCGCAATAATCGCTGCCTGTTAGTGTGGAGGAAAGAATGGTTGATCTCAAACAGATGCTGGGCCGTTTCTTATCAATCCCGGGAGTGCGCCAGGCAATTCTGGTTGGACGCGATGGTTTACTGATTGAAGGTCTGACGCGGGAAGGGAAAGAAGATATGGAGGCGGTGGGGGCGATTACTACCACGGGCTTGAGCACGGCGGAAGCGCTGGGGAAAGAGATTGCACGAGGGAGTGTGGTGGGCGTACTGATGGAGTACGAGCAGGGGTTAGTGAGCGTAGAGCCTTTAGGCGATTTTGCCATTCTAGTAACTCTTTCTGATAATGCCTCGAACATTGGCCGCGTGCGCCACCTGGTGAAGACCAGTCGCAACGAAATTTTGGAGGCTCTTGATATTGTCTAACGCAGAAAGTTATGCAGAATACGAAACTTCCTTTGCTAGCCGTGTAGACGGAGGGCGGCGCGTCCATGGAACAACTGACGAATCTTGTTATTTCAGATCGTGAGCTTGCCGCTATTTCGGCAGTGCTAATGAAGCTAATGAATGATACCAATGCCACTTCTACGATGCTGATCGACAAAAGCGGGCAGGTGGTTGCTGTACAGGGGACGGGCACGCGGCGTAATGTTACAACGCTTGGCGCATTGCTCGCGGGCGTTTTCTCCTCTTCGCGAGAAGTGGCGAAACTGCTCGACGAGAAAGATTTTCGCAATATCTTCCAGCAGGGAGTGCAGGAAAATATCTATACGTCGATGGTCGAAGAACAGTGGCTGCTCGTCATTATATTTGATAAACTGACACATATAGGTTTAGTCAAAGTCCTTTCGAAGAAAGCCTCCGATGAGCTAGGCCGGATTCTCGATCATGTGCGTAATGATACGGCGCGCGCGAAATCCTCAGTGATCAATGTGCAATTTCGCTCTTCAGTCGAAGATACTATCGATTTGCTCTTCCGGGATTAGGGGAACCTGGCATGGCGCTCATTAATATTGCTAGTCATGAAATCCATTGTAAGATTGTTTACTATGGCATTGGCTACTGTGGGAAAACCACGAACCTGCAACATGTTTATAAAAGCATCACTCCGTCCGCTCGTGGAGAGATGCTCTCGATTGCCACCGAGACTGAACGCACGCTGTTTTTTGATTTTCTACCGCTTGACCTCGGGACTGTGCATGGCTTTCGCACGCGCTTCCATCTTTATACTGTGCCTGGACAGATCCTCTATGAACGGACGCGCCTGGCGGTCCTCAATGGGGCCGATGGCATTGTCTTTGTGGTAGACTCCCAGGCAGAGAAGTTTGAGGAGAATGTCCAGAGTATTTATGAACTGGAACTGAATATGCGCCGTATAGGCAAAGATATGAGCACTTTTCCTCTGGTGATGCAGTGGAATAAGCGCGACATGCCGAACACGCTGCCGGTTCCCGTGCTTGAACGATACCTCAACCGCCGTCGAGTTCCCAGCTTTGAGTCCGTCGCTGCCGACGGCAGGGGAGTATTTGCAACCTTGCGTTCGATTAGTAAATGCGTAATGGCGCAACTATGACGTTTGCTAGCGGGACCAGAGTCTCTAAATGGAAGCAATAAGCACGCCCCGAAACGTTCCTATTTTTGGCATTGATTTCACCAGTGCCCCGAGCAGGAGGAAGCAGATCGTCTGCGTTCAAGGTCAGTTAAATGGCAACGTCTTGACGACGCAAAACTGCCTTTTTCTGACGAATTTAGAGCAATTTGAAGCTTTCCTGGCTCAAGACGGCCCCTGGCTTGCGGCGCTTGATTTTCCCTTTGGGCAACCTCGCAGGCTCCTTTTGCAACTTGGCTGGCCTGAGGGATGGGAAGGCTATGTCCGGCTTATTACCGGGATGGGAAAGAGAGCATTTGAGCAGGTGCTGGCTAACTACTGTGAGGGCAGGCCGATGGGGGATAAACTGCATTTGCGAGCGACAGATATTGCTGCCAGAGCGCGCAGTCCGATGATGATGCACCGAGTGCCGGTGGGAAAGATGTTTTTTGAAGGGGCATCACGACTGCTGACGGCGCCGGTGAGCATTTTGCCATGCCGCCCTCTGCCGAGCAATCGTATAGCGGTTGAAGGTTATCCCGCTTTGATTGCCCGCCGCTGGATCAGCTCTCGCTCGTATAAAAGTGACGAGCGCAAAAAGCAAACAGTAGAACAGCTAGCGGCGCGGCGAAGCCTTTTGCAGGCAGTAACTTCAGACGAACTGGCAGCCCTATACGGTATTAGAGTCGTGATAGATGATACAATGACCAGCGCCCTGATAGAAGATCCGATGGGAGATGAGCTGGACGCTGTTCTCTGTGCGATTCAGGCGGCCTGGGCCTATACACAACGAGACAATGGCTATGGTATCCCGCCTGGGTATGAACTTGAAGGCTGGATTGCTGATCCTCTGTTGAAACCAATCTAACCCGCTATCGCATTAGATCAAGACCCAGGCGATACCGATCAGCATGATAATGCCACCAATGATCGCCGTTGCTGAAGGAATTTCATGCAAAAGTAATATCCCCAGGAGAACTCCTGTCGTCACCTCTTGCGTCGCAATCAGGTTTGCATAGGTGGCATGGACGTGGCGGATAGCCGCATTGTAAAGGGTATGCCCCAGGCCGAGCGGGAAGACACCAAGCGCGATAACCGCTCCCACTGCCGCGAGCGGATAAGTGTGCTGGAAAGCGAAATAGAGCGTGAGTGGTAGCAACCATAACGCAGCCAGACCATAGACGTTGGTGGTATAGCGGAACAATGGATGACGATCTCGTTCTCCGCGTCCGGCGACAGAATAAATGCTGAAGCAGAGAGCCGAGAGGAGAGC
>Ga0070741_10019483_pt1 | contig 10824 bp, 10 predicted proteins | sample Coa_R1_4_FD_66440 | JGI IMG/M metagenome (GOLD analysis project Ga0070741, IMG submission 66440) | Surface soil microbial communities from Centralia Pennsylvania, which are recovering from an underground coalmine fire - Coalmine... | ecosystem: Environmental > Terrestrial > Soil > Unclassified ...
CTCACCGAGGAGACCATCTTCACCTGGGGCGCTCCCCCGCTGAAGTTCGGAGCCGGGGCACTGGACGAGGTGGGCTTCGAGATGTCCGGCTACGGCGTCAGGCGGGTCCTGATCGTCACCGATGCCGGGGTGAACGCGCTGGGGGCACCGCAACGACTGGCCGACAACCTGCGCCGGTACGACATCGAGTCGGAGATCTTCGACGGGGTGCACGTCGAGCCCACCGACGACTCGATGAACAAGGCGGTCGAGTACGCGCGGGCCCAGGGCGACTGGGACGGCTTCGTGGCGATCGGCGGCGGATCGGCCATCGACACCGCGAAGGCGATCAACCTGCTGACCAGCCACCCGGGCGAGCTGATGGACTACATCAACAAGCCGATCGGGCGGGCCGCGGTGCCGCCGGGCCAGCTCAAGCCGCTGGTCGCCGTGCCGACCACGGCGGGCACCGGCTCGGAGTCCACCGCGATGTGCGTGCTGGACATCCTGTCGATGAGGGTCAAGACCGGGATCAGCCACTGGCGGCTGCGCCCGACCCTGGCGGTGGTCGACCCGCTGCTGACCATGTCGCTGCCGCCGCAGGTCACGGCGGCCTCCGGGATGGACATCGTCTGCCACGCCGTGGAGAGCTACACCGCCCGGTACTACACGACGTTCGACCGCAAACGCCCCGAGGAGCGGGTGACCTACTGCGGCTCGAACCCGGTGTCGGACCTGTGGTGCGAGAAGTCGATGACGCTGCTGGCGCGCTCGTTCCGGGACGCCGTGCACCGGGGCGCCGATGATGTGGAGGCCCGCTCGAACATGATGATGGCCGCGACCTTCGCCGGCATGGGGTTCGGCAACTCCGGGGTGCACATCCCGCACGCCAACGCCTACCCGATCGCCGGGATGGTGCGCGACTACCGGCCGGCGGGTTACCCGCAGGACGAGCCGATGGTGCCGCACGGGCAGTCGGTGTCGCTGACCGCGCCGGAGGCGTTCCGGTTCTCCTTCGAGTCCGCACCCGAGCGGCACCTGCGGGCGGCCGAGCTGCTGGACCCGCGCGCGGACACCCTCAACGACCCGCGCGAGCAGCTGCCGTCGGTGCTGGTCCGGCTGATGCGCGACATCGACATCCCCAACGGGATCGGCGGTGTCGGCTACACCGAGTCCGACGTCCCCGACCTGGTGCCCGGCACGATGAAGCAGCAGCGGCTGCTGGCCACCTGCCCGAAGACGCCGACCGAGGACGACATCGCCGGCATCCTCACCAACTCCGTGACCAACTGGTAGCGGGAGCGCCATGCCGATCTACGAGTTCAAGTGCGGCTGCGGTGTGCGCTTCGAGCGGATCACCCCGCTGGACGCGGCGGACCTGCCCGGGCCGGACTGCCCGGCCTGCGGAGGGGCCTCACGCAAGGTTCCGGCCGGGGCGAGCCTGGGCGGTCAGGCCGGGACCGGGCTGAGCAAGGACCGGATGCCCCAGACGTGGCGCGGGACCCGTGACGGCGACCGCGACTACGTCACCCACCTGCGGCGACAGTGGGACCGGCGCCAGAGTCTGGAGTCCAGGCACCCGGAGATCGCCGACGACCACCGCCCGATCCTCGCCCATGAGGGCCGCTACCACGGTGCTCCGCTACGGGCCGGTGACCCGGTGGTCGGCGGTTCCGGTCACGGGCACGGTCACTCGCACGGGCATTCGCACGGGCATTCGCACGGGCATTCGCACGGGCATTCGCACGGGCCGGGTCATTCGCACGGGACTCCGCCGACCAGCCCGACCACACCGGCGCCCACGCCGGACTGACGTGGCGGGCGCCGCCGTGCGCGTGGCGGTGTCCGCTGCGAGGATCACTGGACTCCCACCACGGATGCCGACACGAGGGGACTCACCCATGGCTGACGTTCAGATCCAGGCGCTCGAGAACGGCCCGCTCAAGGTCCAGGGGCCGGTCACGATCACCGATGCCGACGGCACCGAGTACGAGGCCCGCAAGGCGGTGTTCCTGTGCCGTTGTGGAGGCTCCACCAAGAAGCCGTTCTGCGACGGGACCCATTCCAAGATCGGGTTCGCGGCGGCCGAGCGGGCGGTCCGCGAAGAAGCGGCGGGCTGAACCGGCCGGCGCGCGGGGACATGGGCGACCCGGAGGCGCTCGCCGCGGCGATCGACGACGCCCACGCCGGCGGCCGGCTGCTCGACGCCGCCGCAGCTCCCACCCTGGAGCTGGACACGGCCTACCTGGTGCAACAGCTGCTGACCGGACGCCGCACCGCCCGCGGAGCCCGCCGCATCGGGTGGAAGCTGGGGTACACCTCCGCGGCGATGCGGGCCCAGATGGGCGTCGACCGGCCCAACCTCGGTCCACTCCTGGACGTCATGCTGGTCACCGGGGGCCGCCTGCCTCAGGGCCTGGTGCAGCCCCGGGTGGAGCCGGAGATCGCCGTCGAGGTGGCGCGCGACGGCGGGCCCGGACGGGCATACGCGGCGGTGGAGATCGTCGACTCGGTGTGGCGCGACTACCGGTTCACCCTCGAGCTCAACACCGCGGACGGCTCGTCGGCCGCCGGTGTGGTGCTGGGCCCGGAGCTGGTTTCGGGGCTGGGCTCGGGACCCGGCTCGGGATCGGGCTCGGAGCTGGACCGGCGGGCGCTGGACGATCTGCCGGTCGAGCTGGAGCGCAACGGCCGGCCGGTCGGCACGGCCACCGGGGCGGCCGCCATGGGCCACCCGTTCAAGGCGCTGGCGTGGCTGGCCGAGGAGCTCGACCGCCGGGGCGAGCGGCTGCGCGAGGGCGACCTCATCCTCACCGGCGGGCTGACCGCCGCCGTACCGCTGAACCCGGGCGACACCGTCGGGGCGACATTCGGGTCCGGCATCCGGGTGGAGGTTCGGCGTCCCTGAACCCCGTCCCCGGCCAGCCGCGCCCAGCCCACCGCGCCCCGGCCGAACCGGGCCCATGATCACCAGAAATGGACTATCGACAGCGCTCAGCGCTGTCGGGGTTCCATTTCTGACGATCACCCCGGGGTGAGAAGCCGCTCAGCCCGGGGTGAGGGGGTAGCCGCGTCCCTCGTAGTCGAACTCGCCGAGCCCGAGGTGGGTGAGGCCGTCGGCCTGCGGTGACGCGTAGTACGCGCGGATCTCCTGGATCAGCCCGGCCCCGGAGAAGACGTACCACTCGCAGCCGCGCAGGATGACCCCCGCGTTGCGCTTGAAGTGCGTCCACTCCACCACCGCCTGCTGCCGCGGCTCGTCGGTGAGCACGGCGTCCACGGTCCACGCCGAGCCGCCCTCGCGCACGGCCGCGGCGAAGCGCTCGCCGATCGTACGCGCGCTCACGAACGGGCCCCCGTACATGCCGGTCGGGAAGTAGTGCACGCCGTCGGGTTCGAAGTACCTCGCGATGGCATCGGCGTCACCCGACGTGCAGGCGTCCATGTACTCCCGGATGTGAGCCTCCATCCGGGCGGCGGTGAGCTGGCCGGCCATCCGAATCCCCTCCCCACGACGTGACGAGCGCCAACCCTAGTGATCGGAAGGGATGTCGTGGGCGAGCGGCTTCTCCGACCGGCTTCTGCGATCACCCTTCTCCGACCGGCTTCTCCGATCGCCAGCACACCCGGCAGGATGGCCGGGTGGGCAGCGCCGGAGTGGGCCGGGTCGGGGCGAGCGGTATGGAGGCGAGCGGGGTCGGGGCGAGCCGGATCAGGGCGGGAATCGTCGGCGCCGGGTTCATCGGCGCGGTGCACGCCCGGGCGGTGCGGGTCGCGGGCGGCGTGGTCACCCGGGTGGCGGCGTCCACCCCGGATCGTTCGGTCGCGGCCGCCGCCCGCCTGGGCGCCCTCGGGTCGGCTCCCACCGGCGAGGACGTGATCGACGCCGGCGACGTGGACGTGGTGCACATCTGCGCGCCGAACTCGCTGCACGTCCCGCTGGCCCGCCGCGCCCTCGCCGCCGGCAAGCCGGTGATCTGCGAGAAGCCGCTCGCGCTGACCCTCGAGGAGGCTCGCGACCTCACCGACGCCGCGCGGGGCTCGATCGCCACGGTCCCCTTCGCGTACCGCTTCTACGCGCCGGTGCGGGAGGCCCGGGCCAGGGTCGCCGCCGGGGAGGCCGGGCGGCTGCACCTGCTGCACGGCGCCTACCTGCAGGACTGGCAGGCCGGCGGCGCCCCGGCGGGCTGGCGCGGCGAGGCGGCCGAGGGCGGCCCGCTGCGGACCTTCGCCGACATCGGCGTGCACTGGTGCGACCTGGTCGAGTTCACCAGCGGCCACCGGATCACCCGGCTGATCGCCCGCACCGGCGGTGGCGGGACCGCCACCACGATGATGTTCGAGACCGACGGCGGCGCGGGCGGCTCGGTGGTGGTGAGCCAGACCGCGGTGGGACGGCGCAACGCTCTGCGGTTCTCCCTCGACGGTGAACGCGCGGCCTACGGGTTCGACCAGGAGCAGCCGGAGCACCTCGTGGTCGGCGGCCCGGAGGGCAACCTGATGCTGCACCGGGGCTCGCCGGCCGGGTCGGACGCCGCCGCGCGCTACTCGGTTCTCCCACCCGGGCACCCGCAGGGTTACCAGCAGTGCTTCGACGCCTTCGTCGCCGACACCTACGCCGCGATCGCCGGCGAGGCACCCGACGGCCTGCCGACCTTCACCGACGGGCTGCGCGCGGCCGCCCTGACCGAGGCCGTCCGCGCGTCGTCCGAGTCGTCGAACTGGGTGGAGGTCCCGGCATGATCCCGATCGTCTCGCTGGCTCAGGACGGTTCGGTGCCGGGTTCGCTGGCCGACGGCAGCCGCACCGGCACCATGGTCGTCACCGCCGGCTGCTACCTGCTGAGCCTGGCCGCGGTCGGGGCGGCCGTCGTCCAGGCGCGTAGAGGGCGCTACCTCGGTCTCGGCTGCCTGCTCGGGGCGTTCACCGTGAGCTGGGGCGAGGCGATCTACGACCGGCTGTTCCACCTGGCCTTCTACGCCCGGGACATGACCTTGTGGAGCCCGTTCGGTATCGACCAGCCGTGGTGGGTACCGCCGGGCTACACCGCCGCGTACGGCCTGGGGGGCTGGCTGGTGGCCGAGCGCCTGCTGGCCGCGACCGTGACCCGGGCCCGGATCGCCCGGTTCGTGGCGGTGGCCTGGATCGGGTGCGCGGCCTTCGAGACGGTGGCCTATCAGCTCGGCGTGCTGCGGTACTTCGACAACACGGTCACGGTGTTCGGCATGCCGTACTGGCACGAGATGTTCAACGCCGTGTTCATCGTCGTCGCCGGCATCACGGTGGCCGCCGCGCAACCGCTGCTGCGCGGCGCCGGGCCGCTGGCCGGGCTCGCGGTGCCGGCCGCCATCTACGCCGTCGGCTTCACCGGGATCACCTACGGCGCCGGCTTCCTGGCGCTGGCCGCCCACAACTCGGCCGGCCCGCCGCTGTGGGTGGGGCTGGCCGCCGTGGCCGGGAACGTCATGGCGCTGATGGTGCTGTGGCTGGTGGTCGACCTGCTCGGGGCGATACCGCGCTACCGCGACGAGCTGGGCTCCGGTCCGCTGCTGCTGCCGCCCGTCATCCCCCGGTGAGATCGACGCTGGTGTCCCAGAGGTCCCGCTGCTTGGCCCGGTCGTAGGACTCCTCGGACGACCGGATCTGCTTGCGTCCTTCGAAGTAACGACCGGTCACGCCGTCGAGGGACTCGTCGAGTACGAGCCTGGCCAGCGCCGCGCCCGAGTGTCGGGCGGTGTGGACGTTGAGCCCCGGCAGCAGGGTGAGCGCGGGCATCACGCGGTTCCACACGAACGCCTGGACGCGGCCGTAGTCCCGGGCCAGCCCGGTCCCGGGCATCAGCCCCGGGTCGAAGGCGTTGACCGTGATCGCCTCACCCGGGCGCTGGTCCGGCAGCCGCCGGGCCAGCTCGTAGGTGGTCAGCACGTTGCACAGCTTGGACGTGGTGTACCGCCGCCGGCCGACGGTGTTCGAGCCGCCGTCGACGGTGGCGTCGGGAACCGCCAGGCGCCGGGCGGAGGTGTAGGCCGGCGCCGGCATCCCGGTGCACTTGCCTGGGTCGTGGGTGCCGCTGGCGACGAACACGATCCGGGCCGGCGCGACCAGGTGTGACAGCAGCTCGCGTACCAGCAGGAAATGCGCGAGGTGGTTCACGGCGAAGGTCTGCTCGTACCCGTCGGTGGTCAGCCTGGTCGCCGACACCGACTGGACGCCCGCGTTGCACACCACCGCGCGCAGCGGCGGCAGCGACGCCGCCCCCAGCTCCGCGGTCAGTGCCCCGGCGAAGCGGCGCACGTCGGCCAGCGAGCCCAGGTCCAGGGCCATGCCCCGCACCTCCGCCCCGGTGGCGGTCGCCAGCGCGGCGGCCGCGCGGCCGGCGGCGGCGCCGTCACGGCCGGTGATCACCACGGCCGGCGGGCGGTCCGAGGAGGCGATCGACTTCGCGGCCTGGTGGCCGAGGCTCCCGGTTCCCCCGGTGATCAGGACAGTCCCCGGAACGGGTTCGGATGCGGAGCTCATGATCGTGGTTCCTCCTGGTTGTCACGGTTCCCGGTCGCCGAGCGGGCCCGGGCCACCGCGGCCGGGGCCAGGGCGGCGAGCGCGGTACGCAGGTCGAGGTACATCCGGGGCAGGTCGACCGCGCCCGCCTCCAGCTGCCCGGCGAAGAAACAGCCGTCGGAGTAGGCGACCGCGAAGGTGGCGAGCTCGCGGGCGGCGGACTCCGCGACCTCGGGGCCCTCGCCGGCGAGCATGTGCGTGAGGGGCACCCGGAACTCCTCGAAGGCCCGCCGGCGCACCCGCCGGACGACCTCCATCGCGGCCTCGTCGCCGGTCGCCTCCAGCGCCAGCATGAAGAACAGCCGCAGGAACAGCGGGTGCCCGGCCATCGCGTCCGCGGCGCCGCGCAGCATCGCGTCGAGCCGTTCCTCGGTGGTGCCCTCGACGTCCTCCCAGCGCGGCAACGCCTCGAACCACCGGTCCGCGCCGCGCTCCATCACCCGCGCGAGCAGGCCGTCCTTGCTGCCGAAGTGCCAGTACAGCGAGGTGACCGCGACGCCGGCCTCCTTGCTGATCGCCGACACCGGGGTGGCCGCGTACCCCCGCTCGGCCATCAGCCGCTCGGCCACATCGAGCAGATCCCCGCTCGCGCTCGCCCTGGATCTCGTCACCTGACCCATTGTAGGGATCGCTACATACAATGGCGAGGACAAACGCCGAACCCGTGTGGCAGCATGGGCCGGGTGGACGCGGCCGATCTCGCGGCCTTCCTGGCCGAGCACCCGCCCTTCGACTCGCTCGACCCCGAGACCCTGGACGAGATGGCACGGGGTTCGCGGGTGGAGCGCTTCGCCGAGGGCGAGCTGATCCTGGACGCGTTCGGCACCCCGAGCGTCGAGGTGTTCGTCGTACTGGAGGGGCAGGTCCACCTCTGGCACGACGCCGCCACCCTCGCCGACGGGCCCGACGAGGTGATGGCCCCCGGGGACATCTTCGGGTTCTCCGCGATGCTCACCGAGCGCTCGATCGGACCCCGCGCGGTCGCCGCCGCCGACGTCCTCGTCGCCCGCATCCCGGCCGCGCTGGCCTCCCCGGTCTTCACCTCGCAGCCCGGGGCGCGGTTCCTGGCCGAGAACGTGTCCTCGGCCGGCCGCCGGGCCTCCGCCGCCCCGACCTACAGCCTGGTCGACGACCTGATCGTCTCGCCCCCGCTGGTCGTGCAGGCCGACACCCCGCTCGGCGAGGTCGCCCGCCGGATGACCGACGCGGACGTGCCCTGCGCCGTCGTCCAGTACGCACCCGGCGGGTTCGGGCTGATCACCGACTCGTTGCTGCGCATCCACGTGCTGGTCGAGGGCCGCCCGCTGAACACCGAGGCCCACGAGGTGATGGACACCTCGGTACCCGTGGCGCTGCTGGGCGACTCCGCCGCTGAGGCCCTGCTGCAGCTGCTCGACCGCAATGCGGAGTTCGTACTGGTCACCGACCGGGCCGGCGCGCTGCGCGGGGTCGTCGCGCCGCGCGACTTCGCCGTGTCCCCCACCACCGCCGGCGTCTCCCTGCACGAGCAGCTGCGCCGGACCACCTGCGTGGACGACCTGGCCTGCCACGCCGCCGGGATCCCGACCATGCTCAGCGACCTGCTGGCCCGCGGCCTGGCGTCCGGGCGGGTGATCACCGTGTACTCGGCCGTGGTCGACACCCTGGTGCGGCGGGCGATCGGGCTGGTCTTCGCCGAGCACCCCGAGCTGTCGGTGGACGCCTTCACCTGGCTGTCGCTGGGCAGCAACGGGCGCCGGGAGGCCGTGCTGAGCTCCGACGTCGACTCGGCGGCCGCCTTCTCCGACGATGCGCTCGACGCTCTCGGCGACGACGGGATCACCCGCTACCGGGCCGCGTTCGACGAGGTCTACAAGGTGCTGGAGAAGGCCGGGCTGCACGGTGACGAGAACGGCGCGACCGCGCGGCACCGGCTGTTCGCCCGCACGAACTCCGACTGGCGCGCGGCCGCCCAGCAGTGGCTGGCCTCGCCGGCCGAGCACAACGGCGCGATGATGATGTCGCTGCTGGTGGACGGGCGGCCGATCCACGGCGACCCCGGGCTGCCGGCGGTGACCCGGGTGTTCAGCGAGGTCCGCCGCCATCCGGGGACGATGCGGCTGCTGCTGCAGGAGTCGCTGTCCAAGCGGGCCAAGCTGCGCCCGGTGCGCGGCATTCTGGCCCGCCAGCCCGGCACGTTCGACATCAAGACGCACGCGCTGCTGCCGATCGTGAACATCGGGCGCTGGGCCGCGCTGAGCGTCGGCTCGACCGCGCTGCCCACCACCGAGCGGCTACGCGCGGCGTCGGGGTCGGCGATGCTGCCCGAGGAGCAGGCCGGCACCCTGATCGAGGTGTTCGAAGTCCTGCAGCGGCTGCGGCTGCGCTACCAGCTGAGCCGGCACCGCCGAGGCGAGCAGCCCTCCGACGTGCTCACCATGAGCCGGGTGTCCGCGATCGACCGGAGCGTCATCGCCCAGGCCGTCCGCGAGATCTCCTCGGTCCAGCGGCGCATGGACAACATCTCGAACTTCGTCCCGGCCGAGGCGTGGGCCTCCCCGGAGCCCGCCCTCTAACGCCCGGGTCCCGCGGTTCTCATGTCCGGCCCCCACGCGTCCAGCCCCGACCCGTTCAGCACCGACCCGTCCAGCACCGACCCGTTCTGCACTGACCCGTCCAGCACCGCCGCGTCCGGCCGGGTGCACCGGGTGGCGGTCATCGGTGACGTGGCCGGGCACCTGGACGAGCTGCGGGCCGAGCTGGGGCGGCTCGGCGCCGACCCCGTCACCGGCCGGCTCCCGGACGACCTGACGGTGGTGCAGGTCGGTGACCTCGTCCACCGGGGGCCGGCGTCGGACGCGGTGATCGAGCTGGTCGACGGCTACCTGACCCGCCAGCCGGAGCGGTGGGTGCAGCTCGTCGGCAACCATGAGGCCCAGTACCTGCGGGAGCCGGCGTTCGACTGGCCGGAGCGGATCAGCGCGAGGTCGAGGGAGACCCTGGTCCGCTGGTGGGAGGAGCGGCGGATGCTGGTGGCCGCCGCCGTCATCGGTGACACCGAGACCTTCCTCGTGACGCACGCGGGGGTCACCACGGATTTCTGGCGCGGCATCCTGCCCGCCCCCCGCAGCGCCGTGCAGGCGGCGGCCCTGATCAACTCGCTGGTCACCGAGGACGCCGACGCCGTCTTCCAGCCCGGCGCGATGCTGCACGGCCGGCGGCTTCCCGGCCGGGCCACCCACGACGGCCGGACCGCCCGCGAAGGCGGTCGGGCCGCCCGCGAACCGGCGGTCGGGCCGGTGTGGGCCTCGACGGCGTGCGAGCTGCTACCCGGCTGGCTGGGGACGACGCTGCCGTTCAGCCAGGTACACGGCCACGACTCGATCTTCGACTGGCAGCGCCGGTGCTTCCGGGCCAACCCGGACACCGACGTCGCCGACGAGCTGGCCCACCGCACCGTGATCGACGACGAGGCCAAGCAGGAGATCACCGTCCTGGCCGGTGGCCGGATCATCGGCGTCGATCCCGGGCACGGGGCCCAGGCCCGCCGGCCGTGGCGGGCCTGGGAGATCCACACTGGAGCCGATCAGTCGGTGCCCGGGGTCGGCGGGTCGGGGATGTCGTAGCCCGAGGGTGCCACCGAGATGTCGAGGGCCTTCTTCCACGAGCCGTCGTCGATGTACTGCTTGAGCGCCGCGTTCACCTGGTCGCGCAGGGCGGTGTTGCCCTTCCGCAGCCCGACGCCGTAGCTCTCCTCGGAGAAGCCCTTGCCGACGACCTTCAGCACGCCCTTGTACTGGGGCTGCGCCGCGTAGCCGGCCAGGATCACGTCGTCGGTGGTCACCGCGTCGATCTGGCTGGCCGCGAGTGCCTTGACGCAGTCGGTGTAGGTGGGCAGCTCCTTGAGGTTGATCCGACCCTGGTAGCGCGCGGTGATGTTGGCCGCCGATGTCGTGCCGGCGACCGTGCACAGGTCCTTGCCGTTCAGCGTCTCCGGGCCGGTGATCTCGTCGTCGTTGCGCCGCACCAGCAGGTCCTGGTGGGCGGTGAAGTACGGCCCGGCGAAGTCGACCACCTGCTTGCGGGCGTCGGTGATCGAGTACGTGGAGAAGATCAGATCGGCCTTGCCGCCGGCCAGCAGCTGCTCGCGGTCGGCGCCGTTGGCCTTCACCCAGGTGATGTTCTCCGGCGGTACCCCGAGGGCCTTGGCCACGTAGGTCGCGGTGTCGACGTCGAAGCCCTTGTACGTGGTGCCCTCCTGCACCCCGATGCCCGGCTCGTCGAACGGGATCCCGATGGTCAGGTGGC
>Ga0070741_10019484_pt1 | contig 10824 bp, 12 predicted proteins | sample Coa_R1_4_FD_66440 | JGI IMG/M metagenome (GOLD analysis project Ga0070741, IMG submission 66440) | Surface soil microbial communities from Centralia Pennsylvania, which are recovering from an underground coalmine fire - Coalmine... | ecosystem: Environmental > Terrestrial > Soil > Unclassified ...
AGCAACTCGTCGTGACGCAATTCGGTAAAGGGCAGGCCCGCCTCCTTCAGCATGGGCAGCGAGCCTTTTTCGTAGGAATCATCCTCGCGCGCCACCATCCAGAGCACGCCCGTGGGGCGGAAGAGCACGCGGTTCCAGCGCTTCTGGTTCTCCTGCCAGAGCTGCAGGGCGCGGACCACCATTTTGGTGTAGGGCTGGTTGGGGCCGTAGGTGCCGCGAATGATGCGGGTCTCGCCTCCGGAGCTGGCGCGGGAGTTACCCGGGCCCCAGGCATCCACCAGGGTGACGCGCGCTCCCCGGCGGAGCAGGTACAGAGCGGTCCAGCCCCCGAAGGCGCCGGCGCCTATGACTATCACATGGGGCTGATTTCCGGACTGGGCGGACTTGCTTTGACGATTGCTGGGCATGTTATTCAAGAGCGGCGAGGCCGCCAGGGCGCTCCAACTCCCGAGCGCCGCAGAGGCCTGCAAAAACCATCTGCGAGAGACTTTTAGGAGTTTTGACACGAAGAGAATTAAGCTATCCTTGTTGGAGAGCGAGGTCAAGCTGGCCGCGACCAGGGGGCTCCGGCAGGAGGATAGCTCTGCGGGTCGTGAATCCTAGCGTAAGCGGCAGCATCTAAAGTACTTAGGAGAAGCGCGAGCGCCTTTGGCATGGACCTGAGGAGTTCGCGCGAAACATTTGCGATGGCACAGCCAGGGCCCAAGGGAGAGCGGGAAAGCGAGATTCTAACCGCCATCGTGGAAACCTTCATTTCCACGGGCGAGCCGGTAGGATCGCGCGTGCTGGCGCGGAACAGCCGGGAAGGGCTGAGCGCGGCCACGGTTCGCAATGTGATGGCGGACTTGTCTGATGCCGGGTTCCTGGAACAGCCGCACACTTCCGCCGGACGCGTGCCCACCAGCGCGGCCTACCGCTATTACGTCGAGCAGCTTACGGGCAAAGCGCAGATAGCGCCGGCGGACGCCAACATGATCCAGGGAGTGCTGCAGGGGATCAGCAACCCGGACGAATTCATGGAGCGCACCTCGCACGTGCTCTCGCTGATTTCGCACGGGGTGGGCGTGACCATGAGCACGGGAGGCTCGCGCAATGCCCTGGATCACGTGTATTTTTCCCGCCTGGCGGAACACAAGGTGCTGGCGGTGGTGGTGACGCGAGCCGGAGTGGTGCGCGACCGGGTGCTGAGGGTGAGCCGTGACCTGGGCCAGGGGGACCTGGATTCGGCCTCGCGCTATATCAACGACAATTTTCGCGGCTGGACGCTGGAAGCGCTGCGCACGGAACTGGCCCGGCGCATCGAGAAGGAACGCAGCGAGTATGACCGCCTGATGCAGTCGGTGGAAGCGCTTTACCGGGAAGGCGCCCTGGAAAGCGAGCAGGGCAAGCAAACCGTGTGGGTGGAGGGCACCTCCAACCTGGTAGTCAGCGAAGAAGACCGGCAACGGCTGCGGGAGCTGCTCAAAACTTTGGAAGAGAAGGAGAGGCTGGCTGATCTGCTCAGCGCTTACCTGAATACGCGGGAAGAAGCGGTGCGGGTCATCATCGGCCTGGATGAGAACCTGCCGCACATGCGCAACCTGGTGCTGATCGGCGCGCCGGCGCGGGTAGGCGGGGAGGTGATGGGGTCGCTGGCCGTGATTGGGCCGACTCGCATTGACTACGAGCACACCATCACGGCGGTGTCGTACATCGCGCGCCTTTTCGATCGAATCCTGAACGACTCAGAGTGAATCATGGCAAGGGGCAACGGTAAATCGGAAATGGAACCTCAGGATCTGGACCTGGAACACGAACTGCCTCCGGCGGAGGAAACCGTTTCGGAGCAGGCGGCAACGCCAGCGGCGGCTGAAGACGCAGCCGGGCTGCGGGCGGAACTGGAGAAACTGCAGGCAGAACGCAACCTGCTGCTGGACCGGATGGCGCGGCTGCAGGCCGAGTTTGACAACGCGCGCAAACGCGCGGCGCGGGAGCAGCAGGAGTACAAGGACTTCGCGCTGGCGGATGCGCTCAGGAACCTGCTGCCTATTTTGGACAGCTTCGACCGCGCGCTGCAGACCACGGTACAGAAACCGGAAGATTTCCGCGCCGGAGTGGAACTGATCCGCAAGCAGTTTCAGGACGCGCTGGAAAAGCTGGGCCTGCGCCCGATACCAGCCAAGGGTGAGCCTTTTGATCCGCGCCTGCATGAAGCCATTGAGATGGTGGACAGCAATGAGGTGAAAGACCATCATGTGCTCGACGAGCTGCAGCGCGGATACAAGCTGAAAGACCGCCTGCTGCGCCCCTCCATGGTGCGGGTGGCTCGCAACTCGAAAAAGTAAATTCCATCGGCAAGGCGAGGATTCATTATTCCGACCAGTAACGGCAAACGCGACTTTTACGAGGTGCTGGGAGTAGCGCGCACCTGCAGCGAGCAGGAAATCAAGAGCGCCTACCGGAAACTGGCGCTGCAATATCATCCCGACCGCAACCCGGGCAATCCGGATGCGGAAGAGAAATTCAAGGAAGCGACGGAAGCCTATAGCGTGCTGGCGGACTCCAACAAGCGCGCCATGTACGACCGCTTCGGGCACGCGGGAGTAGGCGGGAGCAGCGGCGGCGGCTTTGGCGGCTTCGACGCCAGCGTCTTCCAGGATTTCAGCGACATATTCGGGGACTTTTTCGGCTTCGGCGACCTGTTCGGCACCGGCGGCCGGCGCGGCCGCAGCCGGGCACAACGGGGCCCCGACCTGCGCGAAGATTTGACCTTGCAGTTTGACGAAGCGGTGTTCGGCACCATGTCGCAAGTGCGGGTGCGCCGGCATGAAGCCTGCGAAGACTGCAATGGCTCGGGGGCGGCGCCCGGCAAGGCGCCGGTAACCTGCCGCACCTGCGGCGGACGGGGGCAAGTACGCTACCAGCAGGGTTTTTTCAGCATCGCGCGCACCTGTCCCACGTGCCAGGGGGCGGGCAGCGTGATTACTGAACCCTGCCCCAAGTGCAAGGGCCAGGGACGGGTGTTGCAGGAGCGCATGGTGGAGGTGAAAGTGCCGGCGGGCGTGGAAGACGGCACGCGCATACGCTACGCCGGGCAGGGCGAGGCGGGAGCGAACGGCGGCCCGGCGGGCGACCTTTACATCGTGCTGCATGTTAAGGAGCACGCATTCTTTGACCGCGAGGGCAACGACCTGCATTGCGTGATCCCTATTTCCATCGCGCAGGCGGCGCTGGGCACGGAAATCATGGTTCCCACCATGGATGGCGACCACCAGCTAAAAATTCCCGAGGGCACGCAATCAGGCACTGTCTTCCGGGTGCGCCACAAGGGCGTGCCTGTGGTCAACAGCCACGGCAAAGGCGACCTGTTCGTGGAAATCAAGGTGCAAACCCCAGGCAAGCTGAGCAAGCGGCAGCGGGAACTGCTGCAGGAACTGGACGGCCTGACCCGGGTGGAGAACAAACCTCAGCGCAAAACGCTGCTCAGCAAAGTGAAAGATATCTTTGGCCAGGTTTGAGCGCTATTACGCCTACTTCCTGTTGTTCGTCACCGTACTCCCGGCTTTGATGCGGCTGGCCATGCCGCGGCGAGTGGCGGTGCTTACCAGCGAGCGCATGGCTACGCCCCGGGCTCGCTCTCGCTACTTCAAAATTGGCCTGGTGTCCGCCGTAGTTTCCATTGTGGCTGCCATTTTGTACGCCATCAGGTGGCGGGATCAGGCCTGGCTGGTGCTGGCCGCCGCCATCGGATTCCTGAGCGGCGTGGAGATGGTGGGCAACACCAAGTGGTTTGAGGCCTCCCGCCTGAAAATCCAGAACCTTGTGTTCGGCATGCTGTACGCGGTGGCCGCCCTGGCCACCTGGCTGGTGCTTTTGCGATGACCCGGCGCCGCTGGATAGCCGACCAGGTGAACGGCGACCACGCCGCGCTGGTGGGCGAACATGCCGCGCACCTGGCGCGGGTGCTGCGGGCGCAGGCGGGACAGGAATTCGACATTGCTGCCAACGGCGTGGTCCGCCGCGGGCGTGTACTTTCCGTGGCTGAAGACCGGGTGGAGTTCGAATTGGGCGAAGCGGTGGAGACTGCTCCCGCTGCGCAAGTCACGCTGGCGCTGGCGATTTTCAAATTCGACCGCATGGAGTGGGCGATTGAAAAGTGCGCCGAACTGGGAGTGGCGCGCATTGTGCCCTTTGCGGCCAGCCGAACCGATGTCCACCTGGCAGCCGCCGCTGCTAAACGGGTGGAACGCTGGCGGCGCATCGCGCGGGAAGCTTCGGAACAGGCGCGGCGAGTGGCGCCGCCCGAGGTCGCTGATCCGGTGAAATTGCGCGAGGTGCCGGCACTGCCCGGCGAACAGCGGATTGTGCTCTCGGAAGTTGAGAGTGCAACAACTCTTCGAGAAGCTTGTGGCGCGGGCGCTCCCCTCCGCCATGGTGGCGTAGTCCTCGCCATCGGCCCCGAAGGCGGCTGGACGAATGAGGAACTGCAGACCTTCGCGCAAGCGGGATGGAAATCGGCGTCGCTGGGTCCCACCATCCTGCGGGCCGAAACCGCCGCCATTGCCGCAACGGCGGTAGTGATGGCAGAAGCCTTCTAAATCAAAACCACAGAGGACACCAAGGACGCAGCGGTGGCTTTCAGTACCCTTCTCCCCCCGCTTCCAATTTCACCTTGCCGCGGAACATACGGTAGACGAAGAAGAAATAACCCAGGGCGAGCAGCATCCCCAGAATCCACCAGATGAGGCCGATGGCCAGGCCGTAGCGGGCCGCGGCGGTGTTGTAGATGGTGAGGCTATAAGCGGCGCCGGTGCTGGCCGGCAGCACATTGGGATAGAGCGCAAAGGCGGCTCCCACCAGCATGGCGGCCAGGTAGAGGATCGAACCGGCGAAGGCCAGTCGTTCCTTTTGCGCAACGGACCCGTGCAGGATCATGCCCAGGGCAGCGGCCACCGCCAGAGGGATGAGCAGGCCGATGGGGTGAGCGCGGTAGTTGTCGAGTACCCCAGGACGGGCGTACATGGTGGCAGCCAGGCTAACGAGGGTCACAACCAGCAGCACCGGCCACATGGCCAGCGCCACGCGGCGGGCGCGCGTGGAAATGGGAGCCTCAGTCTTGCGAATCACATAAAGCGCGCCGTGCATGGTGAGCGCCACCAAAGCCACCACCCCAGCCAGCACGGTGTACCAGTCCAGAATGCCGTTCTGCGCGCCCACGCGCCAGTTGGTCCACAAAGGCTCGAAGAAGTAGCCGTCGGCGGCCAGGGGCACGCCGCGAATCACGTTGCCCAGGGCGGCGCCGAAGAAGATAGCCAGGAGAGCGCTGGCCAGGCTGAAGACCACGTCAAACAATCCCTGCCACACCGGACTGGGCACGTGATTGCGCAATTCGATGCCAATGGCGCGCAGCATGAGCAGCCACAGCACCATCATGAGCGGCAGATAAAAACCGCTGAAGCTGGAGGCGTAAAGCAGGGGAAAGGCGAAGTAGAGGGTGCCGCCGGCGGCCAGCAGCCAGACTTCATTGCCATCCCAGACCGGCCCGATGGTGTGCAGCACCGCTTTGCGCTCGGCGGGCGTGCGCCCCACGATGAGGTAAATGATTCCGGCGCCCAGGTCGAAGCCATCGAGCACGACATAGATGGCCAGCATAAGGGCCACAATGATGTACCAGAGAGTTTCCATAAGGTTCCTCTAATCGGCTGCGGCCACGCGCCGCAGCGGTTCAATTCGTTCCGCCATCCAGACAGGGCCCTGCTCGATCTCCCGCCGTACCAAAAAGAGGAACAGGATGCCCAGCACCGTGTACATGCCCATGAAGCCGAGCAGGGTAAACAGGCCGTTGCCGGCGGAAACGCGCGGCGAGTAACCTTCGCGGGTCATCATGAGGCCGTAAATGAGCCAGGGCTGGCGGCCGATTTCCGCCGTCATCCACCCGGCGGTGTTGGCAATGTAGGGAAAAGGCAGGCTGAGCAGCAGCACCCAGAGCGCGGCGCGCGATTCATAGAGTTTGCGCCGCCACAGCAGCAACACCGAGATGACCATGATGGCGATGAAGATGGTTCCCAGTCCCACCATGATGTGATAGCTGTAGTAGAGCAGAGGAATGTTTTCCGGCCACACCTGCTGCGGGAACTGGTCCAGCCCCTGCACGCTGGCGTTCCAGCGGCGGTAGGTGAGGAAGCTCAGCATTTTGGGCAGGATGATGGGATTATCGAGCTTGCGCTCCTGCACGTTGGGCTGGCCGATGATGATCAGGGGCGCGCCCGGCTGGCCCTGGAAGAGGGCCTCCATTCCCGCCAGCGTGACCGGTTGATGCGCAGCCACCATTCTTCCCTGCTGGTCGCCTGTGGGAAACAGCTGAAAAATGCTTGCGATGCAGGCGGCGATGACGCCTACGCGCACGAACATGCGCCCATGCTCGACGTGCTTGCGGCTGAGCAGGTAGAAGGCGCCGATGGAGGCCATTACAAAGGATCCGGTAACGACGGCGCCGCTCATGTTGTGCGCGTACTGCCAGCCGGCCCAGGGATTCAGAACCAGTTGCCAGAAGCTGGTGAGCTGGAAGGAGCCGTCGGCGGCGCGAGAATAGCCGACCGGGTGCTGCATCCAGGCGTCAGTAGCGATGATGAAATAGCCCGAAAGCCAGGAGCCGAGAAACACGGCTACAGCGCTGCCCCAGTGGGCCCATCGGCTAAGGCGCTTTTCGCCGTACAAGAACAGGCCCAGGAATGCCGACTCCAGGAAGAAGGCGAACATGCCTTCCATGGCCAGGGTCTGGCCGATCACGCCCCCGGCAAAACGCGAGAAATGCGACCAGTTGGTGCCGAACTGGAATTCCATGGGAATGCCGGTGACCACGCCCAGCACGAAGTTGATGCCGAAAATTTTGGCCCAGAAACGGGCGGCGGCATTGTAGTTCTCGTCTTTCTTCCAGATCGCCAGGGACTTGAGCACCACGATGAGCGGTGCCAGTCCCATGGTCAGCTGCGGGAACAGGTAGTGAAAGGTGACGGTAAAAGCAAAATGCAGCCGGTCAACCAGCAATGCGCTGTCCATATGCAGGAAATTATCGGCAAGCAGGCGGCCCTCCGGATGTGATGGCTGTCACAGGAGAAGGAGGAATCGTAGTTCGTAGTTGGCCGGCCGGCACCGGCGCGGCACGCAAGATGCTTCGGGGCTGAAGCCCCTCAGCATGACGCCCATTTTGGGTGAGTAGCTAATGGGGGGAAGCTGGTTGCTGGCAGCTGACGGCTGGCAGCTGACGGCTGGCAGCTAAGGAGCTATTTGGCGGCGGAGTGGCGGCGGCGCTCAGACTCGCGAATCTGGCGGCGGCGGCCGGCGTCCTCGTAGCGGCGTTTCTCTTCCTCGGTTTCCGGGATGACCGGTGGGACGGGCAGGCGGCGACCGTTGCGATCAATGGCCACAAAAGTCAGGTAGGCGGTGCTTACGTGCTGGCGGCTGGCGGCAATGTAGTTCTCCACCGAAACCTTGACGCCCACTTCCATGGAGGTATGGAAAACGCGGTTCACGGAAGATTGCAGGATTACCAGGTCGCCCACGTGCACGGGAACCAGAAAATCGAGGTGGTCAATGGAAGCAGTGACGACATAGTTACGGGAGTGGCGGTGGGCGGCGAGCGCGCCGGCCAGGTCAATCCAGTGCATCAGGCGGCCGCCCAGCAGGGCGTTGAGCGGGTTGGCATCGTTGGGCAGAACAATTTCCGCCATCTCCGACTGCGAGTCCTTTACCGGCCGGGGAGTCAATTGCAGGTCTGTGCTCATGATGGAATGGTGGGCTCCAGGACAGGCTGGTCGCGCCGCAACAAATAACACTCCAGATAGCACTCGGCCATCTTCTGGATGCGGGCATCGGGATGCGAGGCGCGCCAGCGTCCCAGCGCGGAATCGTAATCCAGAGTGCCATGGTGGGCGGGGCGGTAGTCGCGTTCGCAAACGTAGAGGACAGTAACCAGGTTGTCCTTGTCGCGGGCTACGGAAAAGCGCACCGCGTCCCAGGCGCGCTCCGCCGGCAAATTCTGACAGGCGCGGGCGTAGCCCAGATTGCACAGGTTGGTCAAATCCTCCGGGCCGGGCACAAAGCCATGGTGGCCGGGAGCGGTGCAGTGGCCCTGCCAGCCGTCACCCAGCGGCAGGCGCGCACGATGGGGCTGAGCAATGGACTCGAACTTCGAGGTCGGCATGAAATAGGGACAGGCCACGGGGGGTCTCCGGCAAACGAGACATTCTATCTTATAGGGAGTCGGTAGTCGGTAGTCAGGAGGCGGCAAAGAACTGGGCCGCTGCCTTGGGTTTGCCGGCTGCTGACTACGGACTCCCGGCTCCTCCTATTTTGTAGTAATTTCATCTGGCAGCCGAATCTCGCTGACTCCTGACTACCAGCTCCTGACCGCTGATTTCTATGGACCGCTTAACGATGCTGCAGGAAATTCTGGCGCTGAACCCGAAGGATGCGTTGGCGCGCTATGGGCTGGCCATGGAGTACTCCAACTCCGGGCAGGTGGAAGACGCGCTGCGCGAGTTTGGCGCGCTATTGGCAGCCAATCCCGACTATGCCGCGGGCTATTTTATGGCGGCGCAGATGCTGGCCCGCGAAGGCCGCGAAGAGGAAGCCCGCAACATGCTGCGGGAGGGCATCGCCGCCGCTCAGCGCACCGGGAACCAGCATGCCCAGTCAGAGATGGAAGGGATGCTGGGGGAACTGGGAGGGTAGAAGAGTTCAAGTTTCGAGTTTCAAGTTTCAAGTTCATCGAGAACTGATGCGCGGTAGAGAAGCACGAGGTCGGAAACTGGAAACTTGAAACCTGAGTTCGGAGGCGTTCGGTGCCGAAGAGACCAGCACGAAAGCGGGCGATTTCGCTGCCCAAGCCGCAACCTGCCGCCAGCCGTCCGCACATGCCGGGCTATGGAATTAAGGGACCGGAGGAGGGTAAAGGGCTGCTGCCGTGGAAGTGGGCGGAGGAGCGCCTGGAGAAGGCGCATAACTTCTGGGTGGCCAGCACGCGTCCGGATGGGCGTCCCCACGTGATGCCGGTGTGGGCGGTGTGGATGGAGGGCGCTCTTTACTTCAGCACGGGCGCAAAATCGCGCAAGGCGCGCAACCTGCGGGCGAATCCGATGTGCGCGGTGTGCGCTGAGCACGCGCGCGGACAGATTGTGATTGAGGGAATGGCGAAGCGACTCGCTGATGCCAGCCTGTGGAAGCGGTTCGCAGCGACATACCAGAAGAAATACGATTTCGACATGTCCGGGTATAGCTCTGAGCCGTTTTACGTGGTGCGCCCGCGGACCGTGTTCGGGCTGTGGGAGAAGGATTTTGTGGGCAGCGCCACGAGATGGAAATTCGGGGAGCGGCGGTCGGGAGTCAGTTAGTGAATCGTCCGCGTCTTGCGCGACATGTAGTCCATCAGCAGGTACTGGCCGAGAGTGTAGGGGGTGGTGAAGTAAGCTTTGCCGCGACACATTTCGGTGACCTTCTGCACGAACTGCACCAGGCCGTAATCGGAGGCCAGCATGAAGGTGTTGATAAGCACGCCGGCGCGTTTGCATTTTGAGACTTCTTCCAGGGTCTGGCTGACCACCAGGGGATCGAGCCCAAAGGCATTTTTGTAGATGCGGCCATCTTCCAGCGTCAGCGCCGAAGGCTTGCCATCGGTGATCATGATGATCTGCTTCATGTCCTTGCGCTGGCGTTGCAGGATGCGCTGCGCCAGGCGCAGGCCCTCGCGCGTGTTGGTGTAGTAGGGGCCGACCTTCACCCGGGCCAACTGCGAAAGCGGCACCTCTTCCGCGGAATCGTGGAACAGAATCAGCGACAGCGAATCGCCGGGATACTGGGTGCGGATCAGGTGGGAAAGCGCCATGGCCACTTTCTTGGCCGGGGTGAAGCGGTCTTCGCCGTAGAGGATCATGGAATGCGAGCAATCCAGCATGAGCACCGTGGCGCATGAGGACTGGTACTCGCACTGGTGCACCTGCAGGTCGGAATACTCCATGTTGAGCGGCAGCTTGAGGCCTTCGCGCTGGATGGCGCTGGAAAGCGTGGCGGTGATGTCGAGGTTGAGGGTGTCGCCGAATTCGTACTGCTTGGCGGCGCCGCTGGTCTCGATGCCAGTGGCCAGGTCGCGGGTGTCATGGCGCCCAAAGCTGGATTTTCCGAGCGAGCCCAGCAAATCGCGCAAGGCGCGAAAACCGAGGAAGTCCAGGCTCTTGTCGGTGATTTCGAAACGCGTCTGCGACTGGTTTTGTCCGACCTGCCCGCCTACGCTCGACTGCTTCGAGGGATCATGCGGCTGGTCTATGCTGATGAAATCTTCCTGCTGCATGCGCTCGATGAGCTTCTCGATCAACTCATCCAGCTTGCCTTCCATCTGCATCTGCTGCAGGCGCTCGCGCATCTCTTCGTCAATCAGGTCGCCGTCCAGCAGCGCCTGCTCGATGGCGCGGCGCAGTTCTTCCAGGGTCTGCTCGGCATCCTGCATGTCGTAGAACATGTACTGGTCCTGGAAGCCACTCTGCAGAAAGTAGTCGGAGAGTGCGCTGAGCAGGTCCTCCATGCTCATTTCCGAGGCCGGGTCGGGGACGTGCTTTTTGTACTTGATGAATTTCATGAAAAGCAGCTGTTAGCTTCTGGCTTCGAGCTAGACCCAAAACAAGTAGTCAGGAGTCAGTAGTCGGGAGTCAGCAAAATCATTTTCTGACTAGACTCCCAAGCTCATCAACTCCAACTCCGGTAGAGACGCAGCAAGCAACGCCTCTACCGATGTTCATCGCCGAAGCAATCACCAAGACTTCGCTGACTACTGACTCCTGAGCCCTGACTCCC
>Ga0070741_10019486_pt1 | contig 10823 bp, 10 predicted proteins | sample Coa_R1_4_FD_66440 | JGI IMG/M metagenome (GOLD analysis project Ga0070741, IMG submission 66440) | Surface soil microbial communities from Centralia Pennsylvania, which are recovering from an underground coalmine fire - Coalmine... | ecosystem: Environmental > Terrestrial > Soil > Unclassified ...
AGCGCTCACATCACCGCGCAAGTCGCACTCGCGCAGGGGATCGAAGTCCACGTGATGACGCGCGGTGCCGCGGCACAGGACCTGGCCCGCGCGCTGGGAGCGGCGTCCGTGCAGGGTGCGACGGACCCGCCGCCGGCGCCCCTGGACGCCGCGATCCTGTTCGCGCCTGTTGGCGATCTCGTGCTGCCAGCCCTCGAGGCGCTCGACCGCGGCGGCACCCTCGCGATCGCCGGCATTCACCTCAGCGACATCCCGCCGCTGAACTATCAGCGTCACCTGTTCCAGGAGCGTCAGATCCGCTCGGTGACGTCGAATACCAGGGCCGACGCCCGCGAGTTCCTCGCCTTCGCCGGACAGCACAAGATCGCGGTCAGCCATCCGACGTATCCGCTCGATCATGCCGACGTCGCGCTGACCGACCTGGCCGACGGCCGCATCGCAGGCGCGGCCGTGTTGTTGCCTTGACTGCCCGCTGTGTGTAGCCGCGCGCTAACGGGTAATCCGCCCATGGAGGGCGGCGAGCAAATGGATGCGACGGCGGATCGGCTGGGCGAGAGCCAATTCCTCGGGTATGACCGCGGGCTATTTGCCGTCGCCGCGACGAGCGTCGACCTGCACCAGGCGATCGCCGACACGGTTCGGGAGGTGCGTGGCCAGGCCCGGCCCCACTACGAGCCCGTCGCGGCGCAGTTCGCAAGCCTGGCGCCGACATATGTCGTCGGCGTCGCGGACGCCGGCGCCCTATTGATCGTCGGCCGCGGCGATTGGCGCGGCGTGTCCGAGCCGGGCTCGAACTCCGCGCGGGTCGAACAGCTTCACATGGACCTCGGTGAAGGGCCCGCCTTCGACGCGGCCCGAAAGCGGTGCACGGTTCGGGTCTCCGATGCGACCACCGAGACGAGGTGGCCGCGAGTCACTGCCGCCATCACTGCGCACACGCCGGTGCGCTCGCTGCTGTGCGTGCCGCTGTACACGCACCTGCGTAGCTGGGGAGCAATGATGCTGCTGGCGTCGCAGCCGAACGGCCTGGACGACGAGGCTGGGCGCGCCGCAACGATCCTGGCGACGCATGCTGCCTTGACGCTTGAGGCCGTGCATCACGAACGGCACTACCGCTCGGCGCTGGGCAGCCGCGACATCATCGGTCAGGCCAAGGGCATGGTGATGGAGCGCTTCGACGTCGACGCCACCGCCGCGTTCGCTCTACTCACCGGTATGGCAGAGGAGAACCACTGCCCAGTCGTGGTAGGGGCCAAGGAGATGCTCGGAAGCAAACTCGCACCTGGCGCTTAGGCCGCGCAGTTACGTAGCGAGGTGCCACACCAGGGCCGCGGCCAGCGCGCCGAGCCCGTTCAAAGACCAGTGCAACGCGATCGGGGCCAACAGACTGCCGCTGCGCCTGCGCAGCCACGTGAACACGAACCCGGCGGCCGCGGTGGCCGCCACGGCCAGCACCACGCCGATCACCTCGCCGCCCAAGCCGACACCGAACATCCGGTGCAACCCGACATTGCCTTTGGTCAGGCCGAGCGAGGTGGCAATGTGCCAGAGACCGAACAGCAGCGAGCCGGCCGCGGCGACACCCCGGAACCCCCAAATGCGGTCCAGCGTGCCGTGCAGCACGCCGCGGAACGCGAGTTCCTCGGGAATCACGGTCTGCAGCGGAATGAGCACCATCGACGCGATCAACGCGCCGGACAGCGTCGCGTAATGGTTGTTCATGAACATCGGCCGGGTCCACGGCAGCAGAGCGCCCGCGGCGATCACCGTCACCACCAACACCACCGCGGCCAGCGCGTAGCCGGCTCCAGCCTTCCAGTGCTCGCGACCCAAGCCCAGCTCCGCCCACCCGAGCCCGCGCGACCGCAACAACACGACGAGTCCCAACGCGGCGGCGGGCACCGTGGCAACGCTGGCCCACGGCGTGGTGAAATGCGCGATCACATTGGTCAACGCCAACACGACCACGACCACCGCCATGTCGACGTAAATCCGGAAGTGGTGAAGCGCGGCCAGCTGCGAGACGACCGGATGAGGTTGCTCCGCCACGCTGGCCACAGACATGATGCCGTCGAGTTTACCTTCGGTTCACCCGCGTCCGGTCGCCCCGCGAGAGCCTCACTACTCTGGCGACCGTGCTGGGATCCGCATTGCCGCTGGCCGGGGTGCGCGTCCTGGACCTGGCCGTCGATCACGGGGATGCCGTCACCCGCCTGCTGGCCGACCTCGGCGCCGATGTCCTCAAGATCGAGCCACCGGGCGGCAGCCCGGCACGCGGCGCCCCGCCGAGCGTGGCGGGGGCGGGGATCGCGTTCGCACTGCACAACGCGAACAAGCGCGGCGCCGTGCTGGACTCCGGCATCGACGCCGACCGGCGGCGCTTTCTCGACCTCGTCGAGAGCGCGGACATTCTGGTCGACGACGGGATCCCGGGTCAGGCCGCAGGCTTCGGCGCGTCGGCCGCGGAGCTGGCGTCAAGGTTCGCCCAACTGATTGCGTTGTCCGTCACCGACTTTGGCGCGACTGGGCCGCACGCCTCATGGAAGGCGACCGATGCCGTGCTGTATGCGATGTCGACCGCGCTGTCCCGGTCGGGTCCGGTGGACGGGCCACCGGTGCTGCCACCGATCGGTATCGCGTCGGCCACCGCCGCTGCGCAAGCGGCGTGGGCCACGATAGCCGCCTACTATCGCAAAACCCGCTGCGGCACAGGCGATTACATCGATTTCTCTCGGTACGAGGGTGTGCTGCAGGCACTCGACCCGCCGTTCGGTGCGATGGGGCAGGGGTCGCTGGCGCAGCGGAACGCCGAGGCATGGCGGGGCCGACCGGTGAACCAGGACGTGTACCCGATCTTCGCGTGCAAGGACGGCTACGTGCGCACCTGCGTGATGTCGCCCCGGCAGTGGCACGGCATGCGAGCGTGGCTCGGCGAGCCGGAGCAGTTTCAGGACCCCAAGTTCGACCGGCTGGGTCCGCGGTTCTCGGCAGCCCGCGAGATCGGCGCGCTGACTGCCGCGTTGTGCGCGAACCACACCATGGACGAATTGGTGGCGGCCGTTCAGCACTACGGCGTTCCGATCGCCGCAGTGCTCACCCCCGCGGAAGTGTTGTCGTCGGCGCACTTTCGCGCGGTCGGGGCGACAACGAGGCTGACCCTGCCGTCTGGCGCGGAAGTCATCGCTCCCAGCGGCCCGTTCGTCGTCGACGGTCAGCGCGCCGGTATGCGACGGCCGGCACCGACCGCCGGAGCTGACGCGGCGAAGTGGCTGGAACCCGCCGTTCCCGTGACCGCCGCCGGCCAGTCGGTCGAGCGGCCGTTCGCGGGACTGCGCATCCTCGACCTCGGCATCATCGTCGCCGGCGGCGAACTCGGCAGGCTGTTCGCCGACCTCGGCGCCGAGGTCATCAAGGTGGAGAGCGCGACGTATCCCGACGGGCTGCGCCAGAAACGGGCCACCCAGCCGATGAGCGAGCCGTTCGCGTTGGCGCATCGCAACGAGTACGGGCTCGGCCTGGATCTCCGCAATCCCGAAGGCGCCGACATCTTCTGCCGGCTCGTCGCCGAATCCGATGCGGTGTTCGCCAACTTCAAGCCCGGAACCCTTGCAAGCCTAGGCTTTTCATACGAACAACTGCGTGAGATAAATCCGCGCATCGTGCTCGCGGAGAGCAGTGCGTTCGGCGACCGGGGACCGTGGAGCGCACGGATGGGCTACGGGCCACTGGTACGCGCGGCCACCGGTGTCACCCGACTATGGACGACGGACGGAAACGGCGACGACGGCCGCGCGCCGTTCCTCGACGCGGTCACCGTCTTTCCCGATCACGTGGTCGCGCGGATCGTAGCGATCGCGGCGGCCGCGGTATTGATTCGCCGCGACCGCACCGGCCGAGGCGGCCACGTGCACATTTCGCAGGCCGAGGTCGCGGTCAACCAGGTCGACGTCGCGTACGTCGCCGACGAAGCGCGCGCCATGGGCGTGCCAGTTTCCAGCGATCCGACGACGCACGGCGTATACGCCTGCGCCGGCGACGACGAGTGGTGTGTGATCTCGATGTGGCAGGCGTCAGGTGAAATCGCCTCATGGGCAAGGAGTTTGGATAAAAATGCCGTCGCCGAGCATATGCAGCGCGACGGCGTGCCCGCGGGACCGATGAACCGCGCCGTCGACGTGCTCGATGATCCGCAAGTGCAGTACCGAAAAGTGTTCACCGACATGATCCATCCGCTGTTCGATGCGCCGCTCCGCGCAGAAGCCGGCCCGGCGCCGTACCGCGGGGTCCCGGCGGCGGACCAACGGCCCGCTCCGATGCCCGGTGAGCACACCCGGGAGGTGTGCCAGAAAGTCCTCGGCCTCGACACCGGCGAGATCGACCGGTTGATGGCCGCCGGCGCGCTGTTCTCCTCAGGCCCACCTCAGGAGGGACACTGATGGCTGTCGACCCGAGGACTCCCGTCCTGATCGGATCCGGTCAGGTCAACGAGCGCGGGGACGATGAGTCACCCGATCCCGTCGAATTGATGGCAACGGCCGCGCGGGAAGCCGCCACGGCACGGGTGCTCGAGGCTGTCGACTCGATCCGCGTCGTCAACCTGCTGTCGTGGCGGTATCGCGATCCCGGCCTGCTGCTGGGCCAGCAGATCGGCGCCACCGACTTCACCACGCGCTACAGCGGAGTGGGCGGCAATGTCCCGCAGTCGCTGGTGAACCAGGCCTGCTTGGACATCCAACGTGGACGTGCCGACGTCGTACTGATCGCGGGCGGTGAAAGATGGCGCACCCGAACACGATTGCGCGCCAACGGCGCCAAGCCCGACTGGCCGCAGCAGGACGAGACCGTGCCGATGGCCGACACCGACGAGGACGTCCCGTTGGCCGGGGCCGCCGAACTGCGTATCGAGCTCGTCCGGCCGGCGCACGTCTATCCGCTGTTCGAGCAGGCGCTGCGCATCGTCGCCGGCGAGTCGTCAGACGAACATCGACGTCGCGTCGGCGAGCTGTGGTCACAGTTCAGCGCGGTGGCCGAGCAGAATCCCTATGCGTGGAGCCGCAATCGGGTGTCCGCAGAAGAGATTTGGCAGCCAAGGCCGAACAACCGGATGATCTGCTGGCCATACACCAAGTTGATGAATTCCAACAACATGGTCGACCAGGCCGCAGCGATCGTGTTGGCTTCTGCCGAGGCAGCGACCCGGCTCGAGGTCGCATCCGGAAAATGGGTATTCCCTTATGCGGGAACGGATTCACATGATACCTATGCACTCGGCGAACGCGCCGACTATCACAGGTCGCCCGCGATCCGCATCGCCGGCCGGCGCGCCCTGGAGCTCTCCGGCTGCGGTATCGGCGACATGGAATTCGTCGACGTGTATTCCTGCTTTCCGTCCGCAGTCCAAGTTGCCGCAACGGAATTGGGACTTCCTCTCGCCGATCCGCAGCGTCCGTTGACCGTCACCGGCGGCCTGACATTCGCCGGTGGTCCGTGGAACAACTACGTGACGCACTCCATCGGGACGATCGCACAGCACCTCGTCGAGAACCCGGGCAGCCGCGGACTCATCACCGCCAACGGCGGCTACCTGACCAAGCACAGCATCGGCGTGTACGGTTCACAGCCGCCCGCGACCGAATTCCGGTGGGAAGACGTGCAATCCGAAGTCGATCGCGAACCGACCCGCCATGCGTTGGAAGAGTGGGAGGGCATCGGCACGGTAGAAGCCTGGACCGCCCCGTACGACCGCGACGGCAACCCGGAGAAAGCCTACGTCGCGGTGTGCACACCCGGCGACGCGCGCACGCTCGCGGTGATGACAGTGCCATCGGACGTCCACGCCTCGGTGACCGAGGACATCGCTGGGGCAAAGGTGCAGGTTCGCAGCGACGGGACCGCGACCCTCGGCTAAAGCTGCCTCAGCCCGGCACAGGCGTGTACTGGGGAACGTAGCTGTCCGACGAGAACGTGAAACCCTTCTGCGTCGACTCGTTCTCGCACGAGACCCCAGCCTGCTGCACGTCGCACCGAAAACCGGCCGCCGCCAACGTCTTCGTGAAGTCCAACACCAACGGAGCGCCCGACGGCGGCGCGAACCCCGGTTTGTCAACCCAGGTGAATCCGGGTTCACCGGTGTCGCCGACAGCGATCGCGTTGGGCGCGACAGTGTCACCGTCGACCGTCTGCACGGTGTCGGGTGCTCCCGGCAAGGTGAGGGTTTTGGCACCGGCGTTCTGGCAGCCCACTTTGGAGTGGGGGATAATCGCACACGTCCATTTTCCGCTCGGCGTTGCGAAGTAGTAGCCCTTAACGTCATCTGACGTGACGTAATACGCATGCGCGTCAACCAGATTGGGGTCGACCCGCCCGGTCGGCGTCGCGGATACCGTGGTCGACGGCCGCGGCGGCGCTTCACCCGTGGTCACGACAGAGGGGTCCGAGCACGCTGCGACGACTGCGCCCAGCGCGGCGATCAGAAGAAACCGCATGATTGCCGACCCTACCGCCACGCCGCGGAGGCTGGCCGCTACGTCGCGAGCTCGGACAACGGTCGACGCGGGTCGGCCAGCTGGTCGAGGGCCACCTCGGCGCGGGACTGGATCAGCGCCTTGACGTCGTCGAGGACGTCCCACACGTTGACGTTCATCCCGGCGAGCACGCGGTTGTGCCCGTCGAGCCAGAACGCGACGAATTCGCGACGGGCGACGTCGCCTCTGAACTCCACGCGCGCATAATCCGGCGCATATCCGACGTATTCCATTCCGAGGTCGTACTGATCGGTGAAAAAGTAAGGCAGTTCGTCGTATTCGGTGTGCTTGCCCAGCATGTTCTCGGCGGCGACCGCCGGCTGTTTGAGGGCATTGGCCCAGTGCTCGGTGCGGATGCGCGTGCGGTAAAACGGGTGCTCGGCGGCGGCAATATCGCCGACGACGAACACATCCGGATCGCTACTGCGCAACGTCGCGTCGACACTCACGCCGCCGTCCTCGATTTCCAGTCCTGCCTGTTCCGCCAGTTCGGTGTTGGGCGCCGCACCGACCGCGACGAGTACCGCGTCAGCGGCAACCGCGGACCCGTCGTCGAGCTTCAATCCGCTCGCCGTGGCGGACTCGGTGGAGATCTCGGCGACGTTTGACTCCAACCGCAGGTCCACCCCATGGGCACGATGCAGGTCCGCGAACACTTCGGCGGCCTCGGCGCCGAGGGCCGCGAGCAGCGGCAGCCGCGCGGTCTCGACGACCGTGACGTCGACGCCTCGAGACCGTGCGCTCGCTGCGACTTCGAGGCCGATCCATCCGGCGCCGACGATCGCCAACGAGGACCCTTCGCGCAGAACCGAATTCAGCTCGGCAGCATCGTCGAACGTACGCAGATAGTGCACTCCGGCGGCATCGGCACCGGGAATTCTCGGGCGTCGTGATCGCGAACCCGTCGCCAGCAACAACTTGTCGTAACGCACCGAGCCGCCATCGGACAGTGTGACGGTGTGGGCGGATCGGTCGATCGCTTTCGCCGCCGTGCCGAGCCTCAGTTGGACGTTGGAATCCGAGTACCAACCGGATTCGTGCACAGTGAAGTCCTCCAGCGACTTCGTACCGGCGAGATATTCCTTCGACAGCGGCGGCCGCTCGTAGGGCAACAGCCGTTCCTCGGCAATAAGTACGATCTGACCGTCAAAGTCGTTGGCGCGCAATGCCTCAACGGCCTTGGCGGCGGCGAGTCCGCCTCCGACGATGACGAAGGTTGAGTTCTTTGTCATTTCACTCAGCGTACTCGCACGGACCAGCTGACCCGGCAGGCCGCTGACTAGCCGGGCAGCTTGCCGCCGCGCTTGATCACCTCGCGCGCGATGTCGGCGAGCTTGACGTTCATCGCCTGCGAGATGTGCCGCAGCATCTCGAACGCTTCCTTCTCGGAGACGCTGTGCAGCACCATCAGCATCCCGATCGCCTTGCCGATCTCGCGATTGTTGAGCAGGCCGCGGTGCAACAGCTCCGCCTGCTCGCCACGGGCCGCAGCATAGGCGGCGACGCCCGCGAACGACGCCAAGATGACGGCCAGGTCTGCACAGTCGCTGTCGAAGCGGTCCGCGGTGTCGCTGAACAAGTTCAGCGCGCCGACCTTTCGACCGTCGACCAGTAGGCGGAACCCCATTGCGCCGCGCACCGGTGTTTCGGCCACGATGCGGGCGGCCAGCCGCGGCCAATGGCTCGGCGCGGTCAGGTTCGGTTCGATCTGTGGGGTTTCCATCTCGATCGCATCCACACAGGGCCCGTCCCCGGTGTGGCGTTCGAGCGTGTCGATCTGCCGCGCGATGTCGTCGGTGGCGGCCATGGTGCGGTACGCGCCGTCGCGACGCATCAATACGCTGGCGTGGTCGCATCCGGGCACCAGCAGCGTCGCGGCGACGCAGATAGCCGCGAACACCTGCGCCGGGTCGGGCTGCTCGTAGATGATCCCGGCAAGGTTGAGGAAAACGGTGGGCGGATCCGCCGACGAAGACACCTCAACCAGCAGAGCAGACTTTCGCCCGCTCAGCAAGCAACGCCCGGCGGAGCCGGCGCAGGATGTCTGCCAGCAGCCGCGACACGTGGACCTGCGAAACGCCGATCCGCCGGGCAATCTCGGATTGGGTCATGCACTCGCAGAAGCGCATCCTCACGATCGCGCTTTCCTGCGCACTGAGCCGGCTGAGCAGCGCCCCGACCGTGATCGCGTCCTCGATGCGCTCGAAACAGGGGTCGTCGGCGCCGGGATTCCACGACGGCATCGGTGTGTCCAGCGACACCGGCCGATACGCGTGCGCCGCGCCGACGCTGTCCACGACGTCTTTGCGTGCCACGCCCAACTCCGCGGGGAGCTCGCTGGCCGTCGGCGCACGACCGAGCCGCTGCGACAGCGCGTCCGTCACCCGATGCATGCGCAGATGCGTCTCCTTGAGATTGCGCGGCACGTGCACGGCCCACGTGTTGTCGCGGAAGTACCGCCGGACGTCGCCCATGATGGTCGGCACCGCGAGCGCGAGAAACCGTCCCTTGGCCGGGTCGTAGCGGTCGACGGCCTTCACCAGGCCCAGCCGCGCGACCTGAGCGATGTCGTCGTACAGCTCACCCTTGCCGACGAACTTGTAGGCGATGTGATCGGCCAGCGGCAGGCACCGGCTGATGATCCGGTCGCGACACCGCCGTCGCTCTTCGTCGGTGCTGGCGCGAGCCAGCCGAATGAACATCTCGTCGACATCGGTGTAGTCGTCGGCCTTAGAACATGCCGGGTCCACGATCGTCTTTCCCCTCGTCGGCAGCCTGGAATTTCACTCGGCCTGCCCGGTTCAAACCGAAGGGATTACAAACGGGGCTCGGGATGCTTACCCCAGATGCCGTGCCGACAAACAGACGCTTGTCCTACGTGGCGAGCAACGCCTGAAGCGTCCGCGCGTTCTCGACGGCGTACCCATGGCCGTCGTTGTTGAAATAGATCAACACCTTGCGGCCCTGGCTGTTCCACTCGGCGACGCGGTCGGCCCACCACCGCAGGTCTTCGTCGGAATACGAACCGGCGTAAAGCGATTCGGTGTCGGGTCCGTGCATTCGCACGTAGACGATGTCGGTCGTCGCCTTCAGCACGCACGGCAAGCCGGCACCGCTCATCACCACGTAGGCGGCCCGGTGTCGCTCCAAGAGTTCGTAGGTGGACGGGTCGTCCCAGGACGGATGGCGCAATTCGACCGCGACGCGAATCCGGTCGGGCATGCAGCCGAGGAAGTAGTCGAGTCGCGCGTCATCGCGCTGCTGTTCTGGATGCAGTTGCACCAGAACCACTTCCAGGCGATCGCCAAGTGCGCGTGCGCAGCGCTCGAACCGCTCCACCCACGGCTCGGGCGATTTCAGCCGCCGGAAGTGCGTCAGTCCGCGGTGTGCCTTGACCGACATCGTGAAGCCGTCGGGCAGCCGCAGCCGCCAGCCCTCGAACGTCGAATCCTTCGGCCAGCGGTAGAAGCTGGCGTTGAGTTCGACGGTGTTGAACTCCTCGACGTAACGGCCCAACCGCTTGGACACCGGCATCCGTTCTGGGTAGAGCACACCGGTCCAGTGGTCGTAGGACCAGCCGGACGTGCCGATCCGGATCACGCGGCGGAGTCGGCCAGCTCGTCGAGATCGGGGAGGGGCCGGTGGCAGATCTCCTCCGCCTCCGCCGCGGGCATGCCGAACATCACGAGCACATCGGCCGTCACGCGGTCCGCCGCGGCGGCATCGTCGCGTTCCGGTTGGTCGTGCAGCAACCGGCCGAGCCCCAGCAGGGCACCCCCGGCGACGGCCAGTGCCAGCACCGGGTCGTCGACGGAGAACCGGCCGGCTCGCGCGGCGGTCTCGATGTCGCGCATCGCGCGCGGCGCCAGCCCGCGCTCGGCCGAGATCAGCGCCAATCCGTTGTTCAGCAGGATGCGGCTCATGTCGGGGCGGCGCCGGAACAGACGGCCGGTCAGCCGGAAGCTGCGCGCGAACGTCTCCGCGGGATCCTCGGCGGTCGGCGTCAGCTTGTCCAGCAGCGCGCCGTGGGCGTCCAAAACCTCGTCGATCGCAGCCTGGAAAAGCTGCTCCTTGCTGTCGAAATGGTTGTAGAACGAGCCCATGCCCACATCGGCGGCCTGGGTGATCTCCAGCACCGGCACGTTCAGCCGGCCCGACGCGATGAACGTCTGCGCGGCACGGATCAGCGCCGTACGGGTGCGCATTTTTCGGCGTTCCAAGCGGCTCTCCGGAGCCTGGTCGGCGGTTGCCATGCGCTGATGCTAGCAACAGATCATCAATTTTGATGAATTCGTCAGA
>Ga0070741_10019487_pt1 | contig 10823 bp, 10 predicted proteins | sample Coa_R1_4_FD_66440 | JGI IMG/M metagenome (GOLD analysis project Ga0070741, IMG submission 66440) | Surface soil microbial communities from Centralia Pennsylvania, which are recovering from an underground coalmine fire - Coalmine... | ecosystem: Environmental > Terrestrial > Soil > Unclassified ...
AGGGCGAGCACGACACGTAGTCGAGCCCGATCTTGTGGCAGAACGCGACCGAGCGGAACTCGCCGCCGTGCTCGCCGCAGATGCCCATCTTCAGGTCGGGCTTCACGCTCCGGCCGCGCTCGACCGCGATCTTCATCAGCTCGCCGACGCCCTCCTGGTCGAGCGTCTCGAACGGGTTCCGCTGGAGCACGCCCTGCTCGAGGTAGGTCGTCAAGAACTTGCCCTCGGCGTCGTCGCGCGAGAAGCCGAGCGCCGTCTGCGTGAGGTCGTTGGTGCCGAACGAGAAGAAGTCCGCGTGGGCGGCGATCTCGTCGGCGCAGACACAGGCGCGCGGCAGCTCGATCATCGTCCCGACGCGGTAGTCGAGCGTCGCCTCCTCCGAGGCGACGTCGACCGTCAGCGCGCGGAGCCGCGACAGCTCCTCGCCGAAGCCGACGAGCGGGTGCATGATCTCGACGAGCGGCGCGTCGCCCGTGCGCTCGTACACTGCGCGCGCGGCCCGCACGATCGCGCGCACCTGCATCTCGTAGATCTCCGGGTGCATCAGCCCGAGGCGGCACCCGCGCGTGCCGAGCATCGGGTTCGCCTCGCGCAGCTGCTTGACCCGCTCCCGCATCGTCGGGTCGGTCGCGTCTTCGAGCGCCGGCAGGAACTCGTGCAGCGGCGGGTCGAGCAGCCGGATCGTCACCGGCAGCCCGGCCATGGCCTCGAAGATCCCCTCGAAGTCGGCCTGCTGCATCGGCAGCAGCCTGTCGAGCGCGGCGCGGCGCTCGTCCTCGTGCGACGCAAGGATCATCTCGCGGACGACGGGCAGCCGGTCCTCGGCGTTGAACATGTGCTCGGTCCGGCAGAGCCCGATCCCCTCCGCGCCGAGCTCGCGCGCCTTCGCCGCGTCGCCGGGGGTGTCGGCGTTCGCCCACACCCGCAGCCGCCGCAGGTCGTCGGCCCACTGCAGGATCGTCTGGAAGTCGTCGTTGATCCGCGGCGGCACCAGCTCCACCTCGCCGACGATCACCTGGCCAGTGCCGCCGTCGATCGTGATCACGTCCCCCTCGTGGAGCTCGTGGCCGCCGATCCGGGCGACGCCCGCGCCCGGCTCGAGCTCCAGCCCGTCGCAGCCCGTGACGCACGGGAGGCCCTCGCCGCGCGCGACGACAGCCGCGTGCGAGGTGAGCCCGCCGTGCGCGGTGAGGATCCCCTTCGCGTGGCGCATGCCGTAGTAGTCGTCGGGCGTCGTCTCCCAGCGGACGAGGATCACGCTCTCGCCGGCCGAGCCGCGCTCCTCGGCAGTCGCCGCGTCGAAGACGACCTTGCCGCACGCGGCGCCCGGCGACGCGTTCAGGCCGACGGCGGCGACGTCGTAGTGGACGCTCGGGTCGATCCTCGGGTGCAGGAGCTGCTGGAGCTGCCCCACGTCGATGCGCGCGACCGCCTCCTCGCGTGAGATCAGCCCCTCGTCGACCATGTCCACGGCGGCCTTGAGCGCCGCCGCCGCCGTGCGCTTCGCCGTCCTCGTCTGGAGCAGGTACAGCTTCCCCTCCTCGACGGTGAACTCGACGTCCTGCATGTCGCGGTAGTGCTCCTCGAGGCGACGGAGCATCTGCTGCAGCTCGTCGTAGGCCTCGGGCAGCCGCCGCCGCATCGCCTCGAGCGGCTCCGGCGTGCGGATCCCCGCGACGACGTCCTCGCCCTGCGCGTTCGCGAGGAACTCGCCGTAGACGCCCGGCTCGCCCGTCGCGGGGTCGCGCGTGAACGTGACGCCGGTGCCCGACGACTCGCCCATGTTCCCGAAGACCATCTGCACGACGTTGACCGCGGTCCCGAGGTCGTCCGGGATGTCGTGGGCGCGCCGGTAGACCTGCGCCCGGGGGTTGTCCCAGGACTCGAAGACCGCGACGATCGCGCGCCGCAGCTGCTCGCGCGCGTCGTGCGGGAACGGGTTGCCGGTCTCCTCCGCGTAGATTCGTTTGAAGGTCTCGACGAGCTCCCCGAGGTCGGCGGCCGTCAGCTCGACGTCGAGCTCCACCCCGCGCGCCCGCTTGAGCGCTTGCAGCTCCTGCTCGAAGCGCTGGCCGTCGATTCCCTCGACGACCTCGCCGTACATCTGGAGCAGGCGGCGGTAGGAGTCGTAGGCGAAGCGCTCGTTGCCGGTCCGTCTCGCGAGCCCAGCCGCGGTCTCGTCGTTCAGGCCGAGGTTGAGGATCGTGTCCATCATCCCGGGCATCGAGATCGCGCCGCCGGAGCGGACCGACACGAGCAGCGGGTCTTCCGGGTCGTCGAAGCGCTTGCCGACTCGCTCCTCGAGCCGCCGGACGTGCTCGTCGACCTCCGCGTCGAGCCCCTCCGGCACCCGCTTGCCGCCGTGCAGGTACTCCCGGCAGGCCTCCGTCGTGATCGTGAAGCCCGCCGGGACCGGCACGCCGAGCTGGGTCATCTCGGCGAGGCCGACCCCCTTGCCCCCGAGCAAAGCACGCCCGCCCTCGCAGGGCTCGTCGAAGTCGTATACGAACTGCAACGGCGGGGATGTTACGTGTCGTGCGCACACGGCGAGCGGTGACGATCGGCGGCGGCGACAGCCGTGCAGCGGTGCTGCACGCGCTCTCGCTGACGGGCCGCGAGCAGCCGCGCGTGCTCTGGGTCGGCACCGCGGGCGCGGAGAGCGCCGAGGCCGCGCTGCGCTGGTTCGAGCTGCTCTCGGGGCAGGCGCGGGTGTCGGCGCTCAGGCTCTTCCCGTGGCCGCCCGACGACCTGCGCTCCACCGTCCTCGACCAGGACGCAATCGTCGTCGGCGGCGGAAACACGGCGAACATGCTGGCGCTCTGGCGCGTGCACGGCGTCGACGTGCTGCTCAGCGAGGCGTGGGAGGCGGGCGTCGTCCTCTGCGGCTCGAGCGCCGGGATGATCTGCTGGTTCGAGGCCGGCGTGACCGACTCGTTCGGGCCGCAGCTGACGGGGATGCGCGACGGCCTCGGCCTGCTCCCCGGCAGCGCCTGCCCGCACTACGACGACGAGGAGCGGCGCCGGCCGCTCTACCGCAGGCTGATCGACGAGGAGGCCTTCCCGCCCGGCTACGCGGCGGACGCCGGCGTCGGGCTCGTCTTCGAGGGCACAGAGCTGGTCGAGGTCGTCTCGCCGCGCTACGGGGCGACGGCGTTCCGCGTCGAGCCGGGGTCGGAGGTCGCGCTGCCGGCGCGGCGGATCGGCTAGCGGCGCGCGTCAGCGGCGCCTGCGCGCGCGGAACTCGGCCACCCACGCGAGCGCGCGGATGCCGATCCACACGGGCGTCAGCAGGACGTAGAAGACGAACATCCCCGCGAGCAGCGTCGGCCACCAGATCGCCCAGCGCCACCAGGGCACGGGCGGCTTCGGCGTCGGCGTCACCGCGGCTTGCGCTCCTCGACGAGCTTCAGCACGCGCGTCGCCGTCTCCTCGATCGAGAGCTCGGTAATGTCGAGCACGGGGCAGCCGAGCCGCCGGTGGACGCGGTCTGCCTCGTCGAGCTCCTCGTAGATCTCGACGATCTGCGCGTACGCCTTCGGCGACGCGCGCATCTGCCGGACCCGCTCCTGGCGGATCTCGACGAGGCGCGCCGCGTCGATCGTCAGCCCGACCACCTTCCACGGCTCGATCTCGAACAGCTTCGGCGGCGGCTCCAGCCCGCGGACGACCGGGACGTTCGCGGTCTTGTAGCCCATGTAGCCGAGGTACATCGAGAGCGGCGTCTTCGACGTCCGGGAGACGCCGACGAGCACGATGTCCGCCTCGTCGAGGCCGCCGCCGATCCCGTCGTCGTACTTGACGGCGAACTCGATCGCCGCGACCCGCCGGAAGTAGGCGGAGTCGAGCGGGTAGCGGACGCCCGGCGTCATCTTCGCGCTGCGGCCGGAGATCTTCGCGATCGACGCCAGCGGCGGCCCGAGGATGTCGCAGTAGTGCACCTTCGCACGCTTGCAGAAGTCGCGCATCGCGTCGCGGAGCGCAGGCTCGACGATCGTGTAGACGAGCACCGCCGGCCGCCCGCGCGCGCGGTTCACGACGAGCCGGAGGTCGTCGACCGTCTCGACGCGGGGGTGCCGGATCTCCTCGAACAGCTGCTCGGGGAACTGCGCCTCGAGCGCGGCCACGAGCCGCGTCGCGGTCTCGCCGGTGGCGTCCGAGACGATGTGGAGCTCGACCGGCGTGCCGCTCATGCTGTCTTCAGGTTTCCCACCGAAACTCCATGCGATGAGGATTCTCGTCGTGGACGACGAGCGGCCGGTGCGAGAGGCGGTCGGCCGGGCGCTCCGGCTCGAAGGGTACGACGTGGAGCTGGCCGCGGACGGCTACGAGGCGCTCGGGCGGCTGACGGCGGCCGCCCCCGACGCCGTCGTCCTCGACATCCTGATGCCCGGGCTCGACGGCATCGACCTCTGCCGCCGGCTGCGCGCGCAGGGCGACCGCACGCCCGTGCTGATGCTGACCGCCCGCGACGAGATCGCCGAGCGCGTCGCCGGCCTCGACGCCGGCGCCGACGACTACCTCGTCAAGCCGTTCGCGCTCGACGAGCTGCTCGCGCGGATCCGGGCGCTCCTGCGGCGCACCACGGGAGGCGGCGACGCCCTCGTCTTCGCCGACCTCTCGCTCGACCCGCGAACGCGCGAGGTCCGCCGCGGCCGGCGGCGCATCGAGCTGACGCGCACGGAGTTCCTGCTGCTCGAGCTGTTCCTGCGCAACCCGCGGCAGGTGCTGACGCGGTCGCTGATCTTCGAGCGCGTCTGGGGCTACGACTTCGGGCCGAGCTCGAACAGCCTCGAGGTCTACGTCGGCTACCTGCGCCGCAAGACGGAGGCCGACGGCGAGCCGCGGCTGATCCAGACGGTGCGGGGCGTGGGCTACGCGCTCCGCGAGGAGCCCACGTGACCGCGAGCGACGGATGAGCTTCCGGCTCCGCGTGACGCTGCTCGCCGCCGCGGCGGTCGCCGTGGCGATCGTGATCGGCTCGGTCGTCGTCTACGTCGTCGTCTCGCACCAGCTGCTCGGCGACCTCGACCGCAGCTTGCGAGGCCGCGCCGGCCTCGTGCGGGTGCGTCCGAGGGTCGGCCCGCTCGCCGGGCTGCCGCGGCTCGGCCCCTTCGGTCAGCCCGGGCTCGTCCAGTTCGTCCGCGCCGACGGCTCGGGGGGATCCGTCGCGCTGCCGGGCAGGTCGCGCGCCGCCGTCGTCGCACAGGGCGGCGCCGGGCCGTTCTTCGCGAGCGGCCGCGTCGACGGCGTCCACGTGCGCGTCTTCACCGCGCCCGTCGGCTCCGGCCTCGCCGTGCAGGTCGCGAGACCGCTGAGCGAGACCGACCACGCCCTCTCGCGCATCCGCTGGTACCTCGCCGGCGTCGACCTCAGCGGCATCGGCCTCGCGGCGGCGCTCGGGCTGCTCGTCGGGCGGACGGCTCTCGCGCCGGTGCGGCGGCTGACGAGCCTCGCAGAGGAGATCACGCGGACGCGCGACCTCTCGCGGCGGATCGTGATCGAGCGCCCCGACGAGCTCGGGCGGCTCGCCGCGAGCCTGAACACGATGCTCGGCGCGCTCGAGGCCTCGCTCGAGGCGCAGCGCCAGCTCGTCGCCGACGCTTCGCACGAGCTGCGCACGCCGCTCGCCAGCCTCCGCACGAACATCGAGGTGCTCGCAGGCGGCAAGGAGCTCGAGCCGGCCGAGCGGGCCCAGCTCCTCGCCGACCTGACCGGCCAGATCGAGGAGCTGACGGAGCTCGTCGGCGACCTCGTCGAGCTCGACCGCGGGTCGCGCCCGCTCGAGCTCGAGGACGTCCGGCTCGACGTGCTCGTGGCGTCGCTCGTCGAGCGGGCTCGGCAGCGTGCGCCGGACGTCCGCGTCGCTGCGGAGCTGCGGCCGACGGTCGTGCGGGCCGCGCCGGAGCGCGTCGCGCGGGCGGTCTCGAACCTGATCGACAACGCGGTCAAGTGGAGCAACGGCGAGGGCCGGGTCGAGGTGACCGTCGCCGACGCGCGGGTGGTCGTGCGCGACCACGGGCCGGGGATCCCGCCCGACGACCTGCCGCACGTCTTCGACCGCTTCTACCGCTCCGCGGAGGCGCGCGGCCTTCCCGGGTCCGGTCTCGGCCTCGCCATCGTGCGGCAGGTCGCCGAGACCCACGGCGGCACGGCCACGGCCGAGAACGATCCGGGCGGAGGCGCGCGCTTCACGCTCTCGCTCGCGCCCGCCTCCCTCTCACCCCCGCCTTAGGAACGCGCAGGACAATCGGGTCGATGCGCACCGGCGGCCCGGACGGGAACGAGCGCTTGACGGCGGCGACAGCGGTCGTCCTCCTCGTCCTACTCGCGCTCGAGGGGATCACGATCGTCGCGATCGGGCCGCTCCTGACGCTGCACGAGCTCGTCGGCGTCCTGCTGATCCCGCCGGTCGCGCTGAAGCTCGCCAGCACCGGGTACCGGTTCGTCCGCTACTACACGCGCGATCGGCGCTACGTGCTGAAGGGGCCGCCGCGGCTGCCCCTGCGGCTGCTGGCGCCGCTGCTCGTCGCCGCCACCGCGGCCGTGATCGGCTCCGGGGTCGTGCTGCTCGAGACCGGGCGCAAGGCGGGCGCGTGGGTCGGCCTGCACAAGGCGAGCTTCGTCGTCTGGTTCGGGCTGATGTCCGTCCACGTGCTGGCGTACGTCTGGCGGCTGCCCCGGCTGGCGCTCGACCGGCGGACGGCCGGCTGGCCGATCCGGCTCGGGCTGGTGGCGGCCTCCCTCGTGATCGGCCTCTGGCTCGCCGACGAGACGGCGCTGCACGACCGCCTCACGTAGGCGGCCACTGGCCGGCCGCGCGCTCGCACGCGGGCGAGCGCCCCTCCGCGTCTAGGGTTTCCGGCATGGCCGACGTCGTCACGATGGACAAGATCGTCTCCCTCTGCCGGCGGCGCGGCTTCGTCTTCCCGTCGTCCGAGATCTACGGCGGCCTCGGGTCGGCGTACGACTACGGCCACTACGGCGTGCTCGCGAAGAACAACGTGAAGGCGCGCTGGCTCGAGGCGATGACGCAGGAGCGCGACGACATCGTCGCGCTCGACTCCGCGATCATCCTCAACCCGCGCGTCTGGGAGGCGTCGGGCCACCTCGCCGGCTTCAGCGACCCGCTCGTCGACTGCCGCACCTGCAAGCTCCGCTTCCGGGCCGACCATCTCGCCGACGAGGAGCGCGAGGAGGTGCGCTGCGGCAAGCGGCCGAGCAAGCGCCCCGGCGAGACGCCCGAGTGCGACCTGACCGAGCCGCGCCAGTTCAACCTGATGCTGTCGACGAGGATCGGCGCGGTCGAGGACAGCAGCTCGGTCGCGTACCTGCGCCCCGAGACCGCGCAGGGCATCTTCGTCAACTTCAAGAACGTGCTCCAGCTCGCGCGGCGCAAGCCGCCGTTCGGGATCGCGCAGATCGGCAAGTCCTTTCGCAACGAGATCACGCCCGGCAACTTCCTCTTCCGGACGCGCGAGTTCGAGCAGATGGAGATGGAGTTCTTCGTGCCGCCGGCCGAGGCCGAGCACTGGTACCGCTACTGGATCGACGAGCGCTACCGCTGGTACACGAGGTACGGGCTGCGCGAGAGCCACCTCCGCGTTCGGCCGCACGAGGCAGCGGAGCTCTCGCACTACTCGAGCGGAACGAGCGACATCGAGTACCTGTTCCCGATCGGCTGGTCCGAGCTCGAGGGGATCGCGAACCGCGGGGACTACGACCTGACCCAGCACACCCTCCACTCGGGCACGAAGCTCGAGTTCGTCGGCCAGGACGGCGAGCGGTACACGCCGTACGTGATCGAGCCAGCGGCGGGCGCCGACCGCGCGTTGCTCGCGTTCCTGATCGACGCGTACGACGAGGAGGTCGTCGGCGACCGCGAGCGGACGGTGCTCCGGCTCCACCCGCAGATCGCGCCCGTGAAGGCTGCGGTGCTGCCGCTGATCCCGCGCGACGCCCGGATCGCCGAGAAGGCGCGGGCGCTCTACGAGGAGCTCCGCGCGCACGCCATGGTCGAGTACGACGACAGCGGCCAGATCGGCCGCCGTTACCGCCGCCAGGACGAGATCGGCACCCCGTTCGCCTTCACGATCGACGAGCAGACGCTCGAGGACGACACGGTCACGATCCGCGACCGAGACTCGCTCGCCCAGGAGCGCGTGCCGCTCCCGCAGGTCGCGAAGCGGCTCGCCGACGAGCTGCGCAAGCCCTGGCGAACGCCGAAGCCGGACTAGGCTCGGCTCGGGGCCCCTGGATTCGGGGGAGAGGGCCCTGGATTCGGAAGGGGCCCCCTGGATTCGGGAGGGGGCCCTGGAGTCGGGAGAGGGCCCTGGATTCGGGGCCCGTGGATTCGGGAGCCCGCCCGAGGCACCGGCGCCGACGCAAGCGCCGGGCGCGTCTCGGGGCGGCGCGAGCTGCGGAGGGCGCACCCCCGCCCTTGGGTGGGGTCGCTTCCCTCCGCCCTCGCGATCGATACTACCGCCCAACCTGTGACGAGTCCGTGCCGATTCTGTGCCGATTGTGCACCGTGTCCGCCGGCGCTGGTCGCGTCAGCGCAGAGGCCGTGCGTCGGGCGGCGGAGTTCCGGACGCCGGCACGTGCCTCCGCCGCTCGAGCACCATCTCCGAAGGCTCCGCGAACCCGAGCCGACGGTAGAGGTCATGGGCGTCGCGCGTGTGCAGCAGCCACTTCACGTCCGCCAGGGCACCGCGCTCGACGATCTCGCGGACGAGCTCGACGCCGAGCCCGCGGCCGCGATGGTCCGGCAGCACGAAGACGTCCGCCAGGTACGCGAACGCGACGCCGTCCGAGACCGCTCGCGCGAAGCCGACCTGCTGGCCGTCGTGGTAGAGGCCGACGACTCGCGTCGCCGCCCGAACGAGCGCCTCGACCGTCTCGCGCGGTCGCCCACGCGCCCAGTACGACTCTTCGGACAGGTAGGCGTGCACCGCGTCGACGTCGACGCGCGCCGGGTCGTCGTCGAGCTCGTAGCCGCCGTCGAGCCGCCTGATCACGCGTCCGGCGCGCGTGGAGGCTCCGGCCGGCGACGCCCTTCGGAGGCACGCGGAGCCGGGGCGCGGCTCGTTCCGCGACTGCACCCGCTCGCGGGCGGGCTGGTCATCCGGCGCGGAGGGTCCTCAGCCTGAACCCTCCGTGGTGCTCGTACGACGACGTGATCACCGCCAGGGCGTCGCGCGCGGCTCGATCCGTGAGCCCCGCGTCGTGCGCCTCCGCCAGCGGCCGGCGCAGCAGTGCCTCGAGCGCGCGAAGCCCGTCGGGCGAAAGCGCCAGCGTGCCGCCGCCGCAGCTGCGGCAGACGGCGCCCCCTGCGGCTGGCGAGTACCCGATGAGCGGTCCGTCGCCGCCGCACTCGGCGCAGCTGCCGACGTGCGGAAGGTACCCCGCGAGCCAGAGCAGCTTCAGCTGGAACGAGAGGCCGAGCGGCTCGAGGTCGGCGCGGCCGCTTCCGCGAACGTCGTCGAGGAGGTCGAGGAATCGGGTGAGCGCCTGGAACGCCCGGACGTTCGTCTCCTGCTCGACGAACAACCGCAGCATCGCCTCCGCGCCGATCAGCCCGACGGACAGCCGGAACGGGTCCTCTCGCGCGGCGCTGTGCGACCGCACGAGCTCGACCCCGGTGACGGTGTGGAGCTCGCCGCCGCCGCGATGGAGGAGCAACTCTACGTGCGACAGCGGCTCGAGCCGCCCACCGAAGCGCGAGCGGGTACGGCGGACGCCTTTCGCGATCGCGCCGACACGACCGCCGTCGAGCGCATAGAGGTGGAGAACGCGATCGGCCTCGCCGAAACGGATCGAGCGGAGCACGACCGCCTCGGTCTTGTACGTCCGCCCCATGCGGCCAAGTCTACGTCGGCGGATGAGGGAATCTCGGCCGACATTTATCCGTTGAAAGACATGACAGTGAAAATCACGATGTATACGACTCCCTGGTGCGGCTACTGCGTGCGGGCGAAGGCGCTGCTGGACGCCCGCCGCCTGCCCTACACCGAGATCGACCTCGGCGGGGATCCCGGGTTCCGCCAGCGCCTCCTGGACGAGACCGGTGGCTGGACCGTTCCTCAGATCGTGATCGACGGGGAGCCAATCGGCGGGTACACCGAGCTTCGGGCGATCGACCAGGCCGGCGAGCTTCGGCGCGACGCCGCGTAGCCGGCTCGCCTCACGCGGCCACGATCGAGGCCGGCGGCGCCGGGCCGATCAGCCCGCGGGCGCCAGCCCGACGATCAGCCCGCGGGCTCCGGCTCGAGCGGCTGGCAGACGGGGCAGTACCACGTGCCGCGCCCGCCGACCCGCGTCTTGGCGATCGGCGTCCCGCAGCGGAAGCACGGCTCGCCGGCCCTGCCGTAGACGCGGAATGCGTCCTGCATCGATCCTCGCGCGCCGTTCGGCGTGCGGTAGTCGCGAAGGGTCGCACCTTGCCGCTCGATGCCCTTCCGGAGCGCGCGGCGGATGCTTCGGTGGAGGGCCCGCAGCTCGAGCGGCGTGAGCCCGTCTGCAGGCCGCAGCGGATTGACGCACGCGTACCAGAGCGCCTCGTCCGCGTAGATGTTGCCGAGGCCTGCGACCACTCGCTGATCGAGTAGCACGCCCTTCACGGGCGCGCGGCGGCGTCGGAGTCGTGCGTCCAGCACGCCGGTCGTGAACTGCGCCGCGAGCGGCTCCGTCCCGAGGCGCTTGGCGAGGTACGGCTCCGCCTCGCCCGGCTCGAGCAGCAGCCACGTGCCGAAGCGCCGGACGTCGCGGTAGACGACGTCCGAGCCGTCGTCTAGGCTGACAACTGCACGCCGGTAGGGATCGTCACC
>Ga0070741_10019488_pt1 | contig 10822 bp, 9 predicted proteins | sample Coa_R1_4_FD_66440 | JGI IMG/M metagenome (GOLD analysis project Ga0070741, IMG submission 66440) | Surface soil microbial communities from Centralia Pennsylvania, which are recovering from an underground coalmine fire - Coalmine... | ecosystem: Environmental > Terrestrial > Soil > Unclassified ...
GTCGCATTTCCCTACAAGACGTTTCATCGCGTAAGCGCTATGCTGGAGCCCCCCAGGGGGTGGCCGGCCTATGGCGAATTGCGGCATTGCGAGAATCGACGAGCTTTGGGCCGGGTCGGCGGAGCCGATTCGGCGCGGCGATCCGGATTCGGCCGCCGTCGGCGTCGTCCAGGACTTCCTTATCGGACACGGCTTCAAGGATCTGCCCGGGCCGCTCGGCAACGGGCACGGCTCCTTCGGACCGCTCACCGCGCAATGCGTCCAGCAGTTTCGCGATTTGAACCGGCTCGGGCCGCCCGATGAAGTAGATCACGGCACGCTCGCGCTTCTGGTCGCGGTTCCCGCGCGCAACCCCGTGGCCGCGCGCGGCTATCTCACGATGGTCCTCGACTGCGCCTTCGACGGAATCGTCCGAATCATGTCGGTCACCTGCCAGTTCGAGGGCGCGGGCCGCTTTGCCGCAATCAATCCGAACCACGACAGGGCGGGGCTTTCCTTCGGGATAATCCAATGGGCGCAGAAGCCGGGGCGGCTCGGCGAACTGCTGCGCGCTTTCGTCGGGCGCGATCGCGACCGGTTCGTGAGGATATTCGCCGATGGGGACAACACGATCGCCGACGGCCTGCTCGCCCATACCTCGCGCGCCGGAGGCGGCGTGACCCGCGACGGCGTCGCGCTCGACTCGCGCTTCGATCTCGTCGCTCCGGAATGGATCGAGCGCTTTCGCGCGGCGGCGCTCGACCCGGTCTTTCAGCGCGTGCAGGTCGATTGCGCGGTCGATGCGTTCCGCCGCTCGCTTGCGCGAATCCGCTCCTACGCGCCCGCGATGAAATCCGAACGCGCGCTCGCCTTCATGCTCGACCTCGCAAACCAGCACGGGGACGGCGGCGCCGAGAGCATCTTCCACGCCGCCGCCGGCAGCGCCGGCGCGGGCGAGGGAGCGATGATGCTCGCGATGGAGCGGGAGTCGGCACGGAGAGTCGCGATGCAGTTCGGGCCCGACGATGCGAACGTGCGGGCCACGCGAAACCGTCGGCGCGCCTTTAGGACCTCGCCGCTTCTAAGCGACGTGCCCGGACGAATCTGAGGGCCGCCGCCCGCTTCGATTCGCGGTATCGCGGCACTTCCGCCTCCGCTATGCTCATCGTGCGCGCGCGCTCTTTTCCACCGGAAGGAGGAATCCGGGATGGACCGGAACGAGTTCAATCGCAAGGTGATCGAGGAATTCCGCGCCAATGGCGGAAAAGTGGGAGGCCAGTTCGCCGACGCTCCGATGGTCCTGCTCACCACCACCGGCGCCAAAAGCGGCAAGACCTACGTCAATCCGCTGGTGTACACGCGCGACGGCGACAGGTACGTGATCATCGCGTCGTACGCGGGCGGCCCGAAAAATCCCTCCTGGTACCACAACCTTGTGGCGCATCCCGTCGTCACCCTCGAAATCGGAACCGAACGCTTTCAGGCCAAAGCCTCCGTGGCGGCCGGCCCGGAACGCGAGCGCCTGTTCAATCAGCAGGCGGCCCGGATGCCGGTGTTCAACGACTATCGAAAGAAAACCTCCCGGCAGATTCCCGTGATCGTGCTGGAACGAATCGGCTGATCGCCGCGGACGGAGGTTCGCGCCGATGATTCAATGCATTTTGGTCTATGCGCGCGGCGGCAGGTATCACCGTATTCCCGATGCCGAGGTCGAGGACTGGGAAGAAATCCTCGACGGCATGGACGGCGAGCCGGAGCTCATAGAACGCGTCGAAAAATGGGCTCCGTACACGCACGCCTACCGGATGCCCGACGGTTCGGTGTACCTGGTCGCCCTCCAGGAGCAGGACTGAACACGGGCGGGCGCAGCTTGATTGCCGTCCTGAATCCGCTCGCCTACCGCGGCCGGCTTTGACGCTCGGCGCTAAAAGCGGGTAGATGCTGGTCATGGAAGCGAAGGATCGGGGCGAAGCGCCAATGTCAGGGGCGAATCAATTCCTCACACATATGTCCGATCTCGAGGCGAGACAGCTTCAGTGGCAGCATCTGAAGGGCGGCCCCCGGTTCGACTACCCGATTGACTATTCCGTCGCGGTCACCGCGGTGGACCGCGATGCCGGCCTGATCGAGTTCATTGCCAGGTGGGCGCCCAACGCCTACTGCCACTACCATCGCCATCTCGGCCGAACCGTGTCGCGCGTGCTGCAGGGCGAGCATCATATTGTCGAGACCACCGAGACGCAGACGCTCCACAAGACCCGCAGGCCGGGTTTTCAAGGGCAAAGCCCCGCGGGTGAGTTTCACATGGAATACGGCGGCGCGCAGGGCGCAACCGTGCTGTTCCTGTGCGAGGCGGTGGATGCGAACGTGTTCGAGATCCTCGCGCGCGACGGAACCGTCATCGCCACCACTACTCTTGAAGATTTTGTCTCGGGCCGCCTGCGCTGAGACAAGCCCGCTCCGCGGCTTGCCAACTCGATCGCGCTGACCCCGGCCTGATTGGCGCGACCGTCGCGGCGCCGCCACTCAGGCTCCCGCTACGAAGCGATAGACGAGCCGCTGGAAGTGGCGGATTCCGCTTTCGCGCGAGAGCATCAGATGCCCCCGCGGCACCATCGCGGAACGCTGCCCGCGATGGACCGATTCGCACAACACCATGTCCTCGCGCTGCACCAGGTCGCTAAGCCCGACGTAGTCGCGAATCTCCGCCTCCGACACATCGGGCGTGAAGTAGTAGTCGATCGTCATCCGGGTATGGTCGGGATCGATCGGCCACGCCCTCAGCACCTGCATCGCATGCGGCTTCGCCGACAACGTGAACATCGCAGTCGGCCACAGGGTCGCGTAGTCCACGGCAGCGCCGGGAACCCCGATTATCGGTCCATGATAGGTCGAGAAGTACTCGTGCGAGACGTCGGCGATGTAGGTATCGGTGTCAATCAATTCGGAGAACTTCGGATGTGCGATGGGACAGTGGTAGCATTCGTTGAAGTTCTCGATCACGATCTTCCAGTTGGCGGCGATCTCGTAAACGTCCCGCCGCATCATCTTCAGCTTCTCCATCTCCACTCCGGCGCGCCCGAAAAGATGGGGGAGATCGCCGATCACCGATGCGAGCGGCGGCGCGTCAGGATCGGGATTGACGAAGATCATCGGCCCCCAGGTTTGGACCGCGAAGGTTGTCAGCGAAAGCCGATCCTTCGGGAACGACCGCTGCTCGGATGAGCGCGGGGCGGCGCGCAGCGTGCCGTCGAGATTGTAGGTCCATCCGTGGTAGTGGCACTGCAGCGTGCGGCGGTTGCCCGAACATTCAAGGACGACCTCGCTCGCGCGATGGCGGCATACGTTGGCCACCGCATGGATCTTTCCCTGGTCGTCGCGCGTGATGACGGCGGGGATATCGCCGAGGGTCGCGGTAAAGAAGTCGCCAGCGCGCGCCACCTGCTCGACATGCCCGACGTACTGCCACGTCTTTCGAAAGATCCGCTCGTTCTCAGCGGCGAAGATCTCGCCCCTCGTGTACCATCCGCATGGCAGTGTGCCGCCGCGATCGAGTTCGGCGGGATCGACCCGCATCAGGTCCCTATCGTTCATCACGGGAAAACCTCCGAAGGATTTCCGGTGCGAAATCGCGCATGGTCTGCGCACCACGAAAAGCTAGCCGCTCGCCCGTCGAGTGAGAAGGCACACAGGGTCCGCCGCGCCTTGTCGCCGACCGCTGTCATGCAATCGGCGTGGGGCGTTTCAGTCGTCGGGACTCCATGCTTATATGGTCATCCCGGGGGGAGCACTGCCGTTCACCGGGCGGAGAGGAGTACTCGATTGCCGAGCAGAGGGGCCGCCAAGGCCAGGTCGCAGAAGTCTGATTTCAAACCGCTTAGAATCGCGCAGTTGGCCCCGCTTTACGAGCGCGTGCCGCCCAAGCTCTACGGCGGCACCGAAAGGGTCGTTTCCTATCTGACCGAGGAACTGGTCCGGCGCGGACACAAGGTCACGCTCTTCGCCTCGGGCGACTCGATTACCAGTGCGAAGCTGATCGCGGGATATCCGGAGGCGCTCCGCCTTGCGGGCAACAACGAGTACGGGGTGTTTGCGCATTTTCCGATGATCAGCGACGCCTTCAAGTACGGCGAGTCTCGCTTCGACATCATCCACGGCCATATCGACTACTGGACGTTCCCGCTGGCCGAGGTTTCCCGCGTGCCGACGGTATCGACCCTGCACGGACGGCTCGATCTGCAGCAGCTCTTCGGGGTCTTCGAGCGCTACAGGCGGATTCCGGTGGTGTCGATCAGCAACTCGCAGCGCAAGCCGCTTCCGTTCCTGAATTGGCAGGCAACCGTGTATCACGGGCTGCCGCGCGACCTGCTACAGTTGCACGCCGACCGGGGCACCTACCTGGCCTTTTTGGGCCGGGTGTCGCCGGAAAAGCGGCCCGACCTTGCGATCGAGGTGGCGCGCAAGGCGGGACTTCCGCTCAAGATCGCCGCGAAGGTCGATGCGCTCGACAAGGCCTACTATGAGGCTGTGATCAAGCCGATGCTCTCGCCGCCCGACATCGAATACATCGGCGAGATCAACGAGGTCGAGAAGAACGAGTTTCTCGGCAACGCGATGGCGTTGATGTTTCCGATCGACTGGCCCGAGCCGTTCGGGCTGGTGATGATCGAGGCGATGGCGTGCGGGACGCCGGTGGTTGCGCGCCCGTGCGGCTCGGTGCCCGAGATAATCAATCCGGGAGTAAGCGGGTTTCTGGGCGACACGGTGGACGAACTGACCGCCGCCCTGTTCAAGGCGATCGAGCTTCCGCGCGACGCGATCCGCGCCGAGTTCGAGCGGCGCTTCACCGTGGAGCAGATGGCGGACGGATACGAGCGCGTCTACCGGCGGCTGATAGCGAAGGCCGCCGCGAAAAAGAAAAAGGCAAGGACCACGAAGGCGGCCGCTTCAAGATAGGCGGCCGCGCCGCCGCGGGCTTCGGGGGCGGCGGGGGATGGCATGCAATGAAACAGGCAAGTCAGGCGGCGGCAAAGAACTCGCGACGGCGTGAAAGCGCGCAGAAACCGCGCAGCGTGCTTAAGGTCGGCTCCAACTTTTACGTGCTCGCGTCGTCGCTGACCTCGCGGCGCGAAACCCGGGTGCTTGCCGATGCGCAGAGTTTCGCGGTGTTCGAGATCGGCGGCGATATCGCCGAATCGCCCCTCGAAGCGCTGGGCTTCTTCTACAAGGACACGCGCTTTTTGAGCGCCTTCGAAATGACGATCGCGCGCCAGGCGCCCTATTTCCTCAATTCCTACCTGAGCGACGACAACGCGGAGTTTCGCGCCAACCTGACCAATCCCGATCTCGCCGGCCGCGACGGCAAGATCGAACTGCCCCGCAACTCGATCCAGATCGAGCGGAGCTGGGTGATGGTCAACGCAGGCCTGTACCATCGCCTGATAATCAACAACTACTCCCACGCGCCGGTGCGGGTGCCGTTCGACCTCGTCTTCGGCGCCGACTTCGCCGACCTGTTCGAGGTGCGCGGCGTCAAGCGCGAGCGCCACGGCGAGCACCTGCCCGCCGAGATCGGGCACGCGGGAATCAAGTTCCGCTATCGCGGACTCGACCAGGTGACGCGCTTTACCGAGATCGTCTTCGACCCCGCGCCGCGGCGGCTGAGCGAGCGGCGCGCGTCGTTCGTGGCGCATCTCAAGCCCGAGGAGGCCGTCAAGTTCGAGGTGCGCATCCATTGCGGACTCGAGGAGCCGTCGGCATCGTCGGCCACGCTCGTGCAGCGCGCGTCGGATTTTCAATCGGCGCTCGCGCTCCGCCATGGAGAAATCGAAAAGGCGCAGTCGGGATGGGCGAAAATTACGGCGAGCCAGGGGATCTTCGACCTGCTGCTTCGCCGTTCGGTTGCCGATCTCAATTCGATAATCGGCCACACCGAGCAGGGCACCTTCATGATGGCGGGAATTCCGTGGTTCGCCACCCTGTTCGGCCGCGACAGCCTGCTCACCTCGCTTTCAGTTCTGCAGTTCAATCCCGAAATCGCCGGGCGCACGCTTCGCACGCTCGCCACCCTGCAGGGCACCAAGGTCGATGAGGCGCGCGACGAGCAGCCGGGCAAGATCGTGCACGAGATGCGCGCGGGAGAGATGGCGGCGACGGGCGAGATCCCCTTCGGCCGTTACTATGGGACCATCGACGCAACCCCGCTCTTCATGTGGCTTCTCGGGCTGTACGTCTCGATCACCGGCGATCTCAAGCTCGCGAGCGACCTGTGGCCGAACGTCGAGCGCGCCCTGGAATGGATCGACAAATGGGGCGACCGCGACCACGACGGCTACGTGGAATACATGCGCGAGACGCCGCAGGGCCTTTCCAACCAGGGATGGAAGGACTCGTTCGACTCGATTTCCCACGAGAACGGAGACCTCGCCGAACCGCCAATCGCGCTCTGCGAGGTGCAGGGCTACGTGTACGCCGCGTTCGTGGAAATCGCGCACGTGGCGCGCCGCCTGGGCAAGAGCGATCTCGCCGCGCAACTCGAGCATCGCGCCGCCGCGCTCAAGTCCAACTTCATGCGCGACTTCTGGATTCCGGAGAAGGAAACCGTCGCGCTCGCGCTGGACGGAAAGAAGCAGCCGTGCCGCGTGATGAGCTCGAATGCGGGCCACTGCCTCGCCACCGGAATCGTGGACGGCGATGCCGGGCGCGCGATGGCGGCGCGGCTTTTGCGCGACGACATGTTCTCGGGATGGGGCATCAGGACGCTCAGCGAAGGCGAGCGGCGCTACAATCCGATGAGCTATCACAACGGCTCGGTGTGGCCGCACGACAACGCGATCGCGGCGATGGGGTTTGCGCGTTGCCGCAATCACGACGGCATCATCCGCGTGCTGAACGGCCTGATGGACGCGGCCGTGGCTTTCAGGGCGGGCAGCCTCCCCGAACTCTTCTGCGGCTTCCATCGCGAGCCCCATCTCGGTCCGGTCCCCTACCCCGTCGCCTGCCATCCGCAGGCATGGGCTGCAGCCAGCGTGTTCCTGATCATGCAGGCGATGCTGGGAATCAGGATTCTCGGGTTCGACAACCGCGTGACGATCGACACGCCGATCATGCCGCCATGGCTCGACTGGCTGCGCATCGAGAATATCCGTGTTGGACAGGGCGCCGTGTCGCTCGCATTCCAGCGGATGCCGCAGACGAACGCGGCCGCGGTGGACGTGGTCGACCGCCAGGGCAACGTCGAAATAGATATCCGCAAGTAATCCGCCCGCTGCGATTCTAAGCTTTAGGCGTCGGATTCGCTGTCGGTGTCGCGGAAGGCGAAGGCGTCGTCATCCCTAACGAGGGGGAGTTCGATGGAGTCGCCGAAGGCGTGGGCGACGGTGTCGGCGTTAACGATGCCGCCGGTGTGGCAACAGCCGCCGCGGTCGATGTGGGAGTTGGCGTCGCCGCGGCGGATGGCGAAACGGAAGGAAGCGGATTCGCCTCGTGCGCCGAAACAGGCGTCTGGGTGATCGATGCTGTAGGAGTCGGCGCCGACGCCGTTCGCGTGGGCATCGCGCTTGCGGTAGCCCGCGGCGAGGGCGTCGAAGTCGGGGGATGAGGGGTCGCCGAAGATGACGGCCGTGCCGCAGTGGCCGCCGGCGTTTTTCCCGCGGCGGATCGCGATACGCTTGCCTTGGGACTCACCGTCGCAGTCGCGGTGGCCGTCGGCGTCATCGTCGCGGTCGCAGTCGCGGTAGGCGTCGGCGTCGGGGTCGGAGTGGGAGTGGGCGTCGGGGTCGGCAGAATCCATTGCACCGACGATGGGATGAAGATCAGGGTGGCGGTGTGACCCGCCCGCGCGTTGGTCATCGTGCCCGCCGGCTCGAACCTGCCGCTCTCGGGATCGTAGAGCTCGGCGGAATCGAGCGGCTTGTAGGTCGCATCCATCCCGCCCGCAATCAGCACCTTGCCGTCGGGCAGGAGCGTTGCGGAATGGCCGAATCGTCCGGCGATCATTGCCTGGGTCAGGGTGAAGGTTCCTTTTTCGGGGTCGAAGATCTCGGCGGAGTTGTCATTGTGTCCGCCGGCAATGAGGACGCGTCCGTTCTTCAGAAGCGTGGCGGTGTGGCCCGCGCGGCTTTCCTTCATCCGCGGTCCCGGCCTGAACTGGTTTAGTTTCGGGTTGTAGATTTCGGTCGTGTCGAGGGCCGCATTGCGCGAATAGGGACTTCCGCCTGCGACCAGAACTCGTCCGTCCGGCAGAAGGGTGGCGGTATGGTAGATGCGATCGCTGGTCATCGCGCCGGCGGCCGCAAATTTGCCGGTTGAGGGATTGTAGATCTCGGCGCGCCGATCGCCTCCACCCACGACCAGAACCCTTCCATCGGCGAGCAGCGTCGCGGTCTGACGATAGCGGCTTACCGCCATCTTTCCGGTCGGCGTGAACGAACCGGTTTTCGGATCGTACAATTCGGTCTCGTCGGTGCTCCCGCCGACGACCAGTATCTTGCCGTTCCTGAGCAGCGTGGCGGTCGGGTCGTCCCTTGGAACTCCCATCGAGGGTCCCTTCTGAAAGCCTCCCGATGTCGAGAAGATCTCGCTGGAACGCAGAATCCATGGCATCACGGGCCCCGGGAAAATGATCGTCGGCACGAGCACCGCATCGACGCCGCCGACGATCAGCACGTTGCCATCCTGCATAAGGCAGGCATCGTGATGGTCCCGGCGAGTGTCCATCTTCTGCACCGGAAGGAATTGTCCGGTCTCGACGTCGTAGATGGCGGCGCTGTCGAGAACGGCGGGGCTCTGCCCGGTGGGAACATCGATCGTCCCGGTGCCGCCCGTGATGAGGACGACGGGCTTCAGAATTGGAGTGGGAGTGGGGGTGGGCGTAAGCGTCGGCGTGGGCCGATGGGTTCGGCGGCGCGAGCGCGCGCCCGCCGCACCGGCGCATACCGCGACGATCAGGATGGCGCAGCACGCGGCGGCTAGCGGACGCAGGTATCTGGCAAGGGAGGTCATCATGGATGCTGCGGCGCGTGCGACACCAGGGTGGTCCGATGCGGCACTCTCTCCCATTCGTCTTCTTTTGCGGCGACCTTGAGCGGCAGCCCCCGGGTCTCATCGATGAACATGCCGAAGATGACCGCGCTGGGGAGTCCCAGCAGCGCAAGATATCCGATCACGTTGGTCAGGCCGCCGAGCGGGTGGATGAGCGCGGCGATCATCGCCTGCGCAAGCATCGAGAACACCGCGCCCGTGATCATCTGCCATCCCATCATCGTCGAGCGCAGCGCGGCGGGAAAAAGCTCGGTCGCCGAGGCGTTCGCGCCGACGGTCATGATGCTGGAGCCGACCTTGAACCAGCAGTACACGCCCGTCAGCCACAGAAACGCCCATGAGAAGGCCACGTTGGGCCACCAGTAAAAGGCGATCGCGCCGAGCCACGCCGCGCCGCCGAAGTAGGCGACCGTCGGCACGCGGCCGAACCGCTCCGAACTCCACGCGCCGATCGGAAACCCCACCATCCCGATCAGCATCCCGCTGACCACCAGAGTGCTCGCGCGCTCGGGCGAAAGGCCGATTATCGAGACCGCCTCGTAGTAGAGCCATCCGTTAACCGCCGTTCCGGCAACGGTGGAGAGCGCCGCGGTCACGATGAGAGCGAGGGCGCGGCGGCGATAGATCGGGTTGAAGACGTCGTAGATGCGGCTCTTGGTGACGGTGCCCTTGGAGCGCTGCTCCTGCCATTCGGTCTCCGGCAGCATCCGCGCCACTGGCCATACGAGCAGGATCCCCGCCACCGACGGCGCGAACAGCCATCGCCATGAATACCCAAGCCTCAGGAGGACCGGGATGACGAAATAGCCCAGCACGCCGCCGACGGCGCTGGCGGTGGCCGCAGCGGCCTGCCCTCGCGCTCGCTGCTTGACCGGCAGCTCCTCGGCAAGAAGCGCGATTCCCGAAGTCACGGAACCGCCGAGCAGGGCCGAGATGAGAATCTGGTAAACGGCGAACGAGATAGGCCCCTGGGCGAGAGCGCTGGCGAGCGAAAACAGCGGAGAGAGGAACAGGCTTAGCAGGATAATCCGGCGGCGGCCCACCCTGTCAGCCCATCGCGAGAGTCCCAACGAGCCGAAGGCCGATACTGACATCCAGGCGAACAACTGGGCGAGCCTGGACTGATCGAGGTCGAAGCTTTTGGAAATCCAGGGAGAAGCGATGCCGGAAATGGAGAGGGTGTAACCCTGGTATACTTGGAGGATGACGATAGCGGCGATGATTGCGGCGATTGCGCGAAGCGATTCGCCGGGGGGTGCGGCAGGGGCGGCATCGCGGGGAGAATCGCCAGTGGCGGCAGGTTTGTCCATGATGGGAGGAGTGGGGAGAATCAGCGGGGGCGGGTTAAATTAGCGTTTTGTTCCGACCGCTCCGCCTGCGTCCACCGGTCCCTCCTCTTGGCAGGAAAACCGCCTGCACCAGTTACGCTATCGGGTCTTACCAAATGCGTTATCCCAACTGCGTTATGGTGCTCCGCAGGTACGGAATATCCCCCAAATCACGAGGGTATTTCAAGCCGGTGACCATCTGTCCGTAGGGCACGGCGATTGCTGGGTAGAGAATGGGTTCTCACGCGGGGGAACCCAAGATAAAACGAAAGGCGTTTTATGGACGCGGACGGAAAACTCTCGGACCCTTCCAAACCGGCTTTGATAAGGTTTCTGTCCTACCTCAGGCCCCATGCCAAACTGGTGGCCGGCGCCGCCCTGATGGGTGTCGGCAAGTTCACCCTGCCGCTCGCCTTCCCGCTCGCCTTCCGCTACGTGGTGGACGTTCTGGTTGCCGCGCACCCGAACCCCGA
>Ga0070741_10019489_pt1 | contig 10822 bp, 8 predicted proteins | sample Coa_R1_4_FD_66440 | JGI IMG/M metagenome (GOLD analysis project Ga0070741, IMG submission 66440) | Surface soil microbial communities from Centralia Pennsylvania, which are recovering from an underground coalmine fire - Coalmine... | ecosystem: Environmental > Terrestrial > Soil > Unclassified ...
CTCTGTCTTCGCGACCGACGACACCGCTCCTCCACGCCAGCGCCGCCCAGGCGATTGCTCATTTCGGTTCGAGTTCTGAGTGCGCCTCCGTGCGCCCGTGCCCGGCAGGACGAGGCCGGGCTTCGCCTTCCAGCCGCCCCGACCGTTGCCACGGCGTCTACGGCCCACGTGGTCTGCGAGGCGACGGGCCAGGCTCCGCCGCCCGGTAGCGCACGACGGTCGAATGGTATTACCATGATCTTGACAAAGGAATGCCACGGCGTACGATCTCCGCCGTGGCTCGCCGGGCAGGCGGCTGACTGCGTTCCTGCAGTACGTCGGGACCGGCCTGACAGTGGGGTCGTTCTACGCGCTCCTCGCGCTGGGCTACACGATCGTCTATGGGATCGTGCGCATCATCAACTTCGCGCACGCCGACTTGGCCGCAGCGGCGGCGTTCGCGGGCTGGGCGGTCGTGTCGACCCACTTCGTCGCAGCTGCGCGTCGCGATCGCTATCCCCGTGGTCTTCGTCGTCGGGATGGCACTCGGTGCGGCGGCGAGCGGCGTCCTGTTCGAGGTGGCGTACCGACCGATCCTGAAGAGATCCGTGTCTGCGCTACTGATCGTTGCGATCGCCGCGTCGGAGGTCGTCGAGAACGCTCTCCGCGTCACCGTCGGCGGAGGTTTCGAGGCGTACCCGCAGCTCCTGCCGAACACCGGTATCGACATTGCCGGGACACATCTCTCGTTCATCCAGCTGCTGCTCGTCGGCATCAGCCTCGCGCTCGTCGCGGGGCTCACGGCGTTCTTCGCGTGGACGGTGACGGGCACGGCGATCCGCGCGCTCGCGTGCGATCACACCGCTGCTCGCCTCGTCGGGATCAACGTGAACGCCCTCATCCGGCAGGCGTTCGTGATGCTCGGCCTCTACTACCGACAGATCCACTTCGACATGGGCTTCCCGCTCGCGCTCCGTGCCTTCACAGCAGCGTCGGCGCCTACACGTCGTCGCTGCTCATGATCGACCATCACTGGCCGTTCCTCGCGACGCTCCCCGCGGCGATGCTGACGACGGCGTGCTCGGGCGTCGTAATCGGGTACACGACGCTTCGCCTGCGAAGCGACTACCTCGCGATCGTCACGCTCGGCTTCGGCGAGATGACGCCCGCGATCCTACAGAACTCTCGTTCCTCGGCGGCGCGCAGGGCTTGTACGGCGTGCCGGTGCCGCGGATCGCCGGCTACTCGTTCACTACGCCGCACGACCTCTACCTCCTCGCGCTCGCGCTTGCGACAATCGCCCTGGTTGCGGCGCTGCTGCTGGAGCGAACGGGACTCGCGCGGTCGTGGCTGGCGGTTCGCGCCGACGAGCGCGCAGCCGAGGCGGTTGGCGTGCCGACCGTGCGGGTGAAGCTGCTCGCGTACGTGATCGGCGGGATGTGGCCGGCGTGGCAGGAGCCTTCTTCGCGTCCTACATCTGCGCGATCGACCCCACGAGCTTCACGATCAGCGTCTCGATCCAGGTGCTGATCATGGTCGTGCTCGGTGGGATGGCGAGCATCCGCGGCGTGATCGTCGCGGCAACGGCCGTCATCGTGCTACCAGAGGTGTTCCGGAGCCTCGCGGAGTACCGGATCCTTGCGTTCGCCACGGCGCTGATCGTGATCGTGATGGTGAGGCCCGGAGGGCCGCGTCCCGGCACGCAGGCCGAAGCTGCGCGCGGACCGGCGCCGCGCCGGCGTGCGTACGCCCCAACCGGCTGCTACCGAGCCTTCGGACGTTCCAGAACATCCGGCTCTTCGAGAGCCTCGACTGCCGCGAGAACGTGCTCACGGGCGGCGTCCGCCGCGCGGGCGGCATCAAGACGACAGTCGGGGACGCGACCGAGCTGTTGCGGGAGGTCGGCGGAGGCCGCGGCGGTTGCGGCGACCTTCGCGCGGCGCTACGGCGGAGCGACGCCGCTCAGAGCGGTAGCCGCGTCGGCGACACCGTCGCTCGCGGCGTTCGCGAATGCAGTCGCCGCGAGCGCTCTCGACATCGACGACGGCCACTACGGCGGAGGCGGCATCCACGCTGCTGCGGCGATCCCGCCTGCCGTGATCGCCACCGCCGAGACGGACGCGCCTGTCCGGGAGGCGCTGACCGCCCAAGTCGCGGGACACGAGGTGGCGCTGCGTGCGGCTCACCTCCTGCGGGCGAACGAAGGGCCGATTTACCAAACGACCGGGACGGCGGCGGCGGTCGGCGCCGCGATAGCAGCCGCACGAATCCGTCGGCTCGACGTCGACGCAACGCAGCGCGCGCTCTCGATCGCGTGGCTGCACGCGCCGATGGCAACGTTCGGGTTGCCGATGGTGAAGGAGTCGGTCGGGTGGGCGGCGCACGTCGGCGTCGCCGCCGCCGAGCTCGCCGCCGACGGTTTCATGCGGATGCCAGGCGGCGGCGAACCGCCGCGGCTCGTCGGCGGCGAGCTCGCGTCGCCGTTCCAACTGCCCGGCGCACTCGATGACCCATTCGTCACGAGCCTGGGCACCATCTTCGAGAGCGCGCGAACCTACTTCAAGCCGTACCCGGCGTGCCGCTTCACTCACTCCGCGATTTACGGCGCCCGTACGCTCGCCCGCGAGCACGGCATCACGTGCGAGGAGATCGCCGAAGTCCGCGTCGGCACGCACCGCGGCGCGCTCTTCCTCGCGTGCGAGCCGCCGCGTACGCTCGAGCACGCGCAGTACAGCTATGCGCACGTCGTCGCCGCGTCGCTGCTCGGGCGCGAGATGGGCGAGCTGGAGGATCCGGCGAACGACGAGCTCGCTCGTCGCGTCGCCGTCGTCCACGACCCCGACCTCGACGACGAGTACCCGCGCCGCTACCCGAACCGCGTCACGATCAGGACGAGTGACGGACGTGTCGTCGGCGGGACGCTCCTCGACGCGCCCGGCGATCCTGCCCTCTCACTCCCGGTCGACGAGCTCCAGGCGAAGTGGGAGCGGCTCCTGTCGACGCGGCTCGGGCCGGCTGACGTGGAGCAGGTGCTGGTCCGTCTCGGGCGGCCCGACGAGCGCCTCGCGGCGGCGCTCGAACCGCTCTTCCGTCGTCGGCGAGGCGCCCGTGACGACGATCGCTGTCGTCTGAAGCGACAACACGGGGGCGGCGTTCGCCCGCGTTCTCAGCGCGGCCGGCCACGACGTTGTCGTCTGGAACCGCACGCCCGCGAAGGCGGACGCGGTCGCAGACGTCGCGTCAGTCGCTCGCTCGCTCGAGGCTGCCTGCGCCGCGAGCGGGCTCGTCGCCGTCGTCGTTCACGGGTACACGGCGGTCCGTGAGCTGCTCCTCCAGCCCGCCGTCGCCGAGGCCTTCACCGGCAAGGTCCTCGTCCAGTACACGACGGGACTGCCGGCGGAGGCGCGCGAGATGGCCGGGTGGGCGGCCGCGCACCGGATCCGCTACCTCGAGGCCGGCATCCTCGCCTACCCCCGCGAGATCGGCTCCGAGCACGCAGTCGTCGTCTACTCCGGGCCGCGGACGTTGTTCGAGCAGCACGAGGCGATCTTCACGTCGCTCGCGGGGCGAACGACCTACGTTGGCGAGGCAATCGGCGCTGCTTCCGCCGTCGACTGCGGCGTGCTCGCCTTCTATTACGGCGCGACGACCGTGCTGCTCTACGGGGCGGCGCTCGCGGCGGCGGAGGACGTCGATCCGCGCGCGTTCTTGCAGACCGCCCGCCGCTGGCTGCCGGGTCTCGACTTGGTCGCCGAGATGAACGAGCGGATGATCCTCGAGCAGCGGTACGAGGGCGGGGAGGCGCCGCTCACGATCCACGCCGCCGCCGGCGGCTACGTCCGGCAGGCGGCCCGAGCTGCCGGCATCGACACCAGCTACGTCGACCACCTGCTCGGCCACTTCGAACGCGCCGTCGCCGCTGGCCACGGCGGCGACGAGCTGCCCGCCCTCTACGAGGTGTTCGCCAACCGTTCCGCGCACGACCCAGGGAGTCGCCCATGACCAGCAACACAGCCGCCGTCGCGGCTCCAGCGCCCGAGCCGGAGCCGGCCGACCTCATCGAGCGCGCGCAGGCGCTGCGCCCGCTCCTTCTCGGGCGGCAGGCGGCGCGGCTGGAGGAGCCGCGAGAAGCCCGCGGCGACGAACTCGTGGTGGGTCTACTCGGGGTAGCGCCCGAGCGCCTCGGTCTCCGCTTCCACGGGCTGGAGCTCGACGTCCCGACGTTCTACCGCGTGATGATCGAGATCTCGCGCGGCTGCCCGTCGACCGGCTGGTGCCTCTGTCTCGGCAGCGGGACGCCTCGTCGAGCATCGCCCCGCTGTGCGCAACGGCGCCGACGCCGGCTTCGCGGTAGGCGTCGAGCACCCGGCGCCGCCGCGACCTCCTCGCGGTAGCCCTGCTCGTCGCCGAAGTCGGCGTACGCGGCGTCGGTGCGCCCCCACCGCGTGCGCGCACGCGGCGATCTGGCTCATCACCCAGTGCCACTGGTAGTCGTGCGCCCGCCGGTCGATCGCGCCGATCACCGTCTGCGCGATCCCGAGGCGGGCGGCGTAGTCGCCGGCGCCGAAGACGAGCGCCGCGATCCGCGGGCTCGCCTGCGAGATCTCGCGGACGTTGACGGCGCCCGCCGCCGACTCGATCTGGACGTCGAGCGCGACGTGCGGCGGCAGGCGCGACTCGACGAACCGCACGTGCTCCGGGCCCGAGACCTTCGGCACGACGACGACGTCGAGCGCGTCGCCGGCGCCCACGATCAGCGCCGCGAGGTCGTCCTCGCACCACGGCGACTCGACGTCGTTCACGCGCACCGACCGCACCGCGCGCCCGAAGTCGAGCCCGCGCAGCGACTCGACGGCGCCCGCGCGAGCGGCGGCCTTGTCCGCCGGCGCCACGGCGTCTTCGAGGTCGAGGATCACCTGGTCCGCGCCAGACGCGGCGGCGCGCTCCGCCATCCGCGAGCTCGTCGCGGGCAGCGACAGGCACGACCGCCGGGGCCGCTCGCACGCGGACGCCACCGCCGCTACGACGCGTCCCCGCCGACCGTGATCGTCGTCCCCGCCGTGTTGTGGACGAACTGGTCGGGGAACGCCATCACGACGCGTGCGATCGTCTTGATACCGGTGCAGTGCATCGGGGCGAGGATCGTCGGCTCGAACTCCTTGAGCGCCTCGACGGTCGCCGCCCCGTTCTCGTCGGGGACGCCCATGAACCCGGTGTGGAAGCCGCCCATGATCGCGTAGATGCGATCGACGCCCGTCACGCGCCGGGCGTGCCGGATCGTGTTCACGATGCCGGAGTGCCCGCAGGCGGTCATCACGACCAGTCCCTTGTCCTTGACGTTCAGGACGACGGCCTGGTCGTCGATCGTCGCGTCGTCGTTGACGAGCTCGCCGTCTCGCTCGAGGAAGATCCCGGCGGGGCCGGGCGGGCGGATCGGCACCGGCGGCTCGAACGACGACGACTCGTCCCGCGGGATCTGCCCCGTCGCCAGCGCACCCGGCCCGACCTGCACCGGCTCGCGTGACTCGACCACGATCCCGCCCATCCCCTCGATCTCCGCGCGGTCGAGCCTCGCGTTGACGGTCAGCACCGTGTTGCCGACGTCGTCGACGATGTACTTCGGCAGGAAAGCGTCCGGGTGCACGGCAAGCGGCAGCGGGCGCCGCCGCTCGCGGAGCAGCCCGAGGAGGCCGCCGAAGTGGTCGGGGTGGCCGTGGCTGAGGACGGCGTGGTCGAGCTGGTCGACCGAGCGGCCGAGCGCGCGCAGGTTGTGCAGGAGGACGTGCGACGTCAGGCTCGTGTCGAACAGGACGTGGTGCCGCCGGCCGCCCTGGTGGAGCTCGATCCAGTACGAGATCCCGTTCTCGGTGCAGATCGGCTCGCCGTGCGGCGGGACGAAGTGGTTCAGCATCGTGAACCGCTTCACGTCCGGCCGCTCGAGCAGCAGCGCGTCGACGTGGTTGTCGACCACGACCGTGATCCGTGCCTTCTCGACTGCTTCCACGTGCCCTCCTACGTCGTCGTCCCCGCGAGCCCGAGCAGCTCGAGCATCGCCGCTGTGTCCTCGCCGACGAGCGGCGGCCGCTCGCGCCCGCCGCTCCCGTTCGCGCCGAACAGGCGCTCCGCGATCCCGAGCAGCGTCCGCGCGGTCTCGCCGCCCGCCATCTCCACGTCCGCGAGCAGCCCTCGGTCTCGCGTGACCGGGTGCTCCGCGACCTCGCCCATGTCGTTGACGGAGCCGTACGCGATCCACGCCTCGTCGAGCAGCCGCGTCGCCTCCGCCTTCGACAGCCGGCGGAGCGCGTCCGCGGCGATCGGGTCGACCTCCTGGCGGTTCGCGAGGCGCGAGACGCTCGTCGCGTAGCGCGGGTCGTCCGCGAGCTCGGGCCTGCCGACGACGACCTCGGCGAACCGGCGCCACTCCGCGTCGTTCTGGACGGCGAGCAGCAGACGCGCGCCGTCGGCGCACTCGAAGATCCCGTACGGCGAGATCGCGTGGTGCCGGTCGGGCAGCCGCGGGTAGATCAGCCCCGCGTTCAGGAAGCTCAGGAGCATCGGGCCGGCGAACTCGAGCGTCGCGTCGAACATCGCGACGTCGAGGTACGCGCCGCGCTCCGCGCGCAGGCGCCCGACGACGGCGCCGAGCACGAGCGCGGCCGCGTAGATGCCCGTGCCGACGTCGGCGATCGAGACGCCGACACGCGTCGGCTGCTCGGGCGTGCCGGTCAGGCTCATCACGCCGGTCTCGGCCTGGACCAGCATGTCGTAGGCCTTGCGGTCGCGAAACGCCCCGTCGGCGCCGTAGCCGGAGATGCTGCACGTGACGAGCGTCGGGTACTGCTCCGCGAGCGCCTCCCGCGTCAGCCCGAGGCGCTCGGTCGCGGCCGGGCTCTGGTTGACGACGAGGACGTCGGCGCGCGCGAGCAAGGCGTCGAACGCGCGCCTGCCGTCGGGGCTCTTCAGGTCGAGCGCGACGCTCTGCTTGCGCCGGTTCAACCACCAGAACTGCGCGCACTCGCCGTGCACGTTGTCGTCCCACCGGCGCGCGAAGTCACCGAGCGGCGGCCGCTCGACCTTGACCACGGTCGCGCCCATGTCGCCGAGGATGCGCGTGCAGAGCGGCCCCGCGACCGACTGCTCGAGGCCGACGACGAGCATCCCCGCGAGCGGACCGTGCTCCCCCATCACCCGAGGTAGCCGGTCGGCGCCATCGCCGTCGGCTCGGTCGCGACGTCGACGACGTAGGGCAGCCGTCGCGACGCCGCCTGCTCGAACGCCGTCCGCAGCGCGTCGTCGAGCGCATCGGGGTGGGTGACGCGCGCTCCGAGCGCGCCCATCGACTCCGCCACGCGCGCGAGGTCGGTCCCGTGGAACTGCCACAGCTCGCCGTGCCGGCCGCGTAGCTCGCCGCCGTAGGCCTTCGTGTACGGGCCGATCTCCTGGTTCAGCGCCGCGTTGTCGTTGACGACGACGACGACGCCGACGCCCCAGCGCACCGCTGTCTCGAGCTCGGCGACGTGGTACCAGAAGCCGCCGTCGCCGGTGAAGACGGCCACGGGCCGCTCGCCGACGGCGAGCTTGGCGCCGATTCCCGCCGGGAACGACCAGCCCAGCGATCCCGCGGCGCGGATGTAGCCCTGGCCGCGCCGCAGGTCGACCATGTGCGCGCTCCACATCCCCGCGTGCCCGGTGTCGACGACGAGCAACGCGTCGTCGGGGAGCGTGCGCGAGAGCGCGGCGCACAGCCGCTCCGGCCGGAGCGGCACGGAGTCGGCGACGAGCAGCGGGCCGTACTCGTCAGCCCACTCGCGCCGGATCTCGCCCACGCGCGCCAGCCACTCGCCGCCGGCGCGCTGCTCCGTCAGTGCGGCGCGCAGGCGCGCGATCGTCACCTTCGCGTCGCCGACCAGCGGCAGGACGCCCGGCGCGTGGCGGCCGAGCTGCTCCGGGTCGATCTCGAGCTGGACGATCGGCGTACCGGCGCGCGGCAGCTGCCAGTTGAAGGTCACCTGACTGCCCATCGCGTTGCCGACGAAGAAGACGAGGTCGCTCTCCAGCAGCACCCGGTTCGCGGTCTTCCTCGAGTAGACGCCGGCGACGCCGCAGTTAAGCGGATGGTCGGCGGGAACCGTGTCCTTGCCGTCCATCGAGGTGACGACGGGCGCCTGCAGCGCCTCGGCGAGCGCGAGGAGCTCGTCGGCCGCGCCCGACCAGCGGACGCCGCCGCCCGACACGAGCACGGGTCGCTCGGCCGCCGCGAGCTGCCGCGCCGCCTCCTCCACCGCCTGCTGCTCCGGCTCGGGCCGGAACGGGGGCACCTGCGCGAAGCGCCCCTCGACCACGACCGCGAGCTCCGCCGACTCCTCGTCGAGCTCGCCGAGATGCCCCTTCAGCTCGAGGTGCACAGGTCCGGGCCGGCCCGTCGTGGCGACGCGGAACGCCTGGCGCACGAGGTCGGGGAGCCGGGACGCCGTCGGCACGTGCTCGCTCCACTTCGTCAGGAACGAGAACGCGCGCAGGTCGTCCGCCTGCTGGTAGGTGTGCCGACCGCGGGTCTCGTCGTAGGACCCGCCCGTGATCGCGATCACCGGCGAGCCGGCGAGCCACGCATCCCGCAGCCCGGCGGCGAGGTTCGAGGCGCCGACCATCTGTGCGGCGCAGACGCCGGGCCGGCCCGTGGCGCGCGCATAGCCGTCGGCCATGTACGCGGCGGCCTTCTCGCCGTGGGTGACGATCCGCCCGATCTGGGTCGTCTCCTCGAGCGCGGCGAGCGTCGAGCTGACGATCGCCGGGACGAGGAACACGTGCGTGACGCCGTAGCCGTCGAGCGTTGCCGCGAGGCACTCGGCCGCCGTCATCCGGCCGGTGCGCGCCGCGACCGTCGACACCTAGAGCTCCTCCCGGACGATGGCCGCGGCGCGGGCGAGCGAGCGCAGCTTCTCCTTCGCCACCAGCCGTGGGAGCTGCTTCATCCCGCAGTCGGTCGTGAACCAGACGCGCTCGGCGGGGACGACCTCGAGCACCTTGCGCATTCGCTCCGCGACGACCTCCGCGCTCTCGATCTGCAGCGCGCGGACGTCGATCACGCCGGCGGCGACCTCCTTGTCCGGCGGCAGTGTCTTCAGGATCGAGACGTCGCGCATGTCGCGGAGCGCGAAGTCGAGGACGAACTGGTCGACCTTCGTCTCGTAGAGCGGCGGCAGGATCCGCTCGAGCTGCCCTCCGAAGACGGACACCTGGGCGTTGCCGGAGGCGTTGCCGAGGCAGAAGTGCCACGCGATCTTCGCGTCGACGCCCTCGATCGTCCGGTTGACCACGTCGACCACCCACTCCGACGCCGAGTCGTCGTTCGTGATGATCGGGTGCCACGCGCCGAGGTCCTCGAGCTGCATGAAATTGCAGCCCGCCTCCGCCAGTTCCTTCATCTCTGCGTTGAAGACCGGCACGAGGTCCTCCGCCAGCTCCCGGTCGTTCCGGTAGAACGAGTCCGGCGCGTCGAAGTAGACGTGGTACGTGAGGTTGATCGGGCCGGCGCCGACTGACATCTTGAACGGCTTGCTCGCCTTCCGCTTGCCGATCGTGTACAGGTCGGCGAGGTGCGTCGGGCCGCGGCCGATCTTCGCGTTCGTGCTGGTACCGCCGAGGCTCTGGAAGAGCTCGTAGTCGACGTCGTCCGTGAGCCCGTGCGTCGCGAGCGGGTTCTGACGCTTGACCGGGTCGAACCCCGGGAGGCGCTCGTACCAGTACCAGAGGAACGAGCCGATCGAGATCGCGTAGTCGTCGAAGTACATCTGGCCGTCGGTGACGACGTCGAGCCCGACCTCCTCCTGATCGCGGATCACGGAGCCGACGGCGTCCGTGTACGCCTGCGCGTGCTCCTCATCCTTCATCACCTGCCGGATGTCCCGGCCCGCGAGCTGGTGCCGGAACCAGAGCGGGCGTGGGTAGGAGCCGACCATCGTCACCGGCAGGATCGTGTCCGTGACCGTTCTCATCGTTCGCGTGTCCCTCCTCCGTCGGATGCCTCCGCGTCGACCTCGTCCGCGCTCGCCGCGAACGCACGCAGCTGGTCGCGGCGTGCGCGCTCCTCGCGCAGCCTGACGAGGTAGTTCGCCAGCCCGACGCCGACGATCAGCGCGGCGCCGTCGACCATGTACTCGGCCCAGCTCGGGACGCCCTGGTTCTGCAGTCCCGCCACGATCACGGCGACGAGGTAGACGGCGATCACCGTGCCGGCCGGGTTGAACCGTCCGGGGCGGATCGTCGTCGCGCCGAGGAACGCCGCGGCGTATGCGGGCAGGAGGAACTGCGGGCCGAGCTCCGGCTGCGCCGAGCCGAGCCGCGCGGCGATCAGGATCCCGCCGACGCCGGCGACGACCGCGGCGATCACGAACGCCGTGATCACGATCCCCTTGACCCGGATGCCGACCAGCTCGGCCGCGCGGCGGTTGCCGCCGATCGCGTACATCCGGCGGCCGGTCGGCTTGAACCCGAGCAGGAGCTCGAACGCGAGCAGGAGCGCGATCCCGAACCAGATCGCGAGCTCGAGCGACAGGAAGCGGTCGTTCGCGATGCTCTGGAACGACTGCGGGACGTTCTCGAAGATGACCTCTCCGCCCGTGTACCAGATGACGATCCCGTAGAGGATGCTGCCGACGGCCAGCGTCGTGATCAGCGAGTTGATCCCGAAGCCGACGACCAGCAGCCCGTTGACGAGGCCGACGATCGCGCACGCAGCGAGGGTGACGACGATCGCCGCCGAGACGGGCAGGCCCTGGTGGCTCATCAGGCCGACGACGACCGCCTGGCTGAGCCCGATGATGTTGCCGATCGACAGGTCGAG
>Ga0070741_10019490_pt1 | contig 10821 bp, 10 predicted proteins | sample Coa_R1_4_FD_66440 | JGI IMG/M metagenome (GOLD analysis project Ga0070741, IMG submission 66440) | Surface soil microbial communities from Centralia Pennsylvania, which are recovering from an underground coalmine fire - Coalmine... | ecosystem: Environmental > Terrestrial > Soil > Unclassified ...
GAGCAGAGGTGATGGATCCGGTGGAGGTCTTCGTCGCCGACGAGCAGGCGGAGGTCTCGGTCGACGCGCTGCGCTGGGTGCGGCTGGCCCGCATGGTGCTGGAGGAACAGGGGGTCCGGGGCGACGCCGAGCTGTCGATGCTGTTCGTCGACGAGAAGTCGATGGCCGATCTCAACGAGCGCTTCCTGGGGCGGGACGGCCCGACCGACGTCCTCGCCTTCCCCATGGACGACGAGCTGATCGAGAGCGGCCGCCAGCCCGACCAGGGCGGTCGGGGCCCGGGGTCGCCGGCCGAGCCGTCCGACGCCCCGATCCTCGTCGGCGACGTCGTGATCTGCCCGAAGGTCGCCGAACGACAGGCGCTGGACCACAACGTGGCGGTCGACGACGAGATGAGCCTCCTCGTCGTCCACGGCGTGCTGCACCTGCTGGGCTTCGACCACGAGGACGACGACGAAGCGGCGGCGATGGAGAAGAGGGAACGGGAGCTGATGGCCCGGTTCCGGGAGCTCGAGCGAGGCCAGTGAGGTGTCGAACTCCGACTGGCTGACGGTGATCGCCATCTCGATCCTGGTGATCACGTCGGCGTTCTTCGCCATGTCGGAGACGGCGCTGGTGCGGATGAACCGCATCCGGGCCATGACGCTCGACGAGGAGGGCCGCCGGGGCGCCAAGCGGCTGGTGGGGCTGCTGGAGGAGCCGGAGAACACCCTCAACCTCATCCTGCTCTTCCTGCTGATCTGCCAGCTGACGGCCGGGACGCTGGTCGGCGTCCTGGTCGAGGGCCAGTTCGGGGCCTACGGCGTCCTGATCGGCACGGTGGTCGAGGTCATCGTCTTCTTCGTCATCGCCGAGGTGGCGCCCAAGACCTACGCCGTCCAGTATCCGGAGCGGGCCGCGCTGCGCCTCGCCGGCCCGCTCTACTGGCTGACCAACTTCCCCCCGCTCAAGGCGCTGTCGAAGGTGCTGATCGGCGTGGCCAACGTCCTCCTCCCGGGCAAGGGCCTGAAGAAGGGCCCGTACACCACCGAGGAGGACATCCGCACGATGGCCGACGTGGCCGCCGACGAGATGGTCATCGAGCGGGAGGAGCGGCGCCTCATCCACTCGATCTTCGAGTTCGGCGACACCGTGGTGCGGGAGGTGATGGTGCCCCGGCCGGACATGGTCGGCGTGGAGGCCGATGCCACCGTCGACGAGGCGCTGGAGAAGGCCATCGGCGCCGGCTACTCCCGGCTGCCGGCCTACGGCGAGGGGCCCGACGACATCCTCGGGCTCGTCTACCTGAAAGACATCATCCGCCGGGTGCGGGAGAGCGACGGCGCCCAGACCAAGCTCGGCGACCTCGTGCGGCCGGCCGTCTTCGTGCCGGAGCAGAAGAAGGTGGCCGAGCTGCTGCGGGAGATGCAGAAGGACAAGTTCCACATGGCCATCGTCGTCGACGAGTACGGCGGCACCGCCGGCCTGGTGACGCTGGAGGACCTGCTGGAGGAGATCGTCGGGGAGATCGTCGACGAGTACGACGTCGAGGTGCCCCGCGTCGAGCGGCTGGCCGACGGCTGCCTGCTGGTGGCCGGCGGCACCCCGATCGACGAGGTCAACGAGCTGCTGGCCATCGAGCTCCCGGAGACCGACTGGGACACCGTCGGCGGGCTGATGTTCAACCTCCTCGGCCACGTGCCGGTCGAAGGGGAGGCCGTGGAGTTCCAGGGCTTCGAGTTCCGGGCCGAGCGGGTCCAGGGCCGGCGGATCCTGACCGTGCGCATCACGCCGAAGGAGTCCGAGCCGGCGGAGTCCGCCGCCACGTGACCTTCACCTCCGGCATCGCCACGTTGGTGGGCCGCCCCAACGTGGGGAAGTCGACCCTGCTCAACCAGCTGGTCGGCACCAAGGTCTCGATCGTCTCCGACCGGCCGCAGACGACCCGCAACCAGGTCCGGGGCGTCTGGAACGGCCCCGACGCCCAGGTCGTGTTCATCGACACTCCGGGGATCCACAAGCCCCGGACGGAGCTCGGCCGGCGCCTGAACCAGCGGTCGCTGGAGACGCTCCTGGCCGTGGATGTCGTCTGCTTCCTCGTCGACGCCACCGCGGAGATCGGCGCCGGCGACCGCTACATCGCCGGGCTCCTGGCCGAGGTTGCGACGCCCGTCGTCCTGGTGGTCAACAAGACCGACGCCGCCCGGCCGGAGGAGATCCTCGGCCACCTGGCGGGCGCCGCCGGCACGCTCGGTGACTTCGCCGCCTACGTTCCGCTGTCGGCCCGCACCGGCGACGGCGCCGAGGCCCTCCTCGGCGAGATCACCGCCCGGCTCCCGGAAGGGCCCCGCTACTACCCCGACGGCGTCGTGACCGACCAGCCCGACACGTTCCTGGCCGCCGAGCTCCTCCGGGAGAAGCTGCTGGCCGTGGCCCGGGACGAGCTGCCGCATTCGCTGGCGGTCACCGTCGAGGAGATCGAGGAGCGCCCCGCCGAGGGCGATCGGGAGGCGCTCGTCATCCTGCGGGCCGTCGTGCGGGTGGAGCGCGACTCCCAGAAGGGCATCGTGATCGGCAAGGGCGGGGCGGTGATCAAGGAGGCGGGGACGGCGGCCCGGAAGGAGCTCGAGGCGCTCCTCGGCACCCGGGTTCATCTCGAGACCCACGTCAAGGTGGAGAAGGACTGGCAGCGCCGCCCCGACGCCCTCGACCGGCTGGGCCTCTGAGGTGTCGGAGACGTCCAGAACAGCACAGTGTTTCCATCTTGCCCGAGGCGCAGAGGTAATGTGCCGCCCGCGACCGACGGGAGGTGCGAATGCGGCGAGGGCTAGCGGGGCGTCTACGGCGCCTCAGGGTGGCGGCCATACCGGCCGTCTTGGTCTTCCTGGCCAGCTGCGCCAGCCACGCCCCGCAGGACTCCCTGAAGGCCCACGGTCCGGTGGCCCGCAAGGAGGACAACCTCTTCGTGGCCGTCTTCATCGTGGCCGCGCTGGTGTTCTTCCTGGTCGAGTTCCTGCTCTTCGCCTCCGTCTTCAAGCACCGGCACCGGCCCGGGCGGCCCGACCCGATCCAGGTCCACGGCAACACGAAGCTGGAGCTGGGCTGGACCGTGGTCCCGGCGCTGCTGCTGGTGGGCGTGGCCTTCCCGACGATCTTCACGATCTTCGACCTGGCCAAGGAGCCGACCAAGAACGTCCTGCCGGTCGAGGTCTACGGGCACATGTGGTGGTGGGAATACCGGTACCCGACGCTCGGCATCTCGACCGCCAACGAGATGCACATCCCCACGAAGACGCCCGTCCGGCTCAGCCTGCGGACGATCGAGCCCGGCCTGCCGGCGGCCAAGGGTGAGGACTTCGCCGCCGGGGTCATCCACAGCTTCTGGGTCCCGCCGCTGGCCGGCAAGCAGGACGTCGTGCCCGGCCGGGTCAACAAGCTCACCATCCAGGCCGACGAGCCCGGCGACTACCCGGGGCAGTGCGCCGAGTACTGCAACCTGTCGCACGCCAACATGCGGTTGCGGGTCGTGGCGCAGACGCAGAACGACTTCCAGGCCTGGGTGGTCCAGCAGGCCAAGCCGGTCGTGGTGCCCGGCGGCGGCGACGCCGCCGCGGGGTACAAGCTCTTCACCGGCCGGGGCACCTGCATCGGCTGCCACACCATGCAGGGCGTGCAGGGGGCGACGGCTCGGGTCGGCCCCAACCTGACGCATCTGATGGGCCGCGAGAAGTTCGCCGGCGACACGTTCGACATCAACCCCGAGAACCTCAACCGGTGGATCCACAACCCCTCGAAGATGAAGCCGATGCGGCCGGAGCAGGGCACCGGCATGCCGGACCTGGTCGACACCGGCCCGCACCTCACCGATACCGAGATCAACCAGCTCGTGGCGTTCCTGACCACCCTCAAGTGATGACGCAAGGAGGCCCATCATGGCCGTGGCGGTGACCCAGGCTCCGGCCCGCCCGTTCGCCCGCCCGAAGAGCGAGCACGGCTTCTGGAGCTGGATCTCGACGGTCGACCACAAGCGGATCGGCATCCTCTACGGCGTCACCGCCTTCCTGTTCTTCCTCGTCGGCGGAACCGAAGCGCTGCTGATCCGGCTGCAGCTGGCCGGCCCCAACGGCAAGATCCTCACCGCCGAGGAGTACAACCAGCTCTTCACCATGCACGGCACCACGATGATCTTCCTGGTGGTGATGCCCACCGCGGCGGCCTTCGGCAACTACTTCGTGCCGATCCTGATCGGCGCCCGGGACGTCGCCTTCCCCCGGCTGAACGCTTTCGGCTACTGGGCCTTCCTCGCCGGGGGGCTCTTCCTCTATTCCAGCTTCCTTCTCGGCGGCGCCCCCGACGGCGGCTGGTTCGGCTACGCCCCCCAGACGATCGGCAAGTTCAACCCCGGGCACGGCATCGACTTCTGGCTGATCGGGCTGATCATCACCGGCATCGGGTCGCTGACCGCGGCGGCCAACTTCATCGTCACCACGCTGAACCTACGCGCCCCCGGCATGACGCTCATGCGGATGCCGGTCTTCGTGTGGATGAACCTGGTGGTGAGCTTCCTGCTGCTCTTCGCCATCCCGGTCATCACCGTGGCGCTGTTCGAGCTGTTCTTCGACCGCCACTTCGGGTCGAACTTCTTCAATGCCAACCTGGGCGGCGACCCGGTGCTGTGGCAGCACCTCTTCTGGCTCTTCGGCCATCCCGAGGTCTACATCCTGATCCTCCCGGCGATGGGGATCGTCTCCGAGGTGTTACCGGTCTTCTCCCGCAAGCCGCTGTTCGGGTACTCGGTGGTGGTCTTCTCCGGGATCGCCATCGGGTTCATGGGGTGGGGCGTGTGGGCCCACCACATGTTCGCCGTCGGCCTCGGGCCGGTGGCCAACTCCGCCTTCGCCGCCTCGACGATGTTCATCGCCGTGCCGACGGGCGTGAAGATCTTCAACTGGCTGGCCACGACCTGGGGCGGGGACCTCCGGCTCAAGACGCCGATGCTGTTCGCCCTCGGCTTCATCGGCGAGTTCACCATTGGCGGGCTCTCGGGAGTGACGCACTCCATCGTCCCCTCCGACTACCAGCAGACCGACACCTACTACGTCGTCGCCCACTTCCACTACGTGCTCTTCGGCGGGGCGATCCTCGGCCTGTTCGCCGGCGTCTACTACTGGTTCCCGGCGGTGACCGGCAAGCTCCTCGACGAGAAGCTCGGCAAGATCCACTTCTGGCTGATCATCATCGGCCTGAACCTGACCTTCGGGCCGATGCACATCCTCGGTCTCCAGGGCCAGCCCCGGCGGACCTACCAGTACCCCAAGGGGATGGGCTGGGAGATGTGGAACGGGATCGAGACGCTGGGAGCGTTCATCATCGCCCTGTCGATCCTGGTGTTCATCGTCAACGCCCTGAAGACCGCCCGGTCGAAGGAGATGGCGCCGCCCGACCCCTGGGACGCCCGCACGCTGGAGTGGACGATCCCGGCGCCGCCGCCGGCCTACAACTTCGCCGAGATCCCCGTCGTCCACGCCCGGGACGACTTCTGGCACCGGAAGTACACCGAGGACGAGAACGGCCGCCTCGTCCGCATCCCGGCCGGCGGCGCCGACGAGGCGTCGGGCGTGACGGAGCACGGCGGCGGCGGCACGACCACCGCCGAGCACGACGACCACGGCGACGGGCACGGCCACGGCATCCACATGCCGTCACCGTCGTACTTCCCCGCCCTGGCGGGGCTCGGGATCTTCATCATCGGCTACGGCGCCATCTACCATTGGTGGATCGGCGCCATCGGCGGCCTCATCCTGCTGGCCGGCATCTTCGGATGGGGCAACGAGCCACTGGCCGAGGAGCACTGATGCAGGCCGCCATCGCCCCCGCCCCGCACACCCCGGCCCCCGGGGACCACGACTACGCCGTCACCGGCATCGACTCCCGCAAGCTCGGCATGTGGGGCTTCCTGGCCTCGGAGTGCCTCTTCTTCGGGGCGCTGATCTCCAGCCACCTCCTCTACCGGGCCCGGGCGCCGCAGGGCGTGAAGCTGCCCCACGACGTGTACGACATCCCCTACACGTCGGTCAGCTCCTTCGTGCTGCTGATGAGCTCGCTCACGATGGTGCTGGCGCTCGCCGCCATCCAACGGGGAGACCACCGGCGCCTGCGCCTGTGGCTGCTGGCCACCGCCTTCCTCGGGACGGTGTTCATCGGCGGCCAGGTCTACGAGTTCACCACCTTCACCCACCACGGCGTGAACCTCTCCTCCAGCGTGGCGGCCAGCAGCTTCTTCCTGCTCACGGGGTTCCACGGCGTCCACGTGACCGTCGGGATCCTCTGGCTGATGTCGCTGGTCGGCATCTCGTTGCGGGGCCAGCTACCGGCCGAGAAACACCTGCAGGTGGAGATCGCCGGGCTCTACTGGCACTTCGTCGACGTGGTGTGGATTCTCATCTTCACCGTCGTGTACCTGGTCCCCAACCACCACTAGGGAGCATCTGAGGCATGGCCGACACTGAGATTTCGGGGGACACCCCCGGGCCCCCGGGAGACGCCACCGGGGCGGTCGCCACCGAGGAAGCGCCGGCGACCCCTGAGCTGGGGGCGGCGCCGGGGCACGACCCGCTGCTGCACCAGGGCCTGGAGCACCATCACCCGAGCCCGGTCAAGTACGTCGGCATCGCCGTACTGCTGGCGATCATCACCAGCCTCGAAGTCGCCATCTACTACATCAACATGCCGGACGGCCTGATGGTGGCCTTCCTGCTGGTGCTGGCCATCCTCAAGTTCAGTCTGGTCGCCGCCTTCTTCATGCACCTGAAGTTCGACAGCCCGATGCTCCGGCGGGTGTTCATCGCCGGGATCATCCTGGCCGGTGTCGTCTACACCGTCGCCCTGCTCACCCTCCGAGTCCTGGTCTGACGAGGCATTCCGTTGCCGTACCGCTGGCACGCCCACCCCGAGGTCTGGCTGCTGATGGTCAGCCTGCTGGCCGCGTACTTCTGGGCCCTGCGCCGGCTGGGGCCGCGCCACACCGCTCCGGGGCTGCCGGCGGCCACCGGGCTCCAGAAGGCCTGCTGGGTGACCGGGGTCATGACGATGTGGGTGGCGGCCGACTGGCCCGTCCACGATCTGTCGGAGCGGTACCTCTACAGCGTCCACATGACCCAGCACCTGCTGATCACGCTGGTGGCCCCGCCGCTGTTGCTGCTCGGCACCCCGGCCTGGCTGGCCCGGGAGATCCTGGCCCCGCCGGCGCTGTACCGGCTGGTGCGGCGGCTGGCCCGGCCCATCCCGGCGATGATCGCCTTCAACGCCCTGCTGGTGATCTCGCACTGGCCGGCGTTCGTCGACGCCACGCTCCATTCCGAGCTGCTGCACTTCACCGCCCACACCCTCATCTTCTTCTCGGCGCTGCTGATGTGGTGCCCGGTGGTGGCGCCGCTCCCGGAGCTGCGTCCCCTCAGCCCGGCGGCCCAGATGCTGTACCTCTTCCTGCAGTCGATCGTCCCGACGGTGCCCGCCTCGTTCCTGGTCTTCGCCGAGCGGCCGATCTACCACTTCTACGAGCACGTGCCCCGGCTGTGGGGGCTGTCGGCCGGGGAGGACCAGCAGATCGCGGGGCTGCTGATGAAGCTCGGGGGCGGGCTGCTGCTGTGGATGCTCATCGCCGTGCTGTTCTTCAAGTGGCACGCCGCCGACGAGCAGAACGACCGGGAGTCCCGCCGCTGGCGGGCGCTCGAGGCGGAGATCGAACAGGGACGCGACCCCATGAGGTGGAGTGGCTGATGAAGGAACCGGCTCGATGAAGGAATTCCGGGAACGGGTGCTGCTCCCGCTGCTGGTGCCGCTGCTGGCCCTGGCGGTGATCGTCGTCGTCGTCCTCAACGTCTCGCGGATCCTGCTGGCGCTCGAGGAGCGGAGCGGGCCGCACACCGTGGTGGTCGTGGCGATCATCATCGCCGCCGCCGTGCTGTTCGGATTCACCTACGCCTCGTCCCGGAACGAGGAGCGGTCGACCGGGGCGATGAGCCTCCTGTCGGTGGCCGGGATCCTGGTCGTCATCGCCGGGTTCATCGGCTACGAGGCGATGGCCGAGACGCAGGGCGAGGAGGCGGCCAAGAAGAAGGCGGCGGCCGGAGTGGCCAAGCCCGACATCACGGTTGAGGCCTTCGACATCGGTTTCAAGGTGAAGGACTTCAAGATCGGCCCCGGCAACGTGGTCATCCAGGAGGTCAACACTGGGGCCACGGCCCACACCTTCATCCTCGACGGCGTGTCGTCGGGGCGGAAGCTGTCCGTGCCGCAGGGCGGCGCCAAGGACCAGGCCACCTTTGGGCTCCAGCCCGGGACGTACACGTTCTACTGCGACATCCCCGGCCACCGGCAGGCCGGGATGGAGGGCCACATCGAGGTCGGCCCGCAGTACCCGGCGCCCGGGAGCGGCGGTGGCGCGGCGGGCGGGGCCGCCGGCGGGGCGGCGGCCGGTACGCCGTTCAAGATCACGGCCGCCGACCTGAGCTTCACCCCGAAGGAGCAGACGCTGAAGGCCGGCCCGGTGGCGGTCACGTACCAGAACACCGGCGCCATCCAGCACACACTGCTCATCGACGGCGACGGCTCGTTCAGCAAGCTCGTGGCCGACCCCGGCAAGACGCTGAACGGCACCTGGAACGCCAAACCCGGGACGTACACGTTCTACTGCGACATCCCCGGTCACCGGCAGGCCGGCATGCAGACCAAGGTCACCGTCCAGTAGCGGTTCCCGGGCGGTACGGTCTTAGCCCGTGCTCCCCTCCGACCTCGACCGGTCGCGCATCCCCCGCCACGTGGCGGTGGTGATGGACGGCAACGGCCGCTGGGCCCGGCGGCGCGGCCTCAAGCGCACGCAGGGCCACGAGGCCGGCGAGGAGGCGCTCTTCGAGGCCGTGGAGGGCGCCCTGGAACTCGGCATCCGGTACCTGACGGTCTACGCCTTCTCCACCGAGAACTGGCGTCGGCCGCTCGACGAGGTCCGGTTCCTCATGAACTTCAACGAGAGCATCCTGCTGCGGCGCCGCCAGGAGCTCCACGAGCGGGGTGTGCGGATCCGCTTCTCGGGCCGGCGGGGCGGGCGCGTGCCCGCCCGGGTGCTGCGCCGGATGGAGGAGAGCGAGGAGCTCACCCGCAAGAACCGGACGATGACCCTGATCATCGCCCTCAACTACGGCGGCCGGGCGGAGCTGGCCGACGCCGCCCGGGCCATCGCCCGGGAGGCGGCCGCCGGCCGGCTCGACCCCGACAAGGTCGACGAGAAGGTCCTGGCCCGGCATCTCTACCTGCCCGACGTCCCGGATCCGGATCTCCTGGTACGGACGTCGGGCGAGTATCGCCTGTCGAACTACCTGCTGTGGCAGCTGGCCTACGCCGAGCTGTACTTCACCGACGTCCTGTGGCCCGACTACAAGCGGGAGCACCTCTACGAAGCGGTGAAGGCCTACCAGACCCGCGATCGCCGCTTCGGGGGCCTGAACGAGGAATAGTCACAGGCCCGTAGTTACACTGGCGTGGTGGCGGGGCTGTACCGGGAGCGCGGGATCGTCCTCCGGAGCATCAAGCTCGGGGAGGCGGACCGCATAGTCACGTTCCTCACCGAGGGGCGGGGCAAGGTCCGGGCGGTGGCCAAGGGGGTGCGCAAGCCCAAGAGCCGCTTCGGCGCCCGGCTCGAGCCGACGACCCATCTGAACCTCCAGCTCTACGAGGGCCGCAACCTCGACGTCGTCACGCAGGTGGAGACCATCGACGCCAACCGGAAGCTGCGGGAGTCGTACGGCGCCTTCACCCAGGCGATCGCCATGTTGGAGGCGGTCGACCACGTCGCCCAGGAGGCCGAGGCCAACATCGCCCTGTACCGGATGCTGGCCGCCGCCCTGCGGACGCTGGCCGACGACCCGGTCCCGGCGGTCAGCGCGGCGTTCTTCTGGAAGCTGCTGGCGCTGGAAGGGGTCTCGCCCGTCCTCGACGCCTGCGTACGCTGCGAGGAGACGGTCGTCGACGTGGCGGCGACGTTCGACGTGGCCGAGGGCGGGGTGCTGTGCCGGGCCTGCGCCGGGCCGGGGGCGCCGGTGGTGCCGGCGGCGGGGCTGGCGCTGGTGGGGCGGATTCTCGGCGGGGGGCTGCGGGGTGTCCTGGCCGAGCCGCCGGGCCCGGCGCTGGCCGAGGCGGAGTCGCTGGCGCTGCGGGCGCTGGAGCATCACCTCGAGCGGCGCCTGCGGAGTACGCCGATGCTGATGGCTAGCATTCCGGGGTATGCCCCCCGCTCCTAATTTGATGGACACCATCGTCAACCTGGCCAAGCGCCGGGGTTTCGTGTTCCCGTCGAGCGAGATCTACGGGGGGTTCCGGTCCACCTGGGACTACGGGCCCCTCGGGGTGCTGCTCAAGCGCAACGTCAAAGAGGCGTGGTGGCGGGCCATGGTCCAGAACCGCGACGACGTCGTCGGCCTCGACGCCGCCATCCTCATGGCGCCCCGGGTCTGGGAGGCGTCGGGTCACGTGGCCACGTTCTCCGACCCGCTCGTCGACTGCCGCAACTGCAACGAGCGGTTCCGGGCCGACCAGCTGCCCGATTCCGGCGCCTGCCCCAATTGCGGCGCCAAGGACAGCTTCACCGAGGCCCGCCAGTTCAACCTGATGTTCAAGACCTACGTCGGCCCGGTGGAGGACGACGCCTCCGTCGCCTACCTCCGGCCCGAGACGGCCCAGGGCATCTTCGTGAACTTCCCGTCGGTGCAGACGACGTCGCGCAAGAAGCCGCCGTTCGGCATCGCCCAGATCGGCAAGGCCTTCCGCAACGAGATCACGCCGGGGAAC
>Ga0070741_10019491_pt1 | contig 10821 bp, 5 predicted proteins | sample Coa_R1_4_FD_66440 | JGI IMG/M metagenome (GOLD analysis project Ga0070741, IMG submission 66440) | Surface soil microbial communities from Centralia Pennsylvania, which are recovering from an underground coalmine fire - Coalmine... | ecosystem: Environmental > Terrestrial > Soil > Unclassified ...
GGTGCGCTGCGCCACCCGCCGGATCTCGTCGAATTCCAGGTATCCCAGGTGCTGCACGCCAATCCAGATGCCGAGGCCGAGCACCGCCAGCACCAGCCCCACCGAACTGCCGCCTGGCCATAGCAGAAACAGGCTGAGCAGCCCGAACATGGCGGACACCGCGTAGAGCACGATCACGACCTGGCGGTGGGAAAAACCGCGTTCCAGCAGCTTGTGATGGATGTGCTCGCGGTCGGCGCTGAACAACGGTTTCCCGGCAATGAATCGCCGCAATACCGACAGCGCCGTCTCCAGGATGGGCAGCCCGAAGGAAACCACCGGGATCGCGACCGCCACGATCGTCGGCGCTTTTTGCGCGCCTTCCAGCGCCACCGCGCTCAGAATAAATCCGATGAACAGGCTGCCGCAGTCGCCCAGGAATATCGTTGCAGGATTGAAATTGAACCGCAGGAAACCCAGGATCGCCCCCGCCAGCGCCAAGGTCACCAGAGCGATCAGATGATTCTGCGTCAGCAGGGATACGACGAACACTACCAGCGTAGAAAACAACGCCGACCCCGCCGCCAGTCCATCCAGTCCGTCGATCAGGTTGAATGCGTTTGTGACCGCCAGCACCCACACGATGGTCAGGGGCAGCCCCAATAGCCAACTGAAGTGGTAGCTCCCAAATAGTAGCGGGATGTGCCCGATCCGCAGGCCCCCGGCAAACAGCAGCGATGCCGCCAATGCCTGCACGGCAAATTTCACATAAGGACTGAGTGGATGCAGGTCGTCAACCAGACCCAGCGCAAAAACCAGCAGCGCCGGCCCCAGAATGGCCATGAACACATGAAACGGCAGCAGCGCCCCGATCGCGGGCCAATAATGCCCCAGGATGAAAACGCTCAGGGTACTGAAAAGAAATGCCAGCAGGATGGCTACGCCGCCCAGGCGGGGACGCGGGCTGGTGTGGACATGACGTCCCGAGGTGGGCGCCGATATCCAACCGCGCTGCTCGGCAAGGTTGCGCACCTGCCGCGTCAGCACAAATGATGTGAGGACTGAGGCTAGAAACAGTCCTAGAAAAAACAGCGCCAAATGAGCCCCCCACTCCTCCTGGCCGCTGACAACGGTTCGCGTAACCTGTGGGGCCAACCGCGACCACAATACTTCAGTACCGCAGCACTACAATCAATCGGCTGTATTTTGACTTATGCCTTGCACTATAACCGCCGAGTTAGCCGGTTTTCAATTAACTTGCTGGTGACATGTTGCTGGAAAGTGTGACAAGCATTTTCAAAAAAGAATCGCCATTTCAGGAATTTTCATAACGGAAATTCGTGATTCCCACTGTGATAACAAGTTCGACACGTCTGCCCACTTCATCACCAGGCATCGGCAACTCGCGTGCTAGACTCGCCCCAGAAATTACTGCGAGGTTGCGATGTCCATGCTCGAACTGCGCCTCCTGCGCGCCATATTTGTTTTCTCCCTCTTGATTCTTTTTTTGACGAATGCTGTCGCGCAAAACGCCATCGTACCGCCGCAGGCAAATGCCACACTCTCAAGTTCCACTCCAGAGATGCTCGCGAAATCCACCGTCACCGTCCCTGCCGCTCCTTCAGCGCTGCACATTGGCGTCGCCGATCTGCTCGAGGTCAGCGTCTACGGCGTGCCCGATCTTACCCAGAAAGTCCGCGTCAGCAGTACGGGTGACATTTATCTTCCGCTGATCAATTACGTGCACGTGGCCGAACTGACGCCCGACGAGGCCCAGTCGCTCATCGAGAAGAAACTTCGCGACGAAGGTTTCCTGCGCAATCCCCATGTGACCGTTTTTCTCTCCGAGTCGGTCAGCCAGAGTGTCACCTTGATGGGTGAAATCATGAGGCCGGGCGCCTATCCGGTGATTGGTGAACGTCATCTGCTCGACGTGATTTCTGCCGCCGGAGGTCCCACCGACAAGGCGGGCAAAGCCGTCACCATCGTTCATCGCGACCATCCCAACGATCCCGAGATCGTGGACCTCGCAAAATCTTCGCCGGAAGGAAGCCCGGCCAACCCAGCCGTCGAACCGGGAGACACGATCATCGTTTCCAAGGCCGGAATCATCTATGTCGTAGGTGAGGTCGCGAAGCCGAGCGGCTTCCTCATGGAAAACGGCAGCCTTACCGTGCTGAAGGCTATTGCGCTCGCGGGCGGGACCACCCGCACGGCCGCGCTCAACAACGCCAAAATCATTCGCAAGAACGCCGGCGGCATGGAAGAAACGCCCATCCCGCTCAAGAAGATCCTGGCCGCCAAGTCGCCCGACTTACCCATGCAGCCCGAAGACGTCTTGTTCGTTCCCGGCAGCGCTAGCAAGAGCGCCGCCGTCCGCGGCCTGGAAGCCGTCCTCCAGACCGCCACCGCATTGAGTATTGTGGCCGTGCGGTAGTTACTCAGCAGTCAGCAATCAGCATTCAGGCAACAATGCGTGACAGTAGAACTGGGACCGGAATCGCACTCGGCGGACTGACTGCTGAGTGCTGTGATTGCTGAATGCTAGCCCATGCGTCCTCTATCGTCCGGCGCTCATCTAATGTTTCGTGCCTGACTCACTCTATCTCAGCTTGTGGTTTCCTTCGTTTCAACTTGAGGAGATCATGCCGCGCACCCTCTCGGTCATGCGGCAGTTCCCTTTTTCCGCGCAGAATCCCGGCATCGGCTATGTTGCGGTTCATCCCGTGTCCTGGGCCGAAGCCACGATTCTCGAGCGCCGGCTTGTACCCGGCATCGATCCCCAGGAAGCCATTGAAATCGCCTCCGATCTCCTGCACGACGATTACGCCTACTCCTTCGAGGCGTATTGGGACTTATGGTCGCCGGGCGAAGTAGGAGAAGACTGGCAAGTTCAACCGCAGCCCGTGAAGTTTATCGCCCACGGAACTGGCTTTGAAGAGGGCGCCTTCCGCGACGACGGGCACGTGCAAATTGATTTTGGCCTGGATACGCCATTTCTTTACGAAGACGTGCGCCTCACGCCCTTCTCCGAGCACCGCGTGCGCGCCAATGTGCAGAAGCTCGTCGAGTTCACTGCAGCGGTGGAGAAAAACGCCGGCATCAGTGGGCGCGTGCTGTGGTCCGAGTCGGAAGAAAATCTCGCCCAAAAGCTGATTTCCCGTTTGCAGAAAGTCCAGTAGCCTGCAATCCGACAGCCTGCAATCTCACAGCAGTCACTAATCAGCTTTCAGTAGCTCGTCTCGCCGGCAGCACTGCTCACCCATGCGACCGGGAAAGATCAGCTGACTGCCCACATTCCCGTGCGTCCTCTGCAGTTTTTATTTGATTCGTCCGGCCACTTGGTTCTTCCCCCTTTTTTTCGGGAGCCAAGAAGCCTTCCGATCTGATTTCCTCTGCGTCCTCCGCGGTTTTCATTTGATTCGTCCGGCCACTTGGTTCTACCGCGTTTTTTTCGGGAGCCAAGAAGCCTTCCGATCTGATTTCCTCTGCGTCCTCCGCGTCCTCTGCGGTTTTCATTTGATTATTGATTACCTCGCCCCACGATAGACTTAATCCGTATTACAATGCTAAGTTTTGTCTGTGGCTCGGGACCATGTCGGGAGGGATCTCCCAGCACGAGGAGAGTACATGAAGTCGTTTTCGATCGTCGCCATCCTGATTGCATTCGGATTTGCACTGCCCTCATGGGCGCAAACAAAGAATCCCCCCGCAGCGCGCGTTCAAAAAACTGTGCCCTCCACCACCACGCCGTCTGCAACCTCGACAACGGCACCGCAGGAACCGGAGAAGGCTGCCCGTCCCGAAACCCCGCCGCCTCCCACGGAGCATCCCAGCCCCTCGCACCCGACGGAAGAAGCGGAGCAGGGACAGCGGCCTCCGCTGCCCGAATTCCATTTCGACATGGCCGAAGTGCCCCCGGTGCAGACGCATCATCAAGCGACCATCGGCAGTAAGCCGCTGCGTTATGCCGCGACCACCGGACGTCTGCCCATCAAAAATGCGGAAGGCAAAATCGAGGCGGAGATGTTCTTCGTCGCCTACACACTCGATGGCGCCGACCCCATGACCCGCCCGGTGACGTTTGCCTTTAACGGCGGCCCGGGCTCCGCCTCCATTTGGCTGCACATGGGAGCGCTCGGTCCCCGCAAGGTTGTTCTGCAGCCCGAAGGCTGGCAACCGGCGGCTCCTTACCGCCTGGAGGACAACGCCAACTCGCCCTTGGATCGCACCGATCTCGTTCTCGTGGACGCCGTCGGCACCGGCTTCAGCCGTCCCGCCGACACCAGGGCCGCCAAGAAATATTGGGGCGTGAAGGGCGACATCGAGGCCTTCGGCGAATTCATTCGCATGTACATCACCCGCTATGACCGTTGGTCCTCTCCCCTGTTCTTGTTCGGCGAGAGCTACGGCACCACTCGTTCCGCCGGGATTGCCGGTTACCTGGCTAATCAGGGAATCTCGTTTAACGGCATCAACCTGCTCTCCACGGTCCTGAACTTCGAAACCCTCGAGCCCACCAAAACCAACGACCTCGCCTATGTCCTGACCCTTCCCACGTACACCATGATCGCCGCCTATCACCACAAGCTCGCGCCCGAGTTGACGCAGGATTTAGCGAAGACGCGTCAGGAAGTCGAGCATTGGTCAATGACTGAATACTCCCAGGCGCTTGCCAAGGGCGACGCCCTCACTCCCCAGGAACGCCAGTCGGTCATTGATACCCTCTCGCGTTACACCGGATTAACCAAGCTCTTCATCGATCAGGCCAACCTGCGCGTGGACGTGCGTGGTTTCACCCACAATCTTCTTGCCCAGGAAAAACTGCGGGTCGGGCGATTGGACGGCCGTTTCGCCGGGCCTGACCCCAATGGTTATCTGGATACGCCGTTCTACGATCCGGCGGGAACTTTGATCACGCAGCCTTTTGTTTCCGTGTTCAACGACTACCTCCGCCGCGAACTGGGATACAAAACCGACATGCCCTATTACCCCTCCGCGCGCGAGGCTTACGGCGGCGGCTTTCATTGGGAATGGGGCGAGTCCATTCAAGGCTTCCCCGACACGGCAACGGCGCTACGCCAGGCGATGGTCAAGGACCCGTACTTAAAGATTCATGTGATGGAGGGGTACTACGATTTGGCGACACCTTATCTCGCAGCGAACTACACTTTTGACCACCTCGACCTCGGCCCTGAATTTCACAAGAACATTTCGTTCTCGACCTACGAGGCCGGACACATGGTCTACCTGCGGCAGCAATCCCTGGCACAAATGAAACAAGACTTCGTCCGCTTCATGGATTCCTGCCTGCCAGGGCATTAAATCAAAACCGCAGAGGACGCAGAGGATCTTATTTATTTCGAGCTGATACAGGAATCGATACGCAAGCTGACCGCGGGCATAGAAAGCGGTCAGCCGACAGAAACAGGCGCATTGGCCGGACAATAACCGTTTACCACGCGCCTGATGCCGTCTCGGAAATGAACGACATTGAAATTGAGCAGCAGACCTACTTGCTTGTTACTCAGCTTGAAGTAAGAGAGCAATTGGGCGCGATGTACTTCAAGGATCTTTTCCACCACTTTGAGTTCTACGATGACACAACTCTCGACGAATAGATCAATCTTGTACCCGCCTTCGATCTCGACGCCATCGTAAATAACTGGCAGCCAAACCTGCGCCTGGACTCGGAAGCCATGCTTTATGAGTTCGTGTCTTAAACATTTCTCGTACACGCTTTCTAGCATGCCGGGACCGAGAACCGTGTGGACCCGCATTGCGCAATCCACAACGGCTCCCGTAATCTCGTCAATGTGCATACGGTTCGGGGACGCCACAAACCTTTTCGCCCCAATCTCCTCTGCGTCCTCCGCGTCCTCTGCGGTTTTCATTTTGTCCGTCCGGCTTCCACCTTCAGCTTATCGCTCGCTCCCGCTTGAGCCGCCGCCAGCCGTGCCGTGAGCACCCGGAACGGCGAGCACGACACATAATCCATTCCCACCATATGGCAGAACTCCACCGACGACGGATCGCCTCCGTGCTCCCCGCAAATCCCGATCTCCAGGTTCGGCCTCGTCTTGCGCCCTTTCTGGATCCCGATGCGTACCAGCTCGCCCACGCCCTCACGGTCAATCACCTGGAACGGGTCCTGTTTCAAAATTCCTTCCGCCACATAGCTGGGCAGGAATTTGTTGATGTCGTCGCGCGAGAAGCCATACGTGGTCTGCGTGAGATCGTTGGTGCCGAAGCTGAAGAACTCGGCCTCCTTGGCGATCTGGTCGGCCACCACGCACGCCCGCGGCAACTCGATCATCACTCCCACCATGTATGGAACCTTCTTCTCTTTCTCGGCAAACACTTCCTTCGCCACCCGGTCCACGATCGCCTTCTGGTTGCTCAATTCCGTCATCATCCCCACCAGCGGAATCATGACTTCGACGTGCACCTTCACCCCGTCGTTCGCCACCGCTACCGACGCTTCGAAAATGGCGCGCGCCTGCATCTCCGTGATCTCGGGATACGTGATCCCGAGCCGGCAGCCGCGATGGCCCAGCATGGGGTTGAACTCATGCAGTTCTTCCACCCGCCGCAACACCGTCCGCAACTCTTTTAATTTGGGCGAGCGTGGCTTGGAAGATTCCAGTTTCGCGATTTCTACCAGCAAATCTTCGCGTTTGGGCAGGAACTCATGCAATGGCGGATCGAGCAGACGAATCGTCACCGTGAACCCATCCATTGCGCGGAAGATTCCGACAAAGTCGGACCGCTGCATCGGCAGCAGCTTTTTCAACGCGGCGCGGCGATCCTTTTCCGTGCCCGCCATGATCATGGCTCTCATATGCGGCACCCGGTCTTCGGCGAAGAACATGTGCTCGGTGCGGCACAGTCCGATCCCCTCCGCCCCGAAGGCTCGCGCCTGGATCGCATCCCGCGGAATGTCGGCATTCGCCCGCACTCCGATTTTCCGGAACGGCTCCGACCAGCTCAGCAGTTTCTGCAGCTCAGGATCATCCGCCGAAGCGGGGATCGTGTTCAGCTTTCCGTTGATGACACGTCCGGTGGTGCCGTCGAGCGAAATCCAATCCCCTTCTTTCAGCACCTTGCCTTGGGCACGCATCTCCTTACTGCGTTCGTCCACTTCGACCTCGCCAGCCCCAGCTACGCAACACTTCCCCATGCCCCGCGTCACCACCGCCGCGTGACTGGTCATGCCACCGCGCGACGTCAGAATGCCCGACGCCACTTCCATGCCCTGAATGTCCTCGGGCGTAGTTTCCGCGCGCACCAGAATCACCGAAGCTTTCTTGTTTTTCCTGACCCAATCCACCGCTTCTTCCGCCGTGAACACGATCTGTCCCACTGCGGCGCCGGGCGATGCCGGCAACCCCGTCGCCAGCACTTCGACCTTCGCGTGCTTTTCGTCGAGCCGGGGCACCAGGTAGTCATAAAGCTGGTTGGGCTCGACGCGGAAAATCGCCTCTTCCTTGGTGATCAGCCCTTCATCCACCATCTGAATCGCCACCCGCACCGCGGCACGCCCAGTTCGCTTCCCATTGCGCGTCTGCAACATGTACAGCCGCCCGTCCTGGATCGTGAACTCGAAATCCTGCATGTCCCTGTAATGTTTTTCCAGGCGGGTCGTAATTTCCCGCAGCTGGTCGTAAACCTGTGGCATGATTTTCCGCAGCTCGGAGATATGGACCGGCGTGCGGATGCCTGCGACCACGTCCTCGCCCTGCGCGTTCATCAGAAACTCGCCGTAAAACTCTTTTTCTCCGGTAGCGGGGTTGCGCGTGAAGCCCACGCCTGTTCCGCTGGTCTCGCCCAGATTGCCGAACACCATTGCCTGCACGTTGACGGCGGTGCCCAGATCGTCAGAGATATTGTTGATTCGGCGGTAATGCTTGGCGCGATCGTTGTTCCAGGAACGGAACACCGCATCCCGCGCCATGATCAACTGCTCGTTCGCATCCTGCGGAAACTCGCGTCCCGTCTGCTTTTTCACCACCTTCTTGTACTCGTCAATCACTTCCTTGAGCGCCTTCGCATCCAGATCGGTATCGAGCTTCGCCTTCTTCTGTTTCTTTTTTGCATCGAAGACTTCGTCGAACGCTGACTTGGGGATCTCCAGCACCACGTTGCCAAACATCTGGATCAGCCGCCGGTACGAGTCGTACGCGAACCGCGGATTGTTGCTCCGCTTCGCCAGTGCCTCGACACTCTGGTCATTGAGGCCGAGGTTCAGAATGGTATCCATCATGCCCGGCATCGAGAACTTTGCCCCCGAGCGCACGCTCACCAGCAGGGGATTTTCCCCCTTGCCCAGCTTTTGTTTTTGCAATTGCTCCAGCCGCTTCAGGGCTTCCTCGGTCTGCCGCTCCACTTCTTTCGACACCTGTGACTTGCGCATATATTCGCGACAGGCTTCCGTCTGGATAGTGAAGCCAGGAGGAACCGGCAGGTCGGCATTCGTCATCTCCGCCAGGCCGGCGCCTTTGCCGCCCAGCTGGTCCTTCATCTTGCCGTTGCCCTCGGCCTTCCCGCCCCCGAAAAAGTACACGTATTGGGTGGCGGTTTCGCGCGTGGCTGGCGCTTTCTCTTCTACTTCAGCAATCGTTGGAGTACTCATGATTTTCCTTCTTTATTCGAAGATTCCTTGGTGACGATCTCGGAAAAGTCCGCGATCGTCGAAAAATCGTTCAGCAGCGTCTGCAGCAGAGCGAGGCGATTGGCGCGCACCGCGTCGTCGTCCACCATCACCATGACCTTGTCGAAAAACGTGTCCACCGTGGGACGCAGCCGGGAAATTTCCACCAGCGCCTGCTCGTAATCTTTTTTCTCGCGTAGCTTCTGCACCGTTGATGCGGTGATCGGGATCAGCTCGGCCAGATTCGTTTCCGCCGGTTCCTGCAGCGCCCCGGGATGAAATCTCTCCGCCAGCTCGCTGCCCGCCTCGTGCGCCTGCCGCAGAATGTTCTTCATGCGCTTGAATGCGATGGATACGGATTCGAAATCCGCGGAAGGACGCACATTCGTGACCGCCTGCGCCCGCGCCACTGCGTCTACCACGTCGTCGGCGCCCGCGGCCAACACGGCATTCACCACGTCATAAGCAAAACCGCGTACCTCGCGCAGGTAAAACTCAAGCCGCTCGCGGAAAAATACTCCCAGAGTCTGCGGGAATTGCGGCGTCGCACCGACGGCGGACTTCTCCCGCCCACACAAAATCTTTTCCAGCTCCTGGCGCACCGTCCGCCGGTCAAAGGGCACGAATTTCGCGGATGCCTGGCTATTGCGATAGGCCTCGACTGCGGTACACAGCAGTTCGCTCAATGAAATCGGCAGCTTGTGCTCGGCAATCGTCTTCACGATTCCATTCGCCTGCCGCCGCAATGCAAATGGATCTTTTGATCCCGTGGGCTGCAACCCCAGGGCAAACATTCCGGCCACACTGTCAGCCTTGTCGGCGATCGAAACCACCGCCCCCTCGACGCTTCGCGGCGCGGAATCCTCCACCGATTCCGGCTTGTACTGATCGTAGATCGCGGTCGCAATCCCCGCGCGCACCTCGTCGGTCATCAGCGGGTCCAGTTGTTGCACCCGCGCATAGAGCCCGCCGACGATTCCCTGCAGCTCGGTGAACTCCTTCACCAGTTCCGTCGTAAGATCGGTTTTCGCCAGCAGCGCTGCCTTGTGCACGATGCCGGGACGAATCGTCATCCCCGCGTCCTTGATCAGCTCCGAAATCCAGCTGGCAACCACCTGGGTGCGAATGGTTTTTTCGTAATAGCTGCCCAGGTCCTTCTGAAATGTGACGTTCTTCAGTAACTCCACCCGCTCCCGCAGCGGCCGCTTCTGGTCCGTGTTCCAGAAGAATCGCGCATCATTGAAGCGCGCCCGCAATACCCGTTCGTGACCATGGCGAATGATGCCGTCCTGGTCCCCGTCCGTGTTCAGCACCGCGAGGAAGTTGGGCAGCAGTACGTGCGTGTCCCCATTCTCCACCGCAAAATATTTCTGGTGATCGCGCATCACCGTCACCAGCACTTCTTCCGGAAGACTCAGGAATTCCGCCTCGAAGTTTCCCAGGATCACCGAGGGCCATTCCGTCAAATTCACGACCGTATCGAGCAGCTCTTTATCTTCACGCCAGCGCGCGCCGGACACTTGGCGCGTCGCGCCGTCGAGCGCTGCGCGAATTTTCTTCTCCCGCTCTTCTCTGCTGGCGAGCACGGCGACACTGCGCATCGTCTCTGGATAGGAGCGCGGATTGGCCACACTCACTCGCTTCCCCAGCATGCGGTGACCATACGATTCCGAACCCGCTCGAATGCCGGCAAACTCCAGGGGGATGACCTCGCCGTCGAGCAATGCGATCAACCAGCGCACCGGCCGGATGAACCGCTCCGTCGGCTTGCTCCAGTACATCGTCTTCGGCCAGTAGATTCCGCTGATTTCTTTAGGTAGAGCTTCACCTAATATTTGCGCAGCCGTGCGGCCTTTACGCGTGACGTTGGCGGCAAGGTATTCGCCTTTGGGAGTGTTAATGCGCTGCAGCGATTCCAGCGCCAGCCCAACTTTTTTCGCAAAGGCATGGGCAGCGGGTGTGGGCTCGCCATCCTTAAACGCCACCTTTAAAGATGGCCCAGAGACCTGCTCTTCAACATCGGCTTGGGAGGGAGGAATTCCCGACGCGAGGACCGCCAACCGGCGCGGCGTATCAAAGCTCGTCAGCTCCGATCCCGCACGCAGGTTCTCCCGCTGTAGCAGCTTAGTGACGCGTTCCCTGAGTTCCTGCGAGGCCGCGTCGATCATCCGCGCCGGTATTTCTTCGCAGCC
>Ga0070741_10019492_pt1 | contig 10821 bp, 9 predicted proteins | sample Coa_R1_4_FD_66440 | JGI IMG/M metagenome (GOLD analysis project Ga0070741, IMG submission 66440) | Surface soil microbial communities from Centralia Pennsylvania, which are recovering from an underground coalmine fire - Coalmine... | ecosystem: Environmental > Terrestrial > Soil > Unclassified ...
AGCGCCAGCAGCACCCGCGGCTCGCGCTCGGCGGCGAGCAGGAGCGCGGCGACCACGATCCCGAAGAACGCGAAGGTGGCGAAGTGGAACACCGTGTAGCCGGCGACCACGTCGAGGTTCGGGACCAGGCGCTCGGGATCCCGGAGCCCCTGCAGCACGACGGCGCCCAGGAGCGCCGGGGTCCGGAGGGGCTGGAGGCGGATCGAGTCGTAGAGCAGGAACCAGACCGCCACCACGGAGCCGCCCAGCCCCCCCGCCACGGCGCCCTCCCGGATCACGTCGACCCAGCGCCCGATCAGGCTGTGCGCCAGATCGGGGTGGCAGCGGTAGAAGTAGACGAGCATCGCCGCGGAGGCCACGAGGTTGCCGGCGAGGATCTCCCACCAGGCGAGCACGCCCAGCACCGGGAGGGCCACGAACGCGATCAGGGCCAGGAACACGACCTCGAACGCGGCGAAGAAGATCAGCAGCGCCAGCACCATCGCGGGCTCGCGCTGCGCGCCGGCGACCAGGAACGCCGCGGTCAGGCCGACCGCGACGAACGCCACGCCGTGGACGACCGTGTAGCCGAGGACCGTCCCCGCCGAGACGGTGACCGCGTACGGGTCCCGGATGCCCTTGAAGATGAGCGAGCCCAGGATCGCGGGCGTCTCGAGCGGCGTGCCGCCGGCGGCGTCGAAGACCAGGATCAGGACCGCCACCGCGGCGGCCCCGATCAGGCCCGCCGTGATCCCCTCGCGCAAGACGCGACCATCACCGGCCATGGGCGGTCACCTCCCCCACGAGCGACGGCTCGCCGTCCTCGCGGGTTTCCGGCCAGGCCCAGCGGAAGAACACGACCGTGGCCGCCGCCAGGTAGACCAGGCTCCCGCCCACCCACATCAGCACGCCGGCCAGCACCTGGTCGGCGGCCGGGGGCAGGGGCCAGGCGACGGGCGCGGCCGCGTAGGCGGGATAGAGCAGGCCCTCGGCGAGCGTGATCGGGGCCGCGATCGCCATCATCGGGATCGTCGCCAGGAACAGGTAGAGCAGCCGGCCGGGCGGGGTGGGCCGCGGCCAGGCCGGCGCGGTGCCGAGGACCGGCCACCAGAAGAGGAGCCCCGTCCCGAGGAAGGAGAGGTGCTCGAGCGCGTGGAGCGGGTCGGCCCGGAGCGCGGCCTCGAACGCGACCGGCACGTGCCAGGCCGCCTGGACCGCCGACGCCAGCAGGAGCGTGACGATCGGCCGCGTCAGCTGGAGCCCGGCCGCGCGCACCCGCGGGCGCGCGGTCAGCCGGGGCCAGAGCCAGTCCGGGAGGCCGGCGAGCCAGAGCGGCGGGACGACGAGCATCAGCACGAGGTGCTGGAGCATGTGCGCGGACAGGGCCGCCCGCTCGGCCCACTCGGCGACCGGGCCCAGCACGACGGCGGCCAGGAGCGCGGTCCCGCCGAGGAACGCGGCGAGCCGGCCGCGGGTCGGCGGCGGGCCCCACCCCCGGCGCCGCCGGAGGGGGCCGGTGAGGAGGAGGTACCCGGCCACGACCGCCTCGAGCCCCGCCACGATCTCCGGGTGCCAGTGCCCGCCACTCATCGCCGGCCGTCCGCTCCGCCCCCGCGCCGCGGGCTCGTCCCGCTCATGAGTCCACGCCACTCTGCTCCGGGGAAGGGGCGCCGGGCCGCGGGGCGGGCCGCCGCCCCGCCCCGCGCGGGGCCGCCCGCCGCCCCGCCCCGCGCGGGGCCGCCCGCCGCCCGGTCATCCGCCGGACACCCCGACGGCGAGGCCGGTCGTCCCGATGTGGCCGAACAGCCACAGCAGCGCGATCGCGAGCCCGAGGGCGACGACCAGCGGCCCGACGAACACGTACGAGAACCAGGGATGGTCGAACCGCAGATGCATGTAGAACATCGCGACCAGCGCGAACTTCGACGCCGACAGCAGCAGCAGGAGCGGGATCAGCACCCGCGCCAGCGCCGGCACGTAGAAGACGCCGACCTCCATGGCGGTGATCGCCACCAGGAACGCCGCGACGACGAGGTAGGTCCGCGGCCCGGCGCCGGGGTGGCGGGCGGGCTCCGCCGGGACCGCCGCCGCCGGGCCCTCACCGCTGCCGTGGATCTCCATCCCGGGCCTCCGCTCCGCTACTGGATGAGGTACACGAGCGTGAAGATCGCGATCCAGACGACGTCGACGAAGTGCCAGTAGAGTCCGGCGGAGTCCACCAGCACCTCCTGCGGCCCGCCGATCCGCCGGCGACCCAGCAGGTACCACAGCGTCGAGAGCCACACGACCCCGGCGGTCACGTGAGCGCCGTGGAAGCCGACCATGGTGTAGAACGTCGAGGCGAACAGGTTCGTGGTGAACCCGAGCCCCTCGTGGAGGAAGTGGTTGAACTCGTAGACCTGTCCGGCGAGGAAGACCAGGCCCAGCCCGATCGTGCCGAGGAGCCAGCGGCGGGTTGCCGGCAGGTCGCCGGCCTGGATCGCGGCCACCGCCAGCACCATGCTCAGGCTCGACATCAGCAGCACGAAGGTGCTGACCGAGGTCAGCGGGATGTTCAGGATCTCGTGCGGCGTCGGCCCGCCGAGGCTCCGGCCCCGGTAGGCGAGGTAGCTCGAGATGAGGGTCCCGAAGAAGAGGCACTCCGAGCCGATGAACGTCCACACCCCGAGCTTCCGGTTGTCGAGCCCGGTGGACCCCCGGTGGAGCGCGGCGTCGCCGGCCTCGGGGTGGCCGGGGCGCGGGAGGAGCTCGGTCGCGAACCCGAGGATCGCCGCCAGGCTGGCCAGGCCCGCCAGGGCGGCGATCCCGAGGTGGAGCAGGACGCCGCCGGTCATGACCAAGAGCGCCAGCGCGGTCAGGATCGGCCAGGCGGACGGGGCCGGGAGGTGGATGGGGCCCGGCCGGGCCGCGAGCGCGTCCGGGTTGGCGAGCCCCGGTCCGCGCGCGTCCGGGTGCTTGGTGAGCCAGAGCGGGTCGCGGCGGCGGACCAGCGGCAGGGCGGCGAAGTTGTAGGGGGGCGGCGGGGAGGGGAGCGCCCACTCCAGCGTGCGGCCGTCCCAGGGGTCGGGGCCGGCCGGCGCGCCCCGCCGGAGGCTCCGGAGCACGTTCGCGAAGAACACCGCCATCGCCGCCGCCTGGATGAAGGCGCCGATCGTGATGGCGAGGTTCCACCCCGCCCAGCCCAGGCCGGCCGGGTAGTGGTAGATCCGGCGCGGCATGCCCATCAGCCCGACGAAGTGCATCGGGAAGAACGTCAGGTTCATGCCGACCAGCAGCAGCCAGAAGTGCCAGCGCCCGAGCCGCTCGTCGAGCAGCCGCCCGGTCGCCTTCGGGAACCAGTAGTACAGCCCGGCGAAGATCCCGAGGATCATCCCGCCGAAGAGCACGTAGTGGAAGTGCGCCACGACGAAGTAGGTGTCGGTCTGCTGGATGTCGACCGGCGGCGAGGCGTGCATGATGCCGGAGAGCCCGCCGATCGTGAACATCCCGATGAACCCGCAGGCGAACAGGAGCGCCGTGCGGAACCGGATCGCGCCACCCCAGAGCGTCGCCAGCCAGTTGAAGATCTTGATGCCGGTCGGGATCGCGATCAGCATCGTCGAGAGCGCGAACGCCGAGTCCGCGATCGGTCCCATGCCGACCGCGAACATGTGGTGGGCCCAGACGCCGAAGCCCAGGAACCCGATCAGGGCGCTGGCGTACACCATCGCCGCGTAGCCGAAGAGCGGCTTGCGGGCGAACGTCGGCAGGACCTCGGAGACGATGCCCATCGCCGGCAGGATCAGGATGTAGACCTCCGGGTGCCCGAAGATCCAGAACAGGTGCTGCCACAGCACCGGCGAGCCGCCGCCGGGCGGGAGGTAGAACGCCGTGCCGAGCATCCGGTCGGCGAGGAGGAAGATCAGCGCGACGGTGAGCGGCGGGAAGGCGAGCAGGATCAGGACGTTGGTGACCGCCGTGGTCCAGACGAACAGCGGCAGGCGCAGGAACGTCATCCCGGGCGCCCGCAGGTTGAGGATCGTGACCAGGAAGTTCAGCGAGGCGACGATGCTGGAGGTGCCGAGGAACAGCAGCGACAGCACCCAGAAGTCGACGTGGGCGCCGGGCGCGAACGGCCGCTCGGTGAGGGGGGCGTAGCCGAACCAGCCCGCGTCCGGCGGCGCCCCGGCGAGCCAGCTGGCGTTCAGGAGCAGCCCGCCGCCCAGGAACACCCAGTACGAGAACGCGTTCAGCCGCGGGAAGGCGACGTCGCGCGCCCCGATCAGGAGCGGCACGAGGTAGTTGAACATCGCCGCCGCCAGCGGCATCGCGACCAGGAACACCATGGTCGTGCCGTGCATCGTGAACAGCGCGTTGTACGGGTCGGCGCCGACGAGGGTGCCGTCGGGGCGGGCGAGCTGCAGCCGGATGATCAGCGCCTCGACTCCCCCGACCACGAGGAAGACGAGCGCGGTGGCCCCGTACAGGACCCCGATCCGCTTGTGGTCGACGGTCGTGAGCCAGCCGGCGAGCCCCCGCGGCTCGGCGTGGCGGACGCGCGGCGCCGCCGCGGCCGCGATGGACGGGGCGCGCACCGTCACTGCAGCGACTCCAGGTAGGCGACGAGGGCCTGCACGTCCGCGTCGGACAGGGGGATCTCGGGCATGAGCGCCCCCGGCTTCACCGCCGGGGCGTTCCGGATCCAGCGGGCGAGGTTCTCCGGGGTCCGCGGGAGCATGCCGCCGGCGATCGTCCGCCGCGACGCCAGGTGCGTCAGGTCAGGGCCGACGACGCCGGCGGAGACGCCGTTGATCGTGTGGCAGCCCACGCACGCGTTCCGGCGGAAGACGTCGAGCCCGGCCGCGGCGGGCGATCCGTCGGGCGGGCTCGCGCCGGGCTGCTGCTGCCGGGCCACCCAGGCGTCGAACGCGGCCGGCGGCTCGACGACCGCCAGGTCCCGCATGTTCGCGTGCGACGTGCCGCAGAACTCGGCGCACTGGCCGTAGTACTCGCCCGGCGTGCGGGCGGTGAGCACGATCCGCGTCCCGCCGCCGGGGATGGCGTCCCGCTTCCCGCCGAGCTGGGGCACCCAGAAGCTGTGGATCACGTCCGCGCCGGTGATCTCGAGGCTCGCCGGCCGCCCGGCCGGGAGGTGGAGGTCGGTCGCGGTCGTGACCCCGAGGTCGGGGTACCGGAACTCCCACCACCACCGGTGCCCGACCACCTGGACCCGCAGCGCGCCGGCCGGCGGGACCGCCTGGGTGCGGAAGACCGCGGCGATGGTCGGGAAGGCGATGAACGCGAGGATCACCGCGGGGACGACCGTCCAGGCGAGCTCCAGGCGCGCGCTGCCGCGGATCTGGACCGGGAGGGCGCGCGGGTCGCGCTCGCGAAAGCGGAAGACCGCCACCAGGAGCAGGACCTGGACGAGCAGGAAGATCGCGGTGTCCCAGCCGAGGATCTGGTGGAAGATCCGGAGGGAGACGTCGCCGAACTCCGACCGGGACGTGAGGTACCCGGCCGGGGAGTCAAAGCGACCGCAGCCTCCCCAGGCCAGCGCGAGCGCGGCGAGTGCCATCAGACCGCCGGCTCTTCGCGGCCGACGCCGGCTGCCACGCCCGGGCCGCATGGGTCTCACCCTATCGCAAACACCGGCCGCCCGCCACCGCGGCGGCATCGCGCCCGGCCGCGTCGATGGCCGCGCAGGCGCGCGCGGGGGGCCGCTACCCCCCGCGGCGGTCACCCGGGCTCGACGAGCGGCGGCAGCCGGCGCCCGAGGAGCTGCTCGGCCTCGCGCACCAGGCGCTCGACGATCGCCCCGGCCGGCGGGAGGTCGCGGATCAGCCCCGCATCCTGGCCGAAGAAGAGCACCGCGTTGTCGACGTCGCCGGCCTGGCGCGCCCGTTCCAGGGCCGCGGCCGCCTCCGGCTGGCGGGCCCGCAGCTCCCACTCGCGGCCGGCCCAGCGCTCGATGAACGCGTTCCGCCGCGCGCGCGACATCGCGCCGGGCCAGACGCTGCCGCGCGCGATGTCCGGGATCTCGGTGAGCGTCGTGTCGTGGCCGTCGCTGTCCAGGATCGCCTGCTTGAAGCGGGGGTGGAGCGGCGACTCCCGGGTGGCGAGGAAGCGTGTGCCGAGCAGCACGCCCTGGGCGCCGAGCGCCAGCGCGGCCACGAGACCCCGGCCGTCGGCGATCCCCCCCGCCGCCACGACCGGCGTCGCGCCCACGGCGTCGACCACCATCGGCAGGAGCGCCATCGTCGCCATCCAGCCGACGTGGCCGCCGCCCTCGGTGCCCTGGGCGACGACCACGTCCGCCCCGGCGGCCTGCGCCCGGATCGCCTCGGGCACCGTCCCGACCATGTGCACGACCCGGCAGCCGGCCGCGTGCGCCCGCGCGAAGAGCGCGGCGAGGTCCTGGTCGGCCCGCGGCCACGCGGTCGAGAACACCGGCGGCCGGGCGGCCAGCGCGGCGTCGATCGCGGCGTCGCGGGCCGCGAAGAGCAGGAAGTTGACGCCGAACGGTGCCGCGGTGGCGTGCCGGATCGCGGCGATGTCCTCCGGGATCTGCTCGGGCGGGGTGCGGGCCATGCCGAGCACGCCGAGCCCGCCGGCCTGGCTGACCGCGGCGACCAGGGGCACCGAGGTGCCGCCCGCCATGCCGCCCAGCAGGATCGGGTGGCGGATCCCCAGCAGGTCACAGAGCGGCGTGTGGATCACCAGGCGCCCTCCCGGCGGGGCGGCCCCGGGTCGCGGCGCGTCGCCCGGTCCCGCGTCATCAGTGCATGATCGCGCCGCCCGCCAGGTTGATCGCCTGGCCGGTGACGTATGCCGCGGCGTCGGAGGCCAGGAATGCGGTCAGCTCCGCCACGTCATCCGGCGTCGCCACGCGCCCGAGCGGGATCGCGGCCGCGCGCTCCGCCAGTTCCGGGCGCGCAGGGCCTCGTCGTAGCCCCCCTCCGGGCGGCGGCCGAGGTAATCGAGCCGGTCGGTGTCCGCCGACCCGGGGCAGATCGCGTTGACGGTGATCCCGTGCGGCGCCAGCTCGTGCGCCAGCGCCTGCGTGAAGCCGATGACGCCGAACTTCGACGCGCAGTAGGCCGCCAGCTGCGGGTACCCGACCTTGCCGCAGTTCGAGCTCATGTTGATGATCCGCCCGCGCGTGCCCCGGGCGAGCATCGCCGCCGCGACCGCCCTGGCGCAGAGGTAGGTCCCGGTGAGATTCGTCTCCAGGACGGCGGCCCAGGCCGCCGGCGAGAGCTCCACGACCGGCACCCGGTCGTCCCCCGGCGGCGCGGCCGCGTTGTTCACCAGGATGTCGATGCGGCCGAACGTGCGGAGAGCCGCGTCCACGCCCGCCTGCACCTGCTCGGCGGAGCGCACGTCGACGAGCGCGGTGAGGGCCCGCCGGCCCGCCGCCCGCACCTCGGCGGCGACCGCCTCCAGGCCGCCCCATCGGCCGGGCGGCTTGGCGGCAACGACCCGGATCCCGGCCGGGGCGACGTCGGTGAGCACCAGGTCGGCGCCGGCGGCCGCCAGCCGGCGGGCGATCGCCCGGCCGAACCCGTGCTCGCCGCCGCTCCCGGTCACCATCGCGACCCGGCCTTCGAGTCCTGTCATCGCGTGCTCGCCCGGCAACGCGCCCATGATACCGTGCGCCGGCTGTGATACGCTCGCCCGGGACGCAGGCGGGGGCGATGGAGACGGCTCTGCAGCTCGGCAGGGACCCGGTACCCGGGCGCGTCGTCCGGGTGGTGGAGATCCCGGCCCGCCACGGGGCGGCGCTCGAGGTGGCGAAGGGGCAGGTCCTGCGGGTGATCGACGTGGAGGGCCAGCAGGTCGGGGACTTCGTCTGCTTCAACCGGACCGACCTCCGCGAGCGGTACTCCCCCCAGAACACGGTCCTGTTCAACCGCACGATCTATCCGCGGATCGGCGCGACGCTGGTCTCCGACCGGGGCCGGCCGATGATGCGCCTGGTCGCCGACACGGTCGGCGTCCACGACCTCATCTGCGGCTCCTGCAGCGAGGAGTACTACAAGAACCGCCTGGACCACGCGGCCCCGCACCGCAGCTGCCGGTCCAACCTGGCCGAGGCGCTCGCCCCGTGGGGGCTTGCCCTGGCCGACGTGCCGTTCTCGTTCAACGTCTTCATGCAGTGGCCGGTCCAGCCGGACGGCTCGGTACGGCCGATGGCCGCGCCGTCGCAGGCGGGCGACTACGTGGATTTCCTGGCCGAGATGGACGTCGTCGCGGCGAACTCCGCGTGCCCGTCGGACATCACGCCGACGAACGCCCATCGGCCCACGCCGATGCGGTTCGTGCTCTACGACCCGGATCCCGGCGGGGCCCCCGGCTCTCGACCCTGAGCGGACGCCCGTGCCGGACAACGGCCGGGGCTCCCGCGCAACCGTCCTCGTCGTCGACGACGACCCCGGCGTCCGCGAGGCGTTCCGCCTGATCCTGGAGGACGAGTTCGAGGTCGTCGAGGCCGCCGACGGCCCGCAGGCCCTCGAGCACATCCAGGGGTCGCCGGTCGACCTGGTCCTCCTGGACGTGCGGCTTCCCGGGATCGACGGGATCGACGTGCTGGAGCGCATCAAGGCGCTCGACGACCGCATCGAGGTGATCCTGGTCACCGCCGTCCAGACGGTGCGCGCGGCGGTGGCGGCCATGAAGCTCGGCGCGTTCGACTACGTGACCAAGCCGGTCGACGACGACACGATCCTGCCGCTGGTCCGGCGGGCGATCGAGCGGCGTGCGCTGGACCACGAGGTGGTCTACCTCCGGTCGGAGCTCGCCCGGGAGCACGGCGCGGACCAGCTGGTCGGACAGCACCCGCTGATGCAGCAGCTCCAGCAGCTCATCGCGGCCGTCGCCAAGAACCGCCTGACCGTCCTCATCGTCGGCGAGAGCGGCACCGGGAAGGAGCTCGTGGCCCGGGCGATCCACCGCCAGGGGCCCCGGCGCGACGGGCCGTTCGTCCCCGTCAACGTGGCGGCCATCTCCGAGACGCTGCTGGAGTCCGAGCTGTTCGGCCACGAGCGGGGCGCCTTCACCGGCGCGGTCGCCCGGAAGCTCGGGAAGTTCGAGCTGGCCCAGCGGGGCACCCTGTTCCTGGACGAGATCGCGACCCTCCGGGTCGACCTCCAGGCCAAGATCCTGCGCGTCCTCCAGGAGCGGGAGATCGAGCGGGTCGGGGGGACGCGCCGGATCCCGGTCGACGTGCGGGTGATCGCCGCGACCAACGCCGATCTCCGCAAGGCGATCCAGGCCGGCGCGCTGCGGGAGGATCTCTACTACCGCCTCAACGTCGTGCGGCTGGACGTCCCGCCGCTCCGCGCCCGGCGCGAGGACGTCCCGCTCCTGGTGGAGCACTTCATCCGGCGCTCGAGCCGCACGCTCCACCGCCCGGTGACCGGGATCGCGCCGGCCGCGCTGGAGGTCCTCCGCGGGTACTCCTGGCCCGGCAACGTCCGCGAGCTGCAGAACCTGGTCGAGCGGGCCGTGGCGCTGGCCGACGGCCCCACCATCGAGATGCGGGACCTGCCCCTCGACCTCATGCTCCCCGACCTCGGCAACGTCGTGGAGCCGCCGGCGAGCCTGCCGCTGCGCGAGGCGCGCGACCGGTTCGAGCGGGAGGTGATCCTGCGCGTCCTCCAGCGCGTCCGCTGGAACCAGTCGGAGGCCGCGCGGGTCCTCGGACTCCACCGGAACTCCCTCAAGGCGAAGCTCGGTGCCTGGGGGATCGAGACCGCGGGGGGCCGCCCCGACTGATCCGCCACTTCCTCGCCGCGTGACCGGGCGCCCCGCCCCGGGGCTCCGGGGAGGTCAGCCGCCTCCGCGACTGCGATGGGGGCGGCACCTGGGCCCGCGCGCGGCCTGCCGAGCGAAGGACCGCCGCCGCCTGCGCCGGCGTTCGCCCATCCGGCGGCCGGGCGACACCGGAACCGACGGCGCGGCCGCAATCCGCGCCGCCGGTCGGGGGGGCGCGCGCGGGTGCACAGTGCGCTGTGCACGCTGCACCGTTTCCTGTGCACTGCGCGGTAGCCTGCGTCGTTCCTGCGCTTCCGGGCCCGTCGCCCCCCGTCGCGCCGGCCCCCTGCACGGTCCGCCGTGCAGCGGGCGCACCCCGGCAGAGGCGCGGGCCCGCCCGCCGGCGCCCGGCGGGCCCCCGGCGATCCGCGGAGTTCCATGCCGCGACCGCGGCGCGACGCCAACTGGCGCCGACGTTGCTACTCCCTCCTCGGAACGCGGCGGCCCGGGCGCCGCCGCGCGGCGCGGGAGCGCGATTCGAGACCCCACACACGAGGAGGGCATCGTCATGACGAAGCTCGCAGCGATCCTGCTCATCATCGCCTCGTTCCTCCTGGTCGCCCCGATCATCGAGTCCGGCACCCACACGGCGACCCCGGTCTTCCAGGCGATCGGCAACGCGGCCGACGGCGGCGGCGGCGGCATGTAGCTCCGGTCCCCGGTCCGCTCCGGTCCCCGGTCCGGGCGCGCCGCGCTATGATGGCGGGCGTGCTCACCGGGGCCGGGCGGGGCACGCGGCGCGGCGATCGGGAACGCGGCCGGCGACCCCCGGGGGGGCGCCGGGCGGCCGGCGCGCCCGAGGTTCCACCGCGCGCCGGCCGGCGGCGATTCCGGCTGGCCCGTCTCGGCCGGGGCGCCTCCGGGCTGCTCCTGGTCCTGGCGGCGCTGGTCGCCGCGGCGCAGGAGCGGCCGGCCGTCCAGGAGGGTGGGGTCTATCGCCGGCCGCTCGGGAACGACCCCTCCACGCTCGACCCCGCCCGCATCCACGACATCTACGGCCTGGCCGTTGCCCAGCAGCTGTTCGACGGCCTGGTCCAGTTCGACCAC
>Ga0070741_10019493_pt1 | contig 10821 bp, 14 predicted proteins | sample Coa_R1_4_FD_66440 | JGI IMG/M metagenome (GOLD analysis project Ga0070741, IMG submission 66440) | Surface soil microbial communities from Centralia Pennsylvania, which are recovering from an underground coalmine fire - Coalmine... | ecosystem: Environmental > Terrestrial > Soil > Unclassified ...
TCCGGATCGAGCAGGTTGACCGCGGAGGCGATGCCGACCCCAAGCGCCTTCACGGCGCGGTCGATCAGCTGAGTCGCGAGATCGTCGCCGTGCTTGAGCGCCCGCTCCCAGACGCCGCTCGTCAGGCGGTCCCGGCCGCGCTCCTCCATGATCTCGAAGAGCTTGGTCTTGGCGCCCCGCTTGACCTCCTTGCGCGCCTTGATCTCCATCGCAGCGCGGCCGGCGTAGGCCTCCATGCAGCCGCGCCGCCCGCAGGTGCAACGGGCACCGCCGCGCTTCACGACCATGTGCCCGATCTCACCCGCGGCGCCACGCCCGAGCCACTGCTTGCCGTCGAGGATCAATCCGCCGCCCACGCCTGTGCCCCACCAAACGCCGAGCACCGTCCTGAACTGCTTGCCGGCGCCGAGCTCGAACTCCCCCTTGACGGCGACGGAGACGTCGTTGCCGATCCGGACCGGCGTGCCGAGCTGGTCAGCGAGGTGCTGGCCGAGGGGGAATGAGCCGGTCCAGCCGGGCAGGTTGCGGGCGTCGGAGACGATTCCCGTCGTCTCGTCGGCGTCACCCGGCGAGCCGACGCCCACGCCTCGCAGATCTCGGGTCCCAAGGCCGGCATCGGCGGCCGCCTCTCGGAGCGCTGCGGCCATCTCTCGCGCCACGTCCTCGGGACCGCCGGTGGTCGGGGTCGGGCGCCGCGACTGGCCGAGCACAAGGTTTTCGGCGTCGACCACCACCGTCTGGATCTTGGTCCCACCGAGGTCGATGCCGCCGCGGGGAGCCTGCTTCGAGTCGGGGCTCACCCCCAGACCATAACCGTCCGGCCCTTAAGCTCCCGGCGTGCCGTCGCTGGGCCAATGGCGCACCTGGTGGGTGAAGCGGCGCTGGTACGAGCGCAACCGGCGCCGGCGCCGCCGGTGGAGGATCAACCGCCACGCGGCGGAGGGGGGCTTCTTCATCCGCTATCCGGTCGAGGGCGAAGTTCTCGAGGCGCTCGACTCCGGCCGGCTCGAGATCGGTCAGGGGACGCTGCTCGAGCCGGGCTGTTGGCTGACCCTCTCCGGCGATGCCCGCATCCGCGTCGGCGAGGGGTGCTTCCTCAACCGGAACACGATGATCGCAGCGCTCGAGCTGGTCGAGATCGGCGACCACGTGATGTTCGCCAACAACTGCTTCGTCGGGGACTCCGACCACCGCTACGACGATCCGACCAAGCCGGTGACCTGGCAGGGTTTCGAGCCCCGGGGCCCGGTCAGGATCGGATCGAACTGTTGGTTCGGGGTTGGCTGCGTGGTGACCGGCGGCGTCCAGATCGGCGATCGCTGCGTCATCGGTGCGAACTCGGTCGTCACCCGCGACCTCCCCGCCGGGGTGATCGCCGCGGGCACTCCGGCGAAGGTGATCCGCGAGATCGAATTCAGGCAACCCGAGGACTGACGCCTCGTCAGGAGACGACCTGGACGAGCACCGTCCGCTCACGCGGCCGGTCGTCGAAGTCGATCAGCACGAGCTGCTGCCAGGTGCCCAGGGCCAGACGACCGCCCATCACAGGGACCTGCTCGGATGCGCCGATCAGGGACGCGCGCTGATGGGCGTGCGAGTTGGTGTCGTGATTGAGCCGGTTGTGCTCGTAGTCGCCCTCGATCGGCACGAGGCGGTCGAGCAGCGCACGCAGGTCGGCGACGCCGCCCGGCTCGAACTCCATCGTGGTGATCGCGGCCGTCGAGCCGCGAACGAAGGCGGTCATCACCCCGTCGGCGACCGGCCCCTCGGACACCAGCCGCTGCACCTGAGAGGTGATGTCGATCACGTCGGCGTCCCCGCGGGTCGACAGGCTCAGCTCACCGCCATGAACCGTCACGGCGCGGACGCTAGCGGACGTCCGGCTGCGCCTGATAGAACCCCCGGGTGCATCGGTGCCGAGCGATCGGCATCCGCCCACTTCGAGGGGAGAGCGTGGAAGCGTCCGAGGCTCCGCAGCCGAGCCGGACCGAGTCGCCGCACCGGCGGCGCCGTCGGAAGACCGTCTACGCGCTGATCGCTCTCGCCTCGCTGGTCGGCTTTCTCGCCACCTTCGCGATCTGGGCGAACCGCCAGCTGCTCGAGACCGACACCTGGACGAACACGAGCACCAAGCTGCTCGAGGACCAGGAGATCCGCACGCAGGTCGCGTACACGATGGTCGACACGCTGTACGCCAACGTGCCCGTCCAGGCCGAGCTTCAGCAGGCCCTGCCGCCTCGCCTGCAGCCTCTCGCCGGACCGGCCGCCGCCGGCCTCAGGGAGCTCTCGCTCAAGCTCGCCAACCAGGCGCTGCAGCGACCGCGCGTCCAGCAGTTCTGGGAGGACGCCAACCGCGCCATGCACAGGCAGCTGATCGACGTCGTCGAGCACGGCGGCAGCGAGGACGTCAACCTCGATATCGGCACGATCGTGGGCCAACTCGGTCAGCAGCTCGGCGTGGACGTGAGCGGAAGGGTCCCGCAGGGCGTCGCGACCATCGAGGTCCTCCCCAACGACAAGCTCTCCGCGATCCAGACGGCGGTCAAGATCCTGCGCGGCCTGGCGGTCGTCCTGACCCTGGTCGCACTCGGCCTGTTCGCGCTCGCGATCTATCTGGCCGACGGCTGGCGCCGCGAGGCGCTCCGCTCGATCGGCTTTGCCTTTATCGCGGTAGGGATCCTCGTCCTCTTAGTCAGGAAGCTGGCCGGCGACGCGGTGGTCGGCTCACTCGCTTCAACCGAGTCGGTGAAGCCGGCGATCACCAACACCTGGTCCATTGCCACCGAGCTGCTCTCGGCGCAGGGCGGCGCGCTGATCTTCTACGGGCTCTTCATCGTGGTCGGGGCCTGGCTCGCGGGGCCGATGGGCTTCGCGCGCAGCGCGCGGCGGGCACTCACCCCGATCCTCGGGAGACGCGTGATCGCTTACTGCGCCCTCGGCCTCATCCTGCTGCTGCTCTTCCTCTGGTCGCCGACGCCTGGCTTCCAGCGCCTCCCGACCTCCATCCTGCTGATCGCCCTCGCCGTCGTCGGCCTCGAGTTCCTGCGCGCGAAGTCGACCAAGGACTTCCCCGAGGAGACCTGGGAGCGGGCCTCGGAGCGCTGGAGCAGATCGCTGAGCGCCCGGTTCGGCGGCCGCTAGAGCTCGGTCTCGGCTCCGGGCTCGAGGACGCGGACGTCGATCTCGGGTGTGCGCTCGCCTGCGAGCCGAGCGAACTCGCGACCGGGCTCGGTCAGGAACCGGGGACGGAACCGCCCCAGGCCGACGGGGAAGAACGTGCCCCAGTGGATCGGCACGGCGATCCTGGGGCGGATCAGCTCGAGCGCCCTCGCAGCACGCTCGGGGTCGAGGTGCCCCTCGCCGACGGAGGTTCCCCAGCCCCACACCGGCAGCAGCGCCAGGTCGACCGGGCCGATCTCGGACATCTCCTTGAACAGGTCGGTGTCGCCGGCGAAGTAGACCGTCCAGCCGGCTGCGGCGATCACGTACCCGACGGACTCCGCGCCGGGGCCCCTGCGAGCGTCGCGGTGGCCGTCGTGGGCGGCGGGAACCGCCGTGATCTCCATGCCGGCGATGGTGAGCGTCTCGCCCAAGCCGACCTCCCGGATCTCATCGGCGCCGCCCTTGGCGGCCCACCGTGTGGCACCGCGGGGGACGACGAGCGGCGTGCTCGATGGCACCCGTCGCAGGGAGCGGCGGTCGAGGTGGTCGCGATGGATGTGGGTGATGACGACGAGATCGGCGTGCTGCGGCAGTTCGGGCGCCGGCCGATGTCCGTGTCGCCGCAATGGCCCCAGCCAGTTACGTAGGAAGGGATCGGTGAGGATCGACGCCGGCCCCAGACGGAGCAGCGTCGTCGCGTGTCCGATGTACGAGACCCTGTGCATTGGAGCGTGGTCGCGAAGGCCTAGAGCAGATAGATCAACCCGCGGACTATCAGCAGCGCCCCGACGATCAGTGCCGCGTGGAACGCCAGATGGCGCGCGTTGCGGCTGAGCCAGCTCCTGAAACGATCGACCGCGTCCGGCGTGCGGTCGGGGGCGATGACGTAGCCGATCAGCGGAACCTCGAGCAGAGCCATCATGACCAGGTTGAAGAGCAGGACCATCCCCACCGTGACCACGATCGAGGCGTCCTGCTCGTCGATCTTGTGAAGTCCGATCAGATAGGAGGCGCCGGGCAGAGTGAGCACGGCTCCGACCGCGAACGTCGTCCGGGCGGATCCCTGGCTCAGGGTGCGCTTCCAGCGCGGCGGCCCCCTCTTCGCTCGCTTCCGCCGGCGCTCCCTGAGTCTCTCCGCCGCTTCGCCTCGACCACCGCGCCGGACCACGCACGCCACCAGGATCAGAATTGAGCCCAGGGCAAGATCGAAGGCGGGGCTCAGCGTGTGCTGCGCCGTGTGGACGTGCCCGTTCAGCGAGAAGACGATGACCAGACCGAGCGTCACGCTCGTCATCAGCGCCCCCAGGAGGTAGCCGAGCAGCAACCGCTTGGGATGATCGAGGATCAGCATCACCGTTGTGGCGCCGAGCAGCGTTGGGTTGAGCGCCGCCGTGACGGCGTAGAACAGCCAGCCGTTCAAGGACGGGCGATTATCACACCGTCGCGGCCGACTCGAAATGACGAGCCGGGCACTGGGCCCGGCTCGTCGATGCCGATGTCGTTCTTCTCGTCGTTCGAGGTGCTAGACGCCGCGCGGATGTGGACCCGCGCCGATGTGGAGCGCCTCGAGCAGCTTCGGGATGTAGACGAGTCCCGCGACGCCGATCACCGTGTAGACGACGTCCTGCAGCGTGCCCGACCCAAAGATGTCGTGGAGCACGTTCGTGTCGCCGCCGGTGATCCCGACGACGCCCCAGTTGAGGGCGCCGACGATCATCAGGAACAGCGCCAGAGGCTCGAATCTCCTCAGCATCTCCATCGCTCACCTCCTTGTGAGAGCGAGAAAGTGCTAATTGCAACTAGCTTACACCCGGAGGAAGGGGCGGTTACCGGCTTGAATCACCAATCCCAGGGCGTCTCGGTGCCGACCAGGGACTCCTCCTCGAGGTAGCGCGCGAACTCCTCGAGCTCCTCGGGCGGGATCGAGTAGGTGTGCTCCTCCTCGTCGGGGAATTGGCGAGCCCGGACCTGGTCGGCGTAGTCGCGGAGGCCCGTCAACGCGACCTCGCGCACATTGGCGAACCGCTTCACGAACTTCGGCTTGTGGCCGGCGTACACGCCGAGCAGGTCATGCAGGACGAGCACCTGTCCGTCGGTCGCGGGCCCCGCCCCGATCCCGATCACCGGGATCTGGAGCTTCGGCATCAGGGCCTCGGTGACCGCGGACGGGATCGCCTCGAAGACGATCGCAAAGCAGCCCACCGACTGCAGCGCGAGCGCCTCCTCGGTCAGCCTCGCGGCGGCCTCGGCCGTCCGGCCCTGGGCCTTGAAGCCGCCGAGCGCCGTGGCCGTCTGGGGCGTCAGGCCGACGTGGCCCATCACCGGGATCCCGGAGCGGACGATGGCGCGGGCGCGGTCCACCGAGGGGCCGCCGCGCTCGAGCTTGACGGCGTCGCAGCCGGCCTCCTTGACGAAGCGCTGCGCGTTCTCGATCGCGAGCTCGTTGGAGGCCTCGTAGGAGCCGAACGGCATGTCGCCGATCAGCAGCGGCCGCTCGAGCCCTCGCCGGACGGCCTTGGTCATCATCAGCATCTCGCCCATGCCGACCGGTGTGGTGGCGTCGTGGCCCAGGACCACCATCGCCGCCGTGTCGCCGACCAGGACGATGTCGATCCCGGCCTCGTCGGCGAGCTGCGCGGAGGGGAAGTCGTAGGCGGTCACCATCACGACCGGCTGTCTCTGCCGCTTCATCTCCGCGATGGCGGGCAGCGTCACCGGCGTTCGGTCGGCGTCCCCTCGGGCGGGAGGCTGCGTGCTCACAGCAGTGCCTCCTGGCCGTGATTCCCCTCATCGAGCAGGACGCTCGGATCGCTGTCGACCGCCACCACCCGGTTGTGGTCGTCGACGTGGACGACGACCGGCGAGTAGCGCTCGAGGTCGGCCGGCTCGTAGGCGCCGAAGCTGGCGATGATCACCTTGTCGCCGCTCCGGACCAGGCGCGCGGCGGCGCCGTTCACCTGCACCGTCCCTGAGCCCTGCTCTCCCTCGATCGCGTAGGTGATGAAGCGGGCGCCGTTGTCGATGTCCCAGACATGAACCTGCTCGTTGACCAGCAGGTCGGCCTGCCGCATGAGCTCGGGATCGAGGGTGATGCTTCCCACGTAGTCGACGTCACAGTCGGTGATCGTCGCGCGGTGGATCTTGGACTTGAGCATCTGACGCTGCATCAGGCCTCCGTGTTCGGTGTGATCACGACGTTGTCGATCAGGCGCGCCCTGCCGACGCGGGCCGCCACGGCCAGCAGGACCGGGCGGCCGTTGAGCTGCGCGATCGGGGAGAGATCCTCGGCCGCGCGCGCCTCCACGTACTCGGGCTCGATCCCGGAGCTACGAAGCTCTTCCCGGGCGGTCTCCACGATGGCATCGGTGGAGGTCTCGCCGGCCCCGGCCGCGAGCTCGGCCGCGCGCAGCGCGCGCGAGATCGCCGCCGCCTGCTCGCGCTGCTCGGGGGTCAGGTAGGCGTTCCGCGAGCTCAGGGCCAGCCCGTCGCGCTCGCGCACCGTGGGCAGGACCTCGATCTCGACGGGGAAGTCAAGGTCCTCCGTCATCCGCCGGATCACGACGGCCTGCTGGGCGTCCTTGCGGCCGAAGTAGGCCACGTCCGGCTGGACGCAGTTGAAGAGCTTGGCTACGACCGTGGTGACGCCGCGGAAATGGGAGGGACCGCGGTGCGCCGGGTCGCCCTCGAGCACGCCGGTCAGGGAGTTGGCGACCTCGACGGCGGTCGCGAAGCCCTCTGGATAGATCTCGTCGCTGTCGGGCATCCAGAGAAGATCCACGCCCTCGAGGGCGGCAAGCTCCCGGTCGCGGTCCTCGTCGCGTGGATAGGAGTCGAGGTCCTCTCCGGGGCCGAACTGTGCGGGGTTGACGAAGAGACTGACGACGACGACGTCGCACTCCGCTCGCGCCTGCCGCATCAGTGAGAGGTGGCCATCGTGGAAGTACCCCATCGTCGGGACCAGCCCGATCCGCTTCCCTTCGCGGTGGGGCCCGGCGAGCCATTCGCGCAGCTCGGTCTTGGTGCGGACGACCTTCACGCGGAGACCTGCTCGTTCTGGCGGGCGAGCGCGCGGGCACGCTCGGCGAGGACGTCGTAGAGAGGAAGGAGCTCGGGCGCGCGCTCGCCGAGGGCTGCGCGGTGACCATCGACCGTGACCTGGTCGCCCCGGGCGATCGGGCCGGTGAGAGCCTGCGGCCCGCGCTCGACCCAGTTCGCGGCGGTGCGCAGAACGAGCGGACCCAGCAGCTCCCGCGAATCCTCCGCTCCCAGCCTCGCGAACAGCTCCGCCGCGGACTCCTCGAGTGCGACCAGCAGGTTGGACGCCATCGCGGCGGCAGCGTGGTAGGCCGAACGGTCCTGCTCGGCGACCTCGAACGGCCGCATGCCGAGGGTCTCGGCGAGCCCCCGCGCGAACCGGCGCGCCTCGGCGTCGCCGCCGGCGATCGCGGCGGGAGTGCCGTCGACAGGGGTCTCGCCGTCGGCGAAGGTCTGGAGGGGATGCAGCGAGAAGGCGCGCGCTCCCTTTGCGGAGGCCTGGGCGAGCAGGTTGAGGGTGCCCGCGCCGCTCACGTGGCCGACGAAGGCCGGCCCCTCGGGAATCTCGTCGGCGGTTGCGGCGATCGCCGCATCGGGGACGCAGAGCAGGACCGCGCCGGCGCCGCGACAGGCGCCGGCGGCCTCGCCGTGGGCGACCAGGCGCACGTCGAGCCCGGCGAGCTCCGCCGCCCTCGCCATCGAGCCGCCGACGGCGCCGCGGCCGACGATCACCAGGGGGGCTGCGTTCAGGGGGGAGGGGAGTGTGTCCCGTTCCAGTTCCCGCATCGGAGATACCAGACGGTCGCTGTTCTGAGAGGACGAGGTTTGAGTGTGATGTCCGTGATTGATTCGGTCCGCACCCGGTCCGCTTCGTCGGGTCGCGGCCGGCGGCAAGTATAGAGAGCGGCTCTGGCGGGCCAGCCGGTTCACAGCCGGTCGAATCGGCCCAATTTGCGGCCCGCAGACGGACCCGAGTGGTCGGGCGGCGGAACTACCATCGGTCGGGTGCCGATCTACGAGTTCGAGTGCCAGGCCTGCGGGAGCCGCTTCGAGGAGCTGGTCGGCCGGCACGTCGGCCGGGCGGCCGCCGACGTCGTCTGCCCGAAGTGCGGTTCGAAGCAGATCGAGCGGCTCCTCTCCAGCTCCTACGCTCCGATTCACCGCCAGATGACGCCCGCGCAGCGGCGCCGCCTCGAGGACCAGCGCGGGACCGATCGCGGCGGGGCGAAGGAGCGCTGGCGCAAGCAGCGGGCGGCGGAGAGGCAGCGGAAGGGCGGGCGATGAGCGACGCCGAGGCGCGGCGCGAGCGACTGGTCGAGGTCTACAACGAGGCCTCGGTCTGCGAGCGCTGCCCTCTCTCCGAAACCCGGAATCGCGTCGTGTTCGGGTCAGGGAACGCGGACGCCGACTTGATGTTCGTGGGCGAGGCGCCCGGCGCCGAGGAGGACCGGCAGGGGCTCCCCTTCGTGGGCCGAGCCGGTGCCTTCCTCACCGAGCTGCTCGGGGGGATCGGGATGAGGCGGGAGGACGCCTTCATCGCCAATGTCCTCAAATGCCGCCCCCCGGGCAACCGAGATCCCCAGCCCGAGGAGATCGAATCGTGCCGGCCCTATCTCGAGCAGCAGGTCGAGCTGATCCGGCCGCGCGTGATCTGCACGCTCGGCAACTTCTCCACCAAGCTTCTGACGGCGAACCAGACGGGGATCACGAAGGTCCGGGGCAGGCCCCAGCAGCACCTGATCGGCGGCCGCTTCGTGCACCTGCTGCCCCTCTTCCACCCGGCCGCCGGGCTGAGGACGCCGCGCGTCGCCGAGCAGCTGCGGGAGGACTTCCGCCAGATCCCCGCGCTGCTCCAGGAGCCGCTGCCCGAGCCGGAGCCCCTGGTCGTCGAGGGTGAGCCCGAGCCGGACCAGATGGGCCTGTTCGGCTAGCCCAGTAGGCTCGAGCGGTGTTCAAGGCGGTTCGCCACGCCGCGGGGATGGTGGGCTCCGCAGCGACGCGGCGCGGCCGGCTTCGCGAGGACGCGCAGGCGCTGACGGAGCTGGAGGGTGCTGGCCTCGAGCTCCCGGCTGGGCTCGAGATCGAGTGGCTCGGTGTCTCCGGCTATCGGCTCGCCTACCAGGGACAGACGCTCTACGTCGACCCCTACGTCTCGCGCGTGCCGCTCGGGCACCTGCTCCGGCGCCGCCCCGCGCTTCCCGACGCGACGATGATCGACCGCTTCATCCCAGCCGGCGACACGGTCGTGGGGGTCCTGGTCGGCCACACGCATTGGGACCACGCGGTCGATGCGCCGGCGATCGCCAAGCGCCAGGGCTGCAAGGCGTACGGATCGAGCTCGCTGGCCGCGCTGATGCGGCTCCACCACGCCGGCCATCAGGCGGTCGAGGTCGAGCCCTACCGGCCCTACGAGCTCGGGCCGTTCGAGGTGGTGTTCGTCCCTAGCGCCCACTCGAAGCTGATCCTCGGCCTCGCGGTCCCGTTCGCGGGAGACCTCACCTGCGAGCAGCTGGACTCGCTCTCACCGGCCGCCTACCGCTGTGGGCAGGTCTGGGGAATCCACATCGCCGTCGCCGGCATCACCTTCTATCACCAGGGCAGCGCCGACCTGATCGACGACGCCGTCCGGCACCGCGGCGTGGACGTCTTCCTGGCGGGGATCGCCGGCCGGAACTTCACCGACCGCTACTGGCAGCGGATCCTGCCTCGTCTCGACCCGGCCGCCGTGGTGCCCACGCACTACGACGACTTCTTCGTCCCGCTGACCGATTCGATGGAGCTGATGGGGAACGCGAGGGTCGCGGAGCTCGAGGACGAGGTCCGCGGCGTGAGCCGCGACGCCCGGGTGGCGGCGCTCCCGAGGCTGGCGCGGCAAGCGGGCTGAGTGGTCGAGCGAACGGCAAGCGCTGCGGAGACCGAGGCCCTGGGCGAGCGGCTGGCGGCCGGCCTGCGCCCCGGCGACGTCGTGCTCGTCAGCGGCGAGCTCGGCGCCGGCAAGACCACGCTGATCCGCGGCGCCTCGCGCGCGCTTGGCGTGACCCAGCCGGTGACCTCGCCGACGTTCACGATCGGCCACGTCTATTCCGGCCGGGTCCCGGTCTCGCACCTCGACCTGTACCGGCTTGCTGATCTCGGGCGGGAGGATCCGGCCCTGCTCGACGACTACCTGACGCCCGACGCCGTCGCCTTCATCGAATGGCCGGGCGCGGCGGAGCCGCAGCTCGAGCGGGTCACCCGGCGGATCGAGATCCGGCACGCCGGGGGCGATCAGAGGGAGATCGCCTACTAGTCACGCCGTTTTCATCTTTCGTCCCTACCTTGGCCGCGTTGGCGAGACGACGAGGAGGCGGACGATGAGGGCGAGAGCGGCGGCGGCGACGGCAATTGCGGCGCTCACGATGCTTGGAGCGGGGGTCGGTCCTGCGGGAGCGAAGGGCGGACCGCCGGTTCCGAAGGCGTCGCATTTCGGTCGCCACTCGAACCTGATCGACAATCCCTGGTTCCCGCTGGCGCGTGGCTCCGTCTACGTCTACGAGGGCCAGAAGGACGGCAAGCAGGCGCGCGACGTGATGACCGTTACCCGCGAGGTCAAGCTGATCACCGGGATCCGGGCCGCGGTTGTCG